>ERZ857629.62-NODE-62-length-154266-cov-5.774640_pt1 | contig 154266 bp, 149 predicted proteins | sample MGYA00519700_ERZ857629 | MGnify/ENA primary metagenome ERZ857629 (study PRJEB31778, sample SAMEA3449351) | human gut metagenome | biome: human gut; feature: human-associated habitat; material: faeces | place: United Kingdom | collected 2010/2012 ... | reverse complement strand
TGTCTGCTTCGCAGCCGCTTGTTTTTTCGCTCGCGTATATTATACCCTAAATGCCAACTCCATACAAGAAACAGTTTTTATACATTCAAATACTCCGATTCTACATAAATTGACAGAAATCCGCATAAAATTTGTTGACGAATAAAGTGTAATTATTCTATACTTTAATTAAGTACAGAAAGAGAGGCGTTAAACGTGAAAGTAATCACAAAAATGGAATTACAACCGGGCATGGTTCTTGGCGAGGATATTTTCCAACATGGAAGTCTGGTTTATCCGGCAGGCACCAAGGTGGACAACCAGATAATTGAAAAGCTGAACCGTTATTCCATTCTTTGCGTCACCGTAAAAGAAGATATTGATTTTGCAACCACTCACTATGAGAAGATTCGCTTTAATGAAAATTTCAAAACCTTTGAGCAGGTACATGCCAGTGTTTTGCTGCGCTATAAGGAAGCTATGTTCGGTTTTCTGCGCACGGGAAATAAAGTATCGGATGATTTCCTCATGCAGCTTTACAACGAACTGTATTCTCTTTTGCCCAACAACACGGCTCTCTTGGATTATCTCTATAACCTTATGCCAAACGAGGACGAGCTGACCTTTACCCAATGCCTGAACTCTGCACTGCTCGGCGGAACTTTTGCCGACTGGATCAGCATGAATGCGGAAGCCAAGAAAAACCTGATTCTCAGCGGCTTTTATTACGACATAGGCAAGCTCCGCCTGTCCACCGCACTCCTCTGGAAGCCCGGCAGGCTTACCGCTCAGGAAATCGAAGAAATCAGAAAACATACGGTTCTCGGCTACGAACTGGTACAGCGTCTGAATTTGAATGACCATATTAAAAATGCCGTGCTCATGCACCACGAGCGCATGGACGGCAGCGGCTATCCCTACGGATTCAGCGGAAGTCAGAGTGACCTTTATGCCCGCTATATTGCCATTATTGATTCCTACACTGCCATGGCGTCTCCCAGAGCCTACCGCAGTGCTTTCACACCGCTTCAGATTTTGGGAATCTTTGAACAGAATCTAGAAAAATACGACATTGAGCTTCTCATGCCCCTTATGAAGCGAATTGCCGACGCACAGATTGGCACCACCGTACAGCTCAATGACGATTCCATGTGGGAAGTGTTAATTATCCACCCCAACCGTTTTTCCCGTCCTATCTTAAGAAATAAGGACAATCTGATTCTGGATTTGATTGACCATCCCGAATTGGAAATCATGAAAAATTTGTAATTTCCAAACAATCCATTCAAAATCTTGCCGTCGCATACGCCGACACACAAAGGCAGTCGGAAACTAGAAATATTTCCGACTGCCCCATAAATTGTTTTTCTTTAATTCCAGATATTCATTGTACGCTCTCTCCAAGATTTGTTTCTCATTGGAAAACTTCAGCAGATGATACGCCTCATGGTATTTGTAAAACCCAGAGTCTACAAAGAATTCTTCTCGTTGTGGTTTGCTGTAATAACTGTCAGCCATCATAAGGTACCAGTGTACTTCCTTTTCAACCGTGTCCTCCGGAACCGTAAAAGAATACTCACTCTTTCCGATGTACTTTATGATAGTTGCCTTCGCTCCCGATTCCTCCAGAACTTCCCTCAATGCAGTATCTTTAAATTCCTCTCCCTGCTCTACCGTTCCCTTGGGAAGAACCCAGCCCTCGTATTTATTCCTGTAATTCTTATACAGAAGTAAAATTTTTCCACGAAAAATTACCACACCACCACAGCTTGTTGCTTCTATCATTGCAATTCCTCCTGATTGGTGTGTCATGAATGACTTAAAAACAGTATAGTCCAATTTACCGGTGAGCGCAAGATTTTCACCGGTTATTTTTCATTAAAATACGCATCAAAAATCCTTCTGGCGATGGGCACTGCATAGCTTCCGCCGCTTCCCGCCCCTTCAACCACAATGGTTACGCACACTTCCGGGTCTTCCGCAGGCGCAAAACCGGTAAACCACGCATGGCTTTCGCCTTTTACATTATTATACTCAGCAGAGCCCGTTTTACCCGCCGCAGTATAGGATAATCCCTTTAATTTTCCTGCATTTCCCTCTTCCACCACTTCCGTCATCAGCTTTGTAAGTTCCGCAGACTCCGTTTCGCTGATTAATCTGCCGTAGCTGTCCGGTTTATAGTTTTTCACAATTCTTCCGGCATCATTTTCCACATGGTCAATAACATAGGGTTTCATCAAAACGCCGTCATTGGCAATGGCACAGGTTATCATATTTAAATGAATCGGCGTCATCAGCGTTTTGCCCTGTCCGAAAGACGTCTGCATCATCTCGTCGGCGGACATATCCTCCGACATATTGACCGAACTTTTGGAATAGCTCAGGGTCAGCGGTAAATCCTGCCCGAAAAGCAGGTCTTTGAGCGTCTTATTGAATGCCGTTCTGTCAAGCTGCAAACCGATATTTGCAAAGGAAGAATTGCAGGACACGGCAAAGGAACGGTCAAAGTCCACCAGTCCGTGGCTTGTTCCGTGATAACAGTTAATTCTGCTGTCATCCACCTTCAAATATCCGTTACACTGGAAGCTGTAGTCCTGAAAAGTGTCCGGATTTTCCCGGATATACTCCAGTGCAGTTATGATTTTGAACGTGGAGCCGGGCGGATACAATCCCTGGGTGGAGCGGTTTAAAAGTACCGCATCGGAATCGTTCTCCACAAGATTATCCCAAATATCGGCTATTTCGTTGGGGTCAAAATCCGGGTGCGATACCATGGCAAGAATTTTGCCTGTCTTAACCTCTGTCACAACGACAGCTCCCTTGTACACATTGATCTGTTCATCCGCCACCTGCTGAATCTGAACATCCAGCGTGGTATATACGTTGTCTCCGGGATTTTTGTTTCCCGCCATATCATTTGCAACTTTATTGCTAATGGAAGTATTGGTATTAATCAGATAATAATTGGCAAGTGCCTCTACACCCATTCTGCCCTTGGTGGAATATCCGACAATATGCGCAAACAGATTTTCAAAGGGATACTCCCTTTTCTCGTTCTGCTCGTCGTCCAAAACCGTCTCCGCCAGCACCTCACCGTCTCTGGAATAAATATTTCCCCGGTAATTGCGGGAAAGCAGAATCTGTTGGCGGGAATTATAGCTGTTGTTGACCATTTCCTGTTCATCCGTTGCCACAAAATGCACCAGATAAATCATCATTCCGAGAAACACCGCCACAAAGAAATACATGGACACCATAATTTCCCTGCGGTTTCCTTTGGGTTTTTTATTCTTTTTCAGGCTGTTGTTGTCGTCCAACTCTTCTCTCTCCTTCTTTCTGCATACGGATATAAATCCCCTGAATGATGAAAAACATCATCATGCTTGTCATCACACTGCTTCCCCCGTAACTGATAAAGGGAAGCGTCACTCCGGTCAGCGGTATAAACTTGATTCCTCCGCCCACGGTAAGGAAAATCTGAAAAATATACATAATGCCGATTCCATATATAATCAACTGGTAAAAACGGTCCCCGATTTTCATGGCGGTTTCCATAACGGAGACAAAACAGCTGATACAAATCAGAATCAGGCACACTCCCGAAATCACTCCGAACTCCTCACAGATGGAGGAAAAGATAAAGTCCGCATCCACATAGGGAATCGCCTTGGGATTTCCCTTTAAAAGTCCCATGCCGAACCAACTTCCGCTTCCCACCGCAAACAATGACTGCGTAATCTGATACCCCTGATTGTCAATATAACTCCACGGGTCCTTCCACGCCAGAACCCTTACCCTTACATGGTCAAATACAAAATACGCCACACACGCCGCCGCACTTCCGCCGATTGCGCCCGCCAGCAGATACAAATATTCTCCCGTGGCAATAAAAACCACAAACACAAATCCCACAAAGAAAATCAGGGCGCTTCCCAAATCCTTGGAAATCACCAGCACCAGAACGTGAAGTCCCGCAATCGCCGTCGTTATCAGAACTCTTTTTAAAGACACATCCTCCCAAAGCGCCGCCGCGAGGAAAAACAGGAAAATAATCTTTACAAACTCCGACGGCTGGAAGGTGACTCCCTTGAACGAAAAGGAAATTTTGGAGCCGTGCGTCACCTCACCCATAATTAACACCACACTCAGCATAAAAATGCCAAGCGCCGCATAGAGCCACGTCATCTTTTTCCAGAAATGGATTCGTTCCAGCAGATACGGTATTGTCAGCGATACAATTAACGACACAAGAATAATGACGTACTGCTTGATTGCCTTGTTAAAAGACAATCTGGAAATCATGCTGAGTCCGATTCCAAGCAGCATACACATATTGTTTAAAAGCAGCCTGTTCACCCGCTCATAAATCATGGACACCATCGTAACCGTGGTAAACAAAAACACCTGCACGAACGCATATAAAAATAAATACTGAATGTTCTGGCTCTGAATGGACAAATCCAAAAAACAGAATGCCTGAACCAGAAACATCACAATATTTTGAATGACATATAATCCTTTTCGCCGTTTTTCCCGATACCGAAACACAAAGAAACAGGTGAATGCGTAAACAGCCATCAAAATCGTGATAAAATATTTAGACAATTCCACAAAATATTCCTGCATACCCCAAATTTGCCTTTCTACTTTACTCCACCCCGCGTTTTTCATGCCCGGTGGTATATTCCTTATAAGGCGGCTTGGAATCCGAAGGATTCCCCATCCGGCAGTAAATTTCCGTAAAATACTTAAGCACGGCTATCGTTTCCTGCTCCGACTCCACCGTGAAATCCAGCCGCAAATCCACTCGGTGTTTCCATTTATCCACTTCACCGTGCAAAGAAAGCGGCACACTGTTATAAATCATATTCAGACATTGTCTGCAGTTTAATTCCACCGGAAACACCTTGCGATAACGGTCCGTCAGACGAACCACTTCATTTTTCCGGTTTTTCAAGCATCCTGTAGTGGTATTTGCCACACAGTTTGCTGTAATCATCATCGGCGCACGGCCGTAAATAATTTTTTCGCAGGGAATCTGTGCGGGAAGTAACTCTCTCTGCTGCGCGCCGCTCAGTTCTAACGGCAGACAAAAAACATCCGGACGCCCGGTTTCCGAGTTTTCCCACTCTCTTAAGGTTACCCGGTTCCATACATAGAAACCGGCATCCGTAAATATTTTCCCCGTATATCCTGTTTCCCGTAAAATTCCCATTCCCTCGGCGCTGCGAACCTGAACGCCGTAAAAAGCGCTGTTTTCCTCAGTAAGCATGGGCAGAATGGTTTCTGCAAGAAACCTCATGTCCTTCTGTCTGATAATATACGGCAGTGCCAAAATTCTCTTCCAGTTTTCCGGCAGCTTCCGGCACTTTTCTAAGACCGCTTTTCCATCCGTTTCAAACAGCTTACAGTCTAAATAAACTCTCCCGATACTATCCGAAGCCTTCGATTTCTTTTGGCAAAAATCCAAAACAGCCCCAAGCTGTTCCTCACGGTGTACGGATAAAGTCATGCAAAAATTCTGTATTTCTGTGTTTTCCGGCTGTTTTTCCTCCCGATTGGCGGTAAATACCGGCTGCTCCTCTATTTTTCGGTACGGTGTAAGACCGAATGCCTCTATTCTTTGGTTTTCCAGCTCCTCCACCGCTTTTCGCCGAAGTTCGTTAATGGCGCCAATAGGGATAAAAGCATTTTCACCAACCGTCACCTCCATAGTTTCCGCAAAAAAGATACTGTCACCCAGCTTATTTAGCTGTTTTTCTATCTTATCCTTTGTCACCGGCTGTCTGTCTGCCAGCACAACCGTTTCGCCGTACACGGTAACGCTCAAGTCCTGCTGTAAAATCGTAAGGGAACATTTTTCGCCTACCGTAAAATCCGCGTAAACGGAAATCGGCAGTTTAGGTTTTTTCTGCAAATAATTTTCGCGGATTTCGTTTAATAATGCCTCGTCGCTTCCGCTGTAAGCCGGATTGTCAAGCGCCACCATATCCCTGCCGTGCTGTTTGTAATAATATCCGTCCTGCCTTTCGCTACGGATATAGAGATGGGAAAGTTTGCGAAGGTCGTCCGCATCCATCTTTTTGTTTCCGGCATAATAACGGTCAATGTACTTTCGGTATATAGCGGTTACGCCCGCTGTATACTCCGGCTTTTTCATTCTGCCTTCGATTTTAAAGGAATCAATTCCCGCCTCTATGAGTTCCGGAATCCGTTCCACGGTACACATATCCTTTAAACTCAAAGGATAACATACATTTGACGTGCCGGTGGGTGTTGTCACCTGATACGGCAGTCTGCACGGTTGGGCGCACCTTCCTCTGTTACCGCTCCTGCCGCCCAAAATACTGCTGAACAGGCATTGCCCGGAATAGCAGTAACACATGGCGCCATGCACAAAAGTCTCGATTTCCAGTCCGGTTTCCTTCTTGATTTGGCGGATTTCCTCCAGACTAAGTTCTCTCGCCGGCACAATACGGCATGCTCCCATTTTTTGCATGAGTCTTGCTCCGTGAACTCCCGTCAGCGTCATCTGCGTGCTGACATGAAGCTCCAGACCGGGGAAATGATCCCTGATATAAGCAAACACCCCCACATCCTGCACAATCACACCGTCAAGTCCCGCTTTATAAAAAGGCATCAGATACCCGTAAATATCCGCAAATTCGGATTCTCTGACCAGTGTATTCACCGTCAGATACACCTTTCTGCCCCAGAGATGCGCATAACGGATGCAGTGGTTCAATTCTTCTGTTGTAAAATTATCAGCATACGCTCTCGCACCAAAACGGCTTCCGCCCAGATAGACGGCGTCCGCTCCGGCATGGATGGCGCCGTAAAATCCCTCTGCGTTACCGGCAGGCGCCAACAGTTCCACTCGCTTCCTTTGCATTTTTTCCACATTTCTGCGCACATTCTTTGCACATTGCGAGTTTGTGCCAAGTGCGCGCAGGGACAAATCTCGTGATTGAAAAATTTGATTTTTCAATTTTATACCCTCTGTATATCTTACTCTCTGTACAAGAAAAGCTGTCCGAAACCGGACAGCCACACTTATTTATCTTTCAACTCTGTCTCCAGACGAACAATTTTCTTGGCATTCTCATTTAATTCCCGCTGAAATTCCTTGGACTGCTTTTCGGCATTTTCCAATTTAATCTGCGCAGAAATCAATTCATGCTTCAAATCGTACAGTTCCTTTTCCTTGGACTGCAATTCCTCCTCCAGAATCGAGATTTGTTTCTTTGCCTTGAAATAATCATCAGCAATGTTAAGCTGCAGCAAAACACTCTGTGTCTCTAACGGCTGTCTGCGGAAACTGTCGACTTTACTGTATTCATTTACCTTATTATTGATATAAGAAGCTACTTTCTGTAAGTATTCTTCACTTTCATAGCCGCTCAGGGTGAATACCTTGCCGCCAATGATTACCTCTGTATCCGTCTTCGGAGCCATAACCACACCTCTTTTGTTGGAGAAATCAGGTTAAACACAATATATGGCAATTTAAATTTTGCTAATACAAGATGTATTATATCTCAGAAAAGGTACAGTGGCAAGCCTTTTATGCGAAATTAGTACGAACTTATTATGATTTTTAAATAATTTCGTCAGAATCCAGAATAATTGTGAAGGGTCCGTCGTTTAACAGCGATACTTTCATGTCCGCGCCAAAGGAACCTTCCTCCACAACGTCTATCTCGTTTTTGCAAAGTCCGATAATATATTGGTAAAGTTCCTCTGCCATCTGCGCTTCACCGGCATTGATAAAAGACGGACGATTTCCTTTTTTGCAATCGGCATACAGCGTAAACTGTGAGATAAGAAGCAACTGACCGTTTACTGTTTTCAAATCCAGATTGGTTTTCCCGTTCTCATCCTTGAAAATGCGCATACCCAGCATTTTCTTTGTCATTTTATCCGCAATCTCTTTGGTATCTCCTTTTCCGACGCCGATAAGGACAAGGAAACCGTTGCCGATTTCGCCTAACGTCTCCCCGTCCACTTTTACATTTGCACTTGTCACTCTCTGTATTACAAAACGCATTTTTTCTCTCCCGTGGTTTTCAGCATTTTCTACTGCATTTTTGTTTTCTCTGTCTGTATTTTTTCTTCTGCAGGTTTTTCTTCCGAAGTTCTTCCTTCTGCAGCTTTTCCTTGTACATCTGCCTCCTCTGTCTCTTCCTGCAGAAAATCAATGGGTCTGATTCCTTCCCCCACAAGGAATTCGCTTCCGAAAGCCATTCTGTCCTTCTGATTCTTTTTCAATTTATAATCCGGAACATATTTATGAAGTCCTTCCTCCGTAATGGCGTCCACATAAATATAGTCATCGGAATCTAACGGAATCTGTTTCTTTTTCAGGGAGGCATTGACAAATGCCTTTATTGCCGCATAGATAACCGCAAAAATCGGAACGCCCACAAACATTCCCATAACACCGAACAATCCGCCAAACAGCGTAATGGAGAAAATAACCCAGAATCCGGTAAGTCCGGTGGAGCTTCCCAATATCTTCGGTCCAAGGAAATTGCCGTCGAACTGTTGCAATACCAGAATAAAGATTACAAAGTAAACACAGTTGAGCGGGTGCATCGGGTCGACAATCAGAATCAGAATTGCACTGGGGATTGCACCAAGATAAGGTCCAAAGAACGGGATAACGTTGGTTACACCCACAATCACGCTGACCAATGCCGCATACGGTGTCTGCATAATACTGGTACCGATAAAGCAGAGCAGACCGATAATAATGGAATCTAAAATTTTGCCGCTGATAAACCCGATAAAGGTTCTGTGTGTAAACCGGAAATTGTTAATGACAATATTGGCATACTCCCTGTCAAAGATGGAATAGGTCAGTTTCTTTGCCTGTCCCGTAAATTTCTCCTTGCTGGCAAGAACATACACAGAAATAATCAGTCCAATCAGACTGTTCCACAAGAATTTCAGAACGCCGATAACACTCAGAGAAACCGTCTTTAACAACATGCTGGATTTGGAAAGTACCGTGTCATTGAGCCATGTCTCCAGTTCTCCGGAATACTTATCAACCATTTTGATAACATTGGATTCAATATCCGGATAATCCGAAAGAAACTTATTCAGCCATTTAATAAAGTTGTTCGTGTAATTGTCGAAATTGGAAATAATGCTTGCCACACTGGGTACAATGGAAGAAACCATCATAGCTACCAAGGTATAGATAACCGCAAACACCAGAACAATCGTAATCAGAATACCAAATGCCCGGATAACGGACTGTCTCTTTTTGCTGTCAGGAATTTTCAACTTATTGCACAGCGGAATCAACGCCTTATTTTCAAAAAAGTTCAGAACCGGCGTCATCAGATATGCCATGGCAAGCCCGAACAGAATGGGCATTAAAATTCCCACTACCTTGTCAAATGCCTGTTTGATATTGGTGCCGTGGAACAGCAGATAATAAAACACAATACTTGCCGCCACAACCAAAAATAATGTCAGTCCCCACTTAATGTACTTGTTATTCAGCTTAATTTTCATTCCGATTCCCTCTTATCAAATTCCCTCTTATACACTGCATCTTTTTACACATTTATCCATCTGATTTACACTTCATTCCATGAAATACAATATTCATATTATTAATATACACTGAATTCATTCTTACCACAAGTTAAGAAATGTAAAAACTGTATAAAAACTGTAAGATTACAATACATGTGTTACAACTGAATATTTAAAAAGCAGAGATACTGCCTTTGTGTTATATTTTAGTCACCACAACAAAAAAACAAAACCAAAGGAGTTTTCTGCTATGGCTACTATAACACAAGATATGCGGTATCGTCTATCCTTACTCAAATATGCTGAAAGATTTGGTGTCACTAAGGCTGCTATCAAGTATAAAACCAACCGTCAATACACATCTATCGTTGGAAGCGATGTTATGACGGCTCTTTAGAGTCTCTTCGTAATCTTTCACGCAGACCACATCACCACCCCAACCAGCATACTCCTGAAGAAATCAAGCTGATCTTCGACATGCGCAGACGTAACCCGGATGCCGGTCTTGTTGTCTTTTGGGTCAAACTCATGCAGCGTGGTTACTCCCGTTCCATTCCAGGACTATACAGATTTCTCCGTAAGCAGGGCATCATGGCAGTCCATCCTCCCAATCCCAAATATATCCCAAAGCCTTACGAACAGATGGATTATCCGAGACAACGCATACAGGTTGATGTGAAATTTGTTCCTTCCGTATGCCTCAAAAATCCCGAAGTCATTGGCAAACAATTCTTTAGTCAACCTCGAATAAAGAATGACGGCTTATGCCTCTCGACTTTGATCCATTCGGGTTCCAGCTTGCTGATCTGCTTGTGGTTCTTGGAGGACACAATTCCAGTCTTGTTCTGTACCATGTGACCAATATAAACCTCATTGCGGAGAATGGTTTTCACGGTCACATCGTTCCAGCACGGCGTTTCGCCCCGCAGATTTTCCCGTCCCTCTGCCATGTAGTAGAAGCTCCTTGGCGCTGGGACTTTTTTGCGTTGAGCTGCAAAGCAATCTTGCGAAAGCCGTAGCCCTGTAAGCGCAGTTCGAAGATGTGCCGCACCACGGGAGCAGTCACCAGGTCAATCTCAAGGACGTGCTTGTCCGCTTCGCTTTTCCTGTAACCGAGGGATGCATAACAGCCGACGTATTTGCCGCTCTTGAAGGTGGACAGTTTGACAGCCTTGATTTTGCTGCTGGTGTCCCGTGCGTAGAGGTCATTCATCACATTTTTCAGAATGACCAGCATCTCATTGTTCTTGCGGAGCATGTCAACCCCGTCATTTAATGCGATGAACCGGCAGCCGAGGGATGGAAATACAAAGTCCGCGTACTTGCCCGTTTCAATGTAATCACGACCAAGGCGGCTGAGATCCTTGCAGAGGACAAGATTGATTTTGTGATCCGTGGCGTCCTGCACCAGCCGGTTCAGCCCCGGACGATCAAAGGTCGTACCCGAAACGCCGTCGTCACAGTAATAATCATACAGCGTCCAGCCCTGTTCCCGCACATAGCGGGAGAGCATTTCCTTTTGATTTTCAATGGACACGGATTCCCCGGCACGCTCATCGTCCCGGCTCAGCCGTGCGTAAATACCAACGATATAGTTTTCCTGCATTTTCTTATTTAACCTCCCAAAATGCAGTGCGTGATACAATCAGAAATCTACAAAAATTATACCACCGCACCGCCTTGGATTCCACTGGGCAATGTGCCGGGATTCAGCTCTCCCGGTTGACCCTTTCGAGGGAGAGGGCGTCCAGCACCTCACCCATCTGCTGCTCTACGACAAAGAAGCTGCGTACACGATACACGGTTCCGTTCTCCGTCACTAGCTCCAACTGATCCGGCAGACGCAATTTCTTTTTTGCTTCAGGATGGTTCGCGTTGAAAGAATTTTCTATTTTCATATTCGTATGTCCTCCGTAATTTCGTAATGGTGGGTAGTACAGCCGGTAATCAAGGCGGCGATGCCGCCTTTTGCCAACAGATATTGGCAAGCTGAGATTGGGTGTTTCATCACGCCCTCCTGCCGGTGCGGAGGGTGACGGAGGATCACAAAAAGAGCCGCATGACGATATGAAAAAATCTTCCCATACCAACAAAATAGACGCCCGCACAAGGCTTCTGTTCATGCGGCATTAGGAAGACATCACTTCGTCAGCGGCTCCACAGCACAGCTACATGATTTACTTGCTGATTGTATATCAGAAGCATACGTTCGAGTCAATGCCTTTGGTGAAAAAGTCTGGTTTTGCAATGGATTTCTGAGATGCCGAGAACAAGAAGAATACGATTTGGGAGAATAGCAAGCAAATCCGGTGAGTACCCACACCGGAAAAACAGAGCGTTCCGGCTGACCGCCGAAACGCTCTGTTTTCATTTTTTGGATAGTCCCAAGCCCTTATATTCGTGAAAAGATTGCGAAAGCTCACCAGCTATACTCTGATAACTGGAATGCGTAGGATTCGCCGGGAGTAATGTCATAGATCACAACAGAGTCATCCTTAAACTTATCTCCGGCGCTCAGAGAAGATAGGTATATATTGCCGGAGTCTACCAGATAACCCGCACAGTCATACAGCTTATAACTAATCATATCATACCCGGAATCACTGCTCCCGCTCTTCTTTTCTCCGGTAATTGTAATGGTCAGCTGCGGAGAATAGTCTTTGTCAAACTTAAATTCGGCTCCTTGAATTTGGATCACGGATGCCGTGTTGCCCATGAAGTCCTTCACCTTCAGTTCGAGCGGAAATGAATCAAACGTCACTTGAACATCTTCAATAGGCAAGCAATATAGGACATCGCAATTTACTTCGTCAAACTGAACCGCGTTTTCCTTGTATACGGTGAAATAAACCTTCCCGCTTGCGGATTTCCCAGCTTTGATTTCAGCGGCAGGGATTCTCACATTGGCAAGATACTGCTCTCCGGCAGCTTGGCTGGTATAATAGCCGAAATCATCAGGAGAAACGGACTTTGTACCATTATAGACCTCTTCATCCTCATCATTTACGATTCGAATATCAACATCGACATCGGCTGACAGGGGCTTATCATTTTTATCAGCTAAGCCAAAGAAAAGGCTGTAATCGCTCGTTCCATCGATATACTGAAAAGACCAACTTTTCAGTGTTTCAACACGGGACACAGACGATCCGCACCCACTCAGTAACAATGCAATTACAAGCCACCACATAAGAAAGAATCGTTTCATTTCTGCGTCTCCTTATCTGTTCGTGCCTTTATTGCACGGAACAATTCTTGTTTGAGCAAACGCTTTTTCTTTGGATTCATTGTGCAGTAATTGCGATTGCACTGCTCGCTTAGAAAGCAAGTCTCACAGATAAGCTGTTCGACTTGCTGCATAATCAGCGCATCATCGCTGGGCAGCTCATAGGCTTCAATCTTTTGAATACCTGTCGGGTTGTGTAGTCCGTAGTCAATCAGTTTTCCATTTCCGGTTTTTACATAGCGGTAGACCTCAGCGCAGAACAAAACACTGTCACCAACGGCGCACTCTTCAAAGCCAGCTTTGTCCATCCAGACGTGATCCTCTTTATCATCAAACATCACTCCGTCTGAATACATCCCGCTGATGAATATCCGCTTGAAGCAAATATGTTTTGGCTTGACTTTCTCGATCTGTCCTTTGAATTCAAGCAGATAATTAAATATGCCGTTTGCAAATCCGCAACGATAAGCATGCCCTAAAGAAGCGAGCTGGACATCCAGATATTCATCATAAGACATCTCTTCTGCGCCAACGACATCCTTACGAGAATCCGGTTTGAAAAATACGAGACCGTTTTCTTCGTCTACGCATGTATTCTCTCCATAATTGATTGCCAAAAGCGATTTTTTATCGGGATACTTAGCAATCAGTGCGGCTGCTTTTTCAAGCCGCTCCTTCCGCTTTTGTTCTTCACAGCGTTTGCGCTCACACTGCTCCGTAAGAATACAATCCTCTATATGTCTGCTTTCGTCTTTTGTCAACAACGGTGATAAATGTTCAATGCAATCGTAATCTCCATTTTCCATACGTGTTTTGAAGCGGGCAAGTATCTCTTTCAATTCCTGAGCAGACAGATACCTCGCCTTGTCAATAGAGCAGCTATGATAGCAACCCGTGATTATGTTGCCATGCCCATCACCATACATAATGGCGGTATTCCATGGGCAAAAATAATGTTCTTTCTGGACGAGCCTTCCTCGCTTCAAGCCCTCCTCAAATTCCGGAAAGACCGCTGGATTGCCACAGCCCTCGTGATCCTCCACCCAAAATCCGGAAGGACCCTTGTCCGCGTGACTGATCATCACATTGATTGCATCGACTGTAGCCTTTTTCATTTGTTTGTTATTCATAACCCAAACCTCCGTTAATAAGTGCCGCCAGACAGCGACCTGACATGTTAACGTGGTCTTTTAGAGTATTTATGGAAATTATAACATGTTTCTTCGTACTTGTCTATCCTACTTACTTGGCCGGACAAGCAAAAACAGTTTTTAAATTCAGAGGTTTTTATCGCTGTAAATGATGTGCTGCTTATGGAAAGGAATCCCGCTGTTCATTGGGTGGTGAACAACTAATTGTAACCATGCAATAGCAAACGGAATGGTGAGCGCAGTGCACGGATTGCAGAAGTGCGGAATAATGGACAAAATTATCGTTTCAGCAAACTTCTTTCTTGTCCTCACAAGGATTGGCTTGAGTGATGGATTGCTGCACCATTTTTCCAAAATGACACCATGTATTCTTCTGCTATGTTTATAGAACATCTGGTAAAAGCCTTTCCGTTACCCATTAAGTGTATCCAGACTGATAATGGAACAGAGTTTACCAATCGTTTTACCACTCACCGTGACAAACCAACGCTATTTCAGGAATATCTGGAGCAACATGGGATTCGTCATAAGATCATACGTCCTTTTACACCACGGCATAACGGAAAAGTGGAAAGAAGCCACCGAAAGGATAATGAGAGTTTTTATGCAACGCATACCTTTTATTCTTTTGAGGACTTTACCAAGCAGCTAAAAGTGTATAACCGCAGGGACTACAATAACTTTCCCATGCGCCCTTTAGGATGGAACACACCCAATCAGATACTGAAAGATTATCTGTCATCTGTGTAACACATGTTTGACAAACCTACAAGAAATGTAAAAACTGTATAAAAACCTCTTACAGCTTACTATTGTTTTTAGCAGTCAAAAATACTAAAATATAACTATCCAAAAACAGAGGTTGCTTCTCTGTTCCATAATATACACACAACAGATGTGCAGTACAAATCGGAGGAACCATGAAACTTCAACAGGTATTAAGCAACGTCAGACAGGCTGTCGACGATTATCATATGATTGAAACCGGCGATAAAATTGCCGTCGGAATATCCGGAGGCAAGGACAGTCTCACGCTTTTGTATGCGCTGAGCAATCTGCGCAGATTTTACCCTCAGAATTTTGAATTATACGCCATCACCGCAGATGTAGGATTCCAGAATATCAATTTTGATGCAGTTCAAAAACTGTGTGCGGAATTGGACGTTCCTTACACCATTGTAAAAACGGAAATTGCACAGATTGTCTTTGACATACGCAAGGAGAACAATCCCTGCTCTCTCTGTGCCAAAATGCGAAAGGGTGCCATCAATGACGCACTTATCAAAATGGGGTGCAACAAAATTGCCTATGCCCACCACAAGGATGATGTCATCGAGACAATGATGATGTCCCTGCTTTATGAGGGCAGGCTTCACACCTTTTCTCCGGTCACACACCTTGACCGCACCGATATCACCGTCATACGTCCCCTTTTGTATATGGGAGAATCGGATGTAAAAGGCTTTGTACATAAATATAATCTTCCGGTCGTGAAAAGCACCTGTCCGATGGACGGTCATACCAGAAGAGAATATGTAAAAAATCTGATACGGCAGATGAATCTGGAGAATCCCGGTGTAAAAGAAAGAATGTTTACCGCTGTGAAAAACAGCAGTCTGGAAGGATGGAGATAACACAATGGCGGTTGTGAAACAGGAAAATTACCATGACGAGCAAAACAAACAGAATATTATAAAACTCCGGTCTGTCCTTGCCACTCTTCCGCCCTTTTGCAAGACCTTCTTCCGCGGAATCGAGGAATATACCTCTACCCGGACACGCCTTGCATACGCCTACGACATACGGCTGTTTTTTGAATTCTTACACGAGACAAACAGCGTATGTGCCAAAATGGAAATAACCGATTATCCGCTATCGCTGTTAGACCGCCTTTCCCGAATGGATATCGAGGAATACTTGGAATATATTTCCCTTTACCAAAAGGACGGCAAGGACATTACCAATGACGAGCGTGGAAAATCCCGGAAATTAGCATCTCTCAGAAGTTTTTACAACTATTTTTTTGAGAACGAGATGATTGAAAAAAATCCCGCCGCTTTGGTTCCCCTCCCCAAGCTCCACGAAAAAGAAATTATCCGTCTGGAGCCAAACGAGGTGGCAATTTTATTGGATCAGGTGGAAAACGGCGATAATCTCACAAAAAAGGAACTGGAATACCATAAAAAGACTAAAGTAAGGGATGTTGCGCTTTTGACCCTGTTATTGGGTACCGGAATCCGAGTATCGGAATGTGTGGGACTTAACATTTCTGATATTGACTTTGACGTGAACGGAATCAAAATCCGCAGAAAAGGCGGTTATGAGGCAGTTATCTATTTTGGCGAGGAGGTGGAAACTGCTCTCTTGGATTATCTGGAACAGCGTGAACATATCATTCCTGCCGAGGGACACGAAAATGCACTCTTCCTCTCCCTGCAAAACCGCAGAATTGCTGTTCGCTCCGTTGAAAATTTGGTAAAAAAATATGCTTCGAGAGTTACGACATTAAAGAAAATTACCCCACACAAGCTGCGGAGCACCTATGGCACCACGCTCTATCAGGAAACCGGTGATATTTATCTTGTGGCAGACGTCTTAGGACATAAGGACGTCAATACCACCCGAAAACACTACGCTGCACAGGAGGACGAACGCCGCAGACGGGCAGCCAACGCCGTACATTTAAGGGAGAACTCTCATTCCACCCGAAAAGCACCGCCCCTGTAACAGAAATAACCGGTAACAGCAATAGCCGTTTACTTTACAAATTCATGGGAATAATAGGGGACAATCAGATTCTGTCCCGCACGGATGGAGGCATCTTCCGCAATGTGGTTGATGCTTCTGACCTCCGTAATGTAGCTGTCCTTGTCTTTATACTGCTCATAATCAATATATTCGTCCGCAATATCCCACAAGGTATCTCCTGCCGCTACCGTAATATCGGTATAATATTTAAAAGCAATGTCATCACTGCCGGACTTTGCACTGGATACAATGGAATGATAGGAACCGGCACAGATAACAATCAGGCATACCGTCAGAAAAAGTGTCAGCACTTTGCGTCTGCGCTCCCTGCGGATTCTGCACTGTCTCTTATAGGCACGATACTCTCTGTCCGTCATCTCATTTACTCTGTAATTCCTGTCTGTTCTCATAATCCTCATATCCTTTCCAACAGCTTAGAAAATGTGTTCGGAACATCCGTTCTAATTGCATTATATCGAACATATTTTCTTTTGTCAACAAAAAATCGAACATATTTTTGGAATATATGTTTGCTTTTTGGAAAATGGTATGCTATACTTTTTATAATAAATGAAAAAAAGGGAGGACGTGCACATGGGCTTTGGTAAGATTACCCCCAAGCAACAGGAAATACTGAACTATATTAAAGATGAGATTTTAAAGAAGGGGTATCCGCCCACGGTTCGCGAAATCTGCGAGACCGTGAATCTGAAATCTACCTCTTCCGTTCATTCCCATTTGGAGACATTGGAGAAGAACGGCTATATCAGACGTGACCCCACGAAGCCCCGTGCCATCGAAATCTGCGATGACAGCTTTCAGATGGTCCGCACAGAGATGGTGAGCCTGCCGATTATCGGGAATGTGGCAGCCGGACTTCCCATTCTCGCCGAGGAGAACATACAGGATTATTTTCCGGTTCCCGCGGATGTTGTTCCTAAGGGAGAATCCTTTATTCTGAACGTACGCGGCGACTCCATGATTAACGCCGGTATCTTTGACGGAGACAGAGTGTTTGTCCACTCCTGCAATACCGCACATAACGGTGAAATGGTCGTTGCCTTAATTGATGATTCCGCAACCGTCAAGACATTTTATAAGGAGGAGGGGCATATCCGTCTGCAGCCCGAGAACGACACCATGGATCCCATTATTGTTGACGATTGCCAGATTTTGGGAACGGTATTCGGTATCTTCCGTTTTTACCGGTAGTGTTTTAATTGATTTTCAGATTCTACATATGCGGATTTACAGCATACCGATTCTGTAAATGCAGAATTCAATCCGGCAGGAGCCGCTGTCCTGCCGCCATTTCATAAGGATTCTATTTATTTATGAAAAAATCTATTTAATTTATAGAAAGATATCTGTTTCATCTGTGGGCTGTTTTCTTCTCTACACCCACAGTATAATATCAACAGAAACGGGCATGCTATCTTCTGTATCATAATATTGCGCGACACAGATGCGCAGAAATGAGGATAGCATGGGTAACAAATATTTAGATGGTACGGCACTGACCATTGCAATCATCGGTGCCATCAACTGGGGGCTGATTGGTTTATTCCGTTTTGACCTTGTAGCCTTCCTCTTTGGTGATATGTCTTGGTTATCACGAATCGTCTACATGATTGTCGGTATCTGCGGCATATATCTGCTGACTTTCTATATGCGTCTCGGCGACAGCAAGGACGCAGCTTAAGCAGCGTAACGCAAAAGGGACTCTCCGCAAAGCATTACTGCCCCGCCGGAAAGTCCCTTTTATGTTATACATTACAAAGTGTCAATGTCCACCTGTTTTCCGTCTCTCCAGATTCTCTCCAAATCATAGAGGAGTCTGTTCTCTTTATCAAAAATGTGTACGATAATATCACCGAAATCCAGCAAAATCCAGTTTGCGGTATCATATCCCTCAATCTGTTTTTCGGGATGTCCTGCGCGTCCGAGCTGTTCACTCACGTTATCGCAGAGCGCCTGTATCTGGCTTCTGTTGTTACCGCCCGCAATGATAAAGTAATCCGCAATGACAGAGACTCCGCTAATATCAATCACTTTAATGTCCTCTGCCTTTTTATCCTCCAACGCCTTAATTGCCAGTCTTGCCAGTTCTTTTGCATTTGTCTCCATTTTAGTCCACCTTTCCCGTATTTTCATCATTTTCCGAACGATAATACTGATATGTCTTTTCCGTCATAGGGTCTATCTCTCCGCCGCTTTCTTTCAGATAGGTTAAAGTATCCTCCAGAATTTTGATGAGCGCCTCGTCTAAATTGATAAATGCCAGTTTGCGAATCATCTGCAGATTGGGCGCCTGTTTTCTGCCCGGTTCGATATAATCCGCAATAAAGATAATTTTTTCCAAAAGACTCATCCCCGGTCTTCCGGTGGTATGGTTTAAAATGGCATGAATGACATCCGGGTCAGTCACTCCATATTCATCCATGGCAAGAAAACTTCCAACCTTTGCATGCAGCAGAAACGGATTCCTTTTTTCCACATCATTGACGCTGATATTGTGTCTCTCGCAGATTGCAAGGCGCTTTTCATCCGAAAGGCACTTCGCGCAGTCGTGTAGCAGACCGGCAAGCTGCGCATTCTGCACAGAGGCATCATAGCGCATGGCAAGCGCCGCCGCTGTAAATTCCACCCCAAGGGTATGTTCGTAGCGCTTCGGGTCCAAGGTCTTTTCCATCGCCCTTCTTATTTTGGAAAGTTCGTTGATTCTCTTCATCTATAAAATCTCTTTTCTTCAATATAGGCAAGCACATTTTCCGGCAAAAGATAGCGGACGCTCTTTCCCAGTCTGATACGCTCTCTGATATCCGTGGAGGATATTTCCAGATTCGGAAAAGGAACCAGACAAATGTCTGCACCATAGCGTTCTTTTAACTCCGCGATTTTTGCCTCCATTGCATCCACCGATGCCCCGTTTCGCACTGCCGCCGCAATCGTACAACTGTCAAAAATCCGTTCCGGATATTTCCACTTTTCAATGGAAAACAGGCAGTCCGCTCCGAAAATAAAATAAAATGCGGTGTCCGGATTCTCCCGGTTAAGCTGTTCTAAAGTTTCGTAACTATAAGTATAACCGTTTCTTTTGATTTCAATATCCAGACATTTCATTTTCGGGTTATCCTGCACCGCCAGCCTGACCATTTCAAGCCTCTCCTGCCCGGACAGTACATCCACGGAGTCCTTTTTCATATAGGAACATCCCGTCGGAATGAACCACACCTCATCCAGAGAAAGCTCCTCCATGGCTCTTTGCGCCAGAATCAGATGACCGATATGAATCGGGTTGAAGGTTCCACCCATGATACCCACTTTTTTCATCGCTGTACTCTCCTGAAAACATACGGTTTTCTAAAAATACCTATTTGGGAAGCTGAATCTTAGGGTTGTCTCTGTCAGGCTTATACAGGACAATCTTTTTACCTATCACCTGAACTACCTGTGAGTGTGTTCTCTCTCCAAGCACCTCTGCGATGGCTCTCGGATCATCCATGCAGTTTTTAAGCACTGCAATTTTAATCAGTTCATTCCGGTTAAAACACTCCGACACAGCCTCTGTGATTTCCGGTGTAAGACTTGACTTTCCCACCTGAAACACGGGGTCTAACGTGCTTGCAAGACTTTTCAGATATGCTCTCTGCTTACTGGTCATAATCATTCCTCCGTATTATTTGTAGTAGTCAAAAGAAAGACCATACATTCTGACGGTATCTCCCTCCTTGATTCCGAGGGCTTCCAATTCGTCCAAAATGCCGTTTTCCTTCAAAAATCTCTGGAAGAAGGAGAAACCTTTCTCGCTCTCAAGATTGGTATATCCCAGCATCTTTTCGATTCTGGGGCCTTCCACCACATATTCATCCTCTTCCGCATCATACTCAACGGTATACGGCTCGTCCGAATAGGTTCCCTTCTGATCCGGGAAGTATTCCTGCTCAAATACGGTGGTTTCCTCACCGATTTCCTGAAGCATATCATTTACATGATACAGAAGTTCCTTTACCCCTTCTCCGGTCACTGCGGAAATCGGGTATACTTTAATTCCTTTTGGCTCAAATTCAGCCTTTATCGCTTCAACAGCGTTATTTTCGTTGTCATAAATTGCATCTATCTTATTCGCCGCAATCACCTGTGGGCGTTTTGCAATATCTGCATTGTACGCCTCCAATTCCTTATTGATGGCATAAATATCCTGAATAGGGTCGCGTCCTTCCGTACCTGCCGCATCCACAATATGAATCAATACCTTGGTTCGTTCAATATGGCGTAAAAACTCATGACCGAGACCGATACCCTCGGAAGCTCCCTCGATGAGTCCCGGAATATCCGCAATGACAAAACCGCCGGTTCCCTCCAAATCCACTACTCCAAGATTCGGATTTAAGGTTGTGAAATGATAGTTTGCAATTTTCGGTCTGGCATTGGTAACACGGGATAAGAAAGTGGATTTTCCAACGTTGGGGAATCCGACAAGACCCACATCCGCAATCACCTTCAATTCCAAAATCAGCTCCAGTTCCTGAGCTGCCTGACCGGGCTGGGCATATTTCGGCGCCTGCATGGTGCTGGTGGCATAGTGCTGGTTTCCGTTGCCGCCTCTGCCGCCTTTTAACAGAACCACTCTCTTATTATCACCGGACATATCCGTGATGACCTGTCCGCTCTCAGCCTCCTTAATTACGGTACCGCCGGGAACTTTGATAATAATATCCTTGCCGTCCTTGCCGCGGCAGTTTTTCTTGCCGCCTTCTTCTCCGTCCTCTGCCTTGTATTTTCGGATATGTCTGAAGTCAATGAGCGTGTTCAGTCCCTCATCCACCACAAAAATGACATCACCGCCTCGTCCGCCGTCACCTCCGTCGGGACCGCCATTGGGTACATATTTTTCGCGACGGAAAGAGACATGTCCATCTCCTCCCTTACCGCTTCTGACGTATATTTTGGCTCTATCAGCAAACATAACTCTGCTCTCCTTTCTGAAAGGTGCCGTTTCCATCGGACTTTAAAAAAGGCTTCAAACATCTGTCTGTTTGAAGCCTCTCTAAATAACAATTTACTGCTCTACAGGATATACGGAAGCCTGTTTCTTATCTCTTCCTTTTCTCTCGAAACGAAGAACACCGTCAACCAGTGCATATAAGGTATCGTCACCGCCGATTCCTACATTGTTGCCGGGATGAATCTTGGTTCCACGCTGTCTGTACAGAATGTTTCCTGCTTTAACGAATTGTCCGTCGGCTCTCTTCGCACCTAATCTCTTGGACTCGGAATCTCTACCGTTCTTGGTAGAACCAACTCCCTTTTTATGAGCGAAAAACTGAAGGTTCATATTAAACATGGTTTACACCTCCTCGAATTTTACTTGTAAATACTTTTTACCGTATTCCCTGCTTAGATTTTCCAGAGAAAATACCATGGAATCCAACAGGAATACTGACTTTTCCTGCAAAACACCCTGAAAATCACATTTGATAAAGCCGCTGCTTTCCTCCTGTGCCACAACCAGCTTCTCGCCTGCCAGTTCCTCCAAAGAGTTAATGGTGCCGATTACCAGCGCCGAAATGGCTGCACATAAAATATCCGGTTGATTTTTCCTGGCATATTCTGCATGTCCCATACAGATAAAACCTCTGTAGGAACCGTTATTGTCCTTACGAATAACAATAGTAGTCATATCAATTACGCATTAATCTTGTCAATCTTAACCTGAGTGTATGCTTGTCTATGACCGTTCTTTTTGTGGTAGCCGGTTTTTCTCTTGTATTTGTATACAATAACCTTCTTACCTCTTCCCTGCTCCATAACGGTTGCGGAAACAGTTGCACCTGCAACGTCTGCACCAACCTTGAGGGTAGCGTCACTTACTGCGATTACCTGGTCAAAAGTAACGGTGTTGCCTGCTTCAACGTCAAGTTTCTCAACTTTGATGACATCTCCTTCAGCAACCTTGTACTGTTTTCCACCTGTTGCAATAATAGCGTACATAATAAAGGCACCTCCTATTCATGAACTACGCAATGTCAAAACATAACTTCGTCCATTTACTCGCTAACTTTGGTGATGTAATCCTGTCGGACTGCACACTTCTACCTAGTTATGCGGCATACCGTAGTATAATAGCATGAGGTGCCCTTACATGTCAAGCATTTCTATTCAATTATTTCAAAATAAAAGACAAATTATTGCCTAATCCGTATATCTTTTATCAGGGATTGTTCTTCTTTTCAAAATCCTCTATGTACTGGACAATCAGCTTAACCGTTCCTTCCACTCCCAAGACACTGCTGTTGATGCACAAATCATAGCTGTCGGCACGACCCCATTTCTTGGAAGAATAATAGTTGTAATAACTCTGTCTCTGCTTATCCTTCTTGAGAATCATATCCTTTGCCTTGGCTTCCGTCAGGCTGTACTTCTCCATAATCCGCTTTACCTTCGTCTCCTCATCACCGTAGATAAAGAGGTGAACGCAATTCTTGCGGTCTGCAAGAGCATAATCCGCGCAACGACCTACGATAACGCAGGGACCCTCGCTTGCAATCTTCTTAATGGTGTCAAACTGTGCCAGAAATACTTTGTGGCTGATCGGCATATCCACAAAGGAGGACGCATTATATCCAAAAGAATAAGTATCCATTACCAGATTATACAGGAAGGAATTGGTAGGTCTTTCATCATGATTCTGAAGCATTTCTTCACAAAAACCACTTTCCTTCGCAGCTCTGGTTAAAAGCTCCTTGTCATAGCATTTGATTCCAAAATACGCTGCAACCTGTTCCCCGATTTCACGTCCTGCCGAGCCAAACTGTCTTCCGATTGTAATTACTGTATTCATACAAATCCCCTGCCTTCCTGAATAAATAATGGCAATTATCTCTGAATTGCTTACCTGTAGTATACACTATTTTCAGCAGTTTTGCAAGAAACTTTCTTGAATTTATAAAGAATATATGCAATTTGTCTGAAAATACAGACATTATAAAATTTGCAGCAAATGAGAAAAATATTCCGGCAGCGGTGCGTCCACCTCCATGTACTCTCCGGTGGACGGATGCACAAATCCAAGCGTCTTTGCGTGCAAAGTCTGTCCCTCCAATTTAAAAGGACATTTCCTGTCGCAGTAGACCTCATCCCCCAAAAGCGGGTGTCCTATGGACGCCATATGCACGCGAATCTGGTGTGTCCGCCCGGTCTCCAGCACACACTCAATATAAGTGTACTTGTCAAACCGCTCTAACACCCGGTAATGGGTGACGGCATGTTTTCCGTTTTTCTCATTGACCGCCATCTTTTTCCGGTCCGTGGGATGTCTGCCTATGGGCTTGTCAATAACGCCCTCGTCCTCCTTCAAAACGCCGTAACAGATAGCGCGATACCTGCGGTTGATACTGTGTTCTTTCAACTGCTGCGCAATGCAGTTGTGCGCCCTGTCATTTTTACAGACAATCAAAGACCCCGTAGTGTCTCTGTCAATGCGGTGCACGATTCCCGGACGCATGACGCCGTTGATACCGGAAAGTTCACTTCCGCAGTGATACATAAGCGCATTTACCAATGTCCCGCTGTAGTGTCCGGCAGCCGGGTGCACCACCATTCCCTTGGGTTTGTTGACGATAATCACGTCCGGGTCCTCATAGAGAATATCCAAAGGAATATTCTCCGGCTCAATGTCCGGCTCCACCGATGGCGGCAGTTCAAAGGAAACCTCGTCCCCGTCCTTCACCCGGTAGCTGCCCTTCACCGGCGCTCCGTTCACTAAAACACGCTCCTCTTTTATCATTTTCTGAATATAGGAGCGTGACAAAGAATCGATAAGCGCACTGACGCACTTATCGATTCTCTCATCTTCCATCTCTTCACTTATCTGAAATAAAAACTTATCCGTAGAATTGTCCATAGAAATAAAATCCCCATTTATTTCATCTCGCGGTAGCGCTTCTGTTTAAAATTCAAAAACTCCAAATCCTTCTCCGAGAAAACAAAGAGAAACAGGATAAACAGAATAACGGTTCCGCATACAATATAAATATCCGCCACATTAAAAATCGGATAATCAATGAGCACAAAAGAAATAAAGTCCACCACATAATCGAATCGGAATCTGTCCACCATGTTCCCGATTCCACCCGCAATAATCACGGAGAGCAGAATGTGAACCACACAGAATTTCTTTCTTCTGGGCAGCTTGAACAAAAAGAAAAAGATAACTGCCATAAAGACAAAGCCCACAAAGAGAATAAAAAACTTCTGGTTTTGCAGCATACCAAAGGCAGAGCCTCTGTTTTCAAGATATTGCAGCTCCAGCACTCCGTCAATCAGCACATGCGCCGGCTGGGATTTGAGTTTGACGATTGCCAGATATTTGGTAAATTGGTCAAATCCGAGCAAAAGCGCCGCCACAACCGCATCCAGTATCAGCATTTTAAAGCGTTTTACCTCGACTACATTATTTCCTCTGTTAATAACATTTGCAGCGGTTTCCATTTCCGTGCTGCTCTGATTCTCTGTGTTACTCATGTGCATCCTCTTCACTAAAGTTAATTTCTTCGATTGCCGCCAAAATCTCTTCATCCGTCACGGTAGTGTCAATGACTGCCTTGCCGATTTTTTTAAGCAATATAAATTTGATTTTGCCGGATTCCATCTTTTTATCCGATTTTGTAAGTTTCAGAATTTCCTGTGCGTCAATGCCGTCCACGCTGATAGGCAGGTAAAACGGTACGAACATATCGCGGATTTCGTAATATTCCTCCATGGAAAGCAATTCCTTTTTCCATGAAATATAAGCCGCCGCAACCGTGCCGAGAGCCACACACTCCCCGTGATACAGGGTAAAATTCTTTGCCTTCTCTATGGCATGGCCGATAGTATGTCCTAAATTCAACAGCGCCCGGTCTCCCTGCTCCGTGGGATCCTTTTCCACCACCAGTTTCTTGACATTGCAGCTTCTCTGCACCATCTCAAGCAGTGTGTCAGGGTCTCTCTCACAGATTTCATACATATTTTCAATCAGCCATTCGTAATAAATGCTGTCCTTGATAATGCCGTGCTTCATGATTTCCGCAAATCCGGAGAAAAACTGCCTGTCCTCCAGCGTCGCGAGTACCGAAATATTCATGTAAACCAGACGGGGCATTTTAAAAGCGCCCACCATGTTCTTATAGCCGTCAAAATCCACGCCGGTCTTGCCGCCGATGGAGCTGTCCGCCTGCGCCAAAAGCGTGGTCGGTATCTGAATGAAATCAATGCCCCGCAGATAGGTTGCCGCCGTAAATCCGGTCAAATCACCGACAACACCGCCGCCCAACGCCACAAGCATATCCTTCCTGTCGAATTTCTCTTCAATTAAAAACTTGTAAACCTCTTTTACGGTATCTAAGTTCTTGCTTTCCTCTCCTGCGGGAAAAGCATATTTTACGGCTTTTGCACAGGAGTTCTGCAAAAGGTTAAGAACCTGTTCACCGTACAGTTCATCCACATTGGAATCCGTCACAATACATATTTTTCTTTCAGCTACGTCAAATGCTTTCAGTTCTTCGGGAAGTTCCTCAAAGCCCTTGCTGAACACAATGTCGTAACATGGCTTTTTATTCATCAAAATCGGTAATCGTTCTGCCATCTTTTCTCCCTTTTTGCTTTCTTTTTCTCGTAAAATGTCCGAAAAAAGGCTCCCCGCTTTCTTCCAAACGGGAAGCCCTTTTATTTATAATCCATTATTAATGGTGTCAAAAGAACCTCCGAAAATATCCTGAAAATCTCCGGATATGTCTACGCTGGCAGGCGTAATAATGAAAATGTAATGGGAAATCTTCTGCAGATTTCCGGAAATTGCGAAACAGGAACCGGAAGTAAAGTCAATGATTCTCTGCGCAATATCCACATCCAGTCCTTCCAGATTTAAAACTACCGTCCGGTTCGCCAAAAGAGTCTCTGTAATCTCCCTTGCGTCCTCCACGGAAGTCGGCTTAATCACGCATACCTCCATGCCGGTACCGGGCATTTTTCTCGTCACATTCTGGCGGATAGGCGTTACCTTGGGCTGTGCAGCCTTTCTGGCATTTCTTCCGTCGTCATAATTATCGGTATCCTTCGCCTTGGATGCACTTGCCTTTCTGGGTGCAGGCTCTTCCACTTCTTCATCATCATCTAAATATTCGTCATCATAAAAATCTTCATCTTCATCGTTAAGTTTCATATAATTCAAAAACTTATCCATTACACCCATTTCAACTGCTCTCCTTTTATTTGCTGTAATCGCGTTCACCAAAGATTCCGGTGCCGACTCTCACATAAGTGGCGCCTTCCTCTACTGCAACCGTGTAATCTCCCGTCATTCCCATGGACAATATATTCATAAAAACATTATCAATGTTTTTCTTCGCTATGTCAACAGACAATTCTTTCAATTTTCGAAAAATACCGCGGTTTTCCTCAGCATTTTCCACATAAGGTGCGATTGTCATAAGTCCCTTGATATGGATTCCGGGCAATTTGGCAATCTCCTGCACCAGTTCACAGGTATCCTCCACGGACACGCCAAACTTGCTCTCCTCCTGCGCCACATTGACTTCAATCAGAATGTCAACCTCCACCTGATGTTTCAAAGCCTCCCTGCTGATTTCCTCCGCAAGCCGCAGGGAATCAACACTGTGAATCAAAAAGACCTTGTCCACAATATATTTTACCTTGTTGCGCTGCAAATGACCGATTAAATGCCACCGCACATCATCCGGCATTTCGGGAATCTTGTCCAGCATTTCCTGAACCTTGTTTTCACCGAAATCTCTGGAGCCCGCCTCGTAAGCCTCCCGCAGCATGGACACCGGTTTGGTCTTGCTTACGGTAATCAGTGTCACATCCTTTGCATCTCTTCCCGCCTTTTTGCAGGCATCGGAAATCTTTTTTTCCACCTGTTCTATATTGTCGCAAATCATGATACACGCTTCCTTTCTCACCTGTCATTCAAAAACTGGTCATCACTGACCGCTTCCGCATCCAGAACAATATAATCATATACATTCAACCCGTACCGGGTATTTGCCTTGACAATGGAATACTCTTCGTTCTGATACAGAATATTAATCTGCTTAAAGTCCGCATATCCCTTATTCATATTGTAAACACCAATCAGGGTGGCGCGCTTGCTTACCGTGTACGTCTCCTGACTGTCCGTTTTATAGAGAATATCTCCCGTGGCAAGCACATCCGTTCCCAGATAATACTCTTTGGATTCCTCGCTGTAACTGTACACATCAAGTGGGATAAACTCACTGGAAATCGTGCCGTCCTCCAAATAACACTGACGGATGACTCCGGTGCTGCTTTCGTTGTCGTTTCCCGTCCTCACATAATCCTCCGGTATGAGGAAAAAATCCTTCTGCACAATAGAGGAGTTTGGAATCTTAAGTCCCTTTTCATCATTGATAATCAGCTCTATGTCCAGAAAACGGTCTGACACGAAAGAAATCATGGAGTTGGTAAAGCTCAGTTCCAGATAGGTTTTGCCGTCCGCATTATGTAAGAGCTTTGTTGCGCCCCATGATTCGTACTGGTTTTTCAAAAAGCGGACTTTCACATACCCTTCCTGTTCCATCTGCACGCCCATATCGTTGTCAATGGGAACAACCACCGACCAGTTTTCGTCCGTGGACAGCTTGTACACCGCATCCGAAACCGCCATCAGCGCATTTCCCACCATCTGGTTCTTCTCGTATGTCTTCTCGTCAAACACGCTCTCCGTGACAGCATCCGCAGTCAGGTTTTCGTAACCGTCCGTCCAGTAGGCTACCACCCCGGTAAAAGGCGCATTACAGAAATTGACGATATTTGCCACGCCCTCGGTTCCGTTCATGCTGCTGATACCCTGCAGCATATTGGCATTGGCAAGTTTTAACACCGTATTTTTTAACGAATACTTGAAATCATAAATATTATCATAATTTTTTTCATCAAATCCGTGCATGAAATTGGATATTTCACTGCGAAACTCTGCCAGTTCCCTTTTGTCCAGTGAATTTTCCCCAAGATTCAGGTTCTCCAGATATTCGTTCAGCCGCCCGGTTTCATCCACCGTATAGACCAAATCTCCTTTTGCGACTCTTTCCCCTTCTCTGGCATAGTAATTGACATAACCGGCGGTATCAGCATTTACCACGCTCTCCTTGCGGATTATGACCCCGCGGTAAATGTTATCCGTGGCAAGGGAGCCTTCCTTCACCTCATAACGCACGATATGAGTGGTCTGAAAATACATAATCACACAGATAATCACGTAGATAAACACAGCCCCAAAAATCAGCATACCTATATTCAGATTCAACGGTTTTCTGTATCGTTTTATTTTTTTACTGCCGTTTGCCAAAGCTGCCAAACCTCCAAATTACTCATGAAAAGCCTCGGTTAATCCGAGGCTTTTCTTATGTGTGTTACTATTGCATTTCCCACAGGAAAGTCCTACAGGGAAATAATTACTTTCTCTTTCATTGCTTCCGGAAGCTCTTCTTCATCCACGGATACGCTCAAGATAAAATCAACCTTTTTGGCTTCGCTTACCTTCTCCAATTTCTCAACGGTAGCCGTAATGTCCTTTCCTTCCAGACAGGCATTCTTTAAAAAGCTGTCAAAATACATCTGCTGCAAATCATGATCCTGAGATATGATTCCGCATACAAAACCTACAAACTCATCACTGGTCTCAATCTGCCACTGGGAGACGTCAATCAGACGCACCTTATTGTTCAGTTCATACATATGCTTGGTACTTTTGTCCAGATAAACAATATTACCCGAAATGTTCTTAACCTCATTATTCACTTTATCCAATAACTGTTTGGTCTTGCCTTTTCCTTTTTTGCCTACAATTAACTGAACCATTGGGTAACCCTCCTATCGTAAATTGATGGAAAAAATTTTCTATCTGTTTCTATTATAGTTGATATGATGTCAAAAAACAACCTCTACTTATTGATTTCTTCTAACAAATCTGTCATTTCCGGATACAAAATATCCCTTGACACCGAACTTAAGATAACCGAGATATAAGGGGAACCCTTCACATCCCTAGACAATAAAATCAGACAGTTTCTTGCGGCATTGGTTGTTCCCGTCTTGCCGCCGATTACCGTAATGTTTTCCGGCTGTTTGGTCTTGCCGTTTAGGTACCAGTTAGTGCTGGACACCGAAATTTCTTTGGCATTTCCGATCTTGTCGTAATAAGTCGTCTTATAATTTGCCATATGTATGATTTCCGTAAAGGTATCATACTTAATTGCCTCATTAAAAATCAGATATAAGTCATATGCCGTCGTGTAATGACCGTCTGCCGTAAGCCCGTGGGGATTGGCAAAACTGGTATTGGTAGCGCCGAGGCGAACCGCCTCCTCGTTCATCATTTCCACGAAATGTTCCACACTGCCGCCGATATTTTCGGCAATCATAAGCGCCACATCATTTGCCGAGTACATTAACAGGATATGTAATGCCTGATCAAGCGTCATGCTGTCCCCGCTCTTGATTCCGCACAACTGCGCTCCGGACTCCGTAATTCTCACATTGTCCGTAGCGGTCAATACCTGATCCAGCGAACCGTTTTCCAAAGCGACCAGCGCTGTCATAACTTTGGTGAGGCTTGCCGGATGCAGTCTTTCGTGGGCGTTCTTGGAATAGACGGCTTCCTTGCTGTTTAAATCCACCAAAACCGCCGCCGTTGCCTGAGACATGTCCACATTCTCATCATCCAGTATATCCCCTGTTATGACGCACAAATCCGCAGCAAAAGGCTGCGCCGTTTTGGATTCCCTGCCGGAAATCACGTTAAAGCTGCTGACGGCGGAATCCGCTTCATATGCCATATCATATTTCAGATTCCCGCAGGCCGTAAAGCTGCACATCACAGCCAGCGCCAGACATAAGCCTGTAAAACGTTTACTTATACATCTCACGCCACTCTAAATCTCCTCTGTCCAGTGACTTAATTAACAGTTCCGCTGTCGCTAAATTGGTTGCCAAAGGAATATTGTGCATATCGCAGAGACGAACCACGTTATTGACGTCCGGCTCATGGGACTTGGACGTCAGGGGGTCTCTCAAGAAAATCACGAGGTCAATCTGGTTATGCTCTATCTGCGCGCCAATCTGCTGCTCACCGCCCAAATGTCCCGCAAGATATTTGTGAATATTCAGATTGGTAACTTCCTCAATCAGTCTACCCGTTGTACCTGTGGCAAACAATTCATTTTTGCTCAGAATTCCTCTGTAAGCAATACAAAAATTCTGCATCAGTTTTTTCTTGGCATCATGTGCAATCAGTGCAATGTTCATCGAAGTCAGCCCCCTCTGCTGTTAATAATTATTTTTCCTTGCCTGCAGCCTTACATTCATTACAAATCCCATCCCGATATAAAGACTCATCAGAGACGTCAGACCGTAGCTCACAAAAGGCATGGGCAATCCCGTATTCGGAAGGATAAAGACTGCAACTCCAATGTTGAAAAAACCTTGAAAGGCAATCAGTCCTCCCATTCCCGCCGCTATAACGGTTCCCGCAATATCCTTCGCCTTTCGGGCGACGGATATACATTCCAGCGCAATTCCAATCAAAAGCACAATCACAACCACGCAGCCTCTAAATCCGAATTCTTCCCCAATCACCGCAAAGATAAAGTCTGTCTGTGCCTCTGAAATAAAATTACCGTTTTTCACGGAGGTAATTTCGTTGTTTTTATAGCCCTTTCCGTCTAACTGTCCGGACGCAATGGCTGTAACGGAGTTTAGCTGCTGATATGCCTCCGTGGTCGCATACTCCTCCGGATTGATAAAGGATAAAATACGGTTTTTCTGGTATTTGTCCAAAATCGAATTTTCCGGCTGGAGCGCCAGTGAAATCAATATTGCCACCGCAGGAATCGCCACCACAAGGACACCAATCACTATCTTGTAGCTGATTCCTCCCGCAAACATGATGATACAGAAAATGACCAGTACCACCACGCTGGTGGACAAATCGGGCTGTTCATAAATCAAAGCCCAAGGAATACCGATCAAAACGACACACGCTGCAATCACCTTAAAGGTATTCAGCTTCTCCTTATATTTCATAATAAACTGTGCAAAGAATAAAATCAATAAAATTTTAGCAGTTTCGGAGGGCTGAAATTTCAGTCCCCCGATTTGGAACCATCTCTGTGCTCCCCCGCCTTCTTTTCCCGCAACGATAACCAGTATCAGCAGTATCAGATTGCCCGCATACATCAGCCAGTACAACTTTAAAAGCAGGGAATAATCGATGAACGTAAGCACCAGCATAATACATGCCCCCGCCACGACACCCATCAGCTGCCTCGACATCAGGGACTCTTCCGCACTTCCGATGGCAAAAACGCCGACTAAAGACAACGCCAGTACCATCAATATCAACTTGAAATCAAAATCTCTAAGTCTGTAATTTTTAAACATAATATTCCTTCCGGTAAATTTCCCATACCTGCCGATTGCACAGCCACACGCTACAGCTGCTTGTTTAAATCGAGAATGGGAATATTCGCATACAGTATCGGTGTTTTACTGCCGCGGCCGCTTTTATTTGCCTTGGCGCTAATCTGAATATCCATATGCTCTGCATCAATTTTCATATACTTGGAAATCACTTTCGCGATGTCCGCCTTAATCAGCTCCATTGTCTCAGGAGAACAATTCACACGATCCGAAATCAGGAGAATTTTCAACCGGTCCTTTGCAACCTGACAGGAGCTCTTTTTGTGAAAAAAATGTCTCATAAAACAGCCTCCTTATACCCGATGAAAAATTCCTGTTACCCTTGTCCAGAACGAAATACTCCTTTCAAAATTAAGAAACGGAACCTCTTTTCCCGTAATCCGGCATACCACGTTTCCGTATGCCTGTCCGGCGGGCGTATCGCTGCCCACAAGCGGTTCTCCCTGATTGGTGGATACCACCACGTTCTCGTCATCCGGGATAATTCCAATCAATGGAATCGCCAGAATGTCGACCACATCCGCAGCGGACATCATATCCCCTCGCTTCACCATATCCGGTCTGAGCCTGTTGATAATCAGGTCCATCTGCTTAAAACCGTTTGCCTCCAAAAGGCCTATAATCCGGTCTGCGTCCCGGATGGCGGAAACCTCCGGGGTCGTAACCACCAGCGCCCTGTTTGCTCCGGCGATTGCGTTCTGGAATCCCTGCTCGATTCCGGCGGGACAATCCAGAATAATGTAATCAAACTCTTCCTTCAACCGCTCAATCACCTTCACCATCTGTCCCGGTGAAACCGCCGATTTGTCCTTTGTCTGCGCCGACGGCATGAGATACAGTCCGGGGTGGCGCTTATCCCGGATAAGTGCCTGTTTGATACGGCAGTTACCCTCCACCACGTCCACCAGATTGTATACAATCCGGTTTTCCAGTCCCATGACAACGTCTAAATTTCTCAGACCGATATCCGTGTCTATCAGGCAGACTTTCTTGCCCAGCTTTGCAAGACCGGTACCAACGTTTGCTGATGTGGTGGTCTTTCCCACACCGCCTTTTCCTGAAGTGACGACAATAACTTCTTTTTCCATACCATATCCTCCAGTTTCTGTTTTGTCGTCCTCCGGATTTCCTTTCTTTTATGCAAGGGAATCCAGCATATCTTTGGTAAGCGGTTCATAGACTACACTTTTGTTTTTCACATATGCAATTTTCGGTTGTATCTTGGGGCGAATCCCCCACCTTGTCTGTCTGGTAGATGCTTTATATTTGAAATCGCCGATTTTAAGTCTTTCCGGCTCCATTTCAAGCGCCACAACATACGCATTTTCCTGCCCTCTGCCGCCTGCATAGGCTTCCCCGTACAGACCGCCGAGCACGATAATGTTTCCTCCCGAAATCACTGCGCTTCCCGGATAAACATCTCCGAGAATCACAATGCTGTTTTCGGTTTCCAGTACTTCCCTGTTTTTTAACGTTCCTTTGTAAAACTGTCCTTCGTCCCCACCGGTCAGCTTTTTTTCCACATGCTGGAGAGCCTTGATAAAGTTCTTATCCTTCTCATCATCATGCCCGACAATACAGATAATCTTCACATCACAGCTTCCGCGGATGGCGTCCAGAATCCGGATTTCCTCCGTCTCCGTCAGGGCGCGTCCCTCAATGGACAGTGCCATGCTGGACTTTCCGAAAAAGTTCTTCGCCTCCGAAAACTTAAAGCGGATGTCCTCTATAATTTCTTCAAATCCGGCATCCTCCCGTAAAAGCAGGGTGATTCCGTTTGGAAAACTCTTTATAATAACAGCGTCACATTTCATTTGAGATACCTCCGTCCGGTGCGTCAGCAGTACCGGTAATCAGGTCTTCTTCCTCTACCAGTCCGTAATGGTACTTGATAATATCTCTGGCAAGCTGTGCCGCATAGTCGGAAGAATAACCGAAAGGAATTCTGGTAACGATTGCCAGCTCCGGATTTTCATAGGGTGCATAACACATAAAAAGCGCATGATTCGGTCTGGACTTCGTCTGCTCCGCCGTACCGGTTTTACCTGCCACATTTACGGCAAGCCCGTTGAAATAGCTCTTCTTTTCCACCACCTGACGCATACCGGTATGGAAAGAATTCCAATACTCGCTGGGCAAATCAATGGTGTTTCGTACATCCGGCTCAAACTCCTGCAAAACATTGCCGTCCGAATCCGTCACCTTGTCGAGCAGTGTCAGATTGTAGCAGGTGCCGCTGTTTGCAATCGTAGTCACATATCTTGCCAGCCCCACGGTGGTGAAGCTGTTCGTACCCTGACCGATGGCAGAACGCACGGCATCCTTATCGGATACCTTAGGAGTGTCCTCCGCGATTTCCACGCCGGATTTTTCCGTCAGTCCGTACCAGTCGGAATACTTTTCCAATATGCTAAGACCGGTTTCGTCGTTATATGTTCCGTTTTTCATGGACAGCCTGTACCCTACATCATAAAAGAAATAGTTACAGGAGTCCCGGATTGCCGTCGTCACATTCTCAAATCCGTGTCCGGAGTGTCTCCAGCACCTCGGAGAAGGGGTGATTGCCGTATAAGTACCGGTACAGTTTATCCGGTCGTTCAGTCCGATGGTATTTTCCATCAGTCCCGCCGTTGCAGACACGATTTTAAAGGTGGAACCGGGTGCCGCACTGTACTGGGTGGCAAAGTTAATCTGGGGCGAGGACTTGTCCGCATTCAGCTTCGCAAAATACTCCGCATCCACGGAATTCGCCATCTTGTTATTGTCATACCCCGGATAAGAAACCATGGCAATGACGTCCCCCGTATTGACATCCGTAATCACCACAGAGGCATTGCAGGGGTCAAGGGCAAGCTGCGCCGGTGTAATGTCCAAATTGTCAATCCGGTTTTTCATAAACTGATAAGCCGTCAGCTTTCCGCTCCGGATTCCTTCCTCGTCCTCCGCAGACACCGTGACAGCATCCTGTTCACACAAAAGCAGACATGCCTGTCTTCCGCTCATCACATTGTTTAACAGCATATACTTGTAAAAGCGCTTCTGAAACTCCGCATTTTTGTCTACCATTTCAATAATATAGGAAATCAGTTTGTCGTAAACTTCCGCGGAATCGGAATACTTATCCTCTAAATTTAATTTGCTGACATCAATCCAGTTCTGCGCAATGCAATACTGCAGATACTCTTGCAGACTGATAACCTCATCCGTCGCCCATGCAATCTGGGTAGGGTCATTGGCATCCACCGCCTCCGTCATAATTACGCCGTTTTTATTTAACAGAGACACAATATTGCTCTGATATACCTGATATTCCTTGGACAGCTTGTTGTACGGCGTTTTTCCTTCCTGCAATTCACTCTCCAGTCTGTCATACACGGACTGCTTGTAGGAAAGGTACGCAGCATACACCTCCTTTTCCGTCTCGCCGGCATCCGGCTGGGAAAAGTGCTTCACGTCCACAATGTTATTGTTAATCACAGCAAAATAAACGTCATAAATCGGTATCTTAATATCCGAGCTGGAAGAATTGCTTGTGGGCACGTACTCCTTGGCATTGATTATCTTGCTGGAAATCAGTCCCGCCAGCTTCTGTTCCACAATATTGTACGCCGCAATGGTTAAATCCTTATCAATGGTCAGGTAGACGTCGTTTCCGGACTTGGCTTCCTTTCGCTCCAAAATCGTCATCACCTTACCCATGTTATCCACAATCACCTTTTCAGAGCCTTTGGTGCCCTGCAGCGTGGTTTCCATATACGCCTCGATACCGCTCTTGCCGACCACGTCGTTGATGTTGTAGGTGTCTGCCGCACCTCCCGCAGCCTCCACCTCCTCATTGAGCTGGGTAAGCTGCTCTGAGGAAATCTTTCCGGTATAACCGAGCACATGGGAAAAATACTGGCTGTCCACATAACGCCGCACCGTATCCTCCACAATGGATACACCCGGCAGTTCCTCGGAATTTTCCATGATAACCGCCACCGTCTTTTCACTGACGTTGGTTGCCACCGTGGTTCCTATGTATTTGCGGTAGGATGTCTGGCTCATGGCAAACCGGATTGTCACCATTTCCAGCCACTCCTGCTTCGTATATCCTTTTCCTGCGATAAAATCACTCTTGGTATCGCCCTCCACCGCATAATCACCGATGGCAAAACGGAATCCCTTTCCCTTGGAACGGCTCAAATATTCCATGATTTCCTGTGCCGTCGAGGTTTTCTGCGCCGGGGTCAAATCATTGGTGCTCCTGCAGTCGTAGACATCCGCAAGGAAACGCAAGAGCGCCGTTCCGTCCACGGAAAAAGCAAACTCCCCGTCCTCGTCCACAACAATTTTAAAATCCGTGATGACCTGATCGCCGTTCCTTTCAATCATGTGAATCAGGCGGTAAATCAGGTCGTTCAGGTTACTGTCCTTTTTACGGTTGGACTCAAACATATCCTCCAGCTTTACCGAGTACGCAAGTTCGTTGTACGCGAGAAGATTGCCGTTTCTATCGTAAATATTTCCTCGGCTGCTGGCAATATCCCTTGTTTTTTCCGTCTCCAGAATAAAGTCGTCCAAATATTCCTGTCCGTGCACAATCTGCAAATCAAAGCACCGGTAAATCAGTATCCCGCCCAAAGCGAGGAATACCAGCGCAATCACCGTCAGACGGCTTGTTATAATATTGATAATTCGATCTCTGAGTTCTCTAAACAAATTTCTGTGCTCTCCTTCTTTCCCTTGCCTCCAACTTTTCGTTGACCTTCAGGATAACCGGGTAGAGGAACATTGTCACCACAATGGTATACAACGCCTCCGGAAGTATAATTTTTGCAAAATAATACGGAAAATTAAATTTCCCCCTCAACAGAAACAGTAAAATATAACAGAGAATTCCATAGGAAAAATCACTGACCACGATTAACGCAAGCGGAAGTTTAATATCCTCCGGATAAAAAATCCGGCTGAACTTTCCGTTGAGGAAACCGATGTACATCAGAACCAGTGCATAAAATCCCAAAAATTCCCCAAAGAAAATATCACTGAGCAGACCGCAGAAAAATCCGATGACCAGTCCCTCCTTTTCCCCTCTCATAAAACCGAAAGAGGATGTCAGAATAATCATCAGATTCGGAATGATTCCTGCAAAGGACAAACTTGTAAAGACACTGCACTGCAGGACAAAACAGACAAATATGCAAATTGTCACCACAAATTTTCTCATCAATTTTCTTCCTCTTCCACAACCTGCTGTTTCAAATCCGTAATTACCAGTACCTCTCCCAAATGTTCAAAATCCACCGCCGGCGTTATGTATCCCGATTTCGTAAGATTGTTGGAATCCCGGTTGATGGTATGGACATATCCGATGAGAATATTGGGCAGATACTTGTCGCTGATATTGGAGGTGACAATCTTATCGCCCTCCGTCACCTGATTTTGGCTGTCCACAAGCTGACTGAACGTGATGACACCCTGCGCCATCAACTGCAAATCGCCGGACACAATCAGATTGTCCTCCGTGGCAAGGGTCATGGCACTCACGTTGCTGTTGTCCGAAATAATGGACGTCACCCTCGACCAGTTCGGTCCAACGGACGTGATTCTTCCCACCAGACCGCCTCCGGCAATCACATTCATATTCTCGGCAAAGCCGTCATCCGAACCTTTATCAATAATAAAGGAAGAATACCAGTTGCCGGAGTCACGGCTGATAATGCGGGCTCCCACTTTGGTGTATTCCCCGTACTGTTCATCCAAAGCCACCAGTTCCCTCAGCTTGTTCAGCTCGTACTTATCCTGTTGCAGCAGCGTGTTTTCTTCCGTCAGCGCCGCTACTTCCTCTTTCAGCTTCTCGTTTTCATTCAAAAGGGTGCGAATCTGCTCCAACTCTTCCGAGCGGTTTGAAAGCCACTCCCCTGCCTTGCCGATTCCCTGCTGAAAAGGCACAATCACATAACCCACCACCGTGTTCAGCGGCCGGTTAAATACATTTGTACCAAATGTCACTAACATAAGTACGGTACAAAGAAATGTTAAAATAAAGAGGAGATATTTACTCGGTAAAGTAAACCTCTCCCCTTTTCTTTTTATAATCGGGCTCATTTACTCATCCCTTCAATCGCATAGGCTACTGATTTATAGTTGTCATCCTTGATAATTTTTGCAAGTCCCATGGCAACGCTTGTCACCGGATTCTCGGCTACATTCACCTTAAGTCCTGTTCCCTGTGCCAGTTTTTCAGTCAGATGACTTACCTGAGACGCCCCTCCGGTCAGATAAATTCCGTGACGGTAAATATCCGCTGCCAGTTCAGGGGGCGTTCTCTCCAGAATCACCTTTACATTGTCGATAATGGTGTTAAAGTGTTCCTCTAAGGTTTCATCCACCAGCTTGGTGGGAATCTCTCTCTCCACAGGAAGACCGGTGACAATATCCCTGCCGTAAACTAACGCGCCGCTCTTCTCCTGCTCCAAATCCTTCAATGCGATTTTGACCGTCTCCGCAGTCTTGCCGCCGATAATTAAGCTGAATTCCCGTCTCACCGCCGCACGGATTGCCTCATCAAATTTAGAGCCGCCGACCTTTATCAGTCTGCTCAAGACGATTCCGCCCAAAGAAAGGATAGAAATTTCCGTTGTCTCATAGCCTACATTGACAACCAGAACACCCTGGGAATTTTTCACATCAATATCCAGTCCCAGTCCGTCCGCAACGGCTTTTTCCACCACCATGATTTTCTTTGCCTTCACATTGGCGTCCTTAATCAAATCATAAAAGGCTCTCTTTTCCACTTCCGTCACATCTGTGGGCACTGCGATAAAGAAATCCGAAGGTTTGGAATTTCCCTTCTGAATATCACCGATAAAATATCTTACCAGTGTTTCCATGTTTTTAATGTCGGCAATCACACCGTTGGAAAGCGGGTAGGAAATATGAATATTTGCAGGCGCTTTCTCATACATTTCAAATGCAGAGTCACCGTAAGCAAACAGTGTGTTTTTATTTTCAATGGCGATCATATTCTTTTCTACGAGAATATTGTCATCATTCCTACTGTAAATCTTAATGTTGTTCGTGCCTAAATCAATACCAAATGCGTTGTTAGCCAAAACTACAGCCCCTTTCTATCCGTAAATCTCTTTTTGTTCCTGAAAACTTGTGTACTTATTATCTCCAATAATAATGTGATCCAATAAGGGAATATCCATTATTTCACCGAGTTTGCTGACATTTTTTGTCAGCTCCACGTCCGCTCTGCTGGGCGTCGGGTCACCGCTTGGGTGGTTGTGCACCAGAATAATATTTACTGCCCTATTCTGAAGTGCCTCCATAAAAATCTCTCTGGGAGAAATCAGAGACATCCTCACACTGCCCTCGGACAGACGTTTTTCACAGAGCAATTTGCCTTTGCTGTCCAGACAGACCAACACCACACATTCCGTGCTGCGGTGCCGCAGCTTTTCCATAAAATATTCCGCAACGGTTCTCGGATTCTGAAAGCACAATCCTTTTTCTGCCGTGGCACGGCTCATGCGCATGGATAATTCAGCCAGACATTTCAGTTTGACCGCCTTAACCATACCGATTCCCTTAATCTGTGTAAGCTGTTCCAGACTTACATCGTAAAGTCCCAACAGCCCCTGTCTCGGATAGGCGGCAAGCTCCAAAACCTGTCCCGCCAAATCCATTGCACTGCTGTCTTTTGTCCCCGTCCTTAAAATAATTGCCAAAAGTTCCCGCTCCGTTAAATTTTCCGGACCGAATCTGACAAATCTCTCATAGGGTAGTTCCTGTGTCTGTGTTTTTATCATGCGTCTCCTTTTTTACCCTTCTCCGACGCATCGCTCGATTTCTACGCCCGTCAGCGTATAAACCGATATACTACCAGTGAAATGATTACCCCAATCACACTGGCAATGTTAATCTGGATTTTCAATCCAAAGGTCAGGATAATAAATCCCAAATCCAGTTCTACCGGATTGCTGAGTCCGAAGGATTGCCCGTAGTTCAAAAAAGTTCCGTCAAAATAGGTTCCGATAAATCTGCCGATTACAAATCCAACCAGTATCAGAACAATCAATACCCAGTTTACTCTCTTCAAGGCGTTTCCCCCGTCTTCTTCTGTTTTGCGACTTTTATAAGCCTCATACGTCTTTATATACTACCACAAAAAATGTCATGTGTACACAAAATTCATAGATTTTATTTTGCGCATTTTCTACACATTCTGCATTCTTTCTGCAAGGTTTTCCCTTGTCACCAGTCCTTTGTCCACCAGTCTCTGCAAAGATTTCAAAATGCCGTACTTGGCATGCTGCCAGGTAAGGCCTCCCTGAAAATACACCGCATAGGGCGGTTTAATCGGTCCGTCCGCAGACAATTCAATGGAGGAACCGGACACAAAAGCACCTGCCGCCATAATAACCTGTGCATCATAGCCGGGCATATCCCACGGCTCCGGTGTCACATGGCTGTCCACAGGTGCCGCAGCCTGTATGCCCTCACAGAATGCAATGACACCCTCCGGTGTTCCGAACGTCACCGCCTGTATAATATCGTGTCTGCTCTCGCTGCCGTTCGGCACCACGGCAAATCCCAGTCTCTCATAGACATTTGCCGCAAAAATAGCGCCCTTTAATGCCCCTGCTGTAACTGTGGGTGCAAGGAAAAATCCCTGATAAAAATTGGTAAGGATTCCAAGGGACGCTCCGACCTCTTTTCCTAAGCCCGGAGAGGTAAGGCGGTAAGCCGCGTTCTCCACACATTCCTTTTTTCCGGCAATGTAGCCGCCGATGGGGGCAAGTCCGCCGCCGGGATTTTTAATCAGAGAACCGACTACCATATCCGCGCCCACGTCCGACGGCTCCCTTGTCTCCACAAACTCTCCGTAGCAGTTATCCACCATGCAGATAACATCCGGCTTGATTTCTTTTATAAAATGAATCAGCTCGCCGATACGCTCCACTGACAGCGTGGGGCGCGTCTGATACCCTTTGGAACGCTGTATGGTCACAAGTTTTGTCTTTTCGTTGATATTCTTACGGATATTTTCGTAGTCAAATCCGCCGTTCGGCAGCAAATCCACCTGCCTGTAACTTACGCCGTACTCCGCTAAAGAGCCTTTGGACGGACGGATGCCGATAACCTCCTCCAGCGTATCGTAAGGTTTTCCCACCGGAGAAAGCAGTTCATCTCCCGGTCTTAAATTGCTCATCAACGCCAGAGCCAGCGCATGGGTGCCACAGGTAATCTGTGGACGCACCAGCGCATCCTCGGTATGGAATACCTTTGCATACACTGCCTCCAGCGTGTCACGTCCGAGGTCATTATAGCCGTAGCCTGTCGTTCCAAGCAGGCACGCCTCGCTGACCTGGTTTTCCTGCATGGCATTTAACACCTTAAGCTGATTGTACTCCGCCGTTGCGTCAATCTGCTCAAACCGCTCCTTTAGCTGTGCTGCAATGTTTTCTCCGTACTCATATACCTCCGGGCTGATTCCCATGGAGATATAAAGATTTTTATTCGCATTTTTGTCACTCATCGGTATTCCAAACTCCTTTTTCCTTGATTTCCTGTAACATAAAATTCAAAACGGCAGACTCATCGTAATCAAATTTGTCCTTGTCCACCCAGATGACGTCCGGCTCCCGCCGGAACCATGTGAGCTGTCTCTTGGCAAAATGCCTTGTGTCCCGCTTCAAAAAACAGACAGCCTCCTCCAATGTCATTTCGCCGTCCAAATAAGCAAGAATTTCCTTATATCCAAGTCCCTGCATGGACACCATATTGCGGCTGCAGCCCATGTTTTTAAGACTTCTCACTTCCTCCACAAGTCCCTCTTTAAGCATTTCGTCTATCCGCTTTTCAATCCTCTCATAAAGGCGTGCCCTGTCATCATTCAAAACAAAATAACAGGAATTGTATGCCTCCTGCTTCTGTCTTTCCTGTTCATTATGCCCGGAAATCTTTTCTCCCGTCAACTGAAAATATTCCAGTGCTCTAATCGTCCGCTTGATATTGTTTTGGTGAATGGCAGCGGCGGATTCTGCGTCAACCTGCCTGAGCATTTCGTGCAGATACTCCGCTCCCTTTTCCTTTGCAAGATCTTCCAACGACCGGCGTATGGACGTATTTTCCTCGTTTTCCGTAAAATCAATATCTCTCAGAATTGCCTGAATGTAAAAGCCGGTTCCTCCGGTCAGAATGGGGATATGTCCCCTTTGGTAGATTCCCGTAAGACATTCCTTGCATTTTTTCTGAAAAACAACCACATTAAACTCGTCCCACGGCTCTAAAATATCAATCAGATGGTGGGGAACGCCTTCCATTTCCTCCCTGCGGATTTTGGCGGAACCGATGTCCATATGCTTATACACCTGCATGGAATCGGCGGAAATAATCTCCCCGTCGATTGCCTTTGCCAACTGAACGGAAAGTTTTGTTTTTCCCACCGCAGTCGGTCCGGTAAGTACCACCATGGACGGTCTTTTTTTCTCGTCAAAACACTGTTCGGATTCCACTTTCACCTCACCGCCTCTCCTACACAATTCGTTTAAATTTCTTTTCCATTTCTGTTTTTGTCATGGAAATAATCGTGGGTCTTCCATGGGGACAGTTGTACGGATTATCCAGTGTCAAAAGCTCGTCTATCAGTTCTTCCGCCTCCGCCATGCTCAGTCTGTTATTTCCTTTTACCGCCGCTTTGCAGGACATGGAGGCAATTTTTTCCTCCACCGAACGGATATTGCTGCGGATGCCCTCCGCCAGTTCGTCCAGAACCTCCAAAAACATTTCCTTCTCGCCGCAGCCATATAAATCCACCGGCACACTGCGCAGCGCATACTCCGCACCGCCGAAGGACTCCACTTCAAATCCAAGTGACTGAAATGTCTCCCTGTTTTCCTTAAGCACAATCTCTTCCTGCCCGGAAAGACTCACGATAATGGGTGGCAGCAGGGCTTGGGACATAACCTGCTTTTCCTGATACTGCTTCATCAGTCTCTCATATTTCACTTTTTCGTGCGCCGCATGCTGGTCGATGATAAACAGCTTGTCCTCAAACTGAATGAGCCAGTAGGTGTCGAACACCTGCCCGATAATACGATACCGAGAACGATTCTCCACGGATAAGAGTTTTTCCTCAAACAAATTCATCTGTTTGGAACTTCCCTGTCCGGGTTCTGTGTTCTGTGACGGTTCCGTTGCGGATTCTGTTACGTTAACCTCTTTTGTTTCAGTAGTCTGTACTGATTCCGAAGTCTGTACCGATTCAGAGATCTGCTCTGTCTCCGGCAAGGGTGCCTCCACGAAGAAATCGTCCTCCGTGGTTTCTTTCTTTTCCGTGGTCTCTGCCTTTTCTGAGAGGGCTGCTTTTTCCAAAGTTTCTGCTTTCACCGGACTTTCACTCTTTTGGATTCCCACATCCGTCGTTGCCGCAGACAGCTTTTCTCCAAACACCCGGTTCCATACCGGTGATTTGGCAAATTCCTGTCTTTTGTCCACTCCCGCCGTATCTGCCCGGTAGGTCTGCTCCTCCATCACACGGTAATCTTTTTCCCGCTTTATTTCAAAGGGCTCCGGAGCGGCTGCAGAACCCTTTTTGTCCGTTTGTCCGCCCTCTGCGTTTCTTCTCTTTTCCGGCACATCACTTTCATTTGCCGCATCCGGTATCATTTCCCGGTGTCTCAAAGTATCCCGCACCGCCTCGGAAACCAATCTGCAAAATGTCATGGCATCACTGAAACGCACGTCCATTTTGGAGGGATGTACATTCACATCCACCCGCTCCGGGTCCACGACAATGTGGAGAATACAGAACGGGAATTTATGCTGCATCAGATATTCCTTGTAGCCCTCCTCAATGGATTTTGCCACGACATTGCTGCGGATAAACCGCCCGTTGATATAATAAATTTCAAAATTACGGTTAGAGCGCACCATCACCGGTTTTCCCAAAAATCCGTCAATTCTGACGCCGTCCTTTTCAAACTGCACCGGAACAAGCGCATTTGCCACTTCCCTGCCATAAATACGGTAGATTACCTCCCGCAAATCACCACTGCCGGAAGTGTGAAATCTCGTCTGGTTTCCCAGCACAAATTTAAAAGAAATATCCGGTCTGGACAGGGCAAGGTGTTCCATCAGATCCGCGATATATCCGCCCTCCGTGGCAGGCTGTTTTAAAAACTTTCGCCGCACCGGAGTGTTAAAAAACAGATTTCTCATAAGAAAGGTGGTTCCCTCCGGGGCACCGATTTCCTCAAAAGCACACTCCGTCGCACCCTCCAGCAAAATCCGGGTGCCGGTCAGACTGTCCTTAGTCTTTGTAATCAGTTCTACCTTCGATACCGCAGCGATACTGGATAACGCTTCACCGCGGAAACCCAAACTGGAAATATGGTTCAAATCCTCCGCATTTTGAATCTTGCTGGTGGCATGTCTCAAAAAAGCCGTCCGAACCTGTTCCCGTTCCATACCGCTTCCGTTGTCGGTGACGCGGACAAATTCAATTCCGCCGTCCTTTGCCTCCACCGTAATAGCGGTTGCTCCGGCATCCATGGCATTTTCCACCAGTTCCTTCACCACACTGGCAGGCCGTTCCACCACCTCACCGGCGGCTATCTTATCAATGGTTTCCGAATCCAAAACATGTATTGGCATTTCTTATGGTCTCCTCATGTCTGCTGTACAAAAATACTTACCCGTTCCAACGGTTCTTTAATTTATTTTGTAGCCGGTACAAGGTATTTAACGCATCAAGGGGCGTCATAGTGCTCACCTCCACGTCCATCAGCTCTTTCAGGACGTCCTCATCCGTGACCGTGTCAAAAAGGGTCATCTGCGCCAAATCCACCTCATCGTATTTGGGCTGCTTCTTTGCTTTGGTGTCTCCCTTCGTGTCAATGGCGATACTCTGCACCTTCTCGGTAATATCGTTGTCGGAAAGCTGCTCCACAATCTCCTTTGCCCGGTCAATCACCATATCCGGCACGCCCGCCAGCTTTGCCACCTGAATACCGTAACTCTTGTCCGCGCCGCCCTTTACAATTTTGCGCAAAAATACAATATCGTCCCCACATTCCTTCACGGCAATGCAGTAGTTGTTGACATTGTTCATTTTGCCCTCTAACTCTGTCAGCTCATGATAGTGCGTGGCAAACAAAGTCTTTGCCCCTAACAGCTTACGGTTACTGATATGCTCAATGACCGCCCACGCAATGCTGAGTCCGTCAAAGGTTGACGTACCTCGTCCGATTTCGTCCAAAATAAGCAGGCTGTTGGAGGTAGCGTTCCGCAAAATATTTGCCACCTCGTTCATTTCCACCATAAAGGTGGACTGACCGCTCGCCAGATCGTCGGAGGCTCCCACTCTGGTGAAAATACGGTCCACAATACCGATATTCGCACTCTTTGCCGGAACAAAACAGCCTATCTGCGCCAACAGGACAATCAACGCCGACTGACGCATGTAGGTGGATTTTCCCGCCATATTCGGTCCGGTAATGACGCTGATGCAATGGCTGCCGTTATCCAGATAGGTGTCGTTTGCAATAAACATATCGTTGGTAATCATCTGCTCCACCACGGGATGTCTGCCGTCCTTAATGTCAATGATTCCCTTCTCGTTCAGCTTCGGCCGCACATAATGATTCCTCTCGGAAACCAAAGAAAGGGACGCGTACACGTCAAGCCTTGCCACCGCCTTTGCCGTCCGCTGAATCCGCTCCAGCTCCATGGCAATGGAATCCCTGATTTTGCAGAACAAATCATACTCTAAATTCTGCAGTTTATCCTCCGCATTCAGTATGGTGTCCTCCAACTCTTTTAATCTCGGTGTCGTATAGCGCTCCGCATTGGCTAAGGTCTGTTTGCGGATATAATCCTCCGGCACCATATCCTTATAGGAGTTCGTCACCTCAAAATAATAGCCGAACACCTTGTTGTATTTGATTTTCAGATTTTTGATTCCGGTTCTTTCCCGGTCCTGTTCCTCCAACTGCGCCAGCCACTGTTTTCCGTCATGCTTGGCGCTTCTGAGTCTGTCAATGGTCTCGTCAAAGCCGTCCTTGATAATGCCGCCCTCCCTGATGGAAAGAGGCGGCTCCTCCTCAATGGCTCCGGCAATCAGTCCGCAGATGTCCTCAAGGCTCTCCATATCGTTATGAATCCCTACAAGCTCCTCCTTGGAGAATCCCTCCAAAACCGTCCTGATATGGGGCAGCATTTCCAAAGAATTGCGAAAAGCAATCAAATCCCTTGGATTGGCGGTTTTATAAGTCACTTTGCTTAACAGACGTTCCAAATCGTAGATAGGATTCAAGTATTCCCGGATTTCGTCTCTGGAAACACTGTCCCTATTCAGCTCCTCAATGGCGTCCAGCCGCCTTTCCATCTCCGCTTTTTCTATCAAAGGCTGCTCAATATAGCTTCGTAACATTCTGCCGCCCATGGCAGTCTTAGTCTTGTCAAGCACCCAAAGCAAAGAGCCTCTCTTCTGCTTTTCCCGCAAAGTTTCCGTCAGCTCCAGATTTCGTCTGGTGGAGCTGTCAAGCAGCATGTATTTGCTGGTGAGATATGGATAAATATGCGTAAAATGCTCCAGCTCCGTCTTTTGCGTCTGATAGAGATATTGCAGCAGTGCTCCCGCAGCAATCATTCCCACCGGAAAATCCTCTATGCCAAGCCCAATCAGGGTATTCACCTTAAAATGACGCATCAGCACTTTTCTGCAGCCGTCATCATCAAACAAATGCGCATCCAGCACATTCAATGAAATATGCAGCCGTCCCCGCAAATCATCCACGTCCACGCCGCTCACCAGAAAAGCGTCGTTGCAGATAATCTCGGAAGGCTCATACTTCATCAGTTCATCCATCATTTTCTTGGTGTCGTCCACTTCCGTGACATAATAATCTCCCGTCGTCACGTCGGCGGCAGAAATACCGATTTTGTTGGTAGTATAGGCAATGCAGAGCAGATAATTGTTCTTGGTTGCGTCCAGTGACTGCATATTGATATTCGTACCCGGCGTCACCACCCGGACAACTTCTCTTTTGACAAGTCCCTTTGCCAGCTTCGGGTCCTCCACCTGTTCGCAGATTGCTACCTTATAGCCCTTGCTCACCAGTTTGCTCAGATACCCCTCCACTGCATGGTAAGGGACGCCGCACATGGGCGCTCTCTCCTCCAGACCACAGCTTTTGCCGGTCAGCGTAATCTCCAATTCCTTTGACGCCGTCAAAGCGTCATCAAAAAACATTTCGTAAAAATCACCCAGTCTGTAGAATAAAATACAATCCTTATACTGTTCCTTTGTCTCCATGTATTTCTGCATCATGGGAGTTAATTCCTGCTGCACTGTCGTATACCCCTGTTCTGTAATTTATCTGTAATCCAAAATTTTCCGCTGTCTGCGTAAAAAAGAGCGGACACACAGAGATTGTGCATCCGCAAGTATCATACCACAAAATATTGTTGTTGTAAATTGTATGCACTGCGCATTTCGGCATGCGCATCTGCTGAATTTTTCTCATTTTCCGCAGAATCTGCCGTTTGCGGCAGCAGTCTTTTGGCTGCGTCCTACATAAGCCCCTCGGCTCTCAGCAGAGCATCGTCGATATGGGCGCAGAAATTCTCGCTTCCCACCTTGTCATAGAAACCGCTCTTGTGCATAACATTCATGGGCTGTTCGTCCACATGGGAGAAAATCAGGGTGATATTTTTCTTCCTGCACTTATCGTACAACTGCTCCAAATTGTGCATTGCCGTTGCGTCAATGGCGCTTACGCTTCTCATTCTAAGAACCATGCAGCTCTTTTTCTCATCCAGTGTAATGCCGAGAATCTTATCTGCCGCACCGAAAAATAACGGTCCGCTGATTTCATATACCACAGTGTTGGAAGGAACTGCCTTTAATGCCAGACTGTCCGGGTCGTCCTCATCATCCACATACTTCCAGCCTTCCACCTCCGTAACGTCGCTCATTCTCTTCATAAACAGAATGGCTGCCAGCAAAATTCCCACCTCGATAGCTACCACAAGGTCAAATACCACTGTCAGCACAAAGGTTGTAACCAGAACGATAATATCACTCTTCGGTGCTGTTTTGCAAAGTCCCACAAAAGTTCTCCAGCCGGACATATTATATGCCACCATGAACAGAATCGCCGCAATGGCAGGCATGGGAATCAGCGCCGCATAAGGCATTAACACCACCAGTATCAGCAGAAGCACCACGGAATGTACCATGCCGGCAATGGGGGTTCTTCCTCCGTTCTTTACATTGGCTGCCGTTCTTGCAATAGCTCCCGTGGCAGGAATACCGCCGAACAGGGCGGATGCAATGTTGCCTGCTCCCTGGGCAATCAGCTCCATATTGGAACGGTGTCTGCTGTTTACCATACTGTCTGCCACCACGCAGGAAAGCAAAGATTCAATCGCTGCAAGAATGGCAATGGTAAACGCATCCGGCAGCACATTTCCCACCGTCTTTAAGGAAAACTGCGGAATGGAAATACCCGGCAGTTTGTTGGAAATTTCATATAAATCCCCGATGGTGTTCACCTGCATTTTCAGTCCGCTCACCATGGCGATGCTGACCAAAACCGCAATCAGGGAAGGGGGAATTCTCTTGCAGATTCCCGGAAGATACGGCCAGCCGATTAAAATTACCATACACACAACGCCCACAATCACCGCCTGTACATTGGTGGTCGTGATAAAGGCAAACACTGCCTTCAATTTATCCATCGTCTCTATCAAAGGCTCCTCGGTCACCACAGTCAGTCCAAGAAAGTCCTTAATCTGTCCGATAAAAATCGTCACAGCGATTCCGGCGGTAAATCCGGTAGTAATGGTATAGGGAATGAATTTAATCAGATTTCCCAGTCTCAAAAATCCCATCAGAATCAGGATAACTCCGGCTAACAGCGTAGCTACAATCAATCCGTCCATTCCGTTTTTTGCCACAATGCCAGCTACAATCGTTGCAAACGCCGCCGTAGGTCCCGCAATCTGTACTCTGCTTCCTCCCAAAAAGGAAATGACAAATCCCGCCGTAATTGCGGTGTAGATACCTCTCTCCGGTGTGACACCGGATGCCAGCGCCAGCGCGATGGACAGCGGAAGGGCAATAATCGCCACGATAATACCGGCAACCACATCCTTCACAAACTGCTCCTTGGAATAATGTTTCATGACTGATAATAACTTTGGTTTCAACTTATCCATTTTCGTAAAATCCCTTCGCAAGAAAATTTGCACAAAAAAACATTCGCGTATTTATTAAATTTTTATAAACACACGAATGTTATCATATTCCTTTTATTCTGATTTTGCAACAATTTTTTACACTAAATGACCAATGTAATAAAATCCGTGGCACTCATCCAGTGAAACGTTCACCAGTTTTCCCACAAGTGACGCATCTCCCGGCACATGCACGATAGTATTGTTGGAAAGCCGTCCCGTAACCATGGAAGCGTCACTTTCGTTTACTTCCTCGATTAAAGCCTCCATCACCTGTCCCTGATATTTGGCTACCTGCTCTCTTGCCGTTTCCTGCACCACTTTAAGCACCTTGTCAAATCCTGCTTTCACCTCTGATTCCGGCACCTGATTTTCCATGGCTGCCGCCGGTGTTCCGGTACGCTTGGAGTAGATAAAGGTAAAGGCATTGTCGTATTTTACCGTGCGAATCACATCAATGGTCTCTTCCACATCCGCCATGGTCTCTCCCGGAAATCCCACGATAATGTCCGTTGTAATCGCCATATCCGGAATTTCCCTGCGGATACGCTGCGCCAGTTCCACATACTGCTCCTTGGTATAGTGCCTGTTCATCTGCTTCAAAATGCGGCTGGAGCCGGACTGTAAAGGCAGATGCAGATGTCTGCAGATTTTCTTGGAGTGCTTCATCACCTCTATCAGTTCGTCGGACAAATCCTTGGGATGGGAAGTCATAAAGCGGATTCTTTTCAGTCCTTCGATTTTTTCCACTTCCTGCAAAAGCTGTGCAAAGGTAATGGGGTTCTCCAGATTTTTGCCGTAGGAATTGACGTTCTGACCCAGCAGCATAATTTCCACTACGCCGTCCGCCACCAGACGTTCAATTTCCCTGATAATATCCTTTGGCTCCCTGCTTCTCTCCCTGCCTCTCACATAGGGCACGATACAATAACTGCAGAAATTGTTGCATCCGAACATGATATTGATGCCGGATTTAAAGGAATATTTTCTCTCCACCGGCAAATCTTCCACAATCTTGTCCGTGTCTTTCCAGATGTCGATAATCATATCGTCCGCGGAATACACCGTATAAAGCAGCTCCGCAAACTTATAAATATTGTGGGTTCCGAAAATCAGATCCACGAAGCGGTAGCTGTTCCGAAGTTTTTCGATGACCGAATTTTCCTGCATCATACATCCGCAAAGCGCTATCTTCATATTCGGATTTTTGCGCTTGTAGCCGTTCAGTACACCAAGTCTGCCATACACCTTCTGGTTGGCATTGTCACGCACCGTACAGGTATTGTAAATTACAAAATCCGCATTTTCGTCCTCAATAATCTCATATCCTACCGTCTCCAGAATGCCCACCAGCTTTTCGGAATCTCTGGCATTCATCTGGCAGCCGAAAGTGGTGACGCAGCAGGTCGGTACATGGCCGTACTGTTCGATCAGTTTCCGCACCTGCTCCCTGCATTTTGCCATAAAATAATACTGGCGTTCCGGTTCCTGTGCCGGTGCCTCCTTGTATGTTGTAAACTGCTCTAAATTCATTTCATTTGTCATGTCTTTAATCCTCAATCCGGTTTTTGTATTTTTCTGCAATGCGTATCAAAATTTCGGTCGTTTTCTCCATGGACTGCACACAGGCATATTCGTATCTGCCGTGGTAGTTTTCCCCGCCGGTGCACAGATTCGGGCAAGGCAGTCCCATAAAGGATAGCCGTGCGCCGTCCGTTCCTCCGCGGATGGGGGAAACAGCCGGGGTGATTCCAAGCTCCCGCATGACGTCCGCCGCATTTTTCACAAGGTGCATATGCGGTTCCAACACTTCCCTCATATTATAGTAGGAATCTTCCATATCCACCGTGACGGTATTCTCCCCGTATTTTTGGTTGAGAAAATCCGCACACTGCAAAAACAGTTTCTTTTTCTGTTCAAACAACTCCCGGCTGTGGTCGCGGATAATATAGTCCGCTTTCACAAACTCCACATCTCCTTTAATACTGTCCAAATGGAAAAAGCCCTCATACCCTTCCGTGTACATAGGATTCTGCTCCACCGGAAGCATGCCCTGAAACTCCTGCGCAATCAAAATGGCGTTCTTCATCTTTCCTTTTGCGGAACCCGGATGTACGCTGCGGCCCTGAACCAAAAGTTTCGCTCCCGCCGCATTGAAATTCTCATATTCCAATTCTCCCAAAGCACCGCCGTCCACGGTGTACGCATAGTCCGCTCCGAAAAGCGCCACATCAAAATAATCCGCGCCACACCCGATTTCCTCGTCCGGCGTAAATCCGATTCGGATTTTGCCATGGGCACATTCCGGGTGCGTGAGAAAATACTCCGCCATAGCCATAATCTCGGCAATTCCCGCCTTGTCATCCGCACCCAAAAGCGTAGTTCCGTCCGTGACAATCAAATCCTGTCCTTTATAACGGGATAACTCCGGGAAATCTGCCACCCGCATCACAATCTGTTCGGCTTCATTTAACAGGATATCCTTCCCGTCATAGTTTTCCACAATCCTTGGCTTTACCCCGGTGTCCGTCACTGCGGGGGAGGTATCCATATGGGAAATGAACCCTATCACCGGAGCCTTTTCACAGCCGGCGGATGCCGGAATGGTTGCATATACATAACAGTGCTCCCTGTCATAGGTAATTTCCTCCGCCCCCATTGCCGTTAACTCGTCTGTCAGCATTTGGGCTAAATCATGCTGCTTCATGGTGCTGGGAGTCGTTGTCGATTCCTCGTCAGACTGGGTATCCACCTTCACATATCGTAAAAATTTATCTATGGTCTTCGATATTGCCATACCCGAAACCTCTTTTCTCAATTCATATCTTTCCATCTCTATAACGTAAAAAGGTTATCGTCTCCACGACAACCTTTTCTATCCAAACTTCAGTATCCATGATACCAAATCAAAAAAGAAAAGTCTAGTAAATTTTTTTATTTCCGTTATACTTCTAATTACAACGGTTTTGACCGCTTCACATTTTCTTTCAAGCGCTGCGCAGCACGGAAAGCAGGAAAGGTATGGTATCAGATGAACAACAAAGAATCCGAATGGCAAATCGAACAAAAGCATTTTGCGGATTGTAAGGCTATCATTCAGAAAAATATCCTCCGCTATCAGTCCGGTTATGAGGAATTGCTCGAACAGTCCGTCCTTCTCCACCGCGAGGTCAACAGTGGGAATGAGGAACTCTACGACCGTCTGATGACTGTCAACAGTCTTGCCGAACAGGCTGCCGCATCGTTACGCAAAAATCAGTCTGCTTTGGAAAAGCCTTATTTCGGCAGAATTGATTATAAAGAAGGAAAGTCCCCTCAAACCGAACAGGTCTATATCGGAAAGCACGGTATTTTCAAAAACCGGACGGAGGTGGTGATTGCCGACTGGCGCGCCCCCATATCCACCGTTTATTACGAAAACGAAATCGGTCCCGGCGAGTACCGGCTGCCCGACGAAACAACAATTCCTGTGGATTTGCTGTTAAAACGCACCTACGACACCGCGGACGGGGAACTCCGCGGCTATTACGACAGTGATGTGGCTTCCAATGATGAACTGCTGGTGAAATATCTCTCCCGCAACAAAGACGTTGTATTGGGGGAAATCATTGCCACCATACAGAAAGAACAGAACGCCATTATCAGGGAATCCCCTTTTTCCAACCTGATTGTACAGGGCGTTGCCGGCAGCGGGAAAACCACCGTGGCAATGCACCGGATTTCCTATCTTTTATATAACTACAAGGAACGATTTGAATCCAATGAATTTTGTATTATCGGAAGCAATGACCTTCTCTTAAATTATATTACAAGCGGTCTGCCGGAGTTAGACGTCCCGAATATCAAGCACATGCGCATGGACGAACTGCTTATCCGCCTCTGCGAAAAAGACTGGAAAAAGAGTTTACGGGTGATACCTCCCGATGCTTCCGCAAAGTACCGCTGCACGTTTCCTTTTATGAAGTACTTGGAATGGTTTCTTATGAAAAAACGGGAAGAAATTGTAGACTGCTCTGCGCTGTCGGACAAACGAATCGGCACGATTCTGTCCGCCGCCAACAACATGACTCTGCTACGGGAACACCCGGAATTCAGTATTGCCAGAATGCTTAACACCTTGGATGAGCGGGTGAAAACAAGAATCCGTTTCCTGATGAGCGGGTGCGACCGGGATGAAATCCAGCGAATGCTTAAACACTATGCCGGACATTACAAAAACCGGATGCCCAAAGTATCCGTCACCGCACTGTATCAGGAATTTTTAGAAGGATGGACGAATCAGACAGCCCCTACCCTTCCCGCCGAACAGGCAGACGCACTCCGCCGCCATCTCGCCTCCTGCTCCTGCGGACAGTATGACCTCTACGACATTGCGGCACTTTCTCTCATTCACTATCGCATCACCCAGAAACAGCCGAACGAAGAATTCGGACTGCTGTTTTTAGACGAGGCACAGGACTTCGGACTGAGCGTATTTTACACGCTGCGGACGCTTCTCCCCGCCGCATACTTTACCATTATGGGGGACGTTTCCCAGAATATTAACTACGACACCGGAATCAATGACTGGTATGAACTAAACCGTTTCCTTCTCACCGGACCTAAGGATAAATTCCTTCTCCTGCAGAAAAGCTACCGTAATACCATTGAAATTTCCGAATTTGCCGGAAAAATTCTGGACGCCGCTTCCTTTGGGCGCTACAGGATTACCCCGGTTATCCGGCACGGACAGCCCGTTGTGGAAGAAAATTTCTGGAGCGAGGATGAAATGGCTGACCGTTTGGAAGCTCTCCTTCCTGCCATTTCAGAGAAAGGATATTCCACCACCGCCATTATCTGTATGAGCGAAAAGGAGGCTGCCGCCTGCCGCAGTCTCTTGGAAAACCGAGTGACTCTTGCGGACGGCGAAGCCTCCAATTATTCTGCGGGAGTTATGATTCTCCCCATACGTCTGGTAAAAGGTCTGGAATTTGACACGGTAGTTCTCTGGAATCCACGGATTCAACAGAATATCAAACGTCCCGATACTGCCAAACTTTTGTATGTTGCCTCTACCAGAGCATTACATGAGCTATACATTTTCAACTGCTGAGATGCGAATCCATCCGATTTCAATCGGCGGTTTCACCTCATTGCTCTGGAAGGTATAAGTTCCTTTCTTTAAAGAAAGACGCATCAGCTTCTGGGTCATCCACAAACCGCGTGTCTCACCGGTCTGGATGACCGCAAGCACCTCTCCGTTCATGCAAAGATTTGCAGTCGCCTGTGCCAGATAGGACGCTGCGGAGGACAGGCAGATAATCAAATCATACTCTCCGTCCTTTTCCACCTGAATCCGGCATGTCTCTCCCATCTTCGGTGTAAAGCGGTCTGTCTGCGCAAGATAAACGGTCTCTGCTGCATTTTCCGGTACTGCATTCTCTGCTAACGGCTCTATGTCGCGCACATCATTGAGCGGTTTCAAAGGTCGTTTCATCACAGGGGCATTCAACAGGAATCTGCAAATATTCATGGCGCAGCGCTGAACCTCTCCGACTGTCAGCTTTCCGTTTGCCAGCGCCTCTTCCGTGTCATCACCCATGGCATTGATTTCCGCACCGTTGTTATTCACCACCATGTACAAATCATTCTGTGCACGAACCATGGCAGATGTAAGCTGTCTGCTTTCCTCTCCGCCTTCCACCACATCATTCATGCTTGCCCACCAGTCGGTCATCACCATACCGCGGTATCCCCATTCACCGCGCAAAATCGTGGTGTTTAAGTCATAGTTGGATGCCGCCCAGTGCCCGTTAATGGGATTGTAGGAGGTCATGACAGAGGTTGCGCCGCCCTCACGTACTGCCATCTCAAATGCCTTTAAGTAAATCTCACGCATCGCCCTCTCGGAAACAACCGCATCCACCTTAAAGCGGGACTTCTCCTGACTGTTTGCGGCAAAATGCTTGATGGTCGCCGCAGAACCGCTCTTGGCAATACCGCCGGCAGCAGCCGCAGCCATTTTTCCGGTCAGGTACGGATCCTCACTGTAATACTCGAAATTCCTTCCGTTTAACGGATAACGGTGAATATTAATGCCTGGGCCGAGCAGTGTGTCCACCTCATTTGACAATAACTCCTGACCCTCCATGGTATATAATTCTTCCATCATCGGAACATTAAAGGAACATGCAAGAAGCGTTCCGATAGGAAGCTGGGTTGCTTTCAGTCCGCTCTCCATACGAATTCCGGAAGGGCCGTCCGCAGCACATGCGATAGGGATTCCGTACTTGTGCAATGCGTCTCCGAGACCACCAAAAGCAGACGCCGTACCGGGTGTTACCCACGGACTGCTCATGCCTTCTCCTCTCACCAGCATGGCAAGTTCGCGGTTATTAAGCTGTGCAATAAATGCCTCCAGACTTTCCTTTCCGGCAGCCACATCCTGTAAGCGGATTCCTTTATCCCCGGTCTGTTCGATTGCCTTGGGCAGATGTGCCTCAATTCTCGTACGCATATCCACAGTGGATAAAGGAACTGCCTCCTCCTGTCTCTCGTAGGTTCCGTTTTCCAGTTTCTTTCCCGGTTTCAGACGTTCAAACCCTTGCACCGGTGCAAGCGCTTCCTGTAATTCCTCGGTAACAACCGTTTCCCCGATTCTGAGTGCTCCCTCGCCGTTTACATCCGCCACTACCGTATTGCGGACACTGTTTCCCACATGGAAACGGTACTCTCCCGCTTCCAGTACATAGCAGGATTTATGTCCCGTCTTTCCGCTGTCATCATAGGACGCAAGCCGTTTCACCGGAATATAGAACACAATGCTTTCACTCTCCTGCGGCAGCAGTTCTCTGGTCTTTGCAAAGGCGCACAGCTCTCTTGCCGGCTTGCCGAGTTCTCCCTGCGGTGCCTCCACATAAACCTGCACAACCTCTTTTCCGGAGTGTTTTCCCGTGTTGGTGATATTTGCGCCAATCTCCACGATTGCCTCTGCGCCGTTTCCGTTCACCTTAGCATCCGTAATTTCGATGGCAAACTGTGCGTAGGAAAGACCAAAGCCGAAAGGAAACTGCACCTTTTCCGGGCAGAAGGTTTCAAAATAGCGGTAGCCGACGTAAATATCCTCCGCATAAATATTCTGTGTCTCACTTCCGAAATTCTCATGAGCCGGATAATCCGACAACTTATAGGCAATGGTATCCGACAGTTTTCCGCTGGGGGATTTCTGACCGGACAACACATCCGCTACCGCATTGCCGCCTTCCATGCCTCCCTGCCAGGTGTAAAGAACCGCCTTGATATGATTCTGATATACCGAATCCTCAAGCCAGCTCATGTCAATAATGTTGGACACGTTAAGTAACACCGCCACCTGTTCAAAGTAAGCGGTCAGTATTTTTAAATTATCCTTTTCCTGTGCCGTCAGAAGGAAACTGCCCTCTGCATTTTCGTAATCCTTATCCTCTCCGGCAGTTCGTCCAATGATAAAAACGGCTTTCTCGGATTTTTCTCTTGCCGTTTTCACAATTTCGTCCGTGAGAGGCATTTCCTTCTGGTGCCACGGCTCTGCTGCCCAGCCGCCGCCACCGTTATCAAAGGGATTTTCTTTCAGCCAGTTTTCATAAACAGCAACTAGTTCCTCGTTCAGACGGATTCCGATATTTTTTCTTAATCCTTCCAAAAGAGAAATGCTGTAGGGAACATTTACCGCTCCGCCGGAACCGGTTCCGCTGCGATAGGTTTCTATCAGACATCTTCCAAACACCGATACCGTTTCATCTTTTTTTAAAGGGAGCATATCTCCGTCATTTTTGAGCAGAACCGCGCCCTCTGCCCCCGCATTTCTGCAGGCTGTTCCAAATCCCTCCAAGGGTATTCCGAATGTGCTTTTTCCCATATTGATTTCCTCCTGAATAAATATTCCGGTAACTATCTTTTTCTGTTAGATTTATTGTAGCCTTTTATCTCTGTTCATGCTATAATTTTTCTATCAAAAAATACTAAAATTTTGTCATTACCTGTATTTGAACGGTCGAAAGGAGAAAACGAAAACATGGACAGCTATTCCCAAAACTTTTCTGCAGACTGTCAGGAAGAAAAAAATGAATATATCGACGGCACCGCCTGCCAGTACCTGTGCCATGTGCAGACGGCAACCTGTTCCGGCGAGGTATATCCCGCCCATTATCATTACTATATTGAAATGCTCTACACCCTTTCCGGCACGTTCCAACTCTATTTGAACGGAAATTATCAGATTTTCAGCAAGGGAGATTTTGTGCTGATAGGCTCCAAGGAAGTGCATCAGATTACCGCTTTGGACAAAGACGGCGGCAGCTATATTGTAGTTCGTTTTCTCCCCGACCTTATATACAACGGCATGTCCCAGAGCCACTTTGAATTTAAGTACCTGCTTCCGTTCATTACGGAAAAAACCGGCTATGACAAGGTAATCAAATCCGAATATCTTGCTAATTCCCGCGTTCCTTTCTGGATGCGGAATATTATGGAAGAACAGGAAAACCGAAAATACGGCTACGAGCTTGCCGTTAAAAATAATATAGGAAGTATTTTTTTGTGGATACTGCGCTACTGGAACGCCAACGAGAACGCCACGCCGCTTATCAGTCAGGCAGATGAAAAGCTGCAGTCACAGCTTGCTCCTGCCCTGACCTATATCATGCAAAATTACGAGAAGTCCATCACCGCCACGCAGATGGCAGACCTGTGCCACATGAGTTACAGCTACTTTTCCCGCAATTTTAACCGCCTGATGAAAATGCAGTTCAGTGACTACCTCAACTATATCCGCATCGGAGAAGCCGAAAAGCTGTTACTGACCTCCTCCCTGTCCGTTACGGAAATTGCCGTGGACGTCGGATACAGCACCACCAGCTACTTTATCAAATGGTTCCGGGAATACAAGCATGTTTCGCCCAAGCAGTACCAGAAACAGTTGACGGAAATGCGGCCGGACGTTACGGCAGTGCGCGCCTGATTATACAAGTTCTCCTCATGGCTCAGTCCAATTATATCGTACTGCATCTCATGGCAGCTTTCAATGCCACGCTACAATCATGGCAACGAACTCTGACTCATTTTCGATACACACGAATGTCCCGCACCGCCTCTTTGGACAGCGCCAGCACACAAATCAGATTGGGCACTGCCATGAGACCGTTGCAAATATCCGAGAAATCCCAGATGACCTCCAAAGAACACACTCCCCCCACAAAGGCAATGAGCGCATAGAAAATGCGGTAATACACACAATATGCCGATTTTTTTACCAGAAATTCAAATGCTTTTTCGCCCTGATATGCCCATCCTACAATCGTTGCAAAGGCAAAGAGTGTAATGCAGACACTGATAAACGCCGCCCCCATTCCCCCAAAGGTGGTTTCAAACGACGCAATGGTAAGGGACGTTCCCGTAAGCAGTTCCCCATTTGCATCCGAACTGCCCACCACACCGGAACAGGCAAGCGCAAGGCCTGTAATCAGGCATATCACTATGGTGTCGAGAAAAACCCCCGTCATACTGACATACCCCTGTTTCACATAATCTTTTGTGTCTGCCGCAGCCGCACTGATACCCGCAGCGCCCAGCCCCGCCTCGTTAGAAAACACTCCTCTAGAAACGCCCCAGCGAAGCGCCTCTCGCCCCGACACCGTCATATAACCGAAAAGTCCTCCTGCCACAGCGTTTGGACGAAATGCCATAAGAACAATCGTTCCGATACCCGCAGGGAGATTGTTCAGGTGCGTGACAATCACTGCCACCGCTCCCAGCAGATACAAGATTCCCATAAAAGGAACCATCACCTGCGTCACCTTCCCAATGGTTCCTATCCCGCCAAGCACCACCAAAATAGTGACAATCGTCACCACCAGTCCCGTCTGTGCCCTTGGAATCCGAAAACTCACCTGTAATGCCTCCGCAATGGAATTAGACTGTGTCATATTCCCCATGCCAAAGGAAGCCATCACCGCAAAGGTAGCGAACATGCCGCTAAGTATTTTCCCCAGCCGCTTATTGGCGAAACCATTCTGTATGGTATACATGGGGCCTCCCACCGGTTCCCCGCGGTCATTTTGCGTGCGGTACTTTACCGACAGGGTGCTCTCCACCAGTTTTGTCGCCATGCCTGCCAAACTGGACACCATCATCCAGAAAAGCGCTCCCGGTCCCCCAAGCACCATAGCGGTTGCCACCCCCACGATATTTCCCGTACCGATGGTGGCTGCCAGCTCTGTTGTAAGGGACGAAAACGAAGAGATACCACTGCCCTCCCCCTTTTCCTTTCCTCTCTGCCCCATCCCAAAGGCACAGCCCAGCGCAAACCTGAGATTTTTTAAAGGCAAAAACCGGAGCCGTACCATCAGATAACAGCCCGTACCAAGGAGCAAAACCAGCAGCCACGGTCCCCACACCAGATTATCCGCTCTCTCCAGTAAACTTTCCAATCTTTCCAAGGCTCAATTCTCCACGCGATTGTCTCTTACAGTATATCTTTTCATGGGATGGGATATGCTAAAAAGGGTACGTTAAATTTCCTTACTTATTATTTTATTAAATCATATAGTCTTATTTGCTATTCATAATAAGCATGGTTCCCTCGGCAAAATATACCAACAATTCAACTCATGTATTTGTATTTTATTTTGCCGATACTAGTTTCCTGCTCTGCTGTTTGTATTTCATCCTCTGCCAACTGATAAAACCATAAATATCATTTACCAGAAATGCTATAAAGCAAATTACAACAGAAATATATTTCATGTCAGACATACTTGCCAACACCCACAACACAATCAATACAATATCATTTGCCGCATATGCCAATGCAAAATAAGGACTTCTTCTAAAGGTAAGATATACTGCCAGAAAACTGGCAGCAAAAAAAACATATAACAAAAGCGGCGGGACTGCTCCCGCCATTTCCTAGATAGAAAACTTTTTCACTTCTTCCTGTGTAAGCTCGAACAGCCTCTTTCCACATCTCTTTGCATATCTTGATAATTCAAGCAAATTCACATGACAAGATGGTGCATTCACATATGGATTGGGCTGTTCATAATAACTCTGAGGTGGAATTGAAGTTTCCACTTTTGTATGAAATTAATGCTCTTTTAGCAGCATTTTAAGGTCTATAGAATTAATTTTCAAAAAAGGAACCACTTTTCACTGCAAAATAGGGAGATTTTCAGAGGAAAATTTTGTATATACCTCCGCAATCTATTTTCTTTGTCGGATGCAAAATAATTGTACAGACAGCAAGTGGAACTATTTGACAGTGTTCATGTAAACCCAATAATCTGAAATTGCAACATTGGAAATCGTCATAGGGTATGGTCTGTGTCAAAGACATTGTGTCACGCTGAAAAAGGGGCATTCCGCCAACCGGAATGCCCCCTATTTTATCATTCTGAATTTTCCCTGCCAAATTGCAGCATGCAAATTCAAATCACCTTATAATTCAAAACAGCCTATTTCTCCATTTGTCCTTTTCTTCCATTTGTCCTTTTCTTCCATTCGTCCTTTTCTTCCATTCTCCCTATTCTTCCTCAATTACCACATTCCTTTTTACTGTCCCCGCAGTCCTCGCATCGGTCAAAACCGGGATTGAACGCATAGAAATTCTTGCTGTTGAGTTTATCCTGCGTAATGCGCAGTGCCTCGCCGAATCTCTGGAAATGCACAATCTCCCTTGCACGGAGGAAGCGAATCGGGTCGCACACATCCGGGTCTTTAATCAGACGCAGAATGTTGTCGTAGGTGCTTCGTGCTTTCTGCTCTGCCGCCATATCCTCATGTAAGTCCGTAATAATATCGCCTTTTACCTGAAACTCACAGGCATTGAACGGGATTCCTCCCGCCGCCTGCGGCCACACTCCCACGGTATGATCCACATAATATTTGTCAAATCCGCTCTTTTCGATTTCTTCCATGGAAAGATTTCTGGTCAACTGGTGCACGATGGTTGCCACCATTTCCAAATGCGCCAGTTCTTCCGTTCCAATATCCGTCAATACGCCCGCTACTTCCCTGTACGGCATGGAATAGCGCTGGGACAGATACCTCATGCTTGCACCCATCTCACCGTCCGGTCCGCCATACTGGGAAATGATGACCTGCGCCAGCTTGGCATTGGGTTCTTTGATGTTTACCGGATACTGCAATCTTTTCTCATAATTCCACATTTATCTGCATCCCCCTTCCCAAGGCAATGGAGCGGCTCCCCATCTCCATTCTCTGTTGCTCTCTGCCATATCCTTGGTCAAAGGATAGAATTTCATTGAAAATTCTCTTGCCATCTGATTTTTGATTCGGTTGTAGTGATTATAATGCTCCAATGCTCTTCTGTCATAGGGATGGGTGTCAAGATAAAGCATCAAATCCACCAGTACAAAGTCCACAATGCTGATTTCCTTAAGCATCTGCTGTTCTCCGCTCATCGCACACATCTCCTTCCCGTGAAAGGTTTATTCAATTCCGGGAAAATCGTTCCTACGTTGAATGCTTTTTCCAAATCATCGTACATCTTGTCAAAATGCTGCCATGGGACATAAGACATTGCCACCGGAAAAGAATCCATCTGATTCTCTTTGAAATAGTCCTGCATCTGTTGTTCCTTTCATAAAGCCCTTTTAGATTTCATAATATAGTATGATGCAGGATGGGCGGATGTGTCTTTTCTTTCTTCGTTATTCCTCTGTATTTTTATGAAGCGCACCGGGCAGCCTTCTGCGGATAAGCCTGTTTTTTAATTTGTTCCAGTCAAAAGGATACAGCGGATAAATATAACTGGTATTCGCCACCGTCCGGTTGCACACCACCATAAGGACGGCAAACACGATTCCGCCGATATATCCCCACAAACCAAATATACTTGTCAGAATAAGGGTGATAATTCTCATAAATTTTAACGCATATCCAAGCTCATAATTTGCCTGAGTGTAGTTGGCGATTGCCACGAATGCCATATACAGCATGACCTCACTGGAAAACCAGCCGCTGTTTACGGAAAACTCTCCCAGCACCAGTGCAGCCATAACACTGAGGGGAGTGCTGAGCATATTCGGGGTATTGACCGCCGCCAGTTTCAGTCCGTCAATCGCCAGTTCCAGCATTAAAAATTGCCATATCAGCGGAATATTCGGTTCTTCTTTCAATAAAATAAACGCAAAGGTATCCGGTACCCAGTCTATGTGATTTGCAAAAAGTAAATATGTGGGTGTTAATAAGAAGGTCAATATAGAAATCAGAAATCTCGTCACCCGAAGATAAGTTCCCGTAATCGGTGGGAAATTGTAATCGTCAGCCTCCTCCACCACATCAAAAATGGTGGTTGGCATAATCATGGCAGACGGTGAATTATCCACCAGAATCACGATATTTCCCTCCAAGACCTGCGCAGCCGCCGTGTCCGGTCTCTCCGTGTATTTATATTTCGGAAATGGATTGTACCACTTTTTCTGATAAATACACTCCGCAAGACTTTCCTGATTCATGGTGAGGGAATCCACATGAATGTCTTTGATTTTGCGTCTGATTTCCCGTAAAAATCCCTGATTAACCCTGCCGTCCATATAGCAGATGACAATATCCGTATGGGAACTCTCCCCGGCATTCATCATCTCCATACGCAGGTCAGTGCTTCGGATTCTCCGGCGAATCAGCGCCGTATTGAATATGAGCGTTTCCACAAACCCATCCTTAGAACCTCGAAGAACCTTGTCTTTCTCCGGCTCCTCCACATTTCTTGCGGGATAGGTACGGGAATCAATTAACAACGCCTGTTCATAGCCGTCCACTAACAGTACAAAGACTCCCGACAAAAGCGAGTTGATAACCGTGTCCCAGTCGCGGTTAATATCCACTTCCACATAGGGAATGTTCTGCTTGGACATCGCATGGGCATCCTTTGGCATTTTATCCTCTGCGATTCCCAAAAAGAACTGTAACAGCTTCTGAATCAGTTCATCCTTACAGAAACCGTCCACTAAATACATACACGCTTCTCTTCCGCCAATCTGAATGGTGCGGTAGATTACGTCAAAATTCTTTTCCACTGCCAGTCTTTTATTCAGATATTCAATATCCTGTTTTAATACGCCTGTCATGTTTTTCTGCATAGATTCCGTCCTCTTTCTCCGGTAAATTTCCCTGTGATAATCAGAATTAGTGTAACCGCGAGAACGGTTTCTATGCAGAATACCTGTTTTATGTAATTATTTACACAATGAAATCTTATTCGCTCTGTGCAGGCTGTTCAGGTGTTGTGTTTTTCTGTACAAGACCGTATGCCCAGTCAGCAAATTTGCCTGCAAGCGGAATTCCGGCATCTTTTCCTTTTACATTGTTAAGAATACCGATAATGCAGAAAATAGCAACTAAAAGCCAGATAACGGAATCCAGAATACTGGTTACTCTTGACCATGCATCACCGATAACCGGAACATAATATATGAAACTGAAAAGACCAAGAACCTTATCAATTATCGACTGTGCAAAACAAAGTGTAATTGCCTGAATGACCTGACGGCTTCCCCACTCGCTCTTCTCTGCCAGCAAAACAACACCGGCTACCAAAAACAGCAGTGTGGAATAACCCATTGCAGCCAGCACAAATGCCAGAACCGTGTAAAAACAAATTCTAATACCAAACTTTCCTTTTTCCAAGATAGTACCCTCCTGTGTCTGTTTTAATTAATAAATTTTTTATAAACAACATAATAAAGTGTATCTCAAATGTCGGTTTCTGTCAACCGCTGTTCCCTTTTCCGGTTCTATTTCGTGGTACTGCCAAAACCGCCGTTTCGGATACCCTCAGCCTCGTCATCCACGGTAATTCCGTACTCCAAAAAGATACCCTGTACCATTCCGGTTCCGGCTTCCACTTCCACCGTTTTGCCTTCGTTGCTGTCATTGGTCAGCTTCACAAAAATATGTCCCTCGTTATCCGAGTAAAAATAGTCGCTGTCAATGATTCCCACCGTATTATTCATCTGTAGGCGGAACTTAAATCCCAAACCGCTTCTCGGATAAATTTTAAGTACCCAGTTTTCTTCCATTTTGGCACGGATTCCCGTCGGAATCTTGATGGTCTGTCCGGGTGCCAGCACAAAAGAAAACGGTGCATAAAAATCATATCCGGCACTGCCCTTGGTTGCCCGTTTCGGCAGCTTTATCTTTTCATAAATCTCCAGTTTCTGTTCTTCGGAAAACTGCGTAAAATCCTCCATTCCCACCAAAAACTGTTCCCTGCTCACTTTAAAAAACTGTGCTATTCTCTGCATAATACTCTTTCCTTCCTTATTTTCTCTTACCGTCATCCGGGGCGTCCGTCAGGCGTAATCGCCGCAGTGTAAAATGGGCACCGACACATCTTTCTGCCAAAGGGTTGCTTTCACATCGATGACCCTCTGGTTCTTACTTCCCTTCCACAACAGCTTACTGTCCTTCTCCTCCACATGGAACTCGCCATCCACCAGTACATCCACATATTTTATGAGCGGATACTGATAAATATCTTCCCAACAGTCTCCGGTATAGAGCCAGATAGTTTTCGTGGGATATTTGCTCTTAATCTCCGCCATCAGATTTTTCACATCCACCCGGTTTCTGGAATGTAACGGGTCGCCTCCGGAAAGCGTAATACCGGAAATATAATCCTTGTCCAACTGTTCAAAGATTTCCTGTTTTGCCGCCTCGTCAAAGAAAAGTCCTCCGTCCGGGTCCCATGTGACCGGATTCTGGCACTCCTTACAGCAATGGTCACAGCCGGCCAGCCAGAGTACCACCCGTAGTCCGTCGCCGTTTAGCATATCGTCCTTCGTTATATTATGGTATCTCACAACAATCCTCCAAAATTTTTATTACCTCTTACATGGAATGTCTTTCCGCAATTTCCGCCATCTTGGCATCGTTGAGTCTGGTGTCCCCATGCACGCGGGAATAGGATAAATAGCCGTTCATGCGGTCAATCTTGGTAAGATTGCGGCTTCCGCATTTCGGGCATACGTCCATTTCCAATTCCTGATGTCCGCAGTCGTCACAGTACGCCAAAGACAAATTGACTCCCTCATAAAATCCAAGTTCCATCGCCCTGCGGATCAGAGTCTTAATCGCCTCTAAATTGTAATCAATCGGATATTTCACATACTGAATTTTGCCGCCGTTGCTCAAATCCCAGAACCGGTTCTCCAGATTCTGTTTCTCAATGGGAGTAATATCCTCCGTCACATGGCAGTGGAAACTGTTGCTTACATACGCTCTGTCAGACACACCCTCCACAATTCCGTATTTTTTCCTAAACTGCTTCACCTGAAGTCCGCAGAGGTTCTCCGCAGGGGTTCCGTATATGGCATACAAATTGCCGTCCTCTTCCTTATATTCGTTGACCTTCTGGTTGATATGCTCCATCACTTCCACGGCAAAGGCTCCGTCCTCCACCAGAGATTTTCCGTTATAGAGCATCTGCAGTTCATTTAAAGCCGTAATGCCGAAGCTGGCGGTAGCCGATTTTAACAACGGTTTGATTTTATCCGTCAGTTTCAAATGTCCGCCGAGGAAACCGCCCTCACAGTACGCAAGGGGATTGGTGGAAGCACGCATTTCTCCCAAATAGGCATAGGTGCGTATATGAAGCTGTCGGATTAAATTCAAATAATAATCCAGCACCTCATAAAAATCCCGGCTCTCTTTTCTCGCCTTTGCCAGAATCATGGGCAGATGCAGGGAAACAACACCGATATTAAAACGTCCCACAAATACCGGCACATCCTTATCATCCGCGGGGTGCAGTCCGCCCCTCTCATACCACGGCGATAAAAACGCACGGCAGCCCATAGGGGAAACAATCTTTCCGTACTGCTTGTACATGCTTGCCACATAGCCTTTTCCGGTCAGGCTCAGCCAGTCCGGGTACATGGTCTTGGACGAGCAGCGCACGCCCTCCTCGAATACATCCTCCAAAGGACAGCCCGGACCGTGCAGATTTTCGTCATATAAAAATACAATCTTTGGGAAAAGAACGGGTTTCTTACATTCCTTTTTCCCCTGACCGCCCCGACGTACCTCCAGCATGGTTATGGTAGCCAGTTTTGCAAATCTTCCCGTCCCCGTACCTGCCGTCACGGTGATAAACGGATAATCCCCGCGGCTGCTTGCCACGGTATTAAATTTGTATTCCCATCCCTGAAATCCCTGTTCAAATTCCTTTTTCACATCCGCATAGGCAACTTCCTGTGCTTTGGATTCCTCGATTCCAAGATTTAAATATTTCTCCACATTTCTGCGATAAGATTTTTCCGCATAAGGCTCCAAAATCAAATCCACGCTGGGCACCGTAAAACCGCCGTACTGCTGGCTGGCGGCACTGAGTACAATATCGCCGATAACGTCAAACGCCACATCCAGCGTCTTTGGCTCGTTGTACCAGATATTTCCCATTTCAAACCCGCCGGAGAGCACACTCTGTACATCAAAAAGACAGCAGTTCATGGTGTCACGCCTTGCAGACATATCATGGACATAGAGATACCCGTCCCGGCACGCCTGAATTTCCTCCGTCGTCATAAAAAACTTCTGATACAGTTCTTTGTTTAACTGGTTAAAAATAAGACTTCGCTTGGTGGACACCAGCGCTGAATCCGTATTGGCATTTTCCTTATCGCCAATGTACATGATGGACTGGCTCTTTTTATATACGTCGTCCAGCATCCGGACGAAATCCTGCTTATAATTCCGGTAATCCCTGTAACTTTTTGCAACGATGGGATTTACTTTCTCCAGTGCACTCTCCACAATGTTGTGCATGATAGGAATGGGAATTTCATTCTCTTCCATCTCGTCCACCTTGCCAATCACATCCCGGCAAATACTGCGTTTTTCCTCATCCGTAAATTTTGTCAGCGCACGATATGCGCTTTTCCCCACTGCGTCAATCACCTTCTGTACATTGAACGCTTCACGGCTTCCGTCCTTTTTTACCACAAATACTTCTTTCCTTGGTTTGAACGTCTCGCCGTAATTTACTTTGTCCGTACTGTCCTGTTCAAAATTACTTCCCATGTCTCTAAGCCATCCTTCCCACCCGTTTTATCCTTTTAAAATGTCCTCAAGCCATTTTCTGTACTGTTCTTTTACCGGTTCCGGCGCCGTGATTTTGGCTTCCTTTCCGATACCCGCAAGCCATCCGAAAAACTGTCCGCTGACAGCCACCTTTGCACGCACGCGGAACGTATTTTCGTCCACGGAACGCAAATCCGCTTCCCTGCCAAACCGGTCCATGACAACTCCAATCAGGCGGTTGGGAAACTCCAGTGTCACTGTCTCCTCCTCGCCGCCAAACATTCCGAATGTCCGGTTCGTATATGCCGCAATGTCCACATGCTCAAACTGCTCCCGACCGGCTCTTTCCTGTTCCAAGACCTGCGTCTGCCCCATTTTGTCCACACGGTAATGCTTCATCTTCTGGTCCGCCTCATCAAAAGCCACCAGATAATAATTTTCCTCCCGCCAGACCAGCGCCCACGGACTGACCGTTTTTTGTCCGTTCTCCCGCGGCACCATCTCCTTTTTCAGGTTCCAGTCCAGATAAAGAAAGGCAATCTGCCGGTTTTCCTGAATGGCACGGTGGATATTGTCTATATTGTAATAAATACTCTCGTTTTCCGTTTTCACCCTGCCCGCCACATACACCTGACGCTGCAGCTTTCCGGCATCATATTTACCCGCCTTGTTTTCCAGCTTTTTAATCAGCTCTCTGGATTTTCTGGTCGTGATAAAACGTGAGGACTGTACCGCATCTACCAACAGTTTCAGTTCCGGGAGCTCAAATTCTCTGGACGCCAAATAATAGCCTCCGCCCAGACGGCTGTGAACCTGAATAATATCGTACCCGAAATCCTCCAGTTTTGCCATATCGTCATAAATACTCTTGCGTTCCGAATGGATTCCGTACTCCTCCAGTTTCCGGATAATTTCCTGCGTACCAAGAGGATGATTTTCGTCCGAATATTCCTCCAGCATTTTTATAATGTATAAGAGTTTTAATTTCTGCCCCTCTGATTTTGCCATAGCATCCTCACTCTAAAATCGAAAATATCTCATGTAAATCCGAAATTTCATAATCCGGCCGATATTCCGTGGGATTTGGGGTTCCCTCCGGACGATACCAGCAAGTGGGCAGTCCCGCCAAAACGCCGCCCTTGATATCACTGCTTAAGGAATCCCCCACAATCAGAATACGGCTCTTATCCTTTTCCTCCACCTGTTCCAGACAGCGTTCAAAAAATTCTCTGTGCGGTTTCGGTGTGCCGATTTCCTCAGAAATAAAAATGCCGTCCATCAAATCCGCCAGACCGGAGAGTTTTAGCTTATTTCTCTGGGTGGCACTGACACCGTTGGTGATAACGTACTGTTTCACCTGCGTGTGTAATTTTTGGCATACGGAAAGGGAATCGTCCTTGTAGCAATAGACGCTTCCCAATTCTCTCTGATAGATTGCCCGAAAGTCTTCCACCTCCACGCCGGTAATGTGAAACTCCTGAAACAGTTGGATAAAACGTCCGGGCAACAGTTCCTTTTTCGTAATTTCTCCCAGCTCAAGCCGTTTCCAGAAAGACTCGTTGATGGCAGAATACCGCTCCAGCATTTCCTCCGTCATCTCATATCCGAAGGCCTCCAGACTTGTCTTTAACGCATGTCTCTGGGAATAGGGAAAATCCAGCAGGGTATTGTCCACATCCCAGAATATACTCGTAAATTTACCCATATTATTTTGTCTCTTCTGCTATTATCTCTTCTATTTCTCTCTCGGTTGCGGCTTCCGCCTTGTTTTTCCTCTTGCGTAAAGAGATACCGAGTGCAACTGCACAGCCGGCAAGAACCACAATCACAACAACCAGCATCAGATAGGATAAAAATGAATTCACAAAACTAACCATAGTAACCACCTTTCTTAAGACCAGCTTCCGGTCTCTACAAACTTTTCAGCCTGTCGGGACGCCTTTTCTATGACGCTCTTATCATATCCCATAATCTCCAATAGTTTGATAGCATTACGGGTGGACGCCTTTCCCTTCATTAACTTGTAAGGGAAGAACACGTCCCCGTCCCGTATATCTTCCTCAAAATGGTAATTCTCATACTCATTCTGCAAAAGTTCCGTCAACTCTATGTCATGGGTTGCCGCAAAGCACATGATGTGTAACCCGGACAGACTTTTCAATATCTGTGTGGAAGCGGCAATACGCTCCACCGTATTTGTGCCGCGGAGCACCTCGTCCACAAAACAGAGGATTCTGTTTTGTCCGTCAGACGCCGCATCCAGTATTCTCTTAAGCGCCTTGATTTCCACGATATAATAGCTTTCCCCACTGCTTATATCGTCCCGGAGCGCCATGGAAGAATAAATGTCATAAAAAGGAGCCTTATATTCGGACGCCGGACAGGTATGCACCGTCTGTGCCAGAACGGCACTGATGGCAACCGTCTTTAAAAATGTGGACTTTCCGGACGCGTTGGAACCGGTGAGCAGCACTCCTCTTTCGGTGCAAATTGTATTTTTCACCGGACTAATAAGCAGTGGATGATATGCCTCTTTTATGGTCAGGGATTCTCCCCCGAATTCCGGTATACAGTACCCCTGCATGGTCTCACGGAATGCGCCGATGGCAATCGCCGTCTCCACATAACCGATTTTACTTATCAGTCCGTCCACATCCTCGATATGGAGCCTTAACTGCGACAGCATTTTGTTAAACTGGATTAAATCCACATGGAAAATCATGCGCATATAGTCCATAATCATGTCAAGGGGATTGCCGGTTCCCACGCTTCTGTTGGACGTGAATACCCAGCCGGAGCCCCTGCGCATGGTCTTCAGTGCCGCAATATACTGCTTCATTTCCTTCCACTCCCCGTCACAGACAGGAACCGGAATTTTCAAAATACACTCACATTCCGTTATCAACCGTTCCACATACGCAAAGCTGGTAATGTATGGGTCAATCTCGCCCTTTTCCTTAAAATAAGTCATAATATTGTAAATCATCAACACCACCAGCCCCATCAGAGCCATGGGAAGATTCACAAACATTGCTGCAATCAGCGGAATAAAGAGCAAATTACAAAAAATATGCTTCCGGTTGGAACGCTCTCCCAGCAAATTCAGATTGTCCAAATAATCGTACAGGGAATGTTTGCCGGTATGCCCCAGTTCATTCATGCGAAACTGTATCTGCACCCTCTCATCCGCATGGTCCTTCAAAAACTGTACCACCTCTTCCAAGTGGTCAAGCTCCTGCTTCGTCCTTCTCGTGCTGCGCAGGGTGTAATACAGATACTCCTCCCCGGACGCGGAAAAAGTGGCATTCATCCGCTTGAACAGTTCATCCATCCCCAAATCGTTCCATGTAATGTCATCCACCTGCCCATCCTCCGGATGCTTGTCATAATAGCTCCGGATATGGGCAAACCGCTCCGGGGAATATTCCTTTTCTATGGGATTTCCGTAATCCTCATAGAGCGATTGTATGAACTGAGCCTTTCGCTTTTTCGCCTGAAAATATTCCCGGACAAATACAAAAACAATAAATACTGCCACAGCAGCAAAAAATACTACAAATTCCATAGTTGCCCCTTTTTTTGTTCTATTGTACCTTATACCACCAAAAAGAACTTAATCAGGAAGATAACCGAAAGGATATACGTCAGAACAGACACTTCCTTTGCCTTTCCGGTAAATACTTTGATAATGGTATAAGAAATCAGACCGATACCGATGGCATGTCCGATGGAACCGGAAACCGGCATGGCAATCAACATAAGTGCAACAGGCACGGACTGGCAGATGTCTGCGAAATCCACGTTTTTCAGTCCCGTCACCATCAATACCCCCACATAAATCAAAGCGGATGAGGTTGCTGCCGCAGGAATAATTGCCGCAATCGGTGCAATAAAGATACATGCCAGGAACAAAATACCCGTGGTCAACGCCGTAAGTCCGGTACGTCCGCCTGCTTCCACACCGGAGGCAGACTCCACAAAGGTTGTAACGGTAGAGGTACCTGTCACGGAACCTGCCACAGTGCCGACAGCATCGGAAAGCAATGCTTCCTTCATATTGGGCATTTTGCCCTCTTTGTCCAACATTCCCGCACGACTTGCGGTACCAACCAAAGTTCCGATAGTATCGAACATATCAATAATACAGAATGTGACAATCAAAGTAATGGCGGTAAACCATCCAATCTGTGCAAATCCCGCAAAGTTGAACTTAAACAGCGTCGTTGCTGCCATATCCTGAAAAGGCGGCAGGAAGGACGCATTTGCAAGGGATGCAAAGGGATTGATTCCAAGGAAAATAGCTTCTCCTGCCCAGTAAATGATACTTGCCACTAACATTCCCAAAATAACGGCACCCTTAACACCCTTCTGTGCCAGAACGATAATCACAAACAGACCGACAAACATTGTCACTACGGAAAGCACCATCTGCGCATAACCGCTTCCCATATTGGTCTGTGCCAGACTGGGAGTTAATGCGCCGAAAAAGTCTCTCATCACAAAGAACGGTCCGCCTGTCTCGGAATAAACTCCGGCATTGGAGCCGAGACCAATGTTAAGCAGCATCAGACCGATTGCCGGTGCGATACCGAGACGCACGCCAAGCGGTATGGCATCCACGATTTTTTCCCGGATATTCAATACGGAAAGAACCAGAAATACAAGACCCTCAATCAATATAATGCACAGTGCGGACTGAAAGGACTGTACATAGGTCATCCCAGTCAGTGCCACGATATTGGTGACAACAACCGCAAAAAAGCTGTTCAGACCCATTCCGGGTGCCATGGCAAAGGGTTTGTTTGCCAGAAATGCCATAACCAGTGTACCGATTGCGGACGCAATACAGGTTGCAAGAAAAATGCCGTTCCAAAGCTCCGGCATGGAATCTCTGCCAAATCCGGTCAAAAGATTGGGATTCAGGGCGATGATATATGCCATCGTCATAAATGTGGTGATTCCGGCGACAATCTCTGTTTTGACCGTCGTATGGTTCTCCTTCAGTTTAAAGATTTTTTCAAACATGTTTTTCCCTCCTGTGATTTGTTTTTTGCCTTTGTAATGTATTTTCCCGGATTACTCCGACAACATTCTCTGTACAATCGCATTGCACTTGCGGTAAATGCTCTCCGGGTTCTCCCCGATATTAAACTCTCCGTTGCGGTACAATATTTTGCCTCCCACCATCGTCATCAGCACATTGGACTTGCTGCCGCTGTACACCAGATTGGCGGGAATATTGTGAACGGGCTGCATATTGGGCTGGTGCATATCAATCATAACAATATCTGCCAGCTTGCCCTTGGTGAGCGTGTCCGCACGGTTTAAGCGCATTGCCTTTGCTCCGTTTACGGTTGCCATGCGAAGCACCTCCATGGCTTCCAAGCTGGACGCATCCTGTTCCTTTAACTTAGTGAGCCCCGACACTAGGAACATTTCCCGAAACATGTCCAGACAGTTGTTGCTTGCCGGTCCGTCCGTGCCGATTGCCACAGGGATTCCTCTCTTCTGATACCTTGCTATGGGTGCAATGCCGCTGGCAAGTTTGATATTGGAGGCGGGGTTGGTGATGACATTCATGCGGCGCATTTTCAAAATATCCATATCCTGCTCCGTCATATGTACGCAGTGAAAACCTCCTCCGCCAAATTCAAAGATTCCCATGGAATCCAAGTACATGGCAGGCGTCATGCCCGTTCTCTTTCTGCAGTCTTCCACTTCCCTCACTGTCTCCGCCAAATGGGTATAAACCGGTGCCCTGTGCCGGTGTGCAAGTTCGGAAACCTTGTACAATAATTCCTTGGAACAGGTATATTCCGCATGGAATCCAAGCTGATAGCTAATCAGCGAATTACGCTTATTCCATTTCAGGTACTCTTCCTCCACCTGCTCCGGTGAGGAAGTAAAATCATTCAGTCCGCTCACCAGCACACAGCGCATGCCGGAATCGAGACAAGCCTCCGCCACATCATCCGGTCTTAAGTACATATCGCAGATTGCCGTGATTCCGGAGGTCAGATACTCCAGAATTGCCAGCCTCGTCAACTGATAAATATCGTCCCCGGAAAGTTTCTTCTCCATGGGGAAAATTTTGCCGTTTAACCACTCCTGCAAGGGCAAATCATCCGCATAGGAGCGTAAAAACGTCATTGCGGAATGGGTGTGTGCGTCCTTAAATCCGGGCATGAGAAGATTACCGTCACAGTCAATCTCAATGTTCCACTGGATACGCGGGAAATTATCTTTATCCCACTCTTTCTCCAATTCATCACATTCCGCCACATAGGCTATCTTGTCATTTTTTATCCATACTTCCCCGGAAAATACGGGGCGCTGCTTTTCCATTGTCAATATTCTTGCATTGTATAACCGGATATTCATACGATTGAACTCCCTCCAAATCCAAACGGCAACAGTTCGGACAATTTGTACTCTTTATAATCTTCGGTACTCTTAACCACAATAATGCGAAAATTCTCTCCCGCAAATTCCTCCATTACCTGTCTGCAAATACCACAGGGATAGGCGTAATCCACCGGTTCTTTTCCATTGATTCCGCCCGCAATGGCAATGGCCTGGAAAGCTCTCTCCCCTTCGCTCACCGCCTTAAAAATCGCAGTCCGTTCCGCACAATTTGTGGCACCGTAGGACGCATTTTCAATATTGCCCCCGCAATATATTTTTCCGCTGTCCGTCAAAAGCGCTGCTCCCACACAGTAACCGGAATACGGTGCATACGCCATATCCCGTGCCGCCAGTGCAGCCTCTGCCAGTTCTTTTGTTGTCATGTCTGTTTTACACATTTCCAAATTCCTTTATGGATTCCGTCAACAGTTTCTTAAATTTCGGTGCCGCCATGTCTGCCGCTTCCTGCACTTCCTCATGATTTAACGGCTGCGCCGACATTCCGGCAGCAAGATTGCTGATACAGGAAATTCCGCAAATCTTCATTCCCATATGGTTTGCCGCAATGGCTTCCACCACGGTACTCATTCCCACTGCGTCACATCCGAGGGTACGCATCATCCGGATTTCCGCCGGGGACTCAAAAGAGGGTCCCGTAAGCTGGGCGTACACGCCTTCCTGTAAAAAAATCTCATTTTTCTTCGCCGTATCGCGGATAATCTGCTGCAAATCCGTCCGGTAGACATTACTCATGTCAGGGAAACGGGTTCCAAGCTCCTCAATATTTTCCCCAATCAACGGATTGGGTGCAAACACGGAAATCTGGTCTTTTATTAACATCAAATCTCCCGCATGGAAGGAGGTATTGACACCTCCCGCCGCATTTGTCAGAAACAGTATTTCCGCTCCCAACAGTTTCATCAGCCGGATGGGAAGCACTACGTCGGAAATATCATACCCCTCGTAGTAATGCACTCTGCCCTTCATGCAGACCACGGGAACTTCTCCCACATAGCCGAATATAAAACGTCCGTCATGCCCCGGCACGGTGGAAACCGGAAATCCCTCAATCTCACCGTACGGAATTTCCGCCGCCACGGTTATCTGTTTTGCGTAATCTCCCAGACCGGAACCGAGAACCACTGCCACCTTCGGCACAAAATCCGTTTTCTTTCTGACACATTCATAACAGTTCTGTAGCTTTTCATACACTGCATTCACAAGCCATGCCCTCCGTATCTCATTCACTCTCACTTAACTTAATGACAACTTTGCCGTCTCTCACCTGTACGCTGCCCTCTGCCGGAAAGCAGGGCATATCTGCGCTCTGCTCTGCCACGGCTGAAAATTCCTCTTTGGAAACCTGTGGATAGTCGGCTCCCAGAATATGCAGAAATCCAAGTACCCTGCGGGTACTCCAGTAATACTGCGGCTCCACCTCCGTATCGTGGTCAAAGATGGATTTACCCATGATTTCACCACGGATGCAGGCATTGTTTCCGGAAAACTCTCTTTTCCCGATAACCGCCACCGGCAGGGAAGCCTCCCCCGTTTCTGCGGTTACTTTCTCAATCTCCTGAATCAGCTCCCGTCCAAGGTACGCATCCTGCTCAAATCGCATTTCTTCCGTATAATACAGGGACAATGTTGTCTGCAACTCACCGAAAATGCCGACAGCACAGATAATCGCCATGCAGACCGTTACGACTTTCGTCACGGTAACTCCCACCAATCTGTTCTGCGGCTTTTCCTCCTGTAATGCTTCTCTCTGCAGCGATTTTTCTGCCTGCAACCGAGTTTTTTGTGACAATTTATCCTGTGTCTGCTCCGCTCCGGTCTGTTTTACGCACTTCCGCTCCGCAAGCAACACTCCGTCCATATATGCCAGAAATCCGGTAGCAAAGGGCAGAACCAGCTGTGCTCTGGCGGCAGGGGTTCCCCCACAGACAATCGTCATTAGGAAGGGTGTCAGGAACAAAGCAGCAAGATAAAAAAGTAAAACAGCCGCCACTCCCTTTTTCCCCTTTGCGTCTCGTCTGCACAAAATTACAACGAGTACCGTTGTCAGGATACACAGCACCCCGAATACAAAATGATAATAAATGGAATCATAGCCGGTAAGCGCCTTAACCATATGCCCCACTATGGCTCTGAAATTGTCCGTTATTTTAAATTTGCCCCAAAGCACCTGCCCTGACAAATAATCGGAGGAGCCGAAAAACAGCTTTGTCACCAACTGGTTCAGGCAAAATGCCGCCAAAAACGTCACAAGAAAAGGAATTATTTTTTGCAAAAGCCGACCTGCGGTTGTCTTTTCCCCGTCCGAAATCTCCCTGATTGCCTGCAACAATAAAATTGTAACCGTTCCGAAAATAAACAATACCACAAAGGACTGATAAACCGAAAACGTAAGCAGTAAAATAAGCACCGCACACGTTAACTTCCACCAGTGCCTTTTGCCGTCATAGCCGTTCACCAGATAAAGCGCCAACGCCGTGAGCAGCATGCCGATGCAGATTTCCGCACTCTGCAGCGTGAAATAAAACTGCTCCGTAATCACCGGATGAGCAATCACCAAAAGACTTCCCATTATCCATGAAAGCCACGTCTGCTCTCTTTTTTTGCCACACTGCTTATCCCACAAAACAAAAAAGGCTGATACCGCCAGTCCGAATAAGACCAATGTAAACAACCCCGCCACATAAGGACGATACTTTAAGGACGCCGTCAACCACTTGAGTGCCACAAGCCCCTGCCTTCCGGTGTTCAGCCAGCCTCCGTAGAAATCCCCCTGAATATGAATCAAATCCTCCGTATCAATTCCAATGATTTCCGAATGCAGTTTCTCTCCGTGAATCAGAAACACAAACGCCCACAATAACAGAATACGGCTGCGATATTTTTCCAGAAATTTACTCACAATTTCCATTCCTTTTTACTCATTTTTGTATAAATGGTTGCCAAGTGAACCATAAGTAACATTATACCCAAAAGAGGTGGAAAAAGCAATTCATTTGTTTTATATTCCGGATTATGATATGATGAAGCAAATAACCTTCGGCAGTCTCCTCTGCCGGTTTTGGAAAGGCTTGAATATTACATGAAAAACAATACTTTATCCGCTAAAAAATATAGTCTGATTTCCATATTGTATTACGCATTTTATATTATCATTGCCATGTCACTGTTAATCAGACAGCCTTTGAACAATCCGCCGGATGAGTATAACCGCTTTCTGATTCCGTCCTATATTGCAGAGCACGGAACACTGCCCAACGGATACGAGGAATCCATACGGATTGGCGGATACGGTTTCTCCTATGCCTTCCAGCCCATTCTCCCCTACATGATTCACGGATATGCCATGCGGATTGTGCGCTTTTTTACTGCCTCCTCCGATGCGTTATTGTACACTGCAAGGGGTGTGGATTTCCTCTTCGGACTGATTACGGCACATATGGTTCTTCTTTTATCCAGAAAATGGTTTTCCGATAAAAGATTCCAGTACCTGTTTGCCTTTTTGGTGACATTCCTGCCCCAGAGCATTTTTGTCCATACTTATGTCAATACGGACTCCTGCTGTATGATGTCCATTGTCATCATGCTGTACGGACTTACCCGCGGACTGCAGGAAAACTTTTCTGTATCCTCCTGTGTCTGTTTATCCGTCGGTATCATACTCTGCGCCCTGTCCTATTACAATGCTTACGGTTATATTTTAAGCTGCATCTTATTGTTTGGCGCGCATTTTCTGTCCTATCAGTCCTCCAAGCTGCATATGGATTGGAAACCGTTTCTTAAAAAAGGAATTTTTATCAGTGTCATTGTACTATCGGGCATCGCATGGTGGTTTATCCGCAGTGCCATTCTGTATGACGGCGACTTTTTAGGATTGAAAGCAAGACAGTTATGCGCCTCCCTTTACGCCCTCCCCGAATTTCACCCGGAAACCCGTATTACTTACCAGAATCAGGGTTACAGCCTCCTTGACATGCTGAAAGAATCCGATTTTGTAAACCTGTCCACCTTAAGTTTTATCGGAATCTACGGGCCCATGACCATCACCACCTCCATCTGGGTATACCGTTTTTATAAGGTTCTGTTTCTGCTTGGAATTTTAGCCTGTGTCGTAAGCGGTCCTGTTCTTTGCATGCTTAAAAAAGTTTCGCCGGATACCCTTTATGAAAAGCGCCCCGCCTTTCGGGTGTTTTATCATATCAATCTGATTTTTTGCATTGCGATTCCCTGTTTTTTAAGTGCATGGTATTCCTATACCACGGACTATCAGCCTCAGGGACGGTATATACTGCCCATGCTGATTCCCTTTTGCTACTACTGCATCCATGGAATCCAAAAGGGCTTTTTCCTGTTATCCGCACTGCTTAAAAAGCCCATCCGGCAGACGGTTTTAAACCGTTGTCAGACAGGCATTTGCATTGCATTATGTATTTTGATTTTATGCTGTGTAACGGTCACGGTATACGGATACGCTTTTCCTTATTACGAGGCGCACCCCACCGCAATTTAAACGTCAGATAATAATGCAGACCATACCGCCGTTGGAATCATTTACCACTTTTTGCATGGTATCCTGCAATTTCATCTGGCTTTCCTCACCAAGAGACACAATTTTGGAGCTTATTCCGTCATTTACAAGCTGTTCCACCGTTTTTCCAAAGATATTTGTCTCCCAGATTCCCTGCGCCATGTCCGCCTGATTGATATATCGTATCAAATCGTCCGCCTGTTCCTTCGTTCCCACAATGGGGGCGATTTCCGTTTCGATATTGGCACGGATCATATGAATGGAAGGACTGTTGGCATGAATTTTCACCCCGAATTTGTTGCCGTGTTTAATCAGTTCCGGTTTATCCAGCGTAATCTCCTCTTTCTCCGGCGTTACCACTCCATACCCTTTCATCCTCACCATATGTACGGCATCCAGTACCTTGGCGTATTCCTTTTTCATGGACGCAAATTCCTGTAATTTGTGAATAAGCTGGTACTCATCCTCAATCTCTTCTCCCACCATCTCCGTAAGCATTTCATAATAGTAGGACTCATCCACGTCCAGCATCACCCGCACAATACCGTCGCTCAGCCGGATGGTATCTGCCTTACATCGTTTCACATATTCACTGTCTAAATTTACAGGCTGGCTGCGGACGTCTCTTACCTTATCGTATGCCGGCACCAGTTCCCGCACCTTTGCAATGATGTCCTGTTTCATGCGGTTGTCTGACGGGAGCATTTCCACCCACTTCGGCATATAGAACTCAATGGCGGAAAGCGGAAATTCGTAGAGAATATTTTCCAGAATCTTATTGATGTCCTCCCGCTTTAACTGCTCGCAGTTCACCGCCATGGCGGATACCCCATATTTCTGGCGAAGGAAATCCGTTACCGCCGCCGCATCCTCCGAATAGGGCTTCTGGCTGTTTACCAATACCAAAAACGGCTTGCGCAGCCTCTGCAGGGCAAGAATGGTCTTTTCCTCCGCCTCCAAATAGTTTTCTCTCGGAATGTCCCCGATACTGCCGTCCGTCGTAACCACCAGCCCGATGGTGGAATGGTCGTTCATCACCTTATCCGTTCCGATTTCCGCGGCATTGGTAAAAGGAATTTCATAATCGAACCATGGTGTGCGCACCATGCGTTCGGTATCCTCCTCCATATGTCCTGCCGCACCTTCCACCATATAGCCCACGCAGTCGATTAACCGCACTTTCGTGGCAACACCGTCCTCCAGTGTCACCAATGCCGCCTCACTGGGAATAAACTTCGGTTCTGTGGTGGTAATGGTTCTGCCGCCCGCACTCTGGGGAAGTTCATCCTTCGCCCTCATTCTGGCGTTTTCGTCCTCCATATTGGGAAGTACCATTTCGTCCATGAAACGCTTGATAAAGGTGGACTTTCCGGTTCTGACCGGACCCAAAACACCTATGTAGATTTCTCCGTTTGTTCGTTTCTGTATATCGCTGTATAAATCAAATTCTCTCTTATTATCCATGAAAAACCCATATCCCCTTCCACACTTAGTACAGTGTATGAAAGGAATATGGGTTTTATGATTTTCTTTATTCGATTTGCTTTGTTCGATTTACTTCATCACAATACGCTTAAAATTCTTCTTACCGCGCTTTACCACAATACCGTCGCTGTCAAAATTCTCCGGTACGTAGGTGGTCTTAATGTCGCTTACCTTTTCGCCGTCCACGGTAATGCCGCCCTGTTCCACCGCGCGTCTTGCCTCGGAACGGGATGTGGTGAGTCCGGATTTTGCCAGCACACCGAGAATATCAATCTTTCCGTCCAAGAAATCCTCCTCTGTGAGTTCACAGGTGGGCATTTCTGCAGCATTTCCGCCTGTAAACAACGCTCTGGAACTCTCCTGTGCTTTGCCTGCCTCCTCATCGCCGTGAACCAGTTTGGTTAATTCGTAAGCAAGAATCTCTTTTGCCTGATTTAACTGGCTGCCTTCCCATTTGTCCATCTCGTCAATCTGCTCCAAAGGAAGGAAGGTCAGCATACGCAGACATTTCAGCACGTCTGCATCCGCAATATTTCTCCAATACTGATAAAACTCGAAAGGAGAAGTCTTGTTCGGGTCAAGCCATACAGCACCCTTCTGAGTCTTACCCATCTTCTTGCCCTCGGAATTCAAAAGCAGAGTGATGGTCATGGCGTAAGCGTCCTTGCCCAGCTTACGGCGAATCAGCTCGGTTCCTCCCAACATATTGCTCCACTGGTCGTCTCCACCGAACTGCATGTTACAGCCGTATCTCTTATAGAGCTCCAAGAAATCATAGCTCTGCATAATCATATAGTTAAATTCAAGGAAGCTGAGTCCTCTCTCCAAACGCTGCTTATAGCACTCTGCGGTCAGCATTCGGTTGACGCTGAAATGTGCGCCCACATCGCGGAGAAATTCAATGTAATTCAAATCTCTCAGCCATTCCGCATTGTTTACCATCATTGCCTTATCTTCGCCAAACTCGATAAAACGGCTCATCTGCTTTTTAAAGCACTCGCAGTTATGGTCAATCATTTCAGTAGTCATCATGCTGCGCATATCGGTTCTGCCGGAGGGGTCTCCGATCATTCCGGTTCCGCCGCCAATCAGGGCAATGGGCTTATTGCCTGCCATCTGCAGTCTCTTCATCAGGCACAGCGCCATGAAATGACCTACATGAAGGCTGTCTGCCGTGGGGTCAAATCCAATATAAAAAGTTGCCTTTCCATTATTTACCAGTTCTCTGATTTCTTCCTCATCCGTGAGCTGTGCAAGCAGTCCGCGGGCTTTCAATTCCTCAAATATCTGCATTTTTATCCTCATTTCTGCGCTTTCTCACGCGCCATTATTCATCATAGCATTTTCGGCGTTCTCTGTCCATCCCTACTTCTTTGTCATCAGCGTCACCATGGCACGGTTTAATCCGTCCACCGTCAGCTTATACATAGGAAACAGTTCCTTGACCGCCGTCTCCGCCTCTCTCCACGGCGCCCTTCCGGGAGCCATCTTAGGATTGAGCCAGACCACCTTTTTGTATTTCTTTTTCAGCAGTTTTAACCACTCATAACCCGAAAGCCCGTCATTGGGTCCTCTGTAGTTACCGCTGTCCGAATACAGTTCTTCCGGCGCCATTGCGGCGTCTCCCACAATAATTACCTTGTAATCACTGTCCACATTCCGGAACATCCACTCCGTATCCACCCAGTCTCCGTTCTCACATTCCGGAGTTTTGTACAATTTACTGTAGATACAGTTGTGAAAATAATAGGTTTTTACATCCTTATAATGATTGGATTTATGCACCGCCTGAAACAGTTCGTTCAAAAGGGAGCTGAACGGAATCATGGTTCCACCAGAATCCATCAGCAGTAACAGCTTCACAGCATTTTTCCGTGGCTTTTTCATGACAATCTGCAGGCAACCGCCGTTATTGCAGGTCTTGTCCACTGTTCCGTCAATATCCAGCTCCGTCTCCGGAATGTCCAGTCTGCTGGAAAACTGCCGCAGCTTACGGAATGCAAGCTGGAACTGTCTGTTGTCCAACACCTTGTCATCCCTGAAATCGCGGTACTTTCTCGCGCCCACTACGGAAAATGCGGACTGATAACCGGTCTTGCCGCCCACGCGGACACCGCCCACGTTGCCGCCCATATTACCGAAGGACGTTTTTCCCATCGTTCCGATCCAGAAACTTCCGCCGTTGTGCTCGCTGTCCTGATCTTTCAGACGCTGGCGGAATTTTTCCTCCACGTCCTCCTTATCAATCTGAACGCCTTCGCCCTCCATCTTATTCAAATGGTCTCTTGCCTCCTCATGGGCAAGCTCCATCATATCAGACTTATCCAGCCAGCGGAGCATTTCCGCCCCGACTTCGGTTTCCTTCTGGGACGCCTTAAAGCACTCTTCAAATGCCATATCGTATTTATCAAAATCGGTTTCACTCTTGACCAAAATCATCCGCGCCACATAATAAAACTGTGTCAGGGAACTTCCGCACAAACCTTTGTCAAGAGCCTCCTGCAAGGTCAGCCATTCTCCCAGCGTCACATGCAGTCCTTTCGCTCTCAGCGTATGAAAAAAATCTATAAACATACTGCCTCACATCCTGTCAACACATGGTTACCCTGTTAATAGTTTTCGTGTCTCACCAGTTCCAAATCTTCGTCCTTTTTCACCACCACACCGATGAAAGGAAGGGCACTCTTGATTCTGTCTGCGGAAATACCGCCAATCTGCAGTGCATTGACCCAGTCAATCAATTCAGAGGTGCTCGGTTTCTTGCGAATATCACGAATGGTTCTTATTGCATAGAACACGTCCATAGCATTCTGAAGCAGATGCTCCTCCACATCTGGGAAATGCACCTTTACAATCTCCTCCATCAGTTCCGGTGAAGGGAAATCAATGTAATGGAAAATGCAGCGGCGCAGGAACGCATCCGGCAGCTCCTTTTCCGCATTGGAGGTAATGATTACAATGGGTCTGTGCTTTGCCTTTACCGTTCTCTTGGTCTCGTTGATATAAAATTCCATCTGGTCAAGCTCCCATAAAAGGTCGTTGGGAAACTCCAAATCCGCCTTGTCAATCTCATCTATCAAAAGAACAACCTGCTCGTCACTGTCAAACGCTTCTCCCAGCTTGCCCAGTTTGATATATCTCGCAATATCATCCACACCTTCCTCACCAAACTGTCCGTCATACAGACGCTGAATGGTATCGTAAACATACAAGCCTTCCTGTGCCTTTGTGGTGGATTTAATATTCCAGATAAGCAGTTTCTTTCCCAGTGCTTTTGCAACTGCCTCAGCCAACATTGTCTTGCCGGTACCCGGCTCGCCTTTGATAAGCAACGGCTTCTGCAGCGCAATGGCGATATTAACGCTTGCCATCAATTCCTCACTTGCCACATATTCTTTTGTTCCCTGAAATTCTGTTGCACCCATAAAATAACCATACCTTTCTGAATGTTTAATCTTCTTCCCAGCCTGCATTTGTCAGTTCAATCTTTTTGTCCCTAAGCATCAAATCCTTTACGGCGTCTCCCGGATTTTTATCCTCAAACAGCACCATATTTACCTGCTCTATGATAGGAAGCTGTACCTGATATTTTGCAGCCAGTTCCATCGCTGCCTTGGCGGAATAAACCCCTTCCACCACCATTTTCACTTCCTTCATTGCCTCCTCATAGCTGTACCCCTGACCGATAAGAATACCGGCACGGCGGTTTCTGGAGTGCATGCTTGCGCAGGTTACGATTAAATCGCCGATTCCCGTCAATCCGTAAAAGGTCTCCGCATGTCCGCCCATGGCGGTTCCAAGTCTTGCAATCTCCGTAATTCCTCTGGTAATCAGCGCAGCTTTTGTGTTGTCCCCGTATCCGAGTCCGTCCGCAATACCGGCGGCAAGTGCCACCACGTTTTTTAACGCGCCACCCAGTTCCATACCCAGAACATCCGGGCTGGTATACACCCTGAAAACTTCACTCATAAAAAGATTCTGGAGATATTCTGCGGTCTTTCTGCTCTTTGCACCGACCACTATGGTGGTGGGAATTCCTCTTCCCACTTCCTCCGCATGGGACGGTCCGGACAAAACTGCCACATCCGCCTGCGGAATTTCTTCCTCAATGATTTCGGAAAGAGTCATCTGGGTGTGTTCCTCGATTCCCTTTGCCACATTGACAATCTTCTGTCCCGGCTCCACCAGCGCACTCAGTCTTGCCGCCGTGCTTCTGGTGTAGGAGCTTGCCACCGCCATAACCAGTACGTCCTGTCCGGCAACTGCCTCCTTGTCGTCCGTTGTAAATTTCATATCCTCCGCCAGTTTCACTCCCGGCAGCATTTTATGTTCGTGACTCTCCCGAAGCATTTCGATTTCCGGAGCAAGTGCGGACCAGACGGTAATCTCATGTCCGTTCTTATGTAAAAGCACCGCAAGGGCAATTCCCCAGCTTCCGCCTCCCAGAATACTGACTTTTGCCATATCCCAATTCCTTCTTTCTTTTTATTTGCCACTGACTCTGTCTGTTTAATGATTTCCGGTGATTTACTTATCACTGTTTTTCTTGGTCAGGTACGTCTTTCTCTCCTCGCCGTGCACCAGACGGACAATGTTCTGTCTATGTTTCCAGTATGCCAGCACGGTCAGTAAAAAGGTAATTACATACATTTCATACAATTCTGCCTGCGTGACTCCGCCGAACACTCCAAGCTGTCCGCAAACCACCATCTGAATCATAAAGCCGGCGTACACAAGAAGGGAGCCTAACGATACATAGTGCGTCGTGAAAAATGCACCAAAGAACAGAATCACACCCATCACAATAAAATACGGATGAAAGGACAAAATCAGTCCGGCTGTCGCTGCAATTCCTTTTCCACCTTTAAATCCCATATAAAAAGGATAATTATGTCCGAGAATGGCACCGGCTCCCGCATAGAGACAGAGCAGATAAATCTCATCCGGATGGCTTGCGCCGAAGGTCAGTCTGGCAATCCATACCGCCGCCATACATTTGAGGCAGTCTCCTGCGAGCACAATCAACCCCGCCTTTGTGCCAAGCACACGCAGTGCATTGGTAGTTCCTGAGTTTCCGCTGCCATGCTGTCTGATGTCAATGCCATGAGCCTTTCCATAAAAATACGCGGTCTGAAACAGGCCGAACACATACCCAATCAGTAAACAGATTACTCGTTCCATTATTGTTCCTTTTCCTTTCGTTCCCTGATAATAAACCGAAGCGGCGTACCCTTGAATCCAAAGGTGTCACGAATCTGGTTTTCAATATATCTTGTATATGAAAAGTGCATGAGTTCCTTGTCATTCACAAAAATAACAAAGGTGGGGGGCTTTACTGCCACCTGCGTAATATAATAGAGGCGCAGACGCTTTCCCTTGTCGGAGGGCGGCTGCTGCATTGCTACCGCTTCCGTCATAATCTCATTCAGCACGCCGGTCGCCACTCGCATGGCATGGTTTTCGCTGACCATATCAATGGTTTCAAACAGCTTGGGCAGACGCTGTCCGGTCTTTGCGGACACGAACAAAAGCTCCGCATAGGGCATATAGGACAGGGTATTGCGCACCTTCTCCGTCACCTGATAAATGGTTTTATCGTTTTTCTCCACTGCGTCCCATTTGTTGACAACAATAATCACCGCCTTGCCTCTCTCATGAGCAATTCCGGCAATCTTGGCATCCTGCTCGGTAACGCCTTCCACCGCATCTATCACCAGCACCACAATATCCGCGCGCTCCACGGCACTGACCGTCCGGACAATCATGAACCGTTCCAAATCCTCCTTAATTTTATTCTTTCTTCTGAGTCCTGCGGTGTCAATAAACACATACTCCTTGCCATTGTAGGTAATTTCCGTGTCCACCGCATCTCTGGTCGTTCCGGCAATATCGGAAACAATCAGTCTGTTCTCACCCAAGAGCTTGTTAATCAGGGAGGATTTTCCCACATTCGGTTTTCCGACAATCGCCACTCTCGGACGATCGTCATCCTCTTCCTCTGCTCCCGCCTGCTCAAAATGGGAGGAAACCGCCTCCAACATATCGCCGATTCCCAGTCTGTTTACGGCAGAAATGGGGTGCGGGTCTCCGATACCGAGATTATAAAATTCATAGACGTCCGCCATATATTTCTGGAAACTGTCCACCTTGTTCACCACAAGCACCACCGGCTTATGGGAACGGCGCAGCATATCGGCAACCTTGGCATCCGCGTCCACCAGTCCCTGCTTTACATCCACAAGGAAAATAATTACGTCCGCAGTCTCCATGGCAATCTCCGCCTGTGCGCGCATCTGGGACAAAATAATGTCCTTGCTGTCCGGCTCAATACCGCCGGTATCAATTAAGGTAAATGTGGTATCAAGCCACGTAATATCGGCATAAATTCTGTCTCTGGTAATTCCGGGCGTATCCTTGACAATGGAAATTTCCTCCCCTGCCAGAGCATTGAACAGAGTGGATTTTCCCACATTCGGTCTGCCTACTACTGCAACAATGGGCTTTGACTTTCTCTTTCCCATAGTTTTCCTCCTAATTCTCTATCTTCAAAACCGTATTCACGAAGTCGCATCCGCTTGATTTTACAATATTAATCGGTACTTGTAAAGTCTTTTCAAGGTCTTGCACTTTTATATCATCCAAAAAGATTCGCTCCTCGACCCTCACCATATTTTCCGGTATTAAAAGCCTTTCTCCCAGTTCTTTCCCCCGAAGCTGCTCTTCCATGTCCTGCCCGGTGACAAGTCCCGATACCGTAATATTTTCTCCGAAAAAGTGATTAACAATAGGGTACACATGTATTTTGACGTTGGGATATGCCTCCATAATCCGGTTTGCCATATCCTGAATACAGGGGTATATCAGTACACCCGTTGCCATGGACAGTTCCTCATGAATCTTTTCATTGGGGAAACCTTCTCTCTTTTTGTGTCCCTCCATGGTCTCCTTAAATTCTTCCAGCATCAGCCGAATCATGCCGACTCCGTTTTCTAATTGGAGATACCCGTCATATCTGCCTTCCTCCGGCACCTCTTCCTCCGCCACCACATACCATTCGTCACTGGCATGAATAAAATGAATCCCGTACTTTTCCATACATTCTTTCTGGTACCGGTGAATGATTTCCAGTACCTCTCTTGCATCCTCTTTTCCGAAAGGCTCTAGCGGATACAAACCCTCCCGGAATTTGGACAATCCCACCGGAACCACGGAAACACTCTCCAGATTGGGAATATACTTCATCAGCTCCCTTATGCTGAACTCCAGTTCCTTTCCGTCATTCACGCCCTTGCAGAGCACAATCTGACCGTTCATGGAAATTCCGGCTTCGTTCAGTCTGTCCACCTTTTTCAGCGCCTCTCCCGCAAAACGATTGTTCAACATTTTACAGCGCAGCTCCGGATTCATAGTCTGAAACGAAATGTTGATGGGAGAAAGGTGATACCTGCAAATGCGGTCAATATCATGTTCCGACATATTGGTCAGCGTCACATAATTTCCCTGCAAAAAGGAAAGTCTGGAATCGTCATCCTTGAAATACAGACTTTCCCTCATTCCCTTCGGCATCTGGTCGATAAAGCAGAAAATGCACTTGTTATGGCAGCTTCTGTAAGAGTCCATCAACCCGTTTTCAAAAATAATTCCAAGGTCCTCGCCGAACTCCTTGTCGATTTCCAAAACCCACTGCTCACCGCCCGGCTTTTCCACCAAAACTTCTATATAAGTATCCTGCACCAGAAACTGATAATCAAAAATATCCTCTATCTCGGTATTGTCCACCGCAAGAATTTTGTCCCCGGCTTCAATTCCCATTTCCTCGGCAATGCTTCCTTCCTCCACTGCCTTGACAATATGCTCTTTTTTCATTCCGTAATTCTCCATCCTGCACACATCTGCTACCTATGATTGTACTAGAAATTCCTTGACGTGTCACTAGCATAATGATATAAAATAAATGATGTCAACATATTTATTTTTACATTTGGAGGAAACTCATGCCTAATTTACACGAATTGGAAAATGCCATGCCCGTGGCACCTCTGAAAATTGTAGCCCTGCCCTCCGCAGAGCGCATGGGGCGCAGGATTAATGATTACATGGTAGAATTCCGCAAAAGCATTCCCAACGACAAAGTGAAAAGTGACCCCGCATTTCACGGCTATATCGAAAGCAATTATCTGGTAAACGTGGATATTCCCCGTTTCGGAAGCGGTGAAGCCAAGGCTTCCATCGAAGAAAGTATCCGCGGCAAGGACCTTTTCATTCTCACGGATGTCTGCAACCATAGTATAACATACAATATCAACGGTTATACCAATCATATGTCCCCCGACGACCACTATCAGGATTTGAAGCGTGTGATTGCAGCCTGCAACGGCAAAGCAAAGCGAATCAATGTCATTATGCCCTTCCTGTATGAAGGCAGACAGCACAAAAGAAACAGCCGTGAATCCTTAGACTGTGCGTTCGCTTTGGAGGAACTGCGGGATATGGGTATCAGCAACTTTATTACCTTTGACGCCCACGACCCCAGAGTGCAGAACGCAACTCCCTTAAACGGTTTTGACAACTTTACACCGCCCTATCAGTTTATCAAGGCACTGTTGAATTCCGAGGACGATCTGACCGTGGACAAAGACCACTTAATCGTTATCAGTCCGGATGAGGGTGCTTTGGATCGTGCGATTTACTTTGCGAGCGTACTCGGCGTGGACACCGGTATGTTCTACAAGAGACGCGACTACTCCACGATTGTGAACGGCAAAAACCCCATTGTTGCACATGAATTTTTGGGCGACAATATTGACGGAAAGGATGTCATTATCATTGACGATATGATTTCCTCCGGCGGAAGTATGATAGATACCGCAATGCAGCTCAAGAAAATGAATGCCCGCCGCGTATTTATCTGCTGCACTTTCGGTCTGTTTACCGACGGTCTCGGTGCCTTTGACAAGGCTTATGAGGAAGGTTATTTTGACAAGGTTGTCACAACCAATTTAACCTATCTGCCCCCCGAAATATACACAAGACCTTATTTCATTGAGGCAGACATGAGTAAATTCATAGCATCTTTAATCGACTTTATGAACCATGACTCTTCTCTTTCAAACGTTATGGCTACCACGGACAAAATTCACGGTATTCTGGATGCCTACAACAGTCGTGCAAATATGGACGCAGACGGTGAATAATTAATCTGCTTTCTGATATTCGGGAAAACGGATTTCGACTTTAAACAAATCACCATCCAAATCAATCTTAAAGGAGCCTCCTTGAACTTCTGTCAGACTTTTGGCAATGGACAATCCAAGTCCGCTGCCCTCAGTGGTTCGGGAGGCTTCTCCACGGATAAATCTCTCCGTCAGATCCTCGCCCCGCAGATTCATCTGACGCTCCGAAATATTTTTCATGGACATATTTACACTGCCCTCTGCCACTTCCAAATCGAGATAAACCCTTGTCCCCTCCATGGCATACTTACAGATATTGTTGAAAAGATTTTCCACAATACGCCACATTCTTCGGCTGTCCGCATAAATATGCGCCGGCGTGTCACTGCCCTCAAAGACAACCTGTAAATTTTTCGCTTCCAGTTTCTCGGAAAATTCCCCCAGAGACTGGTTTAACAGTTCCGCCAGATTCAGTTTTTCTCTCTTTAACTCAATGTTTCCGGAGGAAATTTTGGAAACCTCCACCAAATCGTCCGTCAACTGCTTTAATCGCTGGGATTTTCCGTCCAAAATATCAATATATGTTTTTGCCGGCTCCTCCTCTATTTTCAGGCGCTTTAATAAATCCACATAACTGATAATGGACGTCAGCGGAGTCTTTAAATCGTGGGACACATTGGTAATCAGATCCGTTTTCATCTGCTCGTCCTTCATGCTGGTCCGCACAGCCTTGCGGATTCCTTCGCCGATATTGTTCACCGCATCCGCCATCTCGCGGTTGGTTCCGTGCACCGTCTCCGTGTCTAATTTATACTCCACCTCGCCGTCACGAATCCGTTTAATTCCCTCCACAATATCCAGCCGTTCCGCATTGTTTTTAAAAATCAGTACGCCCACAATTCCATCAAAAATAACCACCGCGCCAAGCGCCGGCAGCACAACATAGGACTGCTCACGGAACATATAAATCACAAAAATGCCAATCAGATTCACAAGTAAAAACAGATTATACGGAATCAGGGTGCTGACCGCCGTGTTTCCGTGGGAAAGGACAAAGGCTGCCCCATTCCGCAACTTGGTTAAGAACCAACAGACAAAGCTGCCCTTCCACAAATTACTGCATCTCACACGCCGGATAAAGCTGTACCAGAACAATCCGAAAAACATACTCGTCAACAATCCGAACAGCGCATACGCCCCATACCGGTATAACAGGGAGGTCCCAAGGATTCCCATAACCTCCGCATTTTCCAGATACACCTGCTCCGATATATTGGTAAGAATTCCCACTCCCCTGTATGCCAGATACCCGAAAAACAGCACCAGCGCCACCGTCACCTCTGTCCATATGTGGTCGATGGGATTCAGATACCGGACACGCTCGCCCTCCTCGTTGTAAGCAAGTCCCGCCGTGATGGTCAGATAAATGCCAATCACGCACCAAGCAGCCGCCAAAACGGCCATTGCCGCAAGAATCAGTTCCTTGTGCGGAACCACCTTCTGAAAGACTTCGTCTGCATGAGAAAACGCATCCCCTTCCACTGGGTACCCGGTATCCACGGCAACCCAGATATGGGTGGTCTCCGGATAAGCATATTCATACTGCCGCATATAACTGTAAATGTCATCCTCCGACAGCTTCGTGTTTCCAAACAGCTCCAGCGAATCCGGATAATAAATCAGATACCGTCTGTACTCTCCGAAGTAATCCGTTATTTTGCTCTCCTTTTCCTCCGCAAGTTCGGATACATTGGTATAAGTGCGCATACCGTCCTCGGTCATCATCCGCACCGCATATTTTAAATTGCTCTTTTCCTCATTGTACAGTTCCTCACCCCGCTGATACAGCTCATAATTCTGTGCGAGGCTGTTAATCGTGTCCACCAGATTATTCTGGAGTTTGATGTAATTCACCCAGTTGTCGGCAAGGGAAAACAACTGTCTTTGCCCGTTCACCGTCTCATACCGGCAATTCAGCGCCGCAAAATACACACTCAGCGTTCCGTCATCCTCTCTGGACATGCTGATTCCCTGCGGAATCTGTGTGATAATATAGGAAAATGCCATATCCTCCAGCTGTTCTTCCGTGTAGTCCGGCAAAACAGCCATTACAGCCTCCAGCTCTTTTGCATCTTCCTCAGTGGGTAAAAGCGTGGTGTCCGCATATCCCTGAAAATACAGTTTCCCCGACTCGTCCAGTGCATAATTGGCGGGATTGTCCACCGGTGCAAAATAATTTACGAAATCCGACATACTCATAGAGCGGTTGGTATACTCAATTCCGTATTTTCCCCACTTAATCAAATCGTCCAGTTCATATACCGCCGTAATGGGGCAGTCGTTTTCCCCGTTCTTTCGATTGGCATATGCAGTGACATCTATCTGCTTGGACGGATTAAACTCTCCTTCCGTCTCCACCTGTCCTTTGATTACCACAAGACGGATAATATCCGAAACCGATGTCTCAAAAATATTCGTAAACAGCTCGGAGTTTTCAAACACCTTGTCGTTGCCGAAAGAGTTTGCCACCGTATAAGTGTCACTGCCGTCCATGGACTCCACTCTCACATACGAATTAAAGAGCAGTACCGCAATAATCACCATAATACATGCTGCAACCGTATGCTGCACCATTCCGAGTGCCAGACGCATCATTGTTGGTTTCTTCATAATTACCTCTTTTCCCGGTTATCTCAGTCCTGTCTGTCAATCTTGTAGCCAACTCCCCATACCACTTTCAGATAGCGTGGTTCCTTGGGATTAATTTCTATCTTTTCCCGGATATGACGGATATGGACCGCCACGGTATTATCGGCGCCCACTGCGTCCTCATTCCAGATTTTTTCATAGATTTCATTAATGGAAAAAACTCTGCCCTGATTTTTCACCAGAAGAAGCAGAATATTGTACTCAATGGGCGTCAGCTTTACCGGTTCATCATCCACCGTGACCTGTTTGTTATCGTCATTGATAACCAGTCCGCCCACCTGATAAAGTGATTTTCCTTCCTGATTAAGACTGCCCAAAGACGTGTATCTGCGCAGATTGGATTTCACCCTTGCCACCAGTTCCAACGGGTTAAAGGGCTTGGTAATATAGTCGTCCGCTCCGATATTCAGCCCCAGAATCTTGTCCGTGTCCTCCGATTTTGCCGACAGCATAATGATAGGAATACTGCTGTACTCCCTGATTTTTAACGTGGCACGGATTCCGTCCAGCTTTGGCATCATAATATCCATAATCAGCAGGTGAATGTCCTCCTTCTGCAGAATATCGATTGCCTGCTGTCCGTCGTATGCCTTATATATCCGGTAGCCGTCCTGACTGAGATAAATCTCGATTGCCTCCACAATCTCCCTGTCGTCGTCACATACTAAAATATTCGCCATAATTTCCTCGTTTCCGTGCCAAACACACTCTTTTACAAATCATTTTTTTCCACATTTCTGCGCACGTTCTTTGCGCGTAGCGAGTTTGTGTCAAGTGCGCGCAGACACAAATCTCGTGATTGAAAAATTTTATTTTTCAATCTTTAACATTAAAAATGCGCCGAGATTTCCTCTCTTTCCCTGACTCGCCCGGTGGGAAAACAAATATCCCGGATTGTGGCAGGTACAAATATCCGTGACCGCAATCTGTTTCAGGGGAATTCCTGCACTACGTAAAATCACCAGATTGGCAAGCCATAAATCCAGTTGGAACTTTCCCTCCCTGCAGCCCGGTTCCAGAATCTTTCTAACCTTTCCGCTTCCGTCATCATAGCAGCCGCTCTCCCGAATTTCCTCCAGAATTTCTCCGGACTCGTTTTCCAGTTTCCGAAAGACCTCCGCCACCTCTTCGCTCACCTCATAGCAGTCCTGACAGATAGAAGGTCCGATTGCCGCAAGCAGCTTTTCCGGACGGCTTCCGAACTGTTCCTGCATTGCTTTCACCATGCAGTCTCCCATTTTTGCCGCCGTTCCCTTCCAGCCGGAATGTGCAAGCCCGATGGCGGCATGCTCCGTATCCACAAAGTAGAGCGGCACACAGTCCGCATAGAACGTACACAAAACAATTCCTTTTTCGTCGGTGATAAGACCGTCAATGTCGGTGTAGTCCCTCGGCTTTACAACTCCTTTTCCCAAATCCTCATTTGTCACCCGGCGGATATTGGTGGTATGGGTCTGCTTCGACGCCACCATATGCGTAACATCGCTCCCCAAAACCTTTGCCACACGCTCATAATTGTGCAGCACCTTTTCATCATCATCCCCTCTGTCAAAACTCAGATTCAGGGATTCATACATTCCCTTACTGACTCCTCCGGTCCGGGTAGAAAAAAGATGGTTTACCATTCCGGTCTGCTCTAACAGGGGAAACGTCAGATATTCCATACAAACCTCTTCTTCCCCGTCCCGAAAACATATCCTGTTTTGCCGGATTACCTCTCCCTGCTTTCTGTAAGCCCTATTTATCTGTATCATGTTATACCCTGGTTCCAACCTTTCCTAATAACTGTAAATATGGGGAAAAGCGTTCCGTATCCACCGGATTTCTTCTCCCTGAATCGCTATGACATCATAGCGCACACCGACCGTTTCCGGAATCCGGTTCCGGTACCGGTAATAATCCGCCACCCGGCATATCTTTTGCTGTTTTCTCAAATTCACCGCCTCTGTGGCGTTCCCCTGTTTTCCGGTACTGCGGAATTTCACCTCCACAAACACCAGATAGTTGTCATGGTAACCGATAATATCAATCTCTCCCTGCCGGATTCTGAAGTTGTGCTCTGCAATCCTCATTCCCTGCTTTTCTAAAAATTTGACAGCAGATTCTTCCTTATCCGCTCCCAGTTTTCTTGTGTTCAAACCCTTTTCTACTCCCTATTGAAAGAAATCCTTGTGCTTTTTATCCATTGCGTCCACAAATACCAGTATCTCCGCCACAACCTCATAAAGCTCCGGCGGAATCATGTCCCCAATTTCCAGTCGGGAAAGTGTGTCCGCCAGTTTGTCATCCCGGTGAACGGGCACATCACTCTCCTTTGCCTTTTCGATAATTTTCTCGGCGAGAATTCCCCTGCCGCTCGCCACCACCCTCGGTGCGTCGTCCGCAGGATTGTACTCTAAGGCTATCGCCTGTTTTACTTTATTTTCTTTTTGATTCTGACTTTTTTGCTGTTCATCCATATTTTTATCCATTCATTTCCGCACCGGTTTTGTGCTAGGTCCGGACGTCAAAAGAATACTCCGAAAGAGGAACCGACTGCTCCTTTTCCAGCAGACGGCAGATTCCGCCCTGTTCCTTATCCTGCTCATCCCGCAATTTCATTTCCACACTGCATTGATACCCGCGCTTGTTCAGGCGCTCTGTCAGAATATCCATATGCTCTGACAAAAAATCCAGAATGGAATCGTCCTGTACCATAAAACGGGTATTGACCTTCTCATTTGCCATTGCCACATATACGTCCACAGGCCCTAAGTGCTCCATATCCAGATGAAGCAGGGCGCTAATCTGACCGTCCTTCATGGCAAGATTTTTCTTGTTGGTATAGACATACAAGTCCCCGTGCGCCTTCCCCTGCTGCAAACGAAGAGGAAGCTGTATATAAGTATATGTCTGATTGACCTGCTGTAAGAAATCAATATTCTGTGACAGGGAAGTCACCGCCTTGTAGGCACTTCCTGCGGTCTGACCTTCGTTTTCCAACGCCTGTGCCAGACTCTTCATCTGTCTGTCCACTCTGCGGTATAAATCTTCCACCCGCTCCTTGTCCGCTACCTCCTCCGGACTTATGGACCACTGTTTTCCCAACTGTTCCAATAAAGGCTTAAGCAGATGCTGCAGTGTCCGCTGTCCCTGAGCCTTTCCCTGAACCCCAAGCATAATATCCCGAAAAACCTCCGGTGAAAGTATCTTTCCCTCCGCGCCCACGGTGTTGCCTGTGCCGGAATTTTTTTCACTTATGGCATTCTCCTGCCGGGCACTGTCTTCTGTTCCATTTATGGTTGCGGAAGATGCGGCAGCCGTTTCCTTATTCTGTGCGTCCGCCATGCCCTGTGCCGCCTCTCCCATGCCTGCCTTTCCGTCCGCATCGGCAAAAAATTTATCAGCGTTTCCGATTCCGGTACCCGCTGCATTTTCACCTATTTCTCCGGGTAGGATGTTCCCGCTTTGTACCGCTCCCGGTGTTTCACCGTTTTGTCCTGTGCCATTTACCGGCAGACCGTCTCCTGCCGCCTTTGTACTGTCTGCGGACAGTTCTCCCTCTGCAAGCGCTTCATCCACCGGCATATCTCCCGGATAGCCAACGCCTTCTGCAGTTGCCTCTGCTCCCTGTGACATTTCTTCCGTCAGTGCAACCAGTTCTTTGTAAAGATTGGCTGCCCCCTCCATATCACCGTTTTGTACCAACTGCAGAATTTCCTCCGATATGGTGTCCATCACCTGGCTCAGTCCCGCCTCAAGCTGGTAGGTCAAATTCCGGTAGGACGCCATCTGTGCCACATTTGCACTGTTGACGGGAAGCTGCAGCTTATGAAGGCTTACAATGTCCGCAGTGTCCGCCTCCGGAAACTGATTTATCTCCCGAAAAAGCTGTTGCAGAGAATTTCGCCCGATGGACAAACCTGCCTCCATCATCTGGTGGGTCATGGTAACGGTGGTATTGTTCACCGGAAGCGACGCCATATCCAAAGCCTTCATGATATTGGCGTCCGTGGCCATATTGGTAAAAAGCGGGCTAAGGGTCAGCGTCTGTCCGTTGTTTTTCACCTCAAAGGTAATACTTTTACCTACTTCCAGATTCATACTGCGGTCGAGACGTGCCTGCAGCACCATGTCGTCCGCCACCCGAACTTGCAGCTCGTTTCCGTTGCGGGACACCACTTCACCCTGTATGGTCTGCCCCGGAACAAGCGACTGAATCTGCCGGTTGACCGCACTGTTTCCCGCTGTTCCCGGCTGTATTCTGCCGGTATCCGTTATGGTTTTTTCACCCGTAAAAAGTTCTGACAGCCTCATAAACTGCTCCTATACAAAATGTTTGATAAAACTTCTCCTGTGGATAGGCGTCGGACCGTACTTTTTCAATGCCTCGATATGCGCTGCGCTTCCATATCCCTTATTGCCCGCAAATCCGTATTCCGGAAAGACGGTGTCGTATTCCACCATCAGTCTGTCTCTGGTTACTTTTGCGATAATACTGGCGGCACCGATGGAAATACTCTTGGCATCTCCTTTGATAATGGGCACCTGCGGAATCGCAACACCCGGAATCGTCACCGCATCATTTAACAGAATATCCGGTGCCGGCGAAAGTTTTCCGATTGCCTCGCGCATGGCTTCGTACGTTGCCTGAAGAATATTAATCTCGTCGATTCTCTCCGGCGTTGCATAGCCAACCGCACAGGCAACCGCCTTTTCCATAATAATGTCATAGAGTTCCTCTCTCTTTTTTTCGGAGAGCTGCTTGGAATCATTTATATACAAAATATCACAATCTTTGGGCAGTATGACGGCACCTGCCACCACAGGGCCGGCAAGCGGTCCTCTTCCCACCTCGTCAATTCCGCATACATAGGCATAATCGGCATATTGTCTCTCAAAAGAGGAAAGACGGTAAATGCGGTCCCGCTCTTTTGCAAGCGCCTGCAATTTTTTCTCTGCCGCTGCTACTATTTTCTGAATACTGCTTCTTTCGTCCTGACGATATTCCTGTATCAATTCAGGCAGCTCATCTTCACAAGCTGCCTGAAACAGTTCTTTTATCTCTTTTATACTTTTCATACTCCGCACCACTTCCGGTCATTGCCGGTTTCTCTGAATGATTTCTCTGTCGTTTATGCCTCAGTAACCTTTTAACGGCATTATATTTTTATTATGATAACCACGGCTCTTACTGGTGTTTCAAAATTCCGAATTTGTTAAGCGGCCACACTCTGAGCCATGCCTTTCCCACAATATCTTTCCGGTGGATATTCCCGACAATTTCCGTTCTGCTGTCCGTACTGTTATTCCGGTTATCCCCCATCACAAAGTATTCGTCGTCTCCCAACTGAATCGGAGTTACCGCCCTCCCTATATTTTCGGGGCGTATAACTTCCCTGCCGTAAGACTCCTGCAAAACCTGTCCGTTAATATAAATGGTTCCCTTTTCGTCAATCTGCACGGTCTCTCCGGGCAGACCGATAATTCTCTTGATATAAAAGGTGTTTTCCTCATACTGAAACGGGAACACAATAATGTCGAAACGCTGCGGGTCACGAAAACGATAGCTGATTTTGTCCACAATCAGGTTGTCTCCGTCGGACAATGTGGTGGTCATGGACTCTCCCTCCACCTCTGTTCTCTGCCCCACAAATGTGATAACCAAATAGGTGAGACATAATACAATGAGCAGATATACTCCCGTGCTCAGCAATTCTTTTAAAAACTTATTCATACTTTCCTCGATTCCGACATTTATGTTTCTTATATTGTTTCAGTCTTTTTGTATTTCAGTTTGTAGGGATGTTCGGTTCTTTAGGTATCAGGGTCTCTCCAGCGTAATTCTGCCCAGCTTTCCGCTGCGGAAGTCATCCACCAAAAGTGCCGCCGCCTTCTCTGTGTCCAGCGTTTCTCCCTTGGTATAACACTTTCTGCTCTCCGCAATTTTCTCTAAAGTGTCCGACGGTCTTTCTGCCGGAGTGATTCCGTACCGCTTCGTAAGCGCATCGGGATAAAGCTCCGTGAGCGCCTGTATCAAATCACATGCCAGTTCATCCATCACAATAATTTCATCATTCATGGAGCCGATAAACGCAAGTCTCATACCTACCTGCTGGTCCTCAAATTTGGGCCAAAGAATTCCCGGCGTGTCCAACAGCTCCAATCCTTTTCCAAGGCGTATCCACTGCTTCCCCTTGGTCACTCCCGGTTTATTTCCGGTCTTGGCACAAGCCTTTCCGGCAAAGGAATTGATAAAAGTGGATTTTCCCACATTGGGGATTCCCACTACCATGGCTCTCACTGGTCTGTTCACAATGCCGCGTTTTCTGTCCCTCTCTATCTTTTCCTTGCATGCCTGCTGAACGGTTCCCTGAATTGCCTTGATTCCCGCTCCTGTCTTGGAATTGATTTCAAGCACATATGCTCCCTTACTTTCAAAATACGAAAGCCACTGCTTGTTGCAGGCTGGGTCTGCCAAATCCGACTTATTCAACAACACGATTCTCGACTTATTTTTTCCCAGTTCATCAATATCCGGATTGCGGCTGCTCAACGGGATTCTCGCATCCACAAGTTCAATAATCAGGTCTATGAGTTTTATGTTCTCCTGCATCATACGTTTTGCTTTTGTCATATGACCGGGATACCACTGATAATTCATGTAAATTCCTCACTTTTTATTTGATAAATCCCATTCCGTCCGCCTCACTCTTCATATGAAACCATGCCCTTCCGATAATATCGGCTTCTTTTACCGGGCCTAAGTTGGCGGAACGGCTGTCCTCACTATTGTTTGGATTATCTCCCATGCAGAAATATTCCCCGCTCTGAAGAACTATTTCATTGGCAGCAATTCCCGCATCCAGAATTTTCTCAGCGCTCCATGTGCTCTCCGTGCCATTAATATACAGAATCCCGTCCTGTATCAGTATACGGTCTCCCGGCACACCAACTACTCTTTTCACATAATAGTGGGCGTTTTCATTGCCGTTTGGCAAAAACACAATGACATCCCCTCTTTTTGGAGAGGACAGCACATAAATAAAGCGGTTTATATAAATCTTCTGTCCGTTGTACAGCGTATTTTCCATGGAGCCGCCGACCACATTTGTCGTCATTCCGAAAAAGTAATTGGCAACACAGGCTATAAAAACTGCGGCAAGAATTCCGAATATCCAACTGGACACTTCTCTGATTGCAGCAGAACTTATTTTCTTTCTTCTCTTGTAAAAACTGAGACCTCTGCTTCTCGCCATACAGAAATACCTTTCCATTCATTATTTGTTGACTTGGCTTTTCGCCCTTGCAAAATGACTCACGAACCAGCGCTACGCGCTTTTTTGCCTGCTTACGCAGGCGGTTCGTTCGTTATCGCGGCAAAAAACAAATGCCTGCTTCGCAGACGCTTGTTTTTTCGCCCGCGTACATTATACCATAATAACAGAGAATAGAAAAGGACAACTACCAAAGTAATTGTCCTTTCTTAACATTCTTATGTTTCAAATTATCCGGTTTGGAATTATTTTACTAACTCTTTAACCTTTGCCTTCTTACCTACACGGTCTCTCAGGTAGTTCAGTTTAGCACGTCTTACCTTACCACGTCTTACAACGGTAATGCTTGTTACATTGGGGGAGTGAAGAGGCCAGGTCTTCTCAACACCAACACCGTTAGAAATCTTTCTTACAGTAAAGGTTGCTCTATTGCTTCCGCCCTGAATCTTCATTACAACGCCTTCAAAATCCTGATCTCTTTCGCGGTTGCCCTCTTTAATCTTGCTTTTTACTATAACAGTATCACCAACATTAAATTCAACAACATCTGCTTTCAACTGTTCTGCTTCAATTTCCTTAATAATATCACTCATAGTGAGCCTCCTTCATAAAATGGATGTTCTTAATACTTCTCTCAGTAACAGAGGACCATCTCGTTTTCGCAACATTCAGATTTTACCATACAAAAGGACATAATGCAAGCAAAATCTTGTCCAAACTTCCACAAATCTTCCACATTGTTCTTTCAGAGAAAATTCTCCAAAATCCATCACACTTTTCTCCCCAACCGCCAAACGGTCTCTCCGGACAGATACAATCCCAGTTTTTCCTGCATCCGGAGGTTCTCCCCTTCCTTTACCGGTATCTGCATATAAGGGGTAAATCCCGCCTCTAATTGTCTGTTTATCAGATAACTTTCCAGCGATTCCCCAATCTCTTTCCTGTCGTATTCCTTTTCCACAAACAGCATCCCCATGCTGCCGTCGCTGTGGATTCCCATAAAGCCTATCGGATGTTCCCCCGAAAAAGCGCCGTACATTGCCTTTTTTTGTACCCGCTCTGCAAGATACTCTACGCTCTCCCCGCCGCAATGGGCTGCCACATAATCAAGCTGTTCTGCCGTAAGGAGCCGTATCTCCTTATAAGTCAGGGGTAGCGTCTCCCGCTTTGTATAACACGCCTGCAAACATTCCCGCACAGTTTTCCACCCAAATTGTTCGCAGACATCGTTCCCTTCCCCTGAGGAACTCACAATAAACTCTGTATCGTCAGGAATCTTGCAAAACAGTTCCTTTGCCGCCGCTTCGTTTTCTGCCGAAAGCAGGCAGGTGCGGCTCTCCTGCTGATAAATCAGCACATTTCCGTTTTTCCAATACAATATCTCGCCCATACCTCTGAAAAGACTTTCCATCATATGGATATTGTTTCGCTTTTGCTTTGCAAGCTGCTTTATCAGCTTTTCTTTTTCCAGATATTTTTCATATAAATCCGGTCTGGCTTTTTGCGTTCTTTCCTTTGACTGCTCCAGCCGCCATTTGGTAATGGTCCGGTGATTTCCCGACAAAAGAACTGCGGGAACTTTCTTTCCTCTCCATTCCTCCGGGCGGGAATACTGGGGATACTCCAGCAAATCGTTGTGAAAAGTCTCGGTTTCCGCCGAAATATCGTTATTTAATACCCCCGGAACCAGTCTGGATATGGCATCAATCATCACCATTGCCGGCAGTTCCCCACCGGTCAGCACATAATCCCCGATAGAAATATAGTCCGTAACGATTTCCTCCAAAACACGCTCGTCAATTCCCTCGTAATGCCCACACAAAAAAACCAGTTCCTCTTCCTTTGCCAGATTAGTGGCAATTTTCTGGGTAAAAGGCTTCCCCTGCGGAGTCACATAGACCGTGCGGATTTTTTTCCCTTTGGCAAGCGCCTGATAGGCATCAAAAACAGGCTGTGCCTGCATCAGCATTCCGGCACCGCCTCCGTATGGGTAGTCATCTACCTTTCCGTGTTTATCCAAGGTATAATCCCGGATATTCACGGCATCTATCGCTAAAATTTTCTTTTCCATGGCACGTCCGATGATACTGGTGCAAAGTCCCTGCATCACCATCTCCGGAAACAGTGTCAGAATATGAAACTTCATCGTCTTCTCCCCTAATCCAGCAATCCGTCCAGCACATGAACCTTCATAAATCCGTTTTCCACGTCCACCTGTAAAATGCACTGTTTAATGGCAGGCAAAAGCAGTTCTCTGCCATCGGTCATGTCAATAATATAGACGTCATTCGCCCCGGTTTCCATCACGTCTTTCACCGTACCGAGTATCTTTCCCTCTTCGTCAAGCACACTAAGACCGATTAAATCGGCGATAAAATACTCATCCCTGTTTAATCTGACTGCATTTTTCCGGGTAACATACAGACTTTTCTGTCGGAATCTTTCCACTTCATTTATATCATCAAGCCCTTTAAATTTCAGAATGGCAAATTGTTTAAAAAATTTGACACTCTCAATTTCCAGAGTCTTTTTTTCTTTTCCGGTATCTAAAATAACCTCTTTCAGACGTTTAAAACGTCTTACATCATCCGTTGTCGGGAAAACCTTTACTTCCCCGCGGATTCCATGGGTGGACGTAATAATTCCAACCTGCAATATCTCTTCCATAGTTCCTCCACTCAAATCTTCTGCAAAAAACAAGGAGAAACACGCAGAGCATGTTTCTCCGTTCAAACAAGGTAACTTTAAACGATTTCTACGTCTACCCTTTTGTTGTCTTTGGATGATGCTGCCTTCACCACGGAGCGGATTGCCTTTGCAATTCGTCCCTGTTTTCCGATAACCTTACCCATATCGGATGCAGCCACATGAAGTTCAATGACGGTATTTCTTCCTTCCGTCTTCTCAGTAACAACTACCTCATCCGGATTATCAACAAGTGCTTTTGCAACTACCTCAACTAATTCCTTCATAATCCACCTCCAAAGATTAGATTATTATTTTTCGATACCGGCCGCCTTGAACAGTTTGCCAACGACTTCTGTAGGCTGAGCACCGTTAGCCAGCCATTTCTTTGCCAGTTCTTCGTTAATCTTGAAAGTGCTGGGGTCTGTACTGGGATCGTAGGTTCCAATCTCCTCGATAAATCTGCCATCTCTGGGAGAACGGGAATCAGCTACGATGATTCTATAAAAAGGAGCCTTCTTCTGTCCCATTCTTCTTAATCTGATTTTTACTGCCATTTCTTTTTCCTCCATTGAATAAAAATAAATTAATAATCTATGATAAGAACTTCTGAAAAAAGTTCATATCTTCTAAACACATTTCCTAAAACGGAAATCTTCCGCCTCCCATACCGGGGAAGCCTCCAAACATGCCTTTGCCGCGTTTGCCGCCGCCGAACTGCTTCATCATTTTCTGACTCTGCTCAAACTGCTTGATAAAACGGTTGACTACCGCAATATCCACCCCGGCGCCTTTTGCAATACGGTGCTTTCTTCTGGGGTTCAACAGCTTCGGATTCCTTCTTTCTTCCACCGTCATGGAAAGGACAATCGCTTCCATATGCTTAAGCTGTTTCTCATCTATCATGGACTCAATATCGCCCATCTTGGCTCCCATTCCGGGAAGCATGCTGAGAATACTGGATAATCCGCCCATGTTGCGCATCTGCTTCATGCTTTCGAGATAGTCCTCAAAATCGAACTTACCTTTCTTCATGCGCCCCGCCATTTCGCGGCCCTTGTCCTCGTCAATATCTATGCTCTGCTGTGCCTTGTCAATCAGGGAAAGCACATCTCCCATTCCCAGAATACGGCTCGCCATACGGTCGGGATAAAACTGCTCCATATCCGACAATTTTTCTCCCATTCCCACATAGAGAATCGGTTTGCCGGTAACTGCTTTGATGGAAAGCGCCGCACCGCCTCTGGTATCGCCATCCATCTTGGAAAGGATAACGCCGTCAATGCCGACCTTCTCGTCAAATTCCTTCGCCACGTTCACGGCATCCTGTCCGGTCATGGCATCCACCACAAGCAGTGTCTGATGTACGGTCACATTTTCCTTAATTTCCTGCAATTCCTTCATCATGTCCTCATCCACATGAAGACGTCCGGCGGTATCTAAGATTACCACATTGTGACCGTTCTTTTCGGCATAGGAAATTGCCTCTTTTGCAATCTCCACAGGCTTGTGATCCGTACCCATGCTGAACACGTCCACTTCCTGCTTCTTACCGTTTATCTGTAACTGTTCAATCGCCGCAGGTCTGTAGATATCACAGGCTACCAACAGCGACTTTTTGCCTTTCTGTTTCAGCTTTCCGGCAATCTTTGCCGTTGCCGTTGTTTTACCGGCACCCTGAAGACCTGCCATCATAATAACCGTAATTGCTTTTCCGGGCTGCATCGCAATCTCTGTCGTCTCACTGCCCATCAGTGCAATCATTTCTTCGTTAACAATCTTGATGACCATCTGTCCCGGATTCAGACCGTTCATCACGTCCTGACCCACGGCACGTTCTTCCACCGCCTTGATAAACTGCTTTACAACCTTGAAATTAACATCCGCCTCCAGAAGCGCCATTTTCACTTCTTTCAGTGCGGTCTTAACATCATCCTCCGTCAAACGGCCCTTACTTCTTAAATTTCTGAATACATTTTGTAATTTATCCGTCAGACTTTCAAATGCCATCGAATATTCCTCATAATTCTTTCAATAATTCCTGAGATAACTTTCTGATGTGAACCATTCGGCTTTGGTAATCACCTGTCTCCAAGGATTCTTCCCCGCATTCGGTCAAAGAAACTATCTCGGAAATCTTGCCCTTCGCCTCTTCAAACCGTTCCACCAGATGAAGTTTTTCTTCATATCCCTGCAATATCTTGTCGCAGCGCTTTATCAAATCGTGAACTCCCTGCCTGCTGATTCCCTGTTCCTGCGCAATCTCGCCGAGGGACATATCATTGAAAACCGCAGCCTCATACACATTCTGCTGATGTGGGGTCAGGAGTTCTCCGTAGAAATCATATAAAAGAGCCTGTTCAAAAAACTTCTCCATCACAGCATCACCTTTGGTATCATACTATGGTTTTGATAGGGTGTCAAGTATTTTTTCTTTACACTTCCTTATTTTTTCCCGCAAGGTTCTTATATGCTCTGGAAAAGGTAGAATAATTCTGAAATCCGCAAGCATAGCACGCCTGCGTGGCGGACATTCCCGCCTGAATCATGCCTTTCGCCTTCAATACCCGCTTTTCCGTAATGTACTGGTGAATGGTATATCCCGTTTCTTCCTTAAACTGCCGCATCATATGGTATCTGCTGATGAAAAAATGTTCCGCTATGGTTTCCACGGACAATTCCCCCGACAAGTGGTCATTGATATAGCGGAGAATGTCAATCATTTTCTGATTATATGTAACGTTACTGCTGAAACAACCGGGGTATTCCGCACACGCCCTGCACAGCAAAATCATAAATTCCATAAAAAGCACATTGGCATACAGCTTTCCTGCGTAAGCGTTTTCCTTCGCATTCCGCTCCATTGCCCGCACCACCTCCATCAGCCGTGTGTTAGTAACTGCCGGGAAGCGAAGCACATTCACCTGTTTTTGGGACGCAAGCCGGAAAGGATATGCCAGTTCGTAATCCTCCCCCTTATGCCTGTCCAGATACTCCTTGGAAATATAAAAAATGACTCTCTCATAGTCATCCCCGGCCTCCACCACCGGTTTGTGAATGTCATTGCGGTTCACAAGCACAATGTCGTAAGGTTTCAGCCGATAGGAACGTCCCTCTATGTTGTAGGTCACCGTGCCGCTGATACAAATCAATATTTTATAAAAATCATGATAGTGATACTCATACTGTTTTTCCACGTCATCTTTCAGATGAAACATACGGAAATCATCATACAGGTATCCCTTTTTTTCATAAATTATATCTTTCATGGAATTTCCCCTGTCCCGTCATCATAATCTGTCGCTGAAATAACTCTTGTAGCCCCGTCCGTAAATTTCCGTTGCGCTGCTGACAATCAGAAACGCCAGTGGGTCCTCCTCCTTCACGATTTCCTCCGCCTTGGGGGAAAGCTGTTTTCTCAGGACGCACATAATGACCTTTTTTTCTTTACCACTGTAAGCTCCCGCACCCTGCACCAGCGTCACGCCAATGTCCAGTTCGTCCAAAAGCCGCCTTGTAATCTGCTCCGAGTGGTCGCTGATAATATAAATGAGCTTTGCACCGTCCCTTCCGTAGAGCACCACGTCCAGCAAAAACGAAGTCACAAACACGGAAACTCCCGCATACATCGCCTTGTCCATATCCCGGAACAAAACAGCGGACGCCGTCACAATGGCAATATCCAAAAGAAGGTGAAGTGTTCCCGTTTTCATGTAAGGAAACTTTATCCGCAGCACCTTGACAATAATATCCATTCCACCGGTGGTCGCTCCCGCCTTAAAAACCCATCCCATGGAGAGCGCCAACAGCGCCGCTCCCGCCAGTGCCGCCAGAAACGGATCCTCCGTAACCGCTCCGTAACTTACAAACAGATTGGTTGCAAAGGAAGTCACCACCGTACAATAAATAGTGGAAAAAATAAAACGGAATCCGAATTTCCATGCTCCCAACAGCAGAATCGGAATGTTCATCAAAAGAATCCATGTACCGGTTTCCAGCCCGGTAATCCGGTTCAAAATAATGGAAATGCCCGTCACACCGCCCGGCGCTAATGAATTGGGGTCGAGAAACAGACTGACGCCCGCCGCATAGATAAAAGACGCCACCGTGATTACCACATAATCCCAAAGCCTTCTCACCGGAGTTTTTTTCAGTAAATACTGCAATTCTCTTTCTTTTTCCGTTTTTGCCATAGTAAAGCCTCCCTCCGTATCCTTTTATTTTTCCCAAAGTACCCAGAATCACTCTTGAAACAATAAAATCCGCATAAAAAATATGCGGATTTTATCAGTGTCATCACACTTCTTTTCAACTATATGTTCGTTCTTACCAGTCTCGGTTTGTAGCCCTCTTTCTCCAGCGCCTCGATAATCCGGTGTTTGTGGTCTGTTCCAAACGCCTCCAAAGTAATGCGCAGTTCCACTGCCGCATTCCGGTTGATGGAAACGAACTGGTTATGCTCCAGTTTAATGACATTACCGCTCACGCCCGCAATAATGCCGGATACTCTGCACAGCTCACCCGGTTTATCCGGCAAAAGAACGGAAACCGTAAAGATTCTGTCCCGGAAAATTAATCCCTGCTGTACCACGGAGGACATGGTAATCACATCCATGTTTCCGCCGCTTAAGATGGACACAATCTTTTTATCTTTTACATTCAGATGTTTCAGCGCCGCAACCGTAAGCAGACCGGAATTTTCAACTACCATCTTATGGTTTTCCACCATATCGAGGAAAGCAACTACCAGTTCTTCGTCTGCGACGGTAATAATGTCGTCCAGATTTTTCTGTATGTAAGGAAACAGCTTGGTTCCGGGGGTCTTAACCGCCGTACCGTCTGCAATGGTGTTTACTGTGGGAAGGGTTGTCACTTTTCCCTCTTTGATGGATTCCTGCATACAATTCGCGCCTGCAGGCTCCACACCAATGACCTTAATCTTTGGATTCAACAGTTTTGCAAGGGTGGAAACACCGGTTGCCAGTCCGCCGCCGCCGATGGGCACTAAGATGTAATCAACTAAAGGAAGCTCCTTTACAATCTCCATGGCAATGGTTCCCTGACCGGTAGCCACCGTCAAATCATCAAAGGGATGGATAAAAGTATAGCCATGCTCATCTGCAAGCTCGTACGCTTTTGCACATGCCTCGTCATAGACATCACCGTGCAGAACCACCTCCGCACCGTAACTCTTCGTGCGGTTTACTTTCATAAGAGGTGTGGTGGTAGGCATAACAATAGTTGCCTTTGCACCGTAGCATTTTGCCGCATACGCAACGCCCTGCGCATGGTTTCCCGCAGATGCCGTAATCAGACCTTTTGCTCTCTCCTCGTCCGTCAGGGTGCTCATCTTGTAGTAAGCGCCTCTTACCTTATAGGCACCGGTAAACTGCATATTTTCCGGTTTCAGGTAAACACGGTTTCCCGTCTGGCTGCTGAAATAGTCGCTGTACACCAGCTTGGTCTCTGTTGTTACCTTTTTGACAATTTCACTGGCTTCTTCAAACTTTTCAAGAGTCAGCATTTTTTCTTTTTCACTCATGGCAATCTTCCTCTCTCACTTCAAACAGTGCATTGACAAATTCATCTGAATCAAATTTTTGTAAATCCTCTATGGTTTCCCCAACACCGATATATTTTACCGGCACATTGAGTTCTGACTGGATTGCTACTGCGATTCCGCCCTTCGCGGTTCCGTCCATCTTGGTCAGGATAATTCCGGTCAGGTTTGCGACCTCGCCGAACTCCCTCGCCTGAACCAGCGCATTCTGTCCCGTGGTTCCGTCCAGTACAATCAGGTTTTCCCGGTGGGCATTCGGATACTCTCTGTCAATAATCCGGTTCATCTTGCGAAGCTCTTCCATCAGGTTTTTCTTATTATGAAGTCTTCCCGCAGTATCAATCAAAAGGACATCCACACCGCGCGCCTTTGCGGCACTCACCGCATCAAACACCACGCTCGCCGGGTCTGCTCCCTCCGTGCCGCCAATCATGGGAACGTTGGCTCTCTTCGCCCACTCGGCAAGCTGGTCGCCCGCCGCCGCACGGAAAGTATCTGCCGCCGCAATCAAAACCTTTCTGCCGTTGTCCTTGAGCTTGCCTGCCAGCTTACCGACCGAGGTGGTTTTGCCCACGCCGTTTACGCCGATAACCATAACGACAGACTGCTCTTTCTCAAAGTCATAGGCTGTCACATCCACCTTCATCTGCTCCTTGATACTTTCAATCAGAAGCTGTTTGCACTCCATCGGTTCTTTGATATGACGTTCTTTGACCTCTTTTTTGAGACGCTCCACAATGGCTGTGGTGGCGTTGACACCAATATCTCCCATAATCAGGATTTCTTCCAGTTCCTCATAAAAGTCGTCATCAATGTCGGAAAATCCGCTGAACACCGAATCAATTCCCCGCACAATGTTTTCTCTGGTCTTACTTAAGCCTTCCTTTAACCGTGCAAAAAAACCTTTCTTTTCCTCGCTCATAGCACTCCTTTAATCCGTCAAATCTTTGTCTATCAGGTTGACACTTACCAGTGTGGACACACCCTTTTCCTGCATGGTAATACCATACAATCTGTCCACCTGCTCCATCGTTCCGCGTCTGTGGGTAATGACAATAAACTGCGTGTTCTTGGTCAGCTTATGCAGATATTTTGCGAAACGGCCTACATTGGAATCATCCAGCGCCGCCTCAATCTCGTCCAGCAGACAGAAGGGCGAAGGTTTCAGGTTCTGAATGGCAAACAACAAAGAGATTGCGGACAACGCTTTCTCACCACCGGACAACTGCATCATGTTCTGCAATTTCTTTCCGGGCGGCTGTGCGATAATCCGGATTCCTGCCTCCAGAATATCCTCGTCCTCCATCAGTTCCAGTGTACCCTTACCGCCACCGAACAATTCCTTGAATACCTTATCAAACTCCCTGCTGATTTCCTCGAATTTCTCCGCAAACTGTTTCCTCATGGCGGTATCCAGTTCCACGATAATTCCTTCCAGTGTTTTCTCTGCTTCCACCAGATCGTCATGCTGATTCTTCATGAAAGTAAAGCGCTCCATGAGGTTTTTGTAATCCTCAATGGCATTGACATTGACGTCACCTAACTTTTTAATCTGCTCTTTTAAGGAGACAATCTCCTTTTTCATTGCAGGCAAATCGGTCAGTTCCTCGCTGCGAAGTGCCGCCGCATCGCTTAAGGTAATCTCATATTCGTCCCACATATAGTTAATGTGGCTTTCAATGGATTCCTCCAGTTTTTCCTTCTGCGCATTCAGACGATACACTTCCTTATCCAGTGCCGTCATGCGGTCAGCAAGTTCCTCCCTGCTCTGGAAGAAATTCTTCTGTTTTTCATGTAAGGCTTCCCTCTTTGCCACATCCTCTTTGAGTCTGTTCTCGGACTCATTCTGCGCATCATGGGAAGCGGTAATGGTTTGCTCTATCTCTGTGATATTCTGTTTCTTCTGCTCTACTTCCTTCGCATTTACGCTGAGAGCTTCCAAAATCTCATCCAGCTCTGCCTGACAGCGTGCAATCTCTCCGTTGATACGGTCCACGTTTGTCTGTTGGAACGTCTGGGTCTGGAGCATTTTCTCCACCCGCAGATCCCACTCCGATACCTTTCCGGCAGCCTCGGTCTCTGCAAGACGCTTTTCCTCCAGTTCCTTTTGGAATTCCACAATCTGCGCCTGGGTGTTCTTTTCCAGTTCCTCGCTGTTTGCTAACTCCTGCTGAATGGATTCCTTGCCGTTTTTGATTTCAAAAATCTGGCTTTCGATTTCCTTTTCTTCCAGCTTCAGGCTTGCAACGCCCTCCACTTCCTCTTCCATACGCTCTCTTGCCTGACTGATATTCAGCCTTGCCGTGTTCTGCTCAATGGACTTGCGCTGAATGTCTGCTTTCAGCGCCTCCAAATCCATACGCATCTGATTGCGCCGGCTCTTGGTGTCCTCTATCTCTTTGTTGATGGAATCCACCTTGGAAAGCAGTTGTTTTGTCTTTTTCTCCAGCTCCTCAATCTCTCTTCTTCTGCCGAGGAGGTTACTGTTATTCTTAAAGGCACCGCCGCTGATGGCACCGCCGGGCACCAAAAGTTCTCCCTCCAGCGTAACCATACGAATGCCGTAGTCAAATTTCCTTGCAATTTTTACCGCATTGTCCACATTGTCAACTACCACAATACGTCCCAACATGGCTTTCGCCACATTGCGGTACTCTTTTGCGATATGTACCAGTTCGTCCGCCATTCCGATGACGCCTTTTTCCTTAAGCGCCTCCGGATTCTTAAATTCCTGCGGATTGGTAATACTGGTGAGAGGCAGGAAAGTGGCACGTCCCAGACGGTTCTGTTTCAGATACTGAATCATCTTCTTCGCCGTCTCTTCGTCGTTGGTGACGATATTCTGGATATTGCCGCCCAGCGCCGTCTCTATCGCCGTCTCATACTCTTTGTCAACCTTGATAATGTCCGCTACAACGCCTATAATACCCTTCTCGGCGTCCTTTTTCTCCATAACCTTTTTGACACTGCCGCCGTATCCCTCGTAGCGTTCCGTCAGGTTGCTCAAAGCCTCCAGCTTGGATTTTTCCTGATGATATAAATTCTGGGTTTCCCTGAGTTTTGCGTCCTTTCCGGTCAGCTTCTCACGGATTTCTCCCAGTTCCAGTTCCGAGGCTGCCTGCTTCTCATTCATGAGCCGCAGTTCTTCCGTCACCCGGTCAAAGGTTTCTTCCAGACTCTTAATATTCTCTTCCCTTGCGGCTTCATCGGACTTTGCACGAAGAATCCGGGAATTTAACTCTGCCTTACGGATATTTATCTGCTCCATCATGGTATCGTAACGTCCCATTTTGGAACGGATGGTTGCCCTCTGGTTCAATTCCCCGATAATGGTATTCTTGCCGGCTTCAATGGCTCCGTTCAACTCCGTAATCTTGTTCTGGATTTCCTCCAGATTCGCTCTTACCTCATCTGCCGTAGCCGTAATCTCGCGGACTTTCGCATCAATGCCGTCCTTTTCTTCCAAAATCCCGTCTTTTTCCCGGTTTTTGGCTGCAATTTCTTCTTCCAAGGCACTTCGTCTGTTGTTTAAATGGGTCTCGCTGCCCTTTGCAGAATTTATCTGCTCTTTCAGGACATTAATCTCACCCTCTAATTTCCCGCGGAGAAGTCCCGTATCCGTCAGCGTAGTTCTAGCCTGCTCGATAGCCTCATCCAGGCTTTCGATTTCCTGCTGGATTTTCTCGTACTCTTCCTTGATTCCCTCGTATTTCTCGGAAGTCGTCTTCAAATCGCCGCTGGCAATGCCGTACTTTTCTTCCACGGAGGCAAGCTGTTCCCGGATTCTGCTGTTCTCCAGCAGAAATACATTGACATCAAAGGTTTTCAGTTCTTCCTTTTTCTTTAAATAGATTTTTGCTACTTCCGACTGTTTCTCCAAAGGCCCGATTTGCTTCTCCAGCTCGGAGAGAATGTCGTTGACACGCACCAGATTCTGCTTCTCATTCTCCAGTTTACTCTGTGCCGCAGCCTTACGTCGTTTGAATTTGACAATACCCGCCGCCTCGTCAAACAGTTCACGGCGTTCCTCCGGCTTTCCGCTCAGAATCTTATCTATCTGGCCCTGACCGATAATGGAGTAACCCTCCTTACCGATACCGGTGTCGTAAAACAGTTCATTGACGTCCTTCAACCGGCAAAGTGTACCGTTAATCAGATATTCACTTTCCCCGGAGCGGTAAATCCTTCTTGCCACCGTCACTTCATCATAATCAATCGCAAGCTGGTGGTCTGCATTGTCCAGTGTGATTGCTACATATGCGTAACTGAGCGGCTTTCTGGTTTCTGTTCCCGAGAAAATGACATCCTGCATGCTGGAACCGCGAAGCTGTTTTACCTTCTGCTCACCGAGAACCCAGCGGACCGCATCCGCTACGTTACTTTTACCGCTTCCGTTTGGTCCTACAATACCTGTAATGCCATTGTGAAACTGAAATACAATTTTATTGGCAAATGATTTAAACCCATGTATCTCAATACTTTTTAAATACATATCCCTTATCCCTCAAAAGGAGCAACGCCTGATATGCTGCCTGCTGCTCCGCTGCCTTCTTTGTTCTTCCCGCACCCTTTCCGATGCTCTCGCCGTCCATGATGACTTCCACCACAAATGTCTTGTTGTGTTCCGGACCGCTCTCCTCTAAAAGCTCATAATGGAAATCCTTTTTCAGCTTGCCTTGTATCAGCTCCTGCAAATTGCTCTTGCTGTCATAAAAAAGCACTTTATCCTCCAAGTCCGACAAAATGAAGCGGTAAATATGCTTCTTGGCAAGCTCCATTCCCCCGTCCAGAAAAATAGCGCCGATAACCGCCTCCATCACATCTGAGGTAATGCTGTCCCGCTTTCTGCCGCCGGTGCTTTCCTCTCCTCTTCCAAGGCGTATAAACTGCCCCAGTTCCAAATCTCTTGCACAGAACGCCAGTGACGGCTCGCACACCATGGAGGCTCTTAACTTTGTCAGTTCTCCCTCTGACAATTCCGGGTGCTCCCTGAACAAAAATTCACTGGACACCAGTTCCAGTACCGCATCTCCCAAAAACTCCAGACGCTCGTAATCTCCCGCCTTATTAATTTTCTGTTCGTTGGAAAAAGAGCTGTGGGTCAGTGCCTGCTGCAACAATTTCCTGTTTTTAAAATGGTATCCGATTCTTTCTTCCAGAATATCCATCGTATAGCCTTCTAGCATTTTTTCCTCCAAAAAAGTATTCCTGAACGAAATGATTCAGGAATACTTAACAATACTCAGGATTTAGTTCAAAGCACCTTTAATCAGTTCAACAGCTTCCTCAACAGTAGCAATCTTTTCAGCCTTTTCCGCAGGAATTTCAATATCAAATTCTTCTTCAATTCCCATAATAATCTGGAATACATCTAAGGAGTCAGCTCCAAGGTCGTCTACAAAAGTAGTGTCCATTGTGATTTCGTCAGGGTCAACATTCAGAACCTCAGCGATTACTTTTTTTAACTTTTCAAATTCCATATTCAATTCCTTCTTTCTTTTTTATATAGTCTGGTCTTCCGGACGAATGACCTCTTTTATCTTTTCATTAATCTTCTGTTCCTTAAAGGTAACACACTGTAAAATGGTGTTCTTAATTTCCAACGCCTTGCTGCTTCCGTGGGTTTTTACAACCAGTCCGTTCAAACCGAGCATAGGCGCTCCGCCGTACTCATCCGTATTAAAGGATTTTAAGGTTTTCTTCAAAGCAGGCTTTACAAGCAGCGCTCCGATTTTACTGCGAAGGGAAGTCATCATACCGCTCTTGACCTTCTTAAGCATAACAGAGCCGACACCCTCGTACATCTTAAGGATTACATTTCCTACAAATGCCTCGCACACGATAACATCCGCCGCACCGGCAGGAATGTCTCTCGCCTCGATACTTCCGGTAAAGTTAATGTCCGGGCAGTTTTTCAAAAGAGGATAGGTCTCCTTTACTAAAGCATTGCCCTTTTCCTCCTCGGCGCCGATATTGACAATGGCAACTCTCGGATTCTTAACTCCCATGATACTTTCCATATATATGCTGCCCATCTTGGCAAACTGCACCAAATGGGAAGGTCTTGCGTCCACATTGGCTCCGCAGTCAATCAAAAGGCTGACTCCGTTCTCATTGGGAATGAGCGGTGCAAGGGGAGGTCTCTCCACACCCTTGATCCGTCCCACAATAACCTGTCCGCCCACCAGCACTGCTCCGGTGCTTCCCGCGGAAACAAACGCATCACAGGTTCCGTCCTTCACGAGATACATTGCCTTGACAATGGAGGAATCCTTTTTTCTGCGGATTGCCATAACAGGCGGCTCCGACATTTCAATAACTTCCTCGGCATGTACGATTTCCACTTGGGAAGGGTCATATTCATATTTTTTCAGTTCTTCCTGTATGGCAGGTTCTTTTCCTACCAGAAACAGTTTTACTCTTTTATCTGCATTAGCTGCCTCGATTGCGCCTTTGACAATCTCTCCCGGAGCATTGTCTCCGCCCATGGCGTCTAACGCTACGTTTACCATTTCAGCCATTTCGCTGTTTCCTTCCGCTTATTTCTTTTTCACATCTTACTTTACTATACTAAACCCCCTAGTAAAAATCAAGACATTTTTTGATACGAAAAAATCATATTAAAAAGGGAGATTCCAATCGGAATCTCCCTCTGCTTGACTTATAACTTAATCAACGCTTACAACCTGCTTCTTGTTATAAGAACCGCAAGCCTTACAAACTCTGTGAGGCATCATAAGTGCGCCGCATTTGCTGCACTTTACCAATGTAGGAGCGCTCATCTTCCAGTTTGCTCTTCTCTTATCTCTTCTACCTTTGGAAGATTTATTCTTAGGACAAATAGACATCGTTACACCTCCTTATTCGCGTTGAAGATATCTTTTAATACTGCCATTCGCGGATCCGGCACGAAAGTATCACAGCCGCAATCCCTCTCATTGAGATTCTGTCCGCATTTTGGACATACGCCCTTGCAGTCTTCTTTACACAGAATCTTCATAGGCCAGTTTTCCAAAATTTCATGATGCACAAAGGTCTCCACATTCAGTTGATAGCCTTCCATATAGTCCGGTCTGTCATCCGCTTCATCATCCGTAGTAACGCCCGGAGAGGTAACTACCCTGTCAAATGTAAGTTCCAGTGTTGTCGGAACATCCGTAAGACATCTGTCACACTCTGTTGCAAACGTAATCTTTACACTGCCCTCCACCTTTGCCTTGTCCACACCGATGTTGGTAAAGGTGAACGCCACCGGAGTTTTCTCCGTGATAAGGAAACTTCCGAGCTTGCTGGTAAAGTCGTTCATCTCAAGAGGAACCGTAGTGTTCTCCACTTTGCCGGTAGATGTTAAAACATCCGATAAATTTACTAACATAGCGACTCCTATGCAATCTGTTGTGTAGAAAAATCTACAACTGTTATTTTCACACACTGGTATATTATACATTTGCCCAAGGGGTTTGTCAACATCTGTTTCAAATTTTTTTATGCCTCTGCCACAGCTTCTTTCATGCTTTTTACATACTCATACAAAAAGGGCGCTGCCTCTGTTCCGTGCTCGGCAATCAGCTTCACGATGGCGCTTCCCACAATGGCTCCGTCGGAAATTGCCGCCATCTCCTTCGCCTGCTTGGGAGTGCTGATACCAAAGCCGATGGCACAGGGTGTGTCCGTTGCGGAACGGATACTCTCTATAATAGAAGAAAGGTCTGTGGTAATCTCGTTTCTGACTCCCGTTACTCCCATGGAGCTTACAACGTAGATAAAGCCTTCCGCTTCGGATGCAATCTTTTTAATGCGCTCTTCGGAAGTCGGTGCAATCATGGAAATCACTGCCACATGATGCGCTTTTGCCGGCTCCTCCACCTCAGCTTTCTCCTCATAGGGAATATCCGGGATAATGATGGCTCCCACACCTAATTTTTCACACTGTGCAAAAAATTTATCATATCCGTAATGGAACACCGGATTGGCATACGTCATAAACGCTAACGGAATCTCGGAAACCTCCCGGATTCGTTTCACAACATCGAAAACGTCATCCGTAGTCATTCCCGCTTTCAGGGCAGCAATATTGGCATTCTGTATCACCACGCCCTCCGCCGTCGGGTCAGAAAAGGGAATGCCGATTTCGATTAAATCCGCTCCCGCACGCTCCATCTCCAGCACAAATTTTACGGTACTGTCCGCATCGGGATAGCCCGCCGTCAAAAATCCGATAAATGCTTTCTTATTCGGTGTATCAAATGCTTTTTGAATCAAATTAGTCATGGATGTCTACCCCCCTGTATCTGGCGATTGCCGCCACGTCTTTATCACCGCGTCCGGACACGCAGACAATGATACTCTGGTCCGGTCTGTATTTTCCCGCAATCTTTCTCACCTGTGCAATGGCGTGTGCGCTCTCGATGGCAGGAATGATTCCCTCTGTTCTCGACAGATATTCAAAAGCGTCCACCGCCTCATCATCCGTTACCGGCACATACTGCGCTCTGCCGATGTCATGCAGGTAAGCGTGCTCCGGCCCGATTCCCGGATAATCCAGTCCTGCAGAAATGGAATATACCGGAGCAATCTGTCCGTATTCATTCTGACAGAAATAGGACTTCATGCCGTGAAAAATGCCAAGGCTTCCCTTTGCAATGGTCGCCGCATGGAGACTGGTATCCACACCTTTTCCCGCTGCCTCGCAGCCAATCAGTTCTACCTCTTTATCCTCAATAAAATTATAAAACGCTCCCATGGCATTGCTGCCGCCGCCGACACATGCAACCACTGCTGCCGGAAGTTTTCCTTCCGCTTCCAGTATCTGTGCTCTTGCCTCCCGGCTGATAACGCTCTGGAAATCACGCACAATCATAGGGAACGGGTGGGGACCCATAACGGAACCTAAGCAGTAATGGGTATCCTCTATCCGGTTGCTCCACTCTCTCATGGCATCATTCACGGCATCCTTTAAAGTCATGGTTCCTGTGGTAACGGCGTGTACCTTTGCCCCTAAAAGTTCCATGCGATACACATTTAATGCCTGACGTTCCGTGTCCTCCTTGCCCATGAATATCTCACATTCCATGCCAAGCAGAGCTGCTGCTGTCGCTGTCGCCACGCCGTGCTGTCCCGCTCCGGTCTCTGCAATTAGACGGGTTTTTCCCATCTTCTTTGCCAAAAGCGCCTGACCTAACACATTGTTAATTTTGTGAGAGCCGGTGTGATTCAAATCCTCTCTTTTCAGATAAATCTTAGCGCCTCCCAAATCCTTCGTCATTTTCTCCGCATAATACAACAAGGAAGGTCTGCCTGCATATTCATTCAGAAGTTTTGAAAGCTCCGCCTGAAAATCCGCATCCTTTTTGTAGTGCTCATAGCACTCCTCCAAACAAATCAGTTCATTCATAAGTGTCTCTGAAATGTACTGTCCGCCGTGTATACCGTAACGTCCTTTTCCCATTTTTCTGTTATCCTTTCTGATTTATTTCTATTTATGTATACTTTTTGTGTTGACAACCTGTATCAACACGTTTCCGCCACATGGCGTCCGGAACGTTATGCTCTTCCTCTGAGATAGGAAAGCATTGCTTTTTTGTCCGCACTTCTCATAAGGGTTTCCCCTATCAGTACGGCGTCCGTGCCGTTTTGCTCCAGTCTTGCAATGTCCTCCCTGCTTTTCATGCCACTCTCCGATACGAATAAAATATCCTCCGGCACCAGCTTTCTCAGACGGACGGAATTGTCAATATCCACCGCGAAATCTTTCAGATTTCGGTTATTGACTCCGATGATTCCGGCACCGGATTTTACCGCCATTTCAATTTCCCGCTCATCATGTGCTTCCACTAACGCAGACAGTCCCAGCTCCTTTGCAATCCCTGCATATTCCTGAAGCTGTGTTTCCGACAAAATCGCGCATATGAGGAGCACGGCATCCGCTCCGATGTTTTTTGCCTCATAAATCATGTACTCATCCACCGTAAAATCCTTGCGAAGCAGTGGGATTTGTACTTTACTGCGAATCTCGCTTAAGTACGCATTACTGCCCTGAAAGTAAAACGGTTCCGTCAAAACGGATATGGCATCTGCACCCGCCTTTTCATATTCCAAGGCAATATCGGTGTACGGAAACTTCTCCGCAATAACTCCTTTTGACGGGGACGCCTTTTTCACCTCACAGATAAAACGAATGCCGTCCTTTGCAAGAGCCTTTTCAAACGGGAAATCGGTATCGGAATTCTTTTCCTGTGCAATCGCCTTTATCTCCTTTAGGGGAAGCATCTCTTTCGCCGCAGAAATTCTTTCCTTTGTCTTTGCTGCAATTTCATCAAGAATCATCATACACTCTCTCCTAGTTGTTGGTCAACTGTACAAAACGCTCTAACTGCGCGTTTGCCCTGCCACTGTCAATGTTTTCTTCTGCCAGCTTCACGCCTGCTGCCACGGTATCTGCCTTGCCTGCAAGATACAATGCCATGCCTGCATTCATTACCACAGCATTTCGCTTTGCGCCCTTTTCTCCGCTCAAAATCTCTCTTGTAATCCGGGCATTCTCCTCAGGCGTTCCTCCCACCATATCTGCCTTTTCACATTTTTCAAACCCGAAATCCTCCGGGGAAACGGTGTACTCGGTAAATTCTCCATTGTTTATCTCGCATACCTTTGTCGGGCAGCTTGCGGAAATCTCATCCATTTTATCCAGTGCACAGACAACAGCTCCTCGCTTGATACCGAGATTGGACAACACCTGTGCCATCGGCTTCATCAGACTTTCATCATACACTCCAAGCACCTGGCGGGCAGGACATGCCGGATTGGTAAGCGGTCCTAAAATATTGAAAACCGTGCGGATACCCAGTTCCTTACGGATAGGGCCGACATATTTCATTGCCGTGTGATATTTCTGTGCAAACAGGAAGCAGATTCCGGTTTCCCGTAAAACCTCCGCGCTTTTCTCCGGCTCGATATTGATATTTACGCCCAGCGCCTCCAGACAATCCGCCGCACCGGATTTTGAACTTGCCGCCCGGTTTCCGTGCTTTGCCACCGGCACTCCTGCTGCCGAAATCACGATTGCCGCCGTGGTAGAAATGTTGAAGGTTCCTGCACCGTCTCCGCCGGTTCCCACAATCTCCAGCACCTCGCCGGTGTGCTCCAGCTTCCGGCTGTGCGCCCGCATTTCCTCGGCAGAACCGGTAATCTCCTCAATGGTTTCCCCTTTCATGCTGAGTGCCGTCAGATAGGCACTTTTCTGGACATCCGTCGCCTCTCCGGTCATGATTTCATTCATAACCTCTTTTGCCGTCTCATAGCCGATGTCCTCTCTGTTTACCAGTTTCCGAATTGCTTCTCCAATCATTTTTTCATTCCTCCTGTTCTGACTTTCCAAGCTGTTTTTTATTGTATTACCGGACATAATGCCGTTTCCTTCGTTATTTGGATTTTCCCCGGCTCTGCAGAAATTTTCGATAATTTTCTTACCCTCCGGCGTGAGTACGGATTCCGGATGGAACTGCACTCCGTAAACCGGATAGGTTTTGTGTTCCACCGCCATGATTTCGCCGTCCTCTGTCTGTGCCGTGATTTTTAAGGTTTCCGGCATGGTTTCTCTTGCTGCCGCCAGCGAATGATACCTTGCCACGGTGATTTCCGGCTCCATTCCCCGAAACAGTGTGCTGTCGTTATCCAACTTTGCCACGGACTGTTTTCCGTGCATTAGCTCTTTTGCATAAGTGACTGTTGCGCCAAACACTTCACAGATAGCCTGATGTCCCAGACAGATACCGAGAATAGGGATTTTCCCGGCGAAATAACGGATTACGTCCTCACAGATACCGGCATCGGAAGGCTTTCCCGGTCCCGGTGACAGGATAATATGGCTCGGTGCCAATTCTTCTATCTTCTCCACCGTCATCTCATCATTCCGGATGACCTTTATATCCGGATTTACGCTTCCCACCAGTTGATACACGTTATAGGAAAAACTGTCGTAATTATCAATCAAAAGAATCATTCGTCCAATCCCTCCTGTGCTGTTTCGATGGCATTTCGTACTGCTGCTGCCTTTTGAATACATTCCCGGTACTCATTTTCCGGTACACTGTCTGCCACAATTCCGGCTCCGGAACGGATAAATACCTTTCCGTTTTTGGAGAAGGCAAGCCGTATGGCAATGCAGGTATCCAGATTTCCGGTAAACGATACATAGCCGATGGCTCCGCCGTAGATGCCGCGCTTGTTGTTCTCCAGTTCATTGATGATTTCACAGGCACGCAGCTTCGGCGCTCCCGACAGCGTTCCCGCAGGTAAAATGGCGTCCACTGCATCCAAAGCGTCCCTGTCCTCCCGAAGCTGTCCCGACACCGTGGAACCGATGTGCATTACGTGGGAATACCGTTCCACGGACATATACTTTTCCACTTTGACGGTTCCGATTTTGCTGATTTTTCCAATATCGTTTCTTCCCAGATCCACCAGCATATTGTGTTCCGCTCTTTCCTTTTCGTCGGACAAAAGTTCTTTTTCTAACGCTGCGTCCTCTTCCTCCGTCTTTCCCCTCGGTCTGGTTCCCGCAAGAGGGAAGGTGTAAAGCCTGCCGTCCTCCAACTTCACCAGCGTCTCAGGACTGGCGCCTGCTATTTCTCCGTCCGAACCGGAAAAATAAAACATATACGGGGAGGGGTTTGTTGTTCTAAGTACCCGGTAGGCATCCAACAGGCTTCCTTCCATCTCCGCCTCTAAACGGTTGGACAGCACCACCTGAAAAATATCTCCCTCCTTGATATAATGCTTTCCTTTGTTTACCATCTCGCAATATTCCCGCCCGTTGAACAACGGTCTAAAATCCGATTTTAAGTGAAGCGGTGCACCGGGTGCCTTTACACCCTTTTGAATCAGTTGTTTCATATTCTGCAGCTCCACCACGGCTTTATTGTACTGGGTCTCCAAATCGTCCGTTCTGACATTGACAATCAAGATGATTTTCTGTCTGTAGTGGTCGAAGGCGATGACTTTGTGGAACAGCATCAGATTCACATCCTGAAATCCTTCCTCGTCCTCGGCGTCTAAATTTAACGTCGGCTCGCTGTATTTGATATAGTCGTAAGAAAAGTATCCGACCAGTCCTCCGGTAAAAGAGGGGAGATTGTCAAGCTGCGGACTTTTGTTTTCCGCTATCACACTGCGGATATACTCCCTGACATCCTCCCCCGTGCTTCTCTTCATCATGGGAGACTTTACCGTGGTCACGCCGTTGTAACAGGTAATTTCCAGTACCGGGTCATAACCGAGAAAAGAATATCTGCCCCATCTCTTATTGGCGTCCGCACTCTCCAACAGATAGACATGGCCGCTGACGTTTTTCAGAATCCTTAAAACCTCAATCGGTGTGGAGCTGTCGGAAAGCATCTCCGTGCTGACGGGAATGACCCCGTAGTCTGCTTTTGCTGCAATTTGTTTACATTCCTTCAAATCCGGTGTTACTTTCATTTCATCCCTCTTTTCTGCGCCTCTACGCTTAGCGGTGCTATGCCTGTCAAGACACAAAAAAACGCCCCTGACAGAATCCACTTCTGTCAAGGACGGGTTACTCTTAGAATTCTCCCGCGGTGCCACCTTGATTCACGAAAAAAACTTCGTGCGCTTATCAGGATACCAACATATCCCCGGCAACTGACGTATGCCCTACGTCACAGAATACTAGAAAACAGATACCCACGCACTGTTTCGTTCCCTGTGCCCTCCGTGGTCCATTTAACAGCCCGCTCTTCCGACCTTTCTCAGCCTCCGGTCTCTCTGTAGGTGCCATACTGTTTTTATCTCCACATCATCGGTTTGTGTTCCGCTATTTATTTTTCTACATAATACCTCTTGACATTTTATCTGTCAAGGATTTTTTTACTCAAATATTTTCCATCTATTTTCCAAATTGACATTTCTTATTCCACCGGGCAAAGACGCTTTTTGCAAACCTATTCAAATTTTTAATTCATTTTATTTTCGTAGTCCTGCAATTCATGAAAAATATTATCCACGTAAACAGTATCGTTTTCAATACGATAAAGCATAAAATATCGATGAGATAAGAAATTGATTCTTCGGTATCCTAATTCTCTTAGTTGTGGATTATCACAAAGTTTCAGGCTTCCGGCAACATTTGATAAACTCGTTTTTGTTGCTTCAAAATCATTTAATAAATCTCTTGCAGCCTGCTCACTTTTCTTTTCAAACAAGAGATATGTGATGAATCTATCAAGATCCTCCTCCGCATCCCTCATCAAAACAATCTTATAATCCATACTTTGACCTCATATCAGAAATCACCTGTTCTGCATCCCTGAACGTTCCCTGTTCTCTGGACTTTTTCAATTTTGCAAGCATCTCCTTCTCAGTCATCGGTGTATATGGATTTGTTTCTACCTGTCTTTTTATTTCAAAAGGAAATCCATTTGTCGCAACAGCCTGTGTTAAAAACATTCTGATTGCCGTTGTTGTATCTGTGCCCAAATCCTTAAACAGCGCGTCTGATTTACTCTTTAACTCATCTTCTACTCTGACCTGAATTGTACTAGCCATGTTCAGCACCTCACTTCCATTCATTTTCTATATTATAATGCCAAAACATTTCTGCTTCAATACATTTGTATTATTTTTACTATACAAGTTTTAGTTGGCTTTCTATAAATATAGTGTATGTACAAAAATCCCCTTCATCGGGAAATTTTCAAAAACAGTTCATTGATTCCCTCATAAAATCCAACCGTAACCACCGTATTGTTCTCATTTACGCCGGGAAATCTATATTTTTCAAAATCCGGTGTGGTTTCCAGGAGGGGATTGGCATCCGCATAGAGTTCCATCCCCTCCAGTCCGATATATTCCGCCCAACTGCTCACCAGTTCCTCCGTATCTATGTCCTCCCACTGCTGCCTTGTGCGGACATAAAACTCATAGATTTTGCCGGTGTCCGCATCAATATAGGCATCCAGCAGGCGGTTTGTTTTGTTGGCATTCTGCGTTCCGGTGGACAGGCTTACCTTCCACACGGACACATTATTTCTCGGCTCCAGAACATCTATGGCAGAGTAAAGCGTTGCGCTGTAGGCGTGGGTATTTACCGTTTTTACGGTCTGGGGAATAATTCCGAGTTCCTTTAACGTCTCCAACTCCCGGTTACAGATTTGAAAAATTTCATCATCCTTGATTTCTTTCTCCGACGGACCTCTGTGATTCACCACAAAAGCGTAACTTCCGGTCAAATCCTCATAGTCAACGCCCTCCGTGCCCGTCACCTTCGTCATGGCGCTTAACTCACTCTCCGGCAAAACCTGATTGTCCAGACATTTGGAAAGGATATACAGTTTTTCATTGCTGCTCAAAGTGTAGCGATACCCCTCGCCAAAAGTCTCCACCGTTTCCGACTTCACATGATTCAACAAGGCTTTGTCCTTATACGCTGCCAGTTTTTCCGGTCCCCAGATTGCAAGAATCAGGAAGAAAACTACTCCCGCCGGAATTAAAATGATTTTCCTATTCCGTTTCATGTGCTGTCACCTCCTCGCAGGGCAGAACAAAATAAAAGCGGCTTCCCTCGCCCAGCTTACTTTCAATCTGCAATTTGCTGTGATGCAGGGACAATATTTCCTCGCAGAGAGCCAGTCCCAATCCGGCACCGTTCCGGCTGCGGGAACGGGATTTGTCCACCATGTAAAACGCCTCCGTAATTTTACTGCACTCTTCCTCCGGGATTCCCACACCGTAATCTTTCACGGCAAAAACATATTCCTCCGGACTCTTGCACCCCGTGATTTCCACCCGTTCTCCCGGTTCCGACGCCTTGCAGGCATTGTCTGTCAGATTCACCATAACGGATTTTAACAGATTTCCCTCCGCCAAAACCACACCTTCCTCAAAGGCAATCGTAATCTCCTGCTCTGTTTTTCCGACATACATCTCTTCCAGATAATGAAAAATATCTGCCACGTTTGTCCTCTGTAATTCCACATCGCCTCTTCCCAGCACAATGAGGTCAAGCAGCCTAAACGCCATGGTTTCCAGTCTCTTTCCCTCGGTATAAATGTAATTGGCTGACAGAAAATGCTTTTCCTCATCCAGTTTACGGGAACGCAGCAAATCCGCATACCCGATAATCGCCGTAAGGGGTGTTTTTAATTCATGGGAAAAAGCAGCAATAAAATCCTCCCTCACCCGCACCTCATTTTCCAGTTTGCGGATGGTATCCTCTATCACGTTCGCCATCCGGTTAAAATCGTCCGTGAGCTGTCCCATCTCATCCTGACTGATTTTTTCCGCCCGGTACGCATAATCTCCCTTTGTCATTTCCTGCGTTGCCTTGGTCAAAAGCCGAATCGGTCTTGTCAGCCAGCAGGAAATAAAAAACATCAGCACGGAACTGGAAAGCAACACCACAAAAGTAAGCTGTCTGTATACATGAAATCCCTGTTCTCTCTCCGTAAATACCTCCGTCACATCCTTCATGGTTTCCAGAAAAAGCTGTCTGTCCAACGCATGCAGTGCCACACCGGTCTGCACATAATAGTGCTCCCCCACATTGATTACCTGATAAATGCGGCTCTGCTCCTCTATCTGCTGTGTGAAATTCTCTTTCGCCGTAAAACCCTCACTGGCATAGAGCGTTCCTTTCTTTTCATCCGAAATTCTGAGCAGTCTCAACGTGCCCTGCCCGCTCTTTTCCAAATTGGAACCAATTTGCTCCACCGTCGTGTCCTGCAGTACATCATACTTGGAGGGTACATTAAGTGCAGCCGTTTCAAACGCAAACTGCAAAATGCTGCTTTCGTCCATAGCCTGTCCGATTTCTCTCTCCAAAGAGCGTTCAAACACATAATTCACATAAAAATATCCGCCAACGCCAAAAACTACGGCAATGACTACCACAGTCACCAGCATGATTTTATAGGAAAACTTCATTTATGCAATCTCCAATCGATAACCCACTTTATACACTGCCACCAGATTCTTTTCCCAGCCCATCTTCTTTCTCAGTCGCTGTACATGCAGTTCCAGCGTCCGGCTGTCCGTAATGTATTCGTCCTCCCACACCTTCTCGTACAGCGTTTCCTTGAACAGCGCCACATTTTTGTTCTGGATAAACAAAACTAACAGTCCGTACTCCTTGTTGGTGAGCACCACCGGTTTTCCCGCCTTTGTCACCTTATAGGCTTCCAAATCCACCTCCACATCCCCGGCCCTTAAGATGCTCTGGGTTTTATTGTACCTACGCAGCACAACCTCCACCCGAGCCACCAGTTCCACCACATCAAAGGGCTTCACCAGATAGTCCTCCGCACCCAGTTTTAGGCCTTTGACACGATTTTTCACCTCATGCTTTGCCGTAATGAAAATCACGGGAATTTTTAGCGGTCTTATGTACTCCATAATGTCATAACCATCCACCCCCGGCAACATAATATCCAGTAAAATCAGGTCAAAATTGCCCTGCTCAATCCGGTCAATCGCTTCCAGTCCGTCCTGCACCGATTCACAGCAGTATCCCGCCGCCGACAGGTTGATATCTATCAAATCGCATATCGGCTTTTCATCATCCACAATCAGTATCTTAATCATTTACTCCTCTACCTTCCATCCCCAGTATTCCCGTATTTTTGTCACAAGTGCTTCCATAGTATCCGTCTCCTGCGGGTCGTTGTGTTTCTGAAATTCCTTATCCTCCACAAATCCGCCGGTTCGCTGATAGTAAATGGAACAGCCGTTTTCCACAATCCGTTCCCCGTCCTCTCCCTCATAGCTGTATCTCGCAAGCACCACTAAATCCTTCATGCCGTCTCCGTCCACGTCCTTGCCGGAGATACCTTTCAGCGCATAGAGATTGTCATAATCATCCATGGGCTGAAAACACCACACAATTTCGCCCTGACTGTCCACCAGATAAATCATGAAAAGGTTGTACTGCGAAATCCGGAAGGTGCCCGGTACAACCGTCAGTCTGCCCAATTTTTCAAAATTTCTGGTGTAGCACTGGTCGTCCGCCACCTGAAAGCCGTTCTTTAACAGTTCATCCAATGTGGTTGCCGTATATAAAAATTCCGCACTCTTTCCATCCCGCACAAAGGCGATGATGCAGGTTGCGCTACGGTTCATGCCAAAGCGGTTGATTTTGTCGGAGATTCTCCAGTCTCTGTAAAATGAACCCCTGCTCTGAAACAGCACATCCCCCACCTTGTAGTTCTCCTGCGTGTAATCCCCTCTGTCATTCAGACACTTGTAAATCAATATAATATCCGTCAGCCCGTCCTCATTGACGTCCTGAAATGCCACGGAGAGAAGCCCCTCGTTTGGCTGATACAGTAAACCTCTGTAAAGATAGTTTGCCGACAGCTGATTGGTCTTATATAAAATGTTTCCCTCGCTGTCCGCAACAAAAACCGCCATACGGTGGTAAGTGGTCTCCCTTGCGGAAAGGAATGTCACCTCTTCCTCCCCAAAAGATTCCAGAACCACCGGAAACATCTGGCTTTCATCTATCTCATAACCGTTTTCTTTTATCTTATCCACCGTATCAATGGCTGCGAATTTCTTTTCATATTCCTGATATTCGGCAAGTATGTCCGTATTATCTGTATCGGCTGCACCTGTTGTCCTCTCCGTACTTTCTGTATTTGTTACATTCTCTGCATTTACTGTACTTTCTGTCTGCCCTGCGGATTCCGGTGTGGCATTTACCGGAAATACAGGCAGCACACACAGGATAAGGACAATCCAAAGACTACACAGTTTTCTACTGTTTTTCCACCGCATTTTCCTGTTTTCCAAGCAAATACCTCCTCTCCTTCACAAAGTAATTCCAGTATACCATTAAAGATACCTCCGTGGCACATATCTTTTGCATCAAAATTGCATCATTTTTGCATCATTCTGCCATCCGGCATAAAACAAAAATTGCAGAAATCGCACACAAGAAATTCTGCTTAGAAAGATTGACTTGGAACTTGGAAAATTCCTCTTAGAGAATTCTCTTTAGAAAGTTCAACTTGAAAAATTTACTGAAGAATTTTAGGGTGAGACAGTCGACCTAAAAAACAATTCAGAACGTAATTGAAGAAAAAACCGGCATCGTAGCATGACGAAGCCGGTCTTTTTGTCTCAATTCATCTTTGTGCTTATTCTTTTTCGGAATTGAATTCTAAGGAAGCTCTTTCTACTTACTTCTCTTTTTTAATCCATTCTTTTAATCTGTTTTCTCTCTACTTATTTTACCAGTTTTACCGTTTCTCTGGCAATAGCAAGCTCCTCGTTGGTGGGAATCACCATAACCGTGGTTTTGCTGTCCGGTGTGGTGATGGCAATATCCTCGCCGCGCTTGTGGTTTGCCGTCTCATCCAGCGTAATGCCCAGATAACCCAGATATTCGCATACCAAAGTTCTCACAATCGCAGCATTCTCTCCCACGCCTGCGGTAAAGCAGATAACATCCACACCATTCAATGCCGCTACATAGGAACCAATGTATTTTGCCACATGATAGCAGAAAGTTTTCAACGCACGGGTTGCATTCTCTGCACCGTTATGATAACCGTCCTCTATATCACGGAAATCGGAGGAAAGGTTCTCGGACAGTCCGAGTACACCGGATTTTTTATTGAGAATATTCATAATCTCATCAATGGTTTTTCCCTCTTTGTGTGCCAGAAACTCTATAATGGCGGGGTCAATGTCACCGGAACGGGTACCCATAATCAGTCCCTCCAAAGGAGTCAGTCCCATGGAAGTGTCCACGCATTTGCCGTTCTTTACGGCAGATACGCTGGCTCCGTTTCCTAAATGACATACGATTATTTTCAAATCCTCGTAATTTTTGCCAAGTACCTCTGCCGCCTTTTTGGAAACGTAGGAATGGCTGGTTCCGTGGAAACCATATCTTCTGATGCGGTATTTCTGATAATATTCATAGGGCAGTCCGTACAGATAAGCCTCTTCAGGCATCGTCTGGTGAAATGCCGTATCAAACACGGCAACCATGGGGGTATTGGGCATTAATTTCCGGCAGGCATTGATGCCAATCAGGTTCGCAGGGTTGTGAAGGGGTGCCAAATCATTGCACTCCTCAATAGCTGCTATCACATCATCCGTGATAATGGTAGCCTCGGCAAATTTCTCTCCTCCGTGAACAATACGGTGTCCCACCGCTCCGATTTCATCCAAATGCTTTACCACACCTGTGCTTGGGTTTGTCAGTGCCTCCAGTACCAGACGGATTGCTTCCGTGTGATCCGGCATGGGCGTTACGGTTTTCTCCTTCTCGCCGCCGGCAGGGGAATATGTAATCATACTTCCGTCAATACCAATTCTCTCGCAGATTCCCTTGGCAATACACTTTTCCGTATCGGAATCAATCAACTGAAACTTCAAAGAAGAACTGCCACAATTAATCACTAAAATATTCATTTTCTCTATCCTCTCCTCACGGTTATGAAATTCCTATATCAAAACCCGGTGTCATTTCTTTCTTACACCAATTGTGCCTGTACGGCTGTCAGTGCAACTACACCAACAATATCCTGCCAGGAACATCCGCGCGACAAGTCATTGACCGGCTTTGCAATTCCCTGAAGCATGGGGCCGTATGCCTCCGCGCCGCCTAATCTCTGTACCAGTTTATATCCGATATTTCCGGCGTCCAGATTGGGGAATATCAATACATTGGCATGACCTGCCACCTCGCTGCCGGGTGCCTTGGATTTTGCAACATTGGGAACCAATGCCGCATCGGGCTGCAGTTCTCCGTCAATGGTCAGGTGAGGATATAACTCATGGGCAATTTTCGTTGCCTCCACCACCTTATCTACCAGCGCATGCTTTGCACTTCCCTTGGTGGAGTGGCTTAACATGGCGATAACCGGTTTGGGTCCTACCAGAGATTTGAAACTTCTGGACGAGGTATCTGCGATTGCCGCCAGTTCCTCCGCCGTGGGGTCCTGATTCAGACCACAGTCTGCAAAAATAAAAGTTCCGTTCTCTCCCATATCTTTAAACTGTGTGTCCATTACAAAAAATGCGGATACCAGTTTCACTCCCGGCGCCGTCTTTAAAATCTGCAGAGCGGGCCGTAAAGTCTCCGCAGTGGAATGGCATGCTCCCGCAACCATGCCGTCCGCATCGTTTGCTTTTACCATGACAATACCGAAGGTCAGATAATCCTTCAAAAGAATTTCCCTTGCCTTCTCCGGTGTCATTCCTTTGGACTTTCTCGTTTCATACAGTAAATTCACATAATCATCCAGCTTGGGGCAGGTCTCCGGATTAATTACCGTGATTCCGCTCAAGTCTACTTCCAGCCACCCGGCACCATCCATGATTTTCTCCTCGTTTCCAATCATGATGATGTTTGCAATGCCTTCCTCCATAACCTTTGACGCTGCAATCAGTGTTCTTTTGTCGTTTGACTCCGGCAAAATGATAGTCTTTTTATCAAGTCTTGCCCTGTCCTTAATCATATCAATGTACGACATTGTTTCTCCTTTCCGGTGCTTTCTTCCAAGCCTGTTCTATTTTCGTCTGAGTTCGTTTCAGTTTGTTCTTAACAAAACAATTCTTTTATATTATACTAAATAGAGAAATCTGAAACAAGACAAACCCAATGCAAAATTGAATTTTTTGGAGAACAATCCAACCAAAGTCCGACATCATCCCACAGAAAGGTAAATAAGAATGCAGGTAAACGGAATCATTGCGGAATACAATCCTTTCCATAACGGTCACAGTTACCAGTTAAACATGGCAAAACAGCAGACCGATGCAGATTACACCATTATCGCCATGAGCGGAAATTTCGTACAGCGCGGGACTCCCGCCTTACTGGACAAATATATCCGTGCACAGATGGCACTTGAAAACGGTGCAGATTTGGTTTTAGAACTTCCTGCCTGCTATTCCTGTTCCAGTGCGGAATATTTTGCCACCGGTGCGGTTGCCCTGTTGGACAGATTGGGCGTGGTAAACCATCTTTGCTTTGGCAGTGAATGTGGTGAAACCGGAATCTTAATCCGTATTGCCACACTTTTAAACGAAGAACCGCCTATTTACGTAAACACCCTGAAGCGTTGTCTTAAGGAGGGCTGTTCCTATCCCGCTGCCAGAACCATGGCACTCATTCAGTGTGACCCCTCTCTCGGTGACTTTCACGATGTCCTTTCCTCCCCCAACAACATATTGGGAATTGAATATATCCGGGCGCTCCTTCGCAGGAAAAGCACTATCCTGCCCGTCACAACCCGCCGTGCCGGTTCGGATTACCATGATATTCGTCTGGGGCTGAACCAAAGCTCCGCAAGGGCAATCCGTCAGGCAATTTATGAGGAAAAAGAGATGGACTGTCTGCGGGAACAAATGCCGGAAAATGCTTTTGACCTCATGAGTGAGGTTATGAGCCATGCCCGCCCCTTACTTCCCAACGACATCTCCTCCGTAATGCATTACAAATTGCTGTATGAGTATAACAACGGGAAGGGATACACCAGATTTTTGGATGTTTCACAGGAATTGTCGGACAGGATTTGCAAAAATCTGCTTAACTTTCAAAACTTTGAAAGTTTCTGCAGCCTGTTAAAGACAAAGGATATGACCTATACCCGCATCAGCCGGTGTCTGCTGCATATTCTTTTAGATATTGAGACGGAAAATTTACACTCCTACTCAGATTTAGACTATGTCCCCTATGCCAGAGTTTTAGGATTTAAAAAGGAAAGCGCCGCTTTGCTTACCGCCATAAAGGCGAACTCTTCCATTCCGCTTATCACCAAATTAGCGGATGCGGAGCAGATTCTGGACGCTTCCGCCTACGCAATGCTTCGCAAAGAACTGCGCATCAATGAAATCTACCAAAGCATCGTCGCGCTCCAGACAAAAGCGCCCATGATAAACGAATTCAGCCGCCCCATCGTAATTGTATAAAAGAAAAAGAAGCCCGGTCAGTATGTTTTCATACTCTCCGGGCTTGTTCTTTATGATGTGTGTACTTCTTTTATTTTTCAGGCTATAAAAAGTTGCCTTTTCCAGAATGAGCCATATTGCCCCTGGTCAATATATTTTAGTTCTTAAAGCTGTGTATCGGTGCAGGAATTCTTCCGCCACGATTAACAAAGGCATCACAGGAAAAATTATTGACCGGCATAATGGGTGCATATCCTAACAGTCCGCCAAACTCTACCGTCTCGCCCACTCCCTTGCCCACAACCGGAATAATTCTCACGGCGGTAGTCTTCTGGTTCACCATTCCGATTGCCATTTCATCCGCGATAATACCGGAAAGTGTGGTCGCCTTTGTGTCACCGGGAACCGCTATCATATCCAGTCCCACGGAGCAGACACAGGTCATTGCTTCCAATTTTTCCAAGGTTAAAGCACCGGCTGTCACTGCGTCAATCATTCCCTGATCTTCGCTGACCGGAATAAATGCACCGCTCAAGCCTCCCACATAGGAGGACGCCATTACACCGCCCTTTTTCACCTGATCATTCAAAAGTGCAAGTGCTGCGGTAGTACCGGGTGCACCCGCATACTCCAGACCGATTTCACACAAAATATCCGCTACACTGTCGCCGATTGCCGGTGTGGGTGCCAAGGACAAATCCACGATACCGAAAGGAACGCCAAGCATCTTGGATGCCTCCTGTGCCACAAGCTGACCGACTCTCGTCACCTTGAAAGCGGTCTTTTTAATTGTCTCACACAATACCTCAAAGTTTGCGCCTCTCACCTTTTCCAGTGCAGTTTTTACTACTCCGGGGCCGCTGACACCGACATTGATAATTTTATCAGCCTCTGTTACCCCGTGGAACGCACCCGCCATAAACGGATTGTCGTCCGGTGCATTACAGAACACAACCAGCTTTGCACATCCGAGGGAATCGTTCTCCTTCGTGTACTCCGCTGTCTCCTTAATCATTTCACCCATCAGTTTGACCGCGTCCATGTTGATTCCGGTTTTGGTGGAACCCAAGTTTACGGAACTGCAGACACGCTCTGTGGTGGAAAGTGCCAACGGAATGGAGCGGATTAAAAGTTCGTCCGCCGGTGTCATTCCCTTGCTCACAAGTGCGGAATATCCGCCGATAAAGTTTACTCCAACCTCATGCGCCACTTTATCCAGTGTCTTTGCAATGCTTGCAAAATCTTCAACCGTCTTGCAGGCTGCTCCGCCCACCAGTGCAATGGGAGTTACGGAAATTCTTTTGTTGACAATAGGAATGCCAAACTCTCTGGAAATCTCCTCTCCCGTCTTTACCAAATCCTTGGCTGCTTCATATATTTTATGGTAAATCTTATCATTCAATTTCTGCAAATCAGAGTCAATACAGTCAAGCAGGCTGATACCCAGTGTGATAGTACGCACATCTAAGTTTTCTTCCTCTATCATTTTGTTGGTCTCTGTCACTTCATATAAATTAATCATCTGAACTGTCCATGCCTTTCCAATTTGGTCATTCTGCTTCCTAGGTTAAATTCTGTGCATCTTGTCAAAAATTTCTTCCTTCTGACATTTAATCACAACGCCAATCTGCTCTCCGAGAGCAGCAAGTTCATCTGCAATATCCCCGAATTTCTTGGTTGCCTGATTGTTGTCCACAATCATCATCATGTTGAAATATCCCTGTACAATGGTCTGGGAAATATCCAGAATGTTCACTTCATTCTCTGCAAGATATGTACACACTTTTGCGATAATACCTACTGTGTCCTTACCTACTACCGTAATAATTGTCTTTTTCATGTCTAACCTCATTCCCGCGATGCCCGCGTTTCTATCATTCCTTTTATTTAACTACAATTTTCCATGCTTTGCAAGCAATTTCCATATTTCCTTTCGCGGTTTCTACGCAATATTTACAACTTGGGAAACCTCATCCCTTGCTGCCACCTGAATCCGGAAATCATTTGCGTTATAAGGATTGTCTCCCATGGTTATCTCCATACGCACTGCCTCGTAAGCAAGCTCCGGCAGATTGTTTTCTTTGCTGAGATGCCCTAAAATAATATTCTGCATTCCGTCATGTAAAATCCTGCTCAACAGTCTGCCGGAATTTTCGTTGGAAAGATGTCCTCTGTCCCCCAGAATTCTCTGTTTCAGATAATAAGGGTACGGGCCGACCTGCAGCATATTCACATCATGGTTTGCTTCCAGCAAAACAGCGTCCATCCCTTTCAGGCATTCCACCGTATAATCATTGTAGACACCCAAATCCGTGCAGATTCCCACTTTTTTATTGCCGTAAGAAATGCGGTAAGCCACCGGCTGCGCCGCATCATGAGAAATCCGCATGGGGTTCACCGTCAAATCCTTGATGGTGAGCTTCACATCCTCTTTTACCTCATGAAAAAGCGAACTGTCAATTTTGCCTACCCCGCCGCCGGTCAGAATTGCCTCTATCGTCCCCGGCGTGGCATAAATTGGAACACCGTATTTTCGGGCAATCACACCAAGACCGTTGATATGGTCGGCGTGTTCATGGGTGATAAGAATACCGTCCAAATCTCTTGCGGACAGTCCTAAACTGTTCAGACCAAGTTCCGTTCTTTTTCCGCTGATTCCTACATCTACAAGCAGATGTGTTGCCTCAGAGCCTACATAAATGCAGTTTCCGCTGCTTCCGCTTGCAATACTACATAATCTCATCTTGTCATTCTCTCTTCCTTACTCTTTCCAATAAACGGATATGATGTCTCCGTCTTTCAATGTCTCCATATATCCGGCGGCACGTCCGTTTAACTGGGTCACAATTCCGCGACCTTTTGAATCCTGTAAATTGAACTTTATGTAATCGAAAATATCCACATAAACATATTCCGGTTTGCCGGACATGGTGATTCGCTGTCCGTTCGCCACCACAGTGATGGTGATGGGAATCTTGGGTGGCTCCGGCTCCAGGGTTTCCGGTTCCGGCTCGGTGGACTGCTCCTGTTGCTCTGCCGCTTTCATTTCCGCCCCACTGGTCTTCTCCTGTGCATTCTCAGGTTGTACCTCCGTCTGCTCCGAAACTTCCTCTTTCTGTTCCGGCTCGACGAGCTGTTCCGGTTGTTCTGCTTCTTTCACTCCCGGTTCGACAGGTTGTTCCTGTGCGGTCTCAGGTTGTGCCTCCGCCTGCTCCGGTTCCTGCCGCAATGGTTCTTCCTGCTCAACCTGCACTTCCGGCTCAGTGAACTGTTTCGGTTGCTCCGCTTCTTTCACTTCCGGTTCGACAGACTTCTCTTGTGCAGTCTCAGGTTGTTCCTCAGTCTGCTCCGGTTCCCGCTGCAATGGTTCTTCCTTCTCAGCTACCGCGTCCTGCTCCTGCGTTACTTCCTCCTCAGGCTCCGCCTCCTCACTCCAGCTTACCGTAAAGTTCTCGTAAACTCTCGTATCCGGATTTGCCACAATATCATTGACGCGGATATTGCCTCCGAGCGGCATATCCAGAAATTCTGCCACCTCTGTCACCGTGTAATAATTGCGCACAAGAATATCGTCATTCTCGCGAATCTGATAAAATTCATTTTCCAGCTTGCCGTTTACCGAAGCGGTTTTAGGCAAATCTATTTTTCTTCCGTTGACATATACATGCAGTCTGTCTGACATTTCCGTCAGTTTTCCAAGTTCCTGTTTTGCAGGCTCTCCCATGGTGGAAGAAATGACTTCGATTCTGTCTCCGTTATGTACCTTGGTGTAGATATCCGCAGTCTCTCCGTTTACCATTATAACAGAGGCTTCTCCCTGCAGTCCTCTCACCATCCGAGCTTTTCCGTTCACGGTAAATGTCAGTGCCTGTCCTCTCTTGGGGAACAAATCATCATTGGGGAACTGTGCCTGCATTGCCGCGTCTGCCACGGACAGCTTGCCGTTGTCGTAAAGTTTCATGCGCTCCCCGTTTAATTCCACAAAGATGAAATTGTTGCTCTGCTCATAGTAGCTGAGACAAATACCGATGGGTGTTACCATCATGGAATCTTTTCTGGCATTCTCCAGTTCAAATACGATATTCTGCATTACTTCCTGACCACGGATTGCGACACGCTCTTTTACAATGTCAAGTTCTGCCGCAAGCTGCTCCGTATATCCGGGAATCATGCCACCGCCGCCGACCACAAACACCGCGCTGACAGCCTTGTCACCATTTAATTCCTTGATGCAGTCTGCCACCAGATGCGTCATTTTTTCCACGGCTTCGTGCAAAACGTCTGCAACCTCTTTTGCCGTGATGGTCTGAGGCAGTCCCATAATATCCTGATACTCAATCGTTTCCTGCGAACCGCTCTTTCTCTTAATCTGCTCTGCGGTTTCAAAATCCACAAGGCAGTGCTGCACAATAATATCCGTCAGGCTGTCCCCCGCCACAGGAATCATGCCATAAGCGGTAATCGTGCCGTCCTTCGTAATGGAAATATCGCTGGTGCCGGCTCCCACGTCCACCAGTGCCATGTTCAGCATTCGGAATTTCTCCGGGATTGCCACCTGAATTGCCGCAATAGGCTCCAGTGTCAGGTTTGCCACCCGAAGTCCTGCCAGTTCCACAGCCTTATAGAGTCCGTCCACTACGTCATCCGGCAGAAAGGTTGCAATCAAATCCAGTCCGATGGTGTTCGCCTTGTGACCTTCCAGATTTCCCATAGGATACCCGTTCATATAGTAACGCATGGGGGTATAACCTACGCAGTAGAATTTCATATCGGTATCATTGTGTCCCTGAAATTCCTCATATGCCTTTTCCACACCTTTTGTGGAAAGCGCATTAATATCTTCCTCTGTCACTTCCTTGTCCGAATCAAACTTATGCTCCACAGAGGTCGTGATTGTCCGCAGCACACGTCCTGCGGCAGCGATACACACATCCGTGAGTGTTCTGTTCAAATCCTCTTCCAGCTGTGATTTCACAAAAGCAATGGTCTCACCCACCTTGCCAATGTCATGAATCTGTCCGTCCAGCATGGCTCTCGTCTCATGTTCTTTGGAACGCTGTGCCATCACATGGAACTTTCCTCCGTTTAAGTAACCCACGGTTCCCACAATACTTCTCGTACCAATATCCAGACCAAATACCAGTTGTCCCTGACCCTCTTTTACTCCTGCCATGTGTAAGCCTCCAGTTTCTTATCTATTTGCCGATAGCTTTCCGCCAATGCTCCACTGTTATCAATCACAAAATTGCTTGCCTGCCTGAACTGTTCTTCCGAAAGCTGGCTTGCCATAATTCTCTGAATCTTTTCGTCGGTGTATCCTCTGGCGCTTTTCAGCCGTTTGGCGCGCACCTCTTCATCCGCATAAATGTACCACATCTCATCCACAAGACTGCCGTACCCGGTTTCTATCAACAGAGCCGCCTCCACGAAAAAAAGCTCTACCGCGCCGCTCTGCCTTGCCAGTTCCAAGTGTTCCAACAGATATTCCTTTACCGCCGGATGCACAATTTCATTGACCTGCTTTAAAAGGCTTTTGTCCGCAAATATTTTATCTGCCATCACCTTTTTGTTAATCTGTCCGCTCTCGTCCAGCACCTCTTGTCCAAGCAACTTCACCAGTTTACGATAGCACTCCGTGCCGGGCAGCTTCACCAGATGCGCCACTTCATCCGAAAGGTATATTTCACATTTATAATGCTTTCTGATATAGCTTAAAATCTCGGACTTTCCGGCACCTACACCTCCGGTAATCCCGATAAAAAGCATTTTGTTATTTGGCCTCATACCAGTTATCTCCCGTATGCAAATCCACCTCCAGCGTCACCGCCAGATTTGCGGCAGATTTCATATTTTCCGTAAGAATTTTGCGCACCTGCGCTTCCTCTTCCTTCTTTGTCTCAATCAGCAGTTCGTCGTGCACCTGCAAAATCAGTTTGGACTCAAGTCCATCCTCCCTGAGTGCCCGCCAAACCTTTATCATGGCAATCTTGATAATGTCCGCCGCGGTTCCCTGTATGGGGGAATTCATGGCAACTCTCTCTCCGAAAGAACGCTGCATAAAGTTGGAGGAAGAAAGCTCCGGCACCGGACGTCTCCTGTGGAACATGGTTGTCACATATCCTTTTTCCTTTGCCTCAGCTACCAGACGGTCCAAGAACTCCTTTACTCCCGGATAGGTTGCAAAATACTGTTCGATATATTCCGCCGCTTCCTTTTTACTGATACTCAAATCCTGACTCAGTCCAAAGGAGCTGATACCGTAGACGATTCCAAAATTTACCGCCTTGGCATTTCTTCTCTGTAAATCCGTCACTTCCTCAAAGGGCGTGTGAAATACCTTCGACGCCGTAATGCGGTGAATATCCTGATCCATGTGATATGCTTCTATCAACTGCTCATCCCCGGACATATCCGCCAGAACCCTTAACTCTATCTGGGAATAATCCGCGTCCATGAATTCATAGCCTTCCTTGGGCACAAACACTTTGCGAATCCGTCTGCCCAGTTCCATTCTCATGGGAATATTTTGCAAATTCGGCTCCGTGGAGCTGATTCGTCCCGTGGCGGTAATGGTCTGGTTAAAATTGGTATGAATCCGGTTGTCCTGCCCGATATAGGTGGCAAGTCCGTCCGCATAGGTGGACTTTAACTTGGTAAGTCCTCTGTATTCCAGAATATCTCTCACAATGGGATATTCCTCCGCCAGCTTTTCCAGTACATCCGCCGCAGTGGAATATCCGGTCTTTGTTTTCTTTCCACCGGGAATGTTCATGGTTTCAAAAAGAACTTCCCCAAGCTGCTTGGGAGAATTGATATTAAACTCCACTCCCGCCTGCGCGTGAATCGAGTTTTCCAGTTCCGTGATACGGCTCACAAGCGCATCCCCGTAGCTCTTTAACTCCTCTCTTCTTACCAAAACACCTTCCTGCTCCATATCATGAAGCACCAGAGAAAGAGGCATCTCGATTTCCCGCATCAGAGCGTCCATTTCCGTTTCCCGTAACTTCTGCTCCAGCACCGCTGCTGCCTTTCGGGACACATAAGCCCCATAGCAGTAAAAGTTCATACATTTTTCGGCGTGTTCTTTCAGGCAGACATTTCTTGCTTCCTTTCCGAAAGTTTCCTTTTCCCCCGGAATTATCATCTGTAAATGCTCCGACGCTATGGATTCCAAATCATAATCGCTCTTTAACGGATTTAACAGATAGGCCCCAATCAATATATCAAAATACCGTTCGGTCGTATCCCACGCCAAATATTCATATTGTTGTTTAATATCAAAGGTCGCAATCTGGGTCTGCTTTGACAACTGTATCAACAGCTCCCGCACCGCCTGTGTCTCGTCCTTTGACTCCTGCGGTTCTGCAAAAAGAGAAAGCTGTCCGTCCGCATCCTCTTTCGCATTTTTCAGAACCGGTACATAAAAGCACGCCGTTTCTCCCTGTTTTTTTGTTTCATAAGATAATGCCACACCGAGGAGAGTATGATTTTCCTGCATTAAAAGGAGTCCCACACAGTCACTTTTTCCAGCCTCCGTCACTGCCTTTTGAAACTCTTCCAGAGACGAAAGGGTGTGAAACTGCTCCGCTATTTTATTGTCCTGAGCGGTCTCCCCCTCTTTAAATCTGCCAAGCAGATTTTTAAATTCCAGCTTTTTAAAGATTGCATATGCCTCTTTTGTATAGTAATCTTCTGCCTTTGCGGCATCGTAATCCAATTCTACGTCGCAATCGGTCTTAATCGTTGCCAGAACTTTGCTTAAATCTGCCAGTTCTTTATTTTCTATCAGGGATTCCCGGATACTCTTTTTGGAGATTTCCTCCACATGGGCATAGATGTTATCCAGAGAACCATATTCCACCATCAGGGAGGTGGCTGTTTTCTCGCCTACCTTCGGGACACCCGGAATATTGTCGGCGGTGTCCCCCATCAATGCCTTTAATTCAATGAACTGTGTCGGCGTTACCTGATATGCTTTCTGCACATCCGCCGCATAATAGTCCTCTATCTCCGTTCTGCCCATGCGGGTCTTGGGAATTCTGATTTTGATATGCTCCGTGGCAATCTGTAATAAATCCCGGTCTCCCGATACCAGAGAAACCTCCATTCCGGCAGCTTCCGCTTTCTTTGCCAACGTTCCCAAAATGTCATCCGCTTCCAGTCCCGCCTGTTCCATAATCACCACATTCATGGCTTTCAGGACTTCCTTCATGACCGGAACCTGCTCTCTGAGTTCCTCCGGCATTGCCTTCCTTGTTCCCTTATAGGCATCATATAATTTATGACGAAATGTAGGTGCATGAACGTCAAACGCCACTGTCAGATAATCCGGCTTTTCCTCCTCCAGAATTTTAAAGAGAATATTCAGAAAACCGTATATGGCATTGGTGTGCAGTCCCTCCGCATTGCTCAAATCGGGGACTCCGTAAAAAGCCCTGTTCAGTATACTGTGTCCATCTATCAATACCAGTTTCTTACTCATGCACTCATTCTACTTTCTATAAAATAATCCACAGAATTGCCCCTGCAATGGCAAAAAGCGCCGCCACTTCCAACACCTCTCCGATATGCAGAAAACGTCTGTGCCGTTTTACTTTGCGTTCCGATTCTTCCAACTGCTGATTCAGCTCCTTCTGCAAATCGAAGGCGTCGCCCTCTTCCAGACGCTGTATACCTTCCGTCACCAGAAACCGGATGACCAGCTCCTCCTTACAGTCCGCACATTCCTTTCTGTGCTTGTTGAACTGTTCCAACGTCAGAAAATCCAGTTTTCGATTGATAAAATCCGGAATCAGTTTTTCAAATTCTTTACATTCCATGGCTTCACCCATCTTTGGCTGTTTTGTTGCTACTTTCAATATATCCACGCATACATTATTACTATACAACATATTGGGGAAAAAGGCTAGTATTACTTACTTTCCGCATTGCAAAAAGCGCCCGGTTTCGGCTGTTGTTCCGAAACCGGGCGTTCCTGTTAAGACATTGTCCGATACATTTATTTATAGATTAATTTCCGCCAAGCTGTTACTTGATTTCAGCCAGTTTGAAGATGAACTTCACACTGCCGTTCATATCTTCCGAAATGCCGGAGAAGGAGTTGTAATTACCGCCCACTTCCACCGTTGCTTTCAGACGGTCAATGGACTCCTGTATGCCGCTGTCATCCAGCTCTGCCAGTTTGCTGATTCCTTCCTCGTCAAAGGTACTCATGCCGTCCCGCAAATCCATGGCGCCGTCCTTCAGCTGAGAAATACCATCTATCAGTGCACCGCTTCCGCTGTTTAAGGTGTCCACTCCTGCCTTCAAATCTTTTGTACCCTGCGCTAACTGCTTGCTGCCGTTTACCAAAGAATCCGTTCCGCCGACCAGTTCTCCCACACCGTTAGAAAGCTGGGAGGCACCGTTTACAAGCTGTCCTGCGCCATCGGAGAGTTTTGCCGCTCCGGTGCTTGCAGATGAAACTCCTGCGGTATAAGCCAGCAATCCCTGATAGAAGGTATTGTAGTCATCCAGTGATTTTTTCAGTGCCACAACCTTTGCAGCGCCTTCATTTGCCGCGTTCATCTGACTTGCCAGATTCTCGTTGATAAGCTGCTGTTTCTGTGCTTCCACATTCTGCTCGATTAACTGCTTTCCTTCCTCCGTTGCCAGATAAGCGTCCGCATTGCTGTCCACTGCTGCCACCATTGCCTGCACACCCGCATCACCGCCGGACACGGTTACACCGCTCTTTGCGGCATTATAAATATCTCTTGTGATAGGATAACCCTGTGCCTGCATGTTTGCAATAACGGAATCTACCACACCGCCGGTTCCGTTCTGTCCGTTTCTCACTGCTGCCGTTACGGCTGCACGGATTTGAGGCTCATTGGCATTTACCTGTGCCGTCACCTGAGCACGGACATTCGCCTCACCAAGACTGTCCAAAAGACCGTTCAGATAGTCATCATAATTGTCACGGTTCATATCAGCACTGACACCCAGTGCGTTTAACTGTTTGTTTACCTCTGCCAAAAGGGAATCAAATACCTGCGCTGCCGCACCGTTTAACTGTCCGTTCCTGGAGGCAAGGGCATTTAAGCCTGCTGCCAGTTCCTGTGCTCCTGACTGCAAAGAGGTGCTTCCGTTCTTTAAGGAAGCGGCACCGTCTGCAAGCTGTCCCGCTCCCGTGCGTAGCTTTCCGGCTCCGTCTGCCAGACTGTTTGCACCGTTTACCAAATCTCCGGCGCCGTTTGCCAGCTTGCCGACACCGTCCTTTAATTCTCCGGATTTATTGTAAAGCTCCTCCACACCGTCATACAAATCGGAGGAACCGTCCATCAGCTGCTTGGAGGCATCCTGCAGTTCATCCAGTGCATCCGTCAGGTCACTCAAATCATCCATATCATCCAGATTCAGATTTTCAAAAATGGAGTTGGTAGCCACACAGTAAACACTGCCCATGGAGAAATCCGTTACATCCGCCTCTATTTCCAAAGAATCGGATAATTCTTCCAAATCAAGGCTCTCTGCAAGTCCCGGAAAAGCAATTCCCGTTACAATGCTCTTATTGCCGTCATTCAGGACTTTACCGGAGGATACACGCACATTGGAAAACTGGTCGTTGTCCAAAATCATTCCCGTCAAAAGAGCAAACGGCACATAGATTTTTTCGCTCTCTCCGGCAATTTCCTTATTCTCATACAGATTGTCCTGATACTCATAGCGGATAACCACATGACCGCTCTTGCCGGACAAATCCTCTGCCTTCATCTCCTTGCCGTCCAAGGTGTAGGTGACGGATACCGTAACCGGCAGTTCCTTATCCAGACTTCCCTGATAATAAACGTCCTTTCCGCCGGTGCTCCAAATCAGCTTGTCGTTTTCCCACTGGTATTCCTCGCCGTCCTTCACAGCCTTGAAATCTGCCAGTTCGGAAGTATCGCTCAGCACATCCTGCTTCTGGTTGTTTTTAATCCAGTCACTGACGATAACCTTCTGGGTACTGCCGTCCGCATTCAAAAGAACATACACGGTTTCATCCTTGCTGTTGCTCTCATCGTCCGTTGGCGTCCAGATCGTGTTTACCGCATCATCAATCTTTTCCTTGATTTCCTGATTTTTCTTTTCGGTCACATTATTTTTCGCATATACCGTAGCCTGTGTCACTCCTGCTGCCATGACACCTGCAAGACAAAATGCACCGACTTTACAAACTTTTCTTTTTATATCAAGCATCTCTTTTTTCCTCTCTTTCTTTTTATTTATGTTATTTATGCTGTGCGCACATCCGCAGATTTTTTCGGGCTCTTTTGTTTAAAGCCAATACTCGTTGCGCAGATTACTTTATCAAACAGTAAAAACATTGCCGGCAGGAACACGATAACGCATACCATACTGATTAATGCGCCTCTTGCCATCAAATCGCACAGTGCGCTGATAATGTCCACATCCGAATAAAGGGCAACGCCGAAGGTTGCGGAGAAAAGACCCATGGCACTTACTATAATAGAAGGAATAGATACCTTTAAGGCATTTCCCACCGCCTCTTTTCTGCCGGTGCCCTCGTACCGCTCTTTCTTGTAACGGGTCGTCATCAAAATTGCGTAGTCAACCGTTGCGCCTAACTGAATGGTACTGATACAGATAGGAGCGATAAACGGCAGGGACGTTCCCGTATAATGTGCCAGTCCTAAATTGATAAAGATGGACAACTCTATCACGGCTACCAGAATGAACGGCAATGTAATGCTCTTTTCTACTAATGCAATGATAACGAAAATTGCCACAATGGATACCGCGTTTACAACCTTAAAGTCCTCATCCGTCGTCTCTATCAAGTCCTTTGTACAGGGTGCCTCACCGATAAGCATTCCCTGGGGGTCGTGCTCCTTCAATATGGTGTTTAACTCGTCAATCTGTGCATTGACCTCGTCCGTGGCGGTCTTATATTCCGAGTTAACCAAAAGCAGCTCCCAGTCGTCACTCTTAAGTACCTGCTCAATGGAATCCGGTATCATCTCCTCCGGAACCAGAGGACCAACCACCGACTCCATGCCGAGAACATATTTGATTCCCTCCACATCTTCCATTTCAGAAATCATGGAGCGGACTTCTTTTTCCGGAACATCCGTGCTCACAAGAACCATATGTGTTGCACCCACGCCGAACTTCTCCTGCAGCTTCGTGTTGGCGATGACATAATCCATATCCTGCGGCAGGCTGTCTCCGAGGTCGTAATATACTTCATTGTTGGTCTGTCTGTAACCGTAGTACGCAGGAATCAGCGCTACCACAAACAGCACCAGAAATACAACATACAATTTACTGATTCCGTTGGAAAGTTTACCCATATCCGGTATCAGTGACTTATGACTGGTTTTCTCCAACACCTTATCCAGAACAAGTATCAGGGAAGGAAGTGTGGTGACACAGCCGATTACACCGAGAATAACTCCCTTTGCCATAACAATTCCCAAGTCCATTCCCAAAGTATAACTCATGAAGCAGAGGGCGATGAAACCTGCCACGGTGGTGATGGAACTTCCCACCACAGAAGTAATGGTCTGGGATATGGCAACGCTCATTGCCTCCTCCTTATTGTCATAGACCTCTTTCTGCTCCTCGTAGCTGTGCCACAGGAAAATGGAATAATCCATGGTGACTGCCAGCTGCAGCACCGCGGACAATGCCTTGGTCAGATACGAAATCTCTCCCATAAAGTAATTGGTTCCCATATTTAACAGGATTGCCATTCCGATACTTATCAGGAAAATAAAAGGTGTTATCCAGTTATCCATAAATATCATCATTGCCGCACACGCTAACGCTACCGCAATGGCTACATAAATCGGCTCCTCTTTCTCACACAGATTTTTCAAATCCGTAACCATGGCTGACATGCCGGAAACGAAACATTTCTCTCCCGCAATACTCCGAATCTTGTCAATCGCTTCCATGGTGTCATCCGATGAAGTGGAACTGTCAAAGAAAATTGCCAGCATGGTGGCATCTCCGGAGTTAAACGCATCATAATATTTCTCCGGCAGAATTTTCATGGGAACGGACACATCTGCAAAGCTGTCATACCACAGCACCGTGTCCACATGCTCCACCTGCTCAATCTCCTCACGCAGTGCAGCTACATCCTTGGGTTCCATTCCCTCCATAATCACAAAGGAGAACGCACCCTTTCCAAATTCATCCATCAGAATATCCTGACCGGTTACCGTATCAAATTCATCCGGCAGATAAGTCAGCATATCATAATTGATTCTGGTCGCTGCCATTCCCAGTACGGAGGGAATCAACAACACAATCGCCAGAATTAAAATAGGTATTCGACATTTCACAACTGCCTTACCAAACTTCATATTTCTTCAACTCCTTTCAGGAACGTATTGTATTCAAAAAATCCGCTCCTGAAAACATACAGAAAAAAGGCAGTGTATCATTTTCATACACTGCCTTAAAATTATCCAAATTTTGTGCACAGGAGGTCAAATGCCTAATTTTCCTGTTTCATGCGCTCCAATGCGCTCTCGATATTCCCGCGAAGCATCACTCCGGTGCGGCGAATCAGCTCCACCGGGTCGTACTTCATACCGGCATTCAGCCAGTCCACAATCATTCCCACCAAAGCGGCACGATAGAAATTGACAATCAGCTCCTTATCCTCTTCCCTGACCGCAATATGCTCCGAAACCGTATTCACATACTGCCGCATGACTCCCGCTGCAATATTGTTCAGATACCGTTCCACCTCTTCCCGTCTCACGGAATTGTAAATATGGTAAACAAGCCGCTTATTCTCCAGTGCAAACTGCGCGGCGGATATAAATCCGTCCTCCCAGCTCTCCATATCGATATGTCCCGCCAATACCCTCTGGCTCTCCGCATTCAGAATGTGCACCAAAAGGGCATGAATGTCCTCGTAATGATAGTAAAACGTATTGCGGTTGATTCCGCAGTCCTCCGCAATATCTTTAATGGTAATCTTATCCAGCGGGCGCTCATTCAACAACCGGATAAACGATTCCTGGATTGCTCTCTCTGTAAATAATGCCACGGCGTTTCCCCTTTTCTGACTCTTTTTATCTCTCCATAACCTGCTTCCATGCCTCACACAGCCGCTCTAAGCTGCAACCGGCATTTGCCGGGCTTGTAGACGGAAGTTTCACACACTCTCTTCCTGTCATCTGCCTTGCATACTTCCGATACAGCTCATATGCCTTTCCGCCGTTGGCATAAATCCCGCGAATGGGCGCTGCATTCAAAATAACGGAAATATCATTCACCGTCACATCCTGAATGGAACTGTCGCTGGAGCCTATAATACGGCAGCTCTGAATCACATCCCAGACTGCAATATGGTGTCTGAGCAGTAAGTCCTTTTTCTCCTCCACCGTATCCGGCAGTCTGCTCTCCCCTGTAATCCGGGTAATCACTTTCCAGAACCGGTTCTGCGGGTGTCCGTAGTAGAACCGGTTTTCCCTTGATTTGACGGACGGAAAACTCCCCAGTATCAGCACCTCGGAATGTTCGTCATAAACCGGGGCAAATGTATGCTCTAAATATTCATACTCCTTCATGATACACCCCCGCTTTTGTCTCTAATCCAAAAAATGCGATAGACACCGGCTTAACGCCTTATCTATCGCATTTTCATGAATGCCGGCAATGGGACTTGAACCCATACGGTGTTGCCACCAACAGATTTTGAGTCTGCCTCGTCTGCCATTCCGACACGCCGGCATGTGCAAGTGTTCCTGCAACGAAAATTATTCTATCACAGAAACACTCTTTTGACAAGTAAATTTTCGTATTTTTTCGTACAATTTTTGTAGTTTGGTTCCGGCGGCACCGTTTCTCACTGCATACGGTACTGTATGGAAAGGGTATTGTCCTTTGCGCTCACCTTAGCAAGACTTCCGGATACAATCGGCATCATGGGCGGCAGATGTCCGATATCCGCGTCCATAATCACGGGAACATTCTTTCTTCCCGCTACTTCCAAAACTGCCTGATACGCATCCAGTCCCATCATTTCCTGTCCATAGGCACTGTTTGGACGCCCTATCAGAAATCCCTTCACATACTGAAACCACCCTGCCTGTTCCATCTGCCACATGGCACGCCTGATGGAAAAGACATTCAAATCGCACGCCTCCAAAAACCAGATAAATCCATCATCCCTATATCTTTCGATAAATTCTGCCGTCTTATCAAATTTAGTTCCAAGCAGAGTCACAAGGCAGTCCATACAACCGCCAATTAATCGTCCCTGTATCAAAAGTTCCTGACCTGCGTCAATCTCCTTGTTCCCTGCAAACATTTTGAGTGCCAGCGGGTTCTGCACATTATACGGTGCTAAAGGGTTTTCCTCACTTTTTAAGGATTCCCCTTCCCACTTACCGTAACTGTGTACCCCATTCACCGTTCCGCACAACACTCCCATGCAGTCCTCCAAAGAGGGATGCCACGGTTCCATTCCGTAAGCTGCGGCACAGGGCCCGTAGACTGCCGCCGTATCACAGACCGTTGTCAAAAGATAGGTCAGATTGGTATTATCCGAATACCCGACAAACCACTTGGGAGCCGCCTTTTTCAATGCGTCAAAATCCAGATACTCCAGAATTTCACACATCAGTTCTCCGCCCCCGCAGGAAATCAGGCAGTCATTTGTATCACTGCAATAATAATCCATAAACTCAGCGGCGCATTTCTGCGGTGTATTGCTGATTCCAATCCCGTTTCCCGCATAGCAGTTCGGACCAAGCTCCAGTCTATAGCCTTTTTCCGTCCATTTTCTTTGGGCATTTTGGAAGGCACTGTAATAAGGCTCTATCTGACATCCAAAGGAAGGTGCCACAAAACCAATGGTGCCGTTTTTCGGCAAAAAGTGCGGATACCTCATCTAATCCCCTTTTCTATGCGGTCACTTACGCATCAAAGTCAATCTTGTTATAAATATCAAAGCAGTCAAAGGTTGCAAAATAATCTCTCGGAGTCTCTGCCCGGCGAATCAGCTCTACCTGACCGTCCTCTTTTAACAAAAGTTCTGCGGATTTTAACTTTCCGTTGTAATTGTAACCCATGGCAAAGCCGTGTGCTCCGGTGTCATGGATAGCAATATAATCTCCTATGTCAATCTTCGGAAGCATTCTGTCAATGGCAAATTTATCATTGTTCTCGCAGAGAGAGCCGGTCACATCATATTTGTGGTCGCAAGGCTCATTCTCTTTTCCGAGAACCGTGATATGATGGTATGCGCCGTACATAGCGGGACGCATCAGATTTACCGCACAGGCGTCCACACCGATGTACTCCTTATGGGTGTGCTTCTCATGAATGACCTGTGTCACCAGATGTCCGTAAGGCGCCATCATAAAGCGTCCCAGTTCGGTGTAAATTGCCACATCACCCATACCTGCGGGAACCAGCACTTCCTCAAATACTTTTCTGACACCCTCACCGATGACGCGAATATCGTTCGGCTCCTGATCGGGACGGTAAGGAACTCCGATACCGCCGGAAAGGTTGATAAACTTAATGTGTGCACCTGTCTCCTTCTGTAACTTTACAGCCACCTCAAACAGCGTCTTTGCAAGGGTAGGATAATAATCATTGGTAACGGTGTTGCTTGCAAGGAATGCGTGAATACCAAAATTCTCCACACCTTTTTCCTTCAAAATGCGGAAGCCCTCAAACATCTGCTCCGTGGTAAAGCCGTATTTCGCATCCCCCGGATTATCCATGATATTGTTGCTGATGGAAAAATATCCGCCCGGATTGTAACGGCAGCTCAGCGTTTTGGGCAAATAGCCGATGGTTTTCTCCAAAAACTCAATATGGGTGAAATCATCCAGATTGATGGTTGCCCCGATTTTTGCCGCATACTCAAACTCATGCGCCGGAGTATCATTGGAGGAAAACATAATGTCCTCTCCCTTCACTCCCATGGCATGGCTCAACATTAACTCGGTCAGGGAGGAACAGTCGCAGCCACAGCCGTAATCTCTCAAAATATCAACTAAAAACGGATTGGGGGTTGCTTTTACCGCAAAAAATTCCTTATATCCCTTGTTCCATGAAAATGCTTCCTTCAACGCTTTTGCATTCTCACGGATTCCCTTTTCATCATAAATATGAAAGGGGGTGGGGTACTTTTTGGTGATTTCTTCAATCATCTCTTTTGTCACAAATGCCTTTTTTTCCATAATTTTCTCCTCTGAAACAACTTATTTATGTTTTATGAAAATCTTACATATTTTTCATGAAATCGTCCGGGTTACACATTTTCAATCTGCCAGTCGATGGGTTCCACACCGTGTTCTTTCAAAAACCGATTGGTCTGACTGAACGGCTTGCTTCCGAAAAAGCCCCTGTATGCCGACAACGGACTTGGGTGCGGTGCTTCCAGTATCAAATGATTGGGATTGTGCAGCATACTCTTCTTCATCTGCGCCGGTCTGCCCCAGAGAATAAACACAATGGGACGGTCCTGCTTATCCAGTGCCGAGATGGCAGCGTTGGTAAATTCCTCCCAGCCTTTTCCCTGATGGGAATTCGCCATATGGGCACGCACGGTCAGCACCGTATTGAGCATGAGCACGCCCTGTTTTGCCCATTTCACCAGATAACCGTTATTCGGGATATAACATTCCAAATCGTCATGCAACTCCTGATAAATATTCACCAACGACGGGGGAATGTCCACATCCGGTCTCACGGAAAAACAAAGTCCGTGTGCCTGTCCCACATTGTGATAGGGGTCCTGACCGATAATAACCACTTTCACCTGACTTAACGGCGTCAGATGAAACGCATTAAAAATATCTTCCGCCGGCGGAAATACCTGAGTGGTATTATACTCCTGACGCACAAATTCGTACAGCTTTTTATAATAGGGCTTCCGAAATTCATCTCCCAAAACCGAAAGCCAGTCATTTGTAATCATTGCCATTTTTATCCACATTTCTGCGCACGTTCTTTGCGCATAGCGAGTTTGTGTCAAGTGCGCGCAGACACAAATCTCGTGATTGAAAAATTTTATTTTTCAATCTTGCACCACCTTACAGACGCACGCTGACACCGCGGCTATGCAGATATTCCTTTACCTGCCGGATTTCCAGTTCCTTATAATGAAACAGGGATGCCGCTAAAACAGCCTCCGCTTTCGCCTCTGTCAATGCCTCATAGAAATGCTCCAGTTTACCGGCGCCTCCCGACGCAATCACCGGGATTCCCACTGCTTCCGCCACCGCTTTTGTCAAAGGCAGGTCATAGCCTTCCTTCGTTCCGTCGCCGTCCATACTGGTCAGCAGAATTTCTCCCGCTCCCATCTTTTCCGCTTTCACAGCCCATTCCACAGCGTCCATTCCCATGTCCACTCTGCCGCCGTTTTTGTAAATATTCCAGCCGCTTCCGTCCGCTCTCTTTTTCGCATCGATTGCCACCACAACACACTGGCTTCCAAACTTGTCCGCCGCGTCACTGATTAACTGCGGATTCATGATAGCCGCCGAGTTGATGGATATTTTATCTGCGCCTTCCCTTAGAATTGCCTTAAAATCGTCCACGGTGCGGATTCCTCCGCCCACCGTGAAGGGAATGAACACCTTGCTTGCGACCTCTCTGACCCACTCTAACTGGGTTGCCCGGCTGTCCGCAGACGCCGTGATGTCCAAAAACACCACCTCATCCGCTCCCGCCTTATCGTATGCCGCTGCAACCTCTGCGGGGTCGCCCGCATCCCGGAAATTCACAAAATTTACGCCTTTCACCACTCTGCCGTCTTTCACATCCAGACAGGGAATAATTCTTTTTGTATACATAATGACCTCATTTCTGTCCTTTGGAGATTTCAATAAAATTCCGTAATATTTTCAGTCCCACATCCGAACTTTTTTCGGGGTGAAACTGGCAGGCAAAAAGATTTCCCTGCTCCACTGCCGCATGAATCAATGTTCCGTACTGCGTGGTTGCCGCCACAATTTCTTCCTCTTCCGCTTTCAGATAATAGGAATGGACAAAATACACATAAGAATTCTCCGCCACACCATCAAACAATCTGCTCTGGCGGGGAAAATGCAAATCATTCCAGCCGATATGAGGGATTTTCAAGTTATCTTCTGCCGGAATGTGAAGAATTTTTCCTTTCAAAAGGTTTAATCCCTCCACGCCGGGGCTTTCCTCACTGCTCTCAAACATCAGTTGAAGTCCGAGGCAGATTCCCAGAAAAGGAATTTTCCGGCTGACGCACTCCTTAATAACCTCCACCAGTCCATAGGCACGAAGTTTTTCCATGGCGTCCCCGAATGAACCGACGCCCGGCAAAATCACACCGTCTGCACCGAGAATCACATCACGGTCTCTGGTGACATGCACCTGTTCTCCAAGAGAGAGGATTGCCTTTTCCACACTTTTGATATTTCCCGCATCATAATCTATAATTGCAATCATCTTTTTACTCCTGACCATCCTGTGAAATATTATCGATAAAGGGGGCGTTTCCAAAATCCTCCTCGCCCGGTAAAGCATCCTGCAATACCTCTGCGGAAGAATCCTGAACTGCAGAGTCACCGTTTGCTGCATCCCCTGCCGGCAAGCCCGCTCCATTAGAAGTATCCGGCTGTAAGTTATCCCATGAGCCGTATGCTTCCCCGTTTGCGATGGCGTAAACCCTTATGGAATAATCCACGTCTTTTTTCACTGCCGCAATTTCAAGCGCCTGTTCCTCAGTCAGATTGTACTGCTCGGACAAAATGTCCAAAAGCTGCTGATACATCAGTTCCACTTCCGTTCCCGCATTCCACTGTTGTGCATAACCATGCAAATCCGGATAGGAATTAACCGACTGTATCAGGCTGTCCAGCGCCTCTGCACGCTTTCCTTCCTCCGCAAACATTTCATATTCCCTTAGCCACAAGCGGATGCAGAGAATACTCTCCGACTTGGCGAACATAACCTGCTCGCTCTCCGTCAGTTCCTTGCCGTACAAATTCTGATAGCAGGTCTGGTAATCCCCGTCATAAAATGCCTTGCGGCCTTCTTTCTTCACCGCATATTCCCCGGAAATATTGGCAAGCACTACCACACAGGCACCAAAAGTCAGACAAACCAGTAATATGGGTAATACTTTCTTAAGGGAAAGTCTGCTACCCTTCGGCTGCTCTGCCTCCTCTTCCGTTTTCGGCGCCTTTTCCTTCTTTTTCCGCTTTGTATTCTTTGGCTTCTCCGCAGCTTCCTCTCCCTCTTCTCCCTCCGGAGTTTCGGCTGCTTCTGCGTTCTTCTTGCCCTTTTTCTTCTTTTTCTTTTTGTTCTTGTCCAGTTCCTCGATAATATTTTTATTTTCTTCCGAAAGCTGGATGTCCTCGTTTTCCTTCTGAGGTTCTTCCTCCTCATCTTCCTCAGTCAGTGCATCCAGAATTTTTGCAAAAAATCCTTTTTTCTTGGCAGGTTTATTCTCTGAGGTCATCGCATCCACAAGAGCCGCCTTATGCTCTCCCGCAGACACAGGACTTGCCTGTACTGAATCCTCGTCTGCCGGTGCGGTGGAATCAGAATCGGATGCCCCCGCATCAAATGCGCCTTGGTTGACAAGGCCTAAAAGCTCGTCTATATCCCCCATATCAATGTCTTCATCTGTTTTGCCCTGAGAATCCGTCTCTCCCTGCAAATCTACATCTCCTGCTGAAACTGCATTTACTTCTGTATCAGCTTCCGCTTCGGGCGCAGTATCTGACTCCTCAGCTGCCCCTTTCTTTGCAGCAATTCGTGCTGCCTTTTTTGCAGCCTTTTCTTCTTTTAATGCCTGCTTTTTCGCTGCCTTTTCTTCCTTCTTTTTCCGGCGCAGTTCGGCTTTCTGCTCCTTTTTGGATAATGGCTGTTCCGCATCATCGGATAACAAATCCTCTATATCCGACATGTTTCTCTCATTGTCAGAATCCACTTCCTCACCGTTTGCAGATACCGTGTCATCATCCGGGATTCCCTGCAGCAGAGAAATAATATCGTCATCAACCGCTTCGTTTCTGTCGGATTTATCCAACATGTCGTGAATATCTTTCAAATCAGCGTCATCCGAACTATTTAAAAGTCCCAGCAAATCGTCAACACTTCCCGTTTCCGTGTTATCCACCATATTTCCGTCAGAAATTCCTTTTGATTCCGCCTCTGCAGGCTCCGCCGCCTGAGCTTCACTTTCCTGCCGGCTCTGGTTGAGCAGCTTTTCAATCTCATCCTCGGACATATCCATGGTATCTTCCACCTCTATCGGAGAGTCAATATCCGTAGCTGTCATTTCAGGAACCGTCACATCCTGGTCGGTAACGTCAGGTTCCATGCCTTCCGGCGTGGTAATTTCAGGCACGGTGATTTCCGGCTCGGTAACCTCAGGCATAACAACTTCTGTCTCTGCGGTTTCAGGCACAGCAACCTCCGGTTCCGCAATCTCAGGTATAGCAGCTTCTGTCTCTGCGGTTTCAGGCGCAACAATTTCCTGATTCATAACCTCAGGCTCTATCACCTGCGATTCTATATTTTCAGGCGTAGTGACTTCAGGTTCTACAATCTCAGCATCTTCGTTTGCCGGTTCTGTTGCCTCTAACTCTATCGTTTCAGGCTCGACAGCATCCGGTTCCTCAGCCTCAGTCTCGACCGTTTCAGGCCCGACAACATCCGGTTCCGTCGTTTTAGGTTCGACCGTTTCAGGCTCAGCAATATCCGGCTCCACCGTCTCCTGTTTCATTTTCTCCCCGGCACTCTGTGAAGCAACAATATCATTTAAAAGATTATCTAAATACTCTTCCTGTGAAGGCATATATTTTCCCCTGCTTTCCTTTGTATTGCCACATGGCACTCTTCTTTAGTTTATCACAGGTATTCCAGCCAATCAATCGCATTCTTTGAGATTGAAATACCTTTTGCATCTAATTCTTTGGAAAACTGATACAAATTTTCATTTACCCGGCAGAATACCGCCTTCTGATTATAAAAGGCAACCTTTTCAAAAGGCCACCGGATAACGGAGGGACACTGCATCCCGACCCCCAGCTCCAAAATCAACAATTTTCGGTTCACTGTTCCCTGCAGCCACTTCATATACACCTGCCACTGCTTCAAATATCCGTTTTCATCATACTTTTCGGAATAAACATTATTTAAAATGTATTCTTTTCCGCAGTCAGGACAAGTTCCCAATACCGTATGCTCCGTCAAGGCAGCCTGTCCCTTTTCCATGATTTCATGCCTGAGTTCCTTCATGGCTTTCCAGTCCTGTTCAGAAACTTCCGTTATTTCCTGTCCGCAGACAGAAACGCACTGTTTTCTGAGACTTCCGCCGCAGGGCATAACCAGATGATTTTCCTTCCACGAAACCTTCTCTATCTCATCATTGGTCGAAGTTGAAACGACAAAATAATTTTTTCTGGATACCATTTCTGCCAATTTGGAAAGAACTTTGGTCACTTGATTATCACCACATTCCTCGGCAAACATCCTGTTCCATGCAGGAATCATCCATGCCATATCCGACTGTTCCAATGCCTGCCGCCCTTCACTATATCCCGGCAAAGTTTTCAACTGTTTCAGATTATCAAATTCCTCGCCCACTCCTATCAAAATCATATCCGCATTTTGTATTTCCTGTTGAATGTCAACTTCCTTCCGGCTCATATCCTTCTCTCTTTCCTTTTTTATATAGAAAAAGGCTGGGACTCAACCCAGCCTAATCATTTTATTTATACGATTACTCGTCCAAATGTCTGTCTATCACCAACTGGTCAATAATCTTGACAAGATTTCCTATTTCCGGTTTGGAAAGCTGTGCATCTGCTCCCAAAGCCTCTCCCTTTTTCTTCATCTCGTCATTTACCAACGAAGAGAAAATAACAACCGGAATATCCTTGGTCTCATCATCACTCTTAACCAGCTTAGTCAATCTGTGTCCGTCCATTTCAGGCATTTCAATATCTGTAATGATACATCTTACATGATCCCTTAAGGAACCATCCTCTTTGCAGTGGCAAATCACATCATATGCCTTCTGCCCGTTCTCGGTATGTATCAGATTCTCATAACCTGCATTTTTCAGGGAATCAACAATCAGCTTATTCAAAAGCGCTGAATCCTCTGCAATCAGAATAGGCACTGTGCTTCTCTTTCTGGGACCCAGTTCTCCAAGTTCAGAAACCTTAAGGCCTGTCTCCGGATTAATGTCGGATACAATTTTCTCAAAGTCAAGTATAATAATCAGCTTATCACTGCGCTTTACGATACCTGTCGCCACACTGTCATCCATGGAGGAAATGGTTGCATCCGGCTTAATAATATCTTTCCATGATACTCTGTGTATGCCTAATACATTCTCCACATGGAACGCAATGTCCAGTTTGTTAAAGTTCGTAATGATAAAAAGTCCTTTAGGTTCAGATTCGCCTCTGCCAAGACAATTCTTTAAATCAATAGCGGTAATCATTACATCACGCGGCATGAAAATCCCCTCAATACTGGGATGTGAATTGGGAACCGGTGTGACTTCCTGATAAGGAATAATTTCTCTTACCTTAGCAACATTGATACCATAGGAATTGCCGGCAAGTGTGAACTCCAAAATTTCCAGTTCATTTGTGCCGTTTTCAAGTAAAATTTTCGTATCCATCTCTTCACCTCATCATTTTCCTCAATTTAACACCATCTATATTGAGAATTTACTATTTACATGGTTCTATTATAACATATTTAACACAAAATGGAACAATTATCTAAATAATTTGTATGTTTTTTTCATTATTTGACGGCGAAAACAGGCTGTTACAGAGTGCACACACAAAAAAAGAGTAGTAAAACTACTCTTTTTACACATTTTATAGGTTTTGTACCTTCAAAACCGAACACCAAATCTTACTCTCTTTTCCATCCGTTTTCCCAACCTTTGGTCAAGCCCTCGACCGATTAGTAAATGTCAGCTGAACACATTGCTGTGCTTACACCTCATTCCTATCTACCTTGTACTCTTCAAGGGGTCTTACTCATTGCTGAGGGAAATCTCATCTTGAGGGGGGCTTCACGCTTAGATGCCTTCAGCGTTTATCCCTGCCG
>ERZ857629.59-NODE-59-length-154947-cov-13.884532_pt1 | contig 154947 bp, 118 predicted proteins | sample MGYA00519700_ERZ857629 | MGnify/ENA primary metagenome ERZ857629 (study PRJEB31778, sample SAMEA3449351) | human gut metagenome | biome: human gut; feature: human-associated habitat; material: faeces | place: United Kingdom | collected 2010/2012 ... | reverse complement strand
ACGAGAGGACCGTGTTGGACTGACCTCTGGTTTACCAGTTGTGCCGCCAGGTGCACCGCTGGGTATCTAAGTCGGGATCGGATAAGCGCTGAAAGCATCTAAGTGCGAAGCCGGCCACAAGATGAGATTTCCTCATGAGGGTCGTCAAAGACGATGACGTTGATAGGAGGCAGGTGTACAGACAGCGATGTCACAGCCGAGCCTTACTAATTGCCCGAAACTTCGGCCGCCGCCAGGCGGGTTATGCTAAGAGTGGGCTTCTTTTAAGCCTGCGTCAAAAGGAAAAGAGTCAGCAGAGACATTAAAAGCACACTTCATACGGACGGTATTTCTTGCGAGATTCAATATGTCAACGTTATTTCCGGTGGTTATAGCGTCGGGGTTCCACCTCTTCCCATTCCGAACAGAGAAGTTAAGCCCGACCGCGCCGATGGTACTGCGCAAGCGGGAGAGTAGGTCGCCGCCATCTTATTTTCAAGTGGAAGCCCTTCCAGCAAGATTGCTGGGAGGGCTTTTCGTTTCTTTGTACCGGGTCAATGCGGCATCGTTCCGTCGCGCCGGCGGCGCTCTTCCGTTACGATTGCAGCGTTGTTTCGTCGCGTCTGCGATGCTCTTTGTTTTGCCCGTTTGGGCGTGGGGGCTTCGCGTCGTGCTGCCCTTCGTTTTGTAGGGGTCAGTAGATTATGCAGTCGCAAGCACAGTAGAAGAAGACGGGGGGAATATCGTAATATAAATACCCCCGAAAGTCATGCTGAACTCTCGGGGGTATGTAGATTCCTGATTTGTGGAGATGTTTGGAATCAGTATCAAAGCATCTATTGTTGTGCATTGAGTTGCCGATCCATCGCTTCGGCAGCGTGTTTTCCGTCTCCCATAGCAAGAATGACAGTTGCTCCTCCTCTAACGATGTCTCCGCCAGCGTAGATTAGTGGAATTGAGGTTTGCATGTTGTCGTCGACTTCGATGGTGTTTTTCTTTCCCAGTTTTAAACCTTCGACAGACTTAGGGATAATTGGATTTGGAGATACTCCAATACTTACAATGACCAAGTCTGTTTCGAGCGTTTCGATTGCACCAGGTATTGGCTCAGGGCGTTTTCTTCCAGAGCTGTCTGGTTCTCCAAGTCTCATCTTCTGAAGATTGACTTCTTTGACGTGTCCGCTTTCATCTGTTGTATATGAAATTGGATTGTGAAGGGTGAGGAAACGCACGCCTTCTTCTTTTGCGTGGTGTACTTCTTCTGTACGTGCAGGCATTTCTTCTTCAGAACGTCTGTATACAATTGTTGCGGTTTTCGCTCCCAGGCGTAGGGCTGTTCTTACAGAGTCCATTGCTGTATTTCCTCCTCCAACAACGACAACATGTTTTCCGAATGGTACAGGAGTGTCACTTTCATCGTTGGAGGCATCCATCAAATTGACGCGTGTGAGGTATTCATTGGATGACATGACTCCAATGGCATTTTCACCAGGTATTCCCATAAAGTTGGGAAGTCCTGCTCCAGATCCAACAAAGATGCCTTTGTAGCCATCAGTCTTAAGTTCGTTGATTGAGATGGTTTTCCCAACGATGCAGTCTTTTACAAAAGTGACTCCTTGGGATTCAAGGCTTTTGATCTCGTGTTCAACGATGGTGTTGGGAAGTCTGAATTCAGGTATGCCATACTTCAAGACACCTCCGATTTCATGAAGCGCTTCGAATACTGTCACGGCATATCCTCTGCGTGTCATTTCACCAGCAAATGAAAGTCCAGCTGGGCCTGAACCGACAACGGCAACATGGGGTGCGTTAGTTGGTCGGTTCGATATAGGCGTTGATTTCGTGTGTTCTCTTTCGTAGTCAGCGGCAAATCTTTCCAAATATCCGATGGCCACAGCTTTGCCACCGGTTTTAAGGTGGATACAGTGGCTTTCACATTGCTTTTCTTGTGGGCATACTCTGCCGCATACAGCAGGTAAAGCGCTTGTTTCTTTGATAGTTACACAGGCTTTTGCAAAATCGCCTTGTTCAATATGTTTGACAAAACGTGGTATGTCAATGCCGACAGGACAGCCCTGTACACATCCGGGATTGTTGCAGTCCAAACATCTTTTGGCTTCCAGCTGTGCTGTCTGTGCATCAAATCCACGGTTTACTTCTTCTTTCAGTTCGTGTACACGTACCTCTGGCGGGAGTTCGTTCATCTGTTGTCGAGGAATGGCCATGCGCTCGCGTGGCGGCATGGACTTTCGTAGGGCCACTCTCCATTCGGCATTTCGTGATTTGTCTTCATCTTCTGGCTGTGCCTGGCAATTTGTTTCATTGTATTCTCCTTCGTTTTTATTGTAAAGCTCTGCTGTGTCTGCATGATGTGGGGTGGAGAGGTGCTCAGATAGTCTTGCTTCGTGTTCTTCAGAACTAAAGGCTTTCATGCGTTTGAGCATTTCATCGAAATCAACTTGGTGTCCGTCAAATTCCGGTCCGTCGACACATACGAATTTTGTAACGCCTCCAACCGTTATTCTGCAAGCGCCACACATACCCGTACCGTCTACCATGATTGTATTAAGAGACACGTCTGTCGGGATTTCATATTTCTTTGTAAGCAGGCATACAAATTTCATCATGATGGCTGGGCCAATGACAAAGCATTTGTCAATCTTTTCCTTTTGGATGATATTTTCAATGCCCTCGGTTATCAAGCCTTTGTTGCCATACGAACCGTCATCGGTCATTATGACGAGTTCGTCGGAAATGGCCCGCATTTCTTTTTCCAGTATGATCAATTCTTTGGTTCTTCCAGCAAGGACTGTGACAACTCGGTTGCCAGCGGCTTTTAAGGCGGTTGCAATGGGGAGCATGGGAGCAACACCAACACCACCACCTGCACAGATGACTGTGCCGAACTTGGCTATATGTGTTGGTTTCCCAAGTGGTCCGACAACATCGGCCAAACAATCTCCTATATTCATCGCACACAGTTTGTCTGAGGAAACACCGACGCGCTGCACGACCAATGTAATCGTTCCTTTTGCAGTATCAGCTTCTGCAATGGTTAAAGGAATACGTTCGCCGTGTTTGTCAACTCGGATGATAACAAAATGGCCGGCTTTCCTGCTGCGTGCAATTGCTGGTGCTTTGATGACGAATTTATATACATTCTCGGAGAATTGTTGCTTGCTTAAAATTTCGTTCATGGTTGATGAAGTATAAGGTTAGGTTCTTGTTGGGATTCTTGTTGTTGGACAAGAGTCGTTCTGCTTGATAGCAATGGCAAATATACAAATTTTTTCAAGAGGTTTAAGTCTTACGGGAGATAAAAACTTTTCGGTTTTGTTTTTGTTGTGTGTGGGGCTTGTGCTATCTTTGCATAAGATAGGCATCACCTCGGCAAAGCGTCCAAGCAAGCTTGACGCTCTGCTCTCGGTTCGCACTATCTTTGCATAAGATAGGCATCACCTCGGCATAGCGTTCAAGCAAGCTTGACGCTCTGCTCTCGGTTCGCACTATCTTTGCATAAGATAGGCATCACCTCGGCATAGCGTTCAAGCAAGCTTGACGCTCTGCTCTCGGTTCGCACTATCTTTGCATAAGATAGGCATCACCTCGGCATAGCGTTCAAGCAAGCTTGACGCTCTGCTCTCGGTTCGCACTATCTTTGCATAAGATAGGCATCACCTTGGCATAGCGTTCAAGCAAGCTTGACGCTCTGCTCTCGGTTCGCACTATCTTTGCATAAGATAGGCATCACCTTGGCATAGCGTTCAAGCAAGCTTGACGCTCTGCTCTCGGTTCGCACTATCTTTGACATCCTATTTAGAGTCAGGATTTAAGATCAAATTTTCAAACTAACCTAAAATAGATATTATGGAGAGGTTGTCATTAAATATAAGTTATGTGTCTTGTGCATTTGAGGATTTGTCTTCAGAGGACGCAGCGTTGGTGGTTCGTGCAAAGGAAATGTGTGAACATTCGTATGCTCCTTATTCAAAGTTTTGTGTAGGGGCGGCGGTTAGCCTGGATAATGGTGAGGTGGTGTGCGGCAGCAATCAGGAAAATGCCGCCTATCCCTCCGGTACGTGTGCAGAGCGTTGTACAATGTTTTATGCTAATGCTAGATACCCGGAGGCAACCCCTTTGGTAATTGCGATAGCGGCTAAGAACGAGAAAGGTCAGTTTACGCCAACACCTATAACGCCTTGTGGCGCTTGTCGGCAGGTCTTGATAGAGACGCAGCATCGCTATAACCATCCTTTGCGGGTTTTGCTTTATGGTGCGAGTCGTGTTTATTGTTTGGATTCGGTTAGCGATTTGCTGCCGTTCCAATTTGATGCAGATGCCTTGTAGTGCAAGATGCTTGTCGTGTTGCTCGTTTTCTTGGGAGGAGGGCGAAAATAAAATCGGATTTATTTGCTCCTTCTCTTGGTTTGCAGTAACTTCGCACTCCGAAATCAAAATGAAAGAATATGAATAACGAGTGGTTTGAATGTAAGATCAAATACGAGAAGACCATGGAGAATGGTCTCGTGAAGAAAGTGAATGAGCCCTATTTGGTTGATGCTTTGAGTTTTACCGAGGCAGAAAAAAGAATTATAGATGAGGTCTCTCCTTTCATGACAGGTGAGTTTCAGGTGTCAGACATTAAACGTGCCCGTTATGCAGAGTTTTTTGAAACAATAGAGGAAAGTGCCGACCGTTGGTTTAAGGCTAAGTTGGTTTTCATTACGCTTGATGAAAAAAGCGGGAAGGAAAAGAAGACATCTCAAAACGTGTTGATCCAGGCAGCAGATTTGCGAGGTGCGATTGACCGGCTCGACGAGGGGATGAAGGGTTCTATGATGGACTATACAATTGCTTCTGTTATGGAAACTCCCATTATGGATGTGTTTAAATACAAGCAGTCTCCTGAGTTTGAGAACAAGGAGGCAAAGCCTGAATATGAACAGTAAGTAGTTGAAATTAATAGCGATATGAGCAATTTCGAGAACATCGTAATTGGTTTTCCTGAACCGGTCAAGATGGCTCGGGGGCGTTCTGTTGCCTTTATTGAAAATATGAAATCCAAAAAACAGCCATTATGCTCGCGATAGAGTCGTGGCCGTTTTTTGGCTTTTTTGTTTAACGATATTATTATGACAGAGATTCAGAGACGGCTGTCTGAAACGATGGCCGGACTGCCCGGAAACGTAACGCTGGTGGCGGTCTCAAAATTCCATCCAGTGTCTTCTTTACAGGAGGCTTATGATGGCGGAGCGCGAATCTTCGGGGAGAGTCGCGCACAGGAGTTGGTGGCAAAGCATGAGGTTCTTCCAACAGACATAGAGTGGCATTTTATAGGGCATCTGCAGCCCAACAAGGTTAAATATATTGCTCCATTTATTTCATTAATTCATGCAGCAGATTCCCATAAGCTATTATTGGAGATTGACAAGCAAGCACGCCGTTGTGATCGCGTCATTCCTTGTTTGCTCCAACTTCATGTCGCTCAGGAAGAGACTAAGTTTGGGTTTACGGTTGATGAGTGCAGAGCATATCTTGAAAGTGGCGAATGGCGTGAACTCCATCATGTGAATATATGTGGCTTGATGTGCATGGCATCAAACACAGATGATGAAAATCGCATACGTCGTGATTTCCACACTGCCTATGAATTTTACAAAGAGGCCAAGTCGCTCTACTTTTCAGACAGGCCGGAATTTTGTGAACGTTCATGGGGGATGAGTGGCGATTACAAGATTGCGATTGAAGAGGGAAGTACGATGGTCAGAATCGGAACCCACATATTTGGAGAGAGAGAATATTAAAGAATAAAGGTTAGCGCTGCTGTTTGCAAACTGAAAATGTCATAAGGAGGTGATATCTCATAGCTTTATGGAGTGCTCTGAAAAAAAATAATAGCAGGCATGAAAAAAATAGCGCAAAAGCTTTGGTGGTATAGCAAAAAGTTGTAACTTTGCACTCGCAATCAAGAGAGATAGCGAAGTTAAAATAAAGAGAACACAATGGTGCGTTAGTTCAGCTGGTTAGAATACATGCCTGTCACGCATGGGGTCACGGGTTCGAGTCCCGTACGCACCGCCAATTGGCTCCTTAGCTCAACTGAATAGAGCATTTGACTACGGATCAAAAGGTTATAGGTTTGAATCCTATAGGAGTCACTTCTCTATTTCTGAAGTTTTTCTTCAGAAGAAAAATTATAATGTGGTATCTGCAAAAACGCAGATACCACATTTTTTTTGTTGTTCTGTGGTTTGATTTTAAAGGAGTATTTAAAAATCTTTAGACCTACCAATCTCCTAATTGTATATTACGACAATCGCGCCAGAAGCCAGGGGGATATCGGTATAAATCCACTACATCGTGTAAGCGACATGGCAACACCTAATGAAACATGGTGCAACGCCCCCAATAAATCAATTTCTATATTTGTTAGCGAACGCCGTCCCAGATGCGACCGTATCTCGCCCCAGACGCGTTCGTATCTCCTCCCAGATGCGGTCGAGTCTCCTCCCAGATGCGCTAAAAAGCATAGGCCTTGAAATACGAGGAATAATGCGGCTAACATCAACTGTCGTAGCAAGGAAACGCTGACAAAGAAAACTTCTGAGAAATGCCGTTTCAAAAGCGACAAGACTTTATTTGAGGATGAAGATTCACGCCCCTTCTAAATTTCAAAATAAACAAATCCATCTTATTTATTAAATCACATAAAATTTCACAACAATGGCTGAATTTAACAACAAGAAAGCAAACGAGATTATGAACGGAGTTATCGATTTCAATACAAACGATTTTGCCCAGTGTCTTAACCAAATGGCTCTCGTAAGAGAAAACGTTTATCAGATTCTCAGTAAGACTTACCCCGAAGAGGAGGTTGAACGCATGTTGGATAATTTCAATTTTGATTTCCACTTCGGCAAATTGATTGAATCGCTTGGCTCGCTTCAATGGGAGCAAGTTAAGCAAAAGACGTTAGTCGGATAAGCAAAGAGAATGCGGCACGCTGGCGGATTGGCTGGCGTGTCGCATTTCTCTTAAAAATTCAACAGGAAATAGTGTAGACTACAGCATAATTTACTACATTTGTGATGTAATCATTAAGGACAACAATTAAATATGTATGTTATGGAAACTATTCTTGACCACAATATGACAAAGGAGGAGCGCTATGAACTTATAGGTATGTGTTCTGATGAAAGATTTCTCCATTGTTTAGATGAAGATTCTTCAAATCATTATTTAGCAGAACTTTATCATTTAAGAGGAAATGAAGAAAAAATGATGGAGTATGTTAACAAGTTACCTAATTACATGAAATATGATTTTTTGAGACTATTATCACCCTTAGATTAGTTTTAAGTAATCATTGAAGTATAATTCCCCCTTGCTTAATCTATTTATAATTTCTTTATAATCTATCATGGATAGTTTATTCTTGAAAATTCTATCATGTAAAACATTGAAGAAATCATCATAGTAAGTATCACCTAACATCTTGCCTATCTTCTTAGTTGCAACACCTTGGCCAATGCCAAAATGCTTGAGCAAAGTTTGGAAATTGACGGAATTGTTGTAATAGCCAATTCCGTTTTTTCTTATCTCCTTATGATGCGTACCCCTTCCTCCGAATTTTGCAACAAACTGAGGGTAGGTCTGTCGTGCGTAAAACTCGTTTAATGCCTCCATCAACGGAACTGCACTAATAACCCTACCATTTTCCCATGCCTTTGAATGACAATGCAAAAATTCATGCCAAACGGTCTCCATTGCGGTTTCTTGCATTAAAGTCATTTCTTTATTATTCGCAATAGAGTGAAATGCCCCCTTCAATTCTTTCATCATATTAAAACCGTTTATTTCCTTGTTTGAGAAATAGAACTTAAATCCATTGCGCAATCTCTCAGTTCCAGCCACCTTATCACAGCTAAAGACAATGTCCCTTATCGGTTTTGGAAAGAAAGTACTATTATTGTCAATGAACGAATACAAGACTTTTTTAACTTGCTCGTCTGTCATCATTTCTTTTGGCAGCACGCTGGCATCAATCTTAACCAGATTGCTTGAAAGGCTGTAGTCTATCTGCTGAGCAGAATTTTCACCAAGCTGCGTGCCTAAAATTTTTTCCACTTGCGCCCTGTTTTCGCGAATAAAATAAGGCAGTTTCTTACGTCCTGCAGCATCAAGAAGTTTTTCTTGATTAGACTTGCACCAATTCTTGAATGCTTTCGGATAATCTTTCACGCGGTTTGGTGAAACATATCTATTGTATTCAGCATCCGACATCGCGCGTAGCATTTTCCACTCTTCACTATTTCTGTCGGCACCGTTCTATCATGTCACTTTTCGACCTATCAAAAGACCAATTTTAATTTGGGTGGCGCATTGACGAAGTACGGAGTTTAACTCGTACGTCTTTTGGTTGATAAATGTGACCTGAATGGGATGCTTATAGAACGCCTACTTATTTTGTCGTTATTGTCGTAGGGCAAAAAAAAGATGTGTATCGCTAAAGATAGGATACACATCTTTTTTTGTTGTTTAAAGGAGCATTCCTTAAAAACGGAATGAGTTTTAGGAATACTCTCAACGGTTTTTTGAGAGGCTTGTTGCTCTTATTTCACGGTCAAGGCACGTTTGATGATGTCGGTCAGCGCTGCATAGTGGTCGCGTGTTGCTTGATCGGCGGCGCGTGCAACTTTCAGACGTGAGGAGAGCGTCCGTAACGCGCTCAGCATGTTGGCGTGTGTTGGACTTGTGACGTCCCCGCCTTTGTAATATCCAACGAGCGTTGTCACGTATGTCGTTTGCAAAGCTCTTCTGTATTCAGTGGTCTTAGCACCGCTTGCTGTTTCCTTGAACAACATGTTGGTCAGGTCTTTCAGATAGTCGTTCAGCGGATATTCGGGTGTCATTTTCTCAAGTCGTGACGATTTGAGGAGATTTCCCATCACGTTGCGTCCGATACCGATGGTCAGGACTTGCGGATTTGCCATCAGGCGGTTCATGTAAGGCACATCAATGAGCCATGTCGGTTCGGTGAATATATGTCGGTTGATGTAATCGAGCGCGTATTTCTGTTTCTCGCGTGAGAGGTTGGTGAATACAGCTCCCGGTTCGTCCACCGTTTTATAGTCTTTGTAGACACCTGCAATGTTTCCTGCCACGTGGTTGGCGTAGCGGTTGAACTGTGACAAGACTTGGTCGTACATTGACGAGAGGTTTTTGCCATAGATGTCATTGCTTTCATAGGTCCATTCTGGGAGCTGCTTGATGATGCGTTTCAGGTTTAAGATACCATATTCGCTTGCTTTCACAGCATCGTCTCCCAAGTCTTCTCTTTGACAGCGTGAGTCGTTTGTCGTGTTGGTTTCCCCGTCGCCAAACCAGAGACGGCGGTTACCCCGCAGCGTTTCGCTGGTCATCTTTTCCAGTTCCCAGTGGTCGCTTTCAGCGTCGTAGGCATTCCACATCGGCGTGTATCCCCATTTGATGGCCCAGCAGTCGTAGTCACCGATGCGGGGGAACATTCCGGCGTGCGTGATGCTGTCTTCCGGTTGTGCCACGTAGTTGAATCGGGCATAGTCCATGATAGACGGCGTGTGTCCGTTGGCTTCCAGCCAGGCTCTGTTTCTCAGACTATCGACGGGCACTGTGCTTGACGAACCGAAATTGTGGCGAAGTCCCAATGTGTGTCCAACTTCGTGTGACGACACGAAGCGGATGAGCTGTCCCATGAGTTCGTCGCTGAGTTTCATTTTGCGGGCTTCGGGGTCAACACATCCAGCCTGAATCATATACCAGTCGTGGCAGAGTCGCATCACGTTGTGATACCATCCGATGTGTGATTCAATGATTTCGCCCGTTCGTGGATCGTGAATTTGCGGTCCGTAGGCATTTTCAATGGGCGATGCATAATAGCGGATGACAGAGAAGCGGGCGTCTTCCATTGACATGCTGTCGCAGCCAACAGGCCATTCTTTAGCCATGATTGCGTTTTTGAATCCCGCGTGTTCAAATGCCTTTTGCCAGTCGTTGACACCTTGGATGAGGTAAGGGCGCCACTTCTTCGGCGTTGCGGGGTCGATGTAGTAGACAATTGGTTTTTTGGGCTCCACCAGTTCGCCGCGTTTCATTTTTTCCATGTCGGTGCTGTCTTTCGGCTCCAGACGCCAGCGGGTGATGAAACGCATTGTTTCAGAGCGCTGCTGATTGTCGGCAAAGACATAGTATCTGTCAGAGAAGTAGCCAACGCGTGGATCGAAGAGGCGTGGAATCATGGGGTCTTTGGGGAGGAGAACAAAGGAGATGTTGAGTCCCAGGGTGACACGTCCCGTGTTTGAGCCAGCGATGGTGCTGGTGGTTGAAGTCATCCATGTCTTCACCGTTCTGATTTCCGTGTTTAAGGGGAATGTCTTGATGCTTTCAATGTATGATGCTTGCGGCATGTATCCTTGCAGGCCAAATTCTTTTTTGATGTCCCGACTGACACCCAGGGCAGGGTTATCTTCATTGAAGAATGACGTGACTTTGACCAGATAGTGTCCTTTTCTGTGTCCTTCAATCTTGAAGGTGCCGATGATGGGGTTGTTGTTGCTCGTTTTGACGGCGCGGTCGATGGCGTCCATCGAATTTCCCATGTTGACCATGAGGTCAGACCTCAGCAGCATGACATTTCCTGGCGCTGGTTCCCAATAAACGGTTTGCTGGTTTACGGATTCGCCGCCATATTTTCCCGTCCCTGCCGGTGTAGAGGTGAAACGCACCGTGGCCAGGAAGCGTCGGGAGAGTAGGGAATCGGGGATGTCGAAAAAGTAGTCGGCATCACGTCTCAACACGCCAAAAAGTCCCTCTTGTCCGCTTGTGAAGGCAGATTGTGACTTCGTGGTGGTTGCAGCAGGTTTTTTTGACGGTTTCTTGTCCGCCATTGCTGTGCAACACATGGTGGCTCCGAGAAGCACCAATAAAAATGACTTCTTCATTTTTTTGAGATTAGGTTTTGTGTGGTGTTATTGGTTAAGTGTTTTTGTAAATGTTTCGTAGGATATTTCCAAACGGCTCAATTCATAATTCTGGAGTTTCAGTGAAAATTGTCCAGGTAGGTCTTGCAGGTCAAAATAATGACGCATGATGCTTGCCATGTTGTATGCCCGTTTGTTGTCTTTCTTCAGCAGGACGATGTAGTGGTGTCGTATCAAATCCTTGTTTTCTTCCTCTTGCCGCAGGTTTTGAAACAGGAGGAAGTAGCAGAGATCGGTTTCTGTACGCTGAAGAGCGTTGAGCCGGAATTCTGTGTCTTTGGCAAATTCGTAAAGCAGGATGTCGGCATCTTCGCGGCGACTTGTGACCGGGAGCAGGCTGTCTAATATTTTCCGGCAGTCAATGTCAGAACACCCTGCAGAGAATTGGTGGAGACGTTCGTCTTTCAGGTTGAGCAACGCTTTGGCATGCAGTTTGGCTGCGGCTTTCAGAAATGTGCCTAAATAGGCTTTGGGCTTTTGTGGCACGATGTCGAAGAAAAGAGTCATGAAAGCCGATGGGTTTGTTATGGCTGGCAATAACTCTTCTGCAAGCATGTAGCTCGCCGTTCTGAATTCGCTGTGGCTCAACTGGTTCAGCAGACAGGATAACGCTGAAGAGTCGGCCTCTGTAACCAATGGCTGCAGGCGTGCAGACAAGCGGCTGTTGTGTCGGTGGACGTTGGTCATTGGGATGTTGGCTTTTGGAAGGTTGACTCTGCTATCGGTTAACTTTTTTTATTCCGCCTTGCTTCTCCTTTCGAGCAACACGACATTCTCAACGTGGTGCGTCTGAGGAAACATGTCGACAGGTTGTACTTTTACGACACGGTATGCCTCGTCAAGGAGCGTCAGATCACGTGCTTGCGTGGCAGGGTTGCAGCTCACATATACGATGCGTTTTGGCTCTGCAAAGAGAATTGTTGAAATGACGTCGGCGTGCATGCCAGCGCGTGGAGGGTCGGTGATGATGACATCGGGGCGACCATGCTCGTTGATGAAATCCTGTGTGAGGATGTCCTTCATGTCGCCAGCGTAGAACAGAGTGTTGTTCAGGTGGTTTAATTCTGCATTCACCTTGGCATCTTCAATGGCTTCCGGGACATATTCAATGCCGATAACTTTTTTGGCCTGATGAGCCACAAAGTTGGCGATGGTTCCTGTTCCAGTGTATAAGTCGTAAACGAGTTCGTTGCCCGTCAAGCTCGCAAATTCTCTGGCCACTTTATACAATTCGTATGCCTGCAAGGAGTTTGTCTGGTAAAAACTTTTCGGACCGACTTTAAAGCGCAGATTTTCCATTTCTTCGTAGATGTGGTCTGTTCCAAAATATGTGCAGACGTCCAAATCGCCAATTGTGTCATTGCATTTCGTGTTGTTTACATAAAGCAGAGAGGTCACCTCTGGGAATGTTTTGTGGATGAATGCAAGCGTGTCTTTGGCCTGGGCCTCTTCTTCAGGTGTGTGTATGCAGAATTGCATCAGCAACATCAATTCGCCTGTTGTTGATGTGCGAATCATCATGTTGCGCAGCAGTCCCTGTTGGGCGCGGTAGTCAAAGAAGGAGAGATTGTTTTCAAAAGCATATTCGCGGATGGCGTTGCGCAGACGGTTGTTGATGTCTGTCATCAGATGGCATTCTTCAATGTCCAGAATTTTGTCGAAGGCTCCCGTGATGTGAAACCCAACGGCGTTCATATTGTCAAACACCTCGCCTGAGGCCACCTGCTCGTTTGTCAGCCATTTTTTGTTGCAGAATCCAAATTCCAGTTTGTTTCGGTATTCTTGTGTTTTCCGGCTTCCGAGAATAGCGTTGATTTCCGGCAGTTCCACCTTGCCAATTCTCCGCAAGGTTTCTTCAACCTGTTTCTGCTTGTGGTGTAGTTGCAGTTCGTATGGCAGAATCTGCCATTTGCAACCGCCGCATACTCCAAAGTGCGGGCAGAATGGTTTTGCGCGGTCGGGGGAATACTGATGGAAGTTGACGGCTTCAGCTTCTGCAAAACTGTGTTTTTTGCGGCGGATTTGAAGATCGACAACATCTCCAGGTATGACAAACGGAACGAAAACGGCCAGGCCGTCAACTTTTGCGATGGCTTTTCCTTCTGCTGCGATGTCAGTGATAGTTATGTTCTCGAGTAGTGGTAACGGCTTTTTCTTTCTTGCCATGTTGGTAGAATTTATTTGTTATGTAAGTTGGTTGGCAAAACTGTTTGGCAGGATTCCTTCCGTGCTCTTTTGTAAATCCAAAGCAGGAAGTGCTTCTGTCTTATGAATCATAAAAAAACAATTTCGCGTTCCATTACTTTTGCTTGGTGCGACTTTAAAACAGCGTTTTTTGGCTAAATGACAGGTGTGGCAGCAGAGTTTTTAGTTTCTGACCACGTGATTCATCAGAATCCCCCCTTGAGAATGGCGTATGCCTTATACAAACCCAGTTCTCCCGCTTTGCTGAGGTCTTGACGTGCTTTGTCTTTTTCGCCTTGTTCGAGCAAGAGCAGTCCGCGGTTATAGTAGGCTTCTGCAAACATTTTGTCGGCCTTTATGGCTTCTGAAAAATGTTTGATGGCCTGTTTCGTGTCTCCCGTCTTGGCTTCGATACATCCTAAATTATATAGAGCATATTGGTTGGGCAGTTCCGTGCTGCTTGCCAACTTCTTCAATATTGTTGCGGCCGCGTTGAGTGTTGCCTTATTGCCAGCAGCCAGTCGGTCATCAGACAAATGACCTCCCCTTTGGTTTGCGTTGGGGGCGATGGCCGGTGTGGCAGATGGTTGTGAAGCCAGAAACTCGAAATATAAAATTGTGGCTTTTTGGATGTCAAGCACAAATTTCATTTTGGCATTGCTGTTGGCGTTAGACGCTTTCTGCAGCAGTTTGTTGGCCAAAGGGTAATCATATCTGTCTGAGGCAATCACCGACTGTGCAAACAGGCTGTCGGATTCAGATTTGAAACGCTTGCAATTAGTTATCCTGTCGGCCTTTTGGCTTTCATCGGAACTGCTGTGTGCGTATTCCGCAGAGAATTCAAGTGGTGCAACACCTGCCATCTTTTGCGAAATCTCAGCCGCTTGTTCAACGAAGGCAACAGACCGGTATCTTTTGTTGGCAGCCGGAGCATTGAAGGTGAACAAGAATGGGCGGATCAGCGTCTTGTCGGTCGCTTTGTTTTGCACACGTCCAAACAAATCAGCAGAGAGCATCCTTCCGTAGGCCGACCCTGTGGAGTCGTTGTCGGCATCCTCAACGAGTTCTTGGTATTTGTCGAGGCTGTGGTCGTTGTTTTGTCGCCAACGCTTGACGGGATAGCGACGTGATGATTTGCCGAAGAACATGTCTAAGTTGGCGCGTGCCACGACACTCTCATCGTTGAGCGCACCGCGCACGTCTCCGTATTTCCTGCGGCATTCGGCACGGGCATAGTAGCCATAGGTGAAATTGGGAAACTGCCGTATGATTTTAGTGAAATCAGCCGCAGCTCCGCGATAGTCTCCCGTTTCTTTTCTCAGCAGGGCGCGGTTGTAGATGGCCATGACATTATCGGGTTCCTTGTTGATGACAAACGAGAAATCGTCGATGGCCTTGTTGTTGCTCCCGACCAAGGCCAGAAGAAGACCGCGGTTGTAGTGTGCCACGAAATGCTGCGGAACGAGGCTAATAGTTTTGTCGTAGTCTGCAATGGCATCTCCAAACAGGTTCATCCCGTGGCGGGCCAGGGCACGCGCCAGATAGCATTCGTAGTTGTTTGGCTGTAGTTTTATGGCGATGGAAAGACACGAATCGGCTTCCTCATAGCGTTTTTTTTCAAGAGCATATCTTCCCTTAAACGACCATCCATCGGCATTCTCAGGATTCAATTTCAAGAGCTTGTCAATGTAATTGATGCCCTGTACGGTGTCTTTTTGCGCCAGAGAAATTTGTGCTTTTATAGCGTAGGCTCTGTAGAAATTCGGTTTGAATTTGAGCAGTGCGTCAATATCTTTCAGCGCTTTGTCATATTCTTTGAGTTGCAGATGGCATAGTCCGCGGTTGTATAATGCCCCCTCGTCTTGTGGTTTTTCTGCAATGGTTTTGGTGTAGTCTTCTGCCGCCTTATCGTATTGTTCGAGGCGGATGCGGCAAAGACCACGCAACTGGTACACTCCAATTTGAAACGGGTTTGCATTGATGGATTTCGTGCAGTCTTCCTCCGCTCCCGTGTAGTCGTCAAGGATAAATTTGGTGTATGCACGGAAGTAATAAGGCTCCCACAGAAAAGGCTTGGCCTCAATGACCTGGTTGAAATAGTGGATGGCGGTCAGATAATCGCTTGAAGCCAGAGCACTCCTTCCCATGAAAATCACTTGGTCGGTGTTTATTTGTGATAAAAGCGGGCATACGGAGAAAAGCGCCGACGCAATGGTAGCAGTCAGACGTTTGCGCCACGTTGCCATTATCTGTTTGTTGGCCTTTGTCATGGAGGTTTTTCTGGAAGGATGAAACACAAATCGTTATTGTTCCCTACTTGCATAAAGGCAATGGCTGAGTGCCACTGCCTTCGCAATATTGGTCGGGTTTAGGGAAAATGAACAAACCGTATGGAATTTCAAATATTTTCTGTCGACTGACTTGCATTCGCCCAACGGCGATGCTGGAACTAAGACTCCAGGGTGCGCCAGTCTGATGCGGGTGCCGGCCTGTTTATTTCGCGCCCTTCGTCTTGTAGCTGCAACGCACCTTCCCTTTCAGCAGGGCAGAAATTTTGCTTTTGATCATTTGCTTGCGCAGGGCAGACAGGTGGTCGACAAAAACGTGCCCGTCAAGATGGTCAAACTCATGCTGCATAACGCGTGCTAAGAATCCTTCAACCCATTCATCGTGAGGATTTCCCTGTTCGTCAATATATTTGACATGAACGCGCGTTGGGCGGCGCACTGGTTCGTGAATGCCTGGCAGGCTCAAGCAGCCTTCTTCCATTGATTCCGTTTTGCTGTTGTCCGTTTCAATGATATAGGGGTTGATATAGGCGTGGCGGAAGTCTTTGTATTCAGGAAAATCATCTTTCATGACATCGAGGGAAATTACCACCAGGCGGATGGCTTTGCCAATCTGTGGGGCGGCGAGTCCAACGCCGTCGGCGTGGTCCATCGTTTCAAACATGTCTTGGATGAGTTGTTGCAGTTCAGGATAATCCATGGTAATATCCTCAGCCGTTTTTCGCAACACAGGCTGTCCGTATGTGTAAATTGGTAAAATCATATTTCTTTGTTATACATATTTTCTTGGATATAAACCGGCTGGCAAAACCGGTGTTTGGGACACGTCACAGTTTGATTTACATCATTGAACTTCCCATGTATGATTGCAGAATCAGCGTCGCACTGATTTCGTCCACCAGCGCCTTGTTTTGCCTGCGTTTTTTCCCGAGTCCGGCATCAAGCATCACTTGGTGGGCAATGGTCGATGTGAAGCGCTCATCATAGCGAACGATGGGGAGGCTGGGGATTTCGCGTTCAAACGCTTTGATGAAATTGGCAATGCGCGCTGCGTTTTCAGACGGACAGCCGTTTAGCTGTGTCGGCCATCCAATCACGATTTTCTCAACATCTTCGCGCGCAATGTAGTCCTTCAGAAATTTCATGAGGTCTTTGGTGTCGATTGTTGTCAGACCGCCTGGAATTATTTTAAGGGGGTCTGTTACAGCCAACCCTGTGCGCTTTTTACCATAATCAATTGCAAGAATTCTACCCATAGCATGCAAAGTTATTCAAAACAAATCAGATAATGTGCTTTGGCGGTAGCGATTTTTCAGTATCCCCTTATTCTCTTGTCAAAAAATCGCATTTGCCAGCGTTGTTTTGGGTGCCAGCGAGGAATGTTGCCGCCCTTTTTCTTAGTACACCCTCAGTTGCTTCAAAACGCTTCCATCAAGGAGTCTCAGCGACAGGACGCCGTCTTCGAGCGTGGCGAATGTTGACGGGTTGCCACCCTTGGGGAATGTGGGCGACCCTGTGTTGCATATAGCAGGGCCTCCGTTTTCAGAAGGCTTGAGGCCACACAAATGTGTGTGGCCGTAAAAAAACACCTCGCAACTGCCCTTTTGGGGAAGGTTGCCTTCGTTGACGATGTGTCCGTGTGTGAGGAAGATGCGGTGTTTTCCATCGGCAACGATAGCATAGGTACTCATGATGGGGAAGGGGAGGAGCATTTGGTCGACCTCGCTGTCACAGTTGCCCCTAACGGCAACAATGTCTTTCTGGTATTTTGAAAGAATTTCAACCACTCCTGGTGCGTCAAGTCCTTCTGGCACACCGTTGCGCGGACCATAGTTCAGCAAATCGCCGAGCAATAGGAGCATGTCATAGTGTCCGTTATCGTAAAATTTCATGACCTTTTCCAAAATCGGACGTGAGCCATGTATGTCTGATAATATCAAGAATCTCATATTTTATTATAAATAGGTGTTAAAGCGTTTTTGCCTCATTTCTTTTTTCAAGCGCAAGCAGTTCGTCTCTCAGTTGTGCGGCCTCAATGAAGTCCAGTCTGGCGGCAGCCTCTTTCATCGCCTTTCTCAGTCGCTTGATGCGCTCCTCAGTCGTCTCTGACTTCTTTTTCCCGTATGCGGCAGAAAAATCCTCTGCTGCAACATGCACAGTCCTTTCTTCCGTGCCGTATGGTTTGGGAGCGTTCTTTTGTTCGGCATCGTTCTGTCTCATCTGGGCCAGCTCGTTGGTCTTCATGTTCTTCTTAATGCCCTTTGGCGTGATGCCGTGTGCTTCGTTAAACTGGATTTGCTTCAGGCGTCGTCGTGCCGTCTCGTCGATGGTCAGTTGCATCGAAGGCGTAATCTTTTTTGCGTACATGATGACGCGTCCGTTAACGTTTCTTGCGGCGCGTCCTGCGGTTTGTGTCAGCGAGCGATGGGAACGGAGGAAGCCTTCTTTGTCTGCGTCGAGAATGGCCACCAATGCCACCTCTGGCAGGTCAAGTCCCTCGCGAAGTAGGTTCACACCGACCAGCACATTGTAAATCCCCGCCCGCAGGTCCTCCATGATTTTAACACGCTCCAGGGTGTCAACGTCACTATGGATATAGGCAGTTGATATGCCGTTTTTAAGCAGATATTCCGTCAGTTCTTCTGCCATTCGCTTTGTCAGCGTCGTCACCAGTGTTCGCTCGTCGTTCCCAACGGCCTTTTGAATTTCGTCCATCAGATCGTCAACGGGAAAGTCCGTCGGGCGCACTTCTATTTGCGGGTCAAGCAGGCCAGTTGGGCGAATAACCTGTTCGACAACAATGCCTTCGCTTTCATTTAGTTCATAATTGTCGGGCGTTGCACTGACATAAATCACCTGCTTGGCCAGTTCGCGAAATTCCTCGAATTTCAGTGGGCGGTTGTCCATGGCGGCAGGCAGGCGGAATCCGTAGTTGACCAGCGACTCCTTTCGGGAACGGTCGCCTCCATACATAGCACGGATTTGCGGAACGCTCACGTGGCTTTCATCAATGACAATCAAAAAGTCATCAGGGAAAAAGTCCAGCAAGCAGTAGGGGCGTGTTCCCGCTTCGCGCCCGTCAAAATATCGGGAGTAGTTTTCAATGCCAGAGCAGTGCCCCAGCTCTCTGATCATTTCAATGTCATAGCTGACGCGCTCTTGCAGTCTTTTAGCCTCAAGCGTTTTCCCCTCCTCTTCAAAGAGCGCCACCTGTTTCCTCAGGTCGTCTTGAATTTTTCGGATAGCCATTTCCTGTGTTTCCTTGGAAGTCAGGAATAGGTTGGCCGGGTAAACCTTATACTCCTCAAATTCCGCCAGTTTGTAACCGTTCAAGGCGTCAATTTCTTCAATGCCGTCAATCTCGTCGCCCCAGAAGGAAACGCGCAGCAGTTCGTCGGCATAAGCTAGATAAATATCCACCGTGTCACCTTTCACACGGAAATTTCCCGCCTTTGGCGCCACGTCGTTTCGGGTGTATAAACTGGAAACGAGCTTTCTCAGCAAGACGTTGGGAGATACTTGCGCTCCCACTTTCAGTTCAATCACATTCTCATAGAACGCCGAAGGGTTCCCCATACCGTAGATGCAAGACACCGATGACACCACCACCACATCCTTGCGGCCCGACAAAAGCGCGGAAGTCGCTGCCAAGCGCAGTTTGTCTATATCTTCATTGATGGCCAAGTCCTTTTCTATATAGGTATCTGTTGAAGCGATGTAGGCTTCTGGCTGGTAATAGTCGTAGTACGACACGTAATATTCAACCGCATTTTCTGGGAAGAATCCCTTAAATTCAGAATACAACTGTGCTGCCAAGGTCTTGTTGTGACTTAAAACCAATGTCGGTTTGCCCGCATTGGCGATAACGTTGGCAATGGTGAAGGTCTTTCCAGAGCCAGTGACCCCCAAGAGCGTCTGGGCAGGAACGCCGTCTGCAATGCCTTGCGACAGTTGCGCGATGGCCTCCGGCTGGTCTCCCATAGGGGCAAAGTCCGAATGTATCTTGAATTTATTCATCCTTGCTTAGGTGAGCGTTTTAATGAGGGTTAAGTAATTAATAGCGTTTTCCAGAAAAACGGAAATCGGGTGGTTGGGATTATTTCCTTACGTTGATTCTTCCATTATAGAATACCTCCATTATACACATGAAAAGCCTCCAGTTGCCAGTCTGTGAAAAATCCTGCTGTTGGCTTGTTCGCTACATCCCAAGCGTCTGGAGGTTGTGGTTTCCCATAATGCGGCTGCGGTCAACGTGGCCCTTGATGCCGTCAATGCTTCCCTTCGACGTGTACTGCCACATAATATAGTCGCGCCCGTCCAGCAACACTGGACTCTCCGACTGATATTTTGCAATCATCCAATGATAGTGGCGGAAAAGCCCCAGGAAATGGCGGTTGTAGAAATTCTGGTAGGAATAGAGCAATGGCTTTTTGCCGTAATACTGTTCAACCTTCTTGATTAGTTCTGTCAGGTCTCTGATGAACTGCTCCTCAGAAACGTTGCCACGGTGCTCAATGTCAATGATGGGGACAAGGTCCTGCTCCGCCGGCTTGATATTTCTGACGATGTTGTTAAATTGCTCCTGCGGCGACACGCTGGCGCGGTAAAAATGATAGCTGCCAACGCTCAATCCGGCACGTCGGGCTTCAGTAAGGTTTCGCCGGTAGGTGTCATCCACATAGTTGGCCCCTTCCGTTGCTTTGAGGTAAACGTAGGAGATGTTCGTGCTTCTAACCACGCGTTGCCAGTCAATGGTGCCTTGGTAATGCGAAACGTCAATGCCCTCTTTGTATTTCGTGTTGATATTTCCCTTATGCGTATAAAAAGGCATGCTTTGCGCAGCCAGGGCGTTGCGGTCTTGTATGGCCCGTATCGGCATGGCGTCGGGTTCAAGCATGGCGCCAATGTCTTCACGTCCATGTTTGTTGCGGTCTTTTTTTCTGCCAAAAGCGTCGTTGGGGACCAGTAAAACAGAAAATAAGAGTGTGAAAATGAATATGTTTTGTGGCTTGGTCATGTTTTCTTGGAGATTAAAGCAATCACAAATTTACTCATTTTCTGATTATTGACTGATGGAAAAACATTAATTTACGTTACGAGGTGGTTGATTTTTGTTCTGTATGTATTCTTTCTGCTTAAGTGGGGGAACTGTTGCGGAATAAGTGGGGGCGCAGAATGGCTGTGGAGTTTAAAGTTGGCATTCCGCGAACGAGGTTTTTGTTATGTATTTCTCGCTCCTTGTAATCAGTAAAAAAATATGATAGTACGATGAAAAAACGAAGGCGGATGCAGCGATATCTGAAAGTTTGCAGCCCACATGGTAATTATTTTGTAAATTTGCATGCAGATAAATTAGGGCGGTGTGCGCGTTTATGCCCCACCGGAAAAAGAAATCGGAATATTCTTAATGTTGATATGAATACACGTGAAGAAAAGTTGCAGGCCTTCGGACGTCTGTTGGATGTTCTTGATGAGTTGCGCGTTAAATGTCCTTGGGATCGTAAGCAAACCAACGAGAGCCTGAGGCCAAACACCATTGAAGAGACCTATGAACTTTGTGATGCACTCATGAAGCACGATGACGCCAACATCTGTAAGGAGTTGGGCGATGTGTTGCTGCATGTCTGTTTTTATGCAAAAATCGGTTCGGAGCATGGCGCGTTCGATATGGCGGATGTGTGTAACCATCTTTGCGACAAATTGATATTCCGTCATCCCCATGTCTTTCCGCCAGAGGGACAGGCGCAGGCAGACGTCAATACGGCGCAGGCTGTGAGCGAACAATGGGAATTGCTGAAACAGAAAGAGAAAGACGGAAACAAAACGGTTTTGAGCGGTGTGCCAGACGCTTTGCCGGCGCTGATAAAAGCCTATCGCATACAAGATAAAGCACGCAACGTTGGCTTTGACTGGGAAGACCGCACGCAGGTGTGGGACAAGGTGAAGGAGGAAATTTCCGAATTTGAAGTTGAAGCGAAGCAGGGGAACCAGGATGACATGGAGAAGGAATTTGGCGATGTCATGTTCTCACTCATCAATGCGGCCAGATTGTATAAGATAAATCCAGAGAATGCTCTGGAAAAGACCAACCGTAAATTCATCCGCCGCTTCAACTATCTGGAGGCGCATACGCTTAAGCAAGGTCGTCAGCTGACAGATATGTCGCTCGCTGAAATGGACGAAATCTGGAATGAAGCCAAGAAAGCAGAGCGTGCTGAAGACGCTGGAAACCAATGAGAAGACGAATTATCACTTGAGTATAAAACAAAATGGACAATATACGATTGCAGCCCACAGAGACTTCCAATGAGGAGCGCTTGGTTTTGCGCACGGAAGGTCTGGTGAAAAAATATGGCAAGAGAACAGTTGTCAACGGCGTGTCTTTTGATGTGAAGCAAGGAGAAATCGTTGGGCTCTTGGGGCCGAACGGCGCTGGAAAAACCACTTCTTTTTATATGACAACAGGATTGGTCGTTCCCAATGGTGGCCGCATTTTTCTCGGCGACCAGGAGATAACGAACTTTCCAGTCTACAAACGTGCCAAGGCCGGAATCGGCTATTTGGCGCAGGAGGCTTCTGTGTTCAGGAAAATGAGCGTGGAGGATAACATCGCTTCTGTGCTTGAAATGACTGGTAAATCGAAGGAGGAACAACGCGAATCGTTGGAGAGCCTCATTAAGGAGTTTCGCTTGGAAAAGGTCAGAAAAAACTATGGCGATCGTCTTTCTGGAGGCGAACGCCGAAGAACGGAAATTGCCCGTTGTCTGGCCATCGACCCTAAATTTATTATGCTCGACGAACCGTTTGCCGGTGTGGACCCCATTGCTGTCGAGGATATCCAGTATATTGTCTGGAAACTTAAAGACCGCAACATTGGCATTCTTATCACAGACCATAACGTTGAAGAGACGCTTTGCATCACCAATCGCGCCTATCTGCTCTTTGAGGGGCGCATCCTTTTTCAGGGAACGCCAGAGGAATTGGCCGACAATCAGGTCGTCAGAGATAAGTATCTCACAAACTCGTTCAAGCTGAGAAAGAAGGATTTTCAGAAATTGAGAGAGGGCTGACAGTGAGGTGGGACGCTTGCTCCCAGCTTTCGGGCGCTTTGGAGTGGAGAACGAGGCATCTGGATTTTTCTGAGAAAAATGGATTCAGACATCTGCCTGTCTATCCCGCAAGAATAATAGATGAAAGTAGCTTGCCGGCGAGCCCGGTAAAAAATATCATTCTCAAACACACAAACAACACAAACTAAAAATGTCATTCTTACCCCTTTTAGGCTGGTGTGCGCTAACGGCCATGTCTGCCGACACAATAAGTGTCAACACGGCCCGTTGTACGCCTGCTATGGAGTTTCACGCTCCTTATCAAACAGATTCCTTGAATTTGCAGGGCAAACCATTCGACATCCAGAGTGTGATGAAGGAAAACGCTTCACTGATTGTGAAGGGCAATGACTTCAAAAGTCAGATTGTCAAAGGTACAATGTTGTCTGCTGGCTCGAAAAAGAATGTCTGCACGATGCAGGCTTTCCGTTTCGCATTGAATGCCGACCGCTTCATGAAGGTGTCGGTTTCCGTGCCCCACATGAGCAACAAACGCACCTATGTCAACGGCGAGGAAAAATCGCTTGGCGATTTGCAATTGACACCAGGACGCACAGAAATCACCATAGTCAATATGGCCAAGCCAGAGAGCCGCGACTCGTTTGTGGTCAATGTTGCTGGCAAATCTTTGGAAGGATTGACCATCGGCGAAGACCAGAAGAAGCTTTACACCGTCAAACTGATGAACGAGGGCGAACACTATAGTCAGGTGTCACTTTCTCCATCTGGACAATATCTCTTGACGGGGTATTACTATATGAAGCCCGATGGTTCGGCTGTTTACCGTTCAGTGCTAACGGATCTCAATGCGGGAAAAGATATCCTTCGCAGCAGCGCTTTTTTGCGTTATAGCTGGCTGCACCACAGCGACATTCTCTATTTCACGCGCGAAACTCCCAAGGGCATCGAAATGGTGAAGTTCCATCCGAAAACTTTGACCGAGGAAGTGGTGGCCACAAATCTGCCAGCAGGAGGCTTCACGCTTTCGCCCAAGGAAGATTACGCCATTTTCTCGCGTACGATAGAGGGGCGTAATGAACTCGTTCCGGGCCTCAAGCGCATTGAAGAACCCGACGACCGCATGGGTGGCTGGCGTAATCGCAACGCCTTATACCGTTATGATTTCAAAACCCATCAGATGCAGCCGCTAACATTTGGCCAAACTTCTGTTTGGCTCAACGACATCTCTTCCGACGGCCAGCGCCTCTTGATGAGTTTCGACCGCTTTGACGCCACGAAACGTCCTTTCAATCGCCAGACGGTTGTTGAAATGGATGCCTACACGGGAAAGGTGGACACCATTTTCTGTGATGCCACGTTTTTGAATGGTCTGAAATATTCGCCCAACGGCAAGCAGTTGCTCATCTCAGCTTCTCCCCAGGCATTCGACAATATCGGAAACGAAGTGCCTAAGGGCATGATTCCGAACGGATTCGACTATCGTCTCTACCGATACACCTTTGCCACCCAAAAAGTGGATCCAATCTTGAAGAATTTCAAACCATCGGTCAATAGCTTCACATGGTCGTATGGCGACGGCAATATTTATTTCAAGGCCGACGACGGTTATGACATCAGTTATTTCCGTCTGAATCCGAAAACGCTCAAGGTGACCCGCTTTAAGCTCCCCGTCACTTGTTTGGGCGGCATCTCTATCGCTGAGGCTCAGAGCACTCCGCGTGCCGTGTTCTTCGGACAGACTGGCACCCGCGCTCGCGACATGTATCTCTGCACCCTCTCTTCAGAACAGCCAAAAACCAAGCAGATTGGCGACATCAGTTTTGACAAGCTCTTTGGCGACGTGGCATTGGGAGAGGTCAACGACTGGGATTTCAAATCTTCGAGAGGCGACACCATCAAGGGCTTCTATGTGCTTCCAGTCAATTTCGACAAAACGAAGAAATATCCAATGATCGTTTATTATTACGGCGGTTGCACGCCGACAACGAAGCAGTTGGAATTCCTTCCATATCCCTTCCAAGTATTTGCCGGACAAGGCTATGTCGTTTACGTTGTGGAACCCAGCGGGGCCATCGGCTTCGGACAGGAATTTGCAGCGCGTCACGTCAATACCTGGGGACAGGGTTCAGCAGACGATATCATTGAGGGCACGAAGAAATTCGTGGAGGAACACAGTTTTGTCGATGGTAAGAAAATCGGTTGCATCGGTGCTTCTTATGGCGGCTTCATGACGCAATATCTCCAAACGCGCACCGACATTTTTGCTGCGGCCATTTCTCATGCTGGCATTTCAAACATTGCCAGCTATTGGGGTGGCGGAAACTGGGGATATTCTTACGGACAAACAGCCCAGTATGGCAGTTTCCCTTGGAACAATCCCGACCTCTACACCAAGCAGTCATCGCTCTTTAATGCCGACAAAATCCACACGCCCCTGCTCCTGCTTCATGGAACGGCCGATACAAACGTGCCAACCAACGAAAGTCAGCAGCTCTTCACGGCTTTGCGCATCCTTGGTCGCCCCGTAAGCTATGTTCAGGTGGATGGTGAAAACCACTACATTGCCAATTATGCCAAGCGCCAAGCATGGCAGAACACCATCTTTGCCTGGTTCGCTTATTGGCTGAAGGGACAGAAACTATGGTGGGAAACGCTTTATCCCGGAGACGATTTCGGAATCAAAAACAAAAAATAATGATGGGGGGACGGGTGCAGGATAATCAGCAATTCTGCATCCGTTCCCTGTTATTTTTTTGAGTGCCACCGATGAAAAATAAGCAGCAACTCTGCTTGATGATAAGTAGGTGTTCAATATTAGTTTAGACTGGTCATCCCCTGCATGGATACTATAAAATGATTTTGAACACCTACTTGCGGGGCCGATGCTGAGGAAGAAAACAGAAGAATCAAGATTTAAGAAATATGAATATCATTGCGTTTGCCAAGAAATGGTCGTTGCCATGCTCGCTGATGGTGGGAACAGTGGTCTATCTGCTTTTCGCCAACATCTCCGTCCTTGAACCCTTCGGCGAAATTGCCGGCCCATTTGTTGCTGGCTTGATGCCCTACGTGCTGTTCACCTTGCTTTATGTGACCTTTTGCAAAATCGAAATTAGGGAGATGAAACCGCGCTTGTGGCATTTCATTCTGCAACTCATCCGCACTTCGCTCGCCGCACTCTTCGTTGCCCTCATCTGTCTTACTTCTAATGCCGATACAAAATTGGTGTTGGAGGGCGTCTTCATTTGTGTCATTTGTCCAACGGCTGCAGCCGCGCCAGTGGTGACAGAGAAGTTAGGTGGCAGTATCGGTTCGCTTACCACTTACACCATCATCGCCAATGTCTTTACCATGGTGATTATTCCCCTATTCTTTCCGATGGTTGAAAAGAGCGCCGACATCACGTTCCTCTCCGCCTTCTTGATGGTGTTGCGCAACGTGACGGTGGTGCTGGTCGTTCCCTTGCTGTTGGCCTTGCTGAGTCGCAGGGTGGTGCCGGGCTTCGTAGAAAAAGTGAAGCGCCGGAAAAACCTCGCTTTCTATTTGTGGTGTATCAATCTCTCCATCGTTACGGGCGTCACCATAAAAAATATCACCCATTCCGGAGTGGGCGGATGGCTACTGGCGCTTCTGTTGCTCCTGCCGCTTGTTGTGACCATTGCGCAGTTTGCCATCGGCAAAGCCGTGGGGCGGCCGTTTGGTGCGAGCATCAGTGCGGGACAGGCCCTTGGCCAGAAAAATACGGTGCTTGGGATTTGGCTCACGCTGACATTTTTGAATCCTTTGGCCGCAGTTGCTCCAGGCGCCTATGTGATTTGGCAAAATATGGTCAATGCCTGGCAGTTGTGGTATAAGGGAAAATATGGGAAATTAAAATATTAGGGGAAAGTTCCCAACGTTCGCACAGGTGTTTCGACAATAACGTGGACTTCTGTTTAGTTGTGCCGCCTTCGCTTTCCCCAAAAAAAAGTAGAAACGCCCCTAAGTGTCAAGAAAAAATGCTAAATTTGCCACGCAATTATAATGGGCTGTTATCTCGGCATTCTTGATGCAGAGATTCGGTTCGTATAGATACAAGAGAATTATCAGTAAACAGACATGAATATTTCTTATAAATGGCTGAAAGAATATGTTGATTTCAGTCTTTCTCCAAACGAAGTGGCCGACGCTCTGACTAGTATAGGTCTGGAAGTTGACGGCGTTGAAGAGGTGCAGGCCATCAAGGGCGGGCTGCGCGGTTTGGTCGTTGGACATGTGCTCACTTGCGAGCCACATCCCAATTCCGACCACATGCACATCTGCTCTGTTGACCTCGGAGGGGAAGCCCCTGTACAGATTGTTTGCGGAGCACATAATGTGGCTGCCGGACAAAAGGTGATTGTGGCCACACTCGGCACAACGCTCTATGACGGAGATCAGGAATTTACCATCAAAAAATCGAAGTTGCGCGGTGTTGAAAGTCTCGGTATGATTTGTGCTGAAGACGAAATCGGTGTTGGCACCAGCCACGACGGCATCATCGTATTGCCGGAGGATACCCCTGTCGGTATGCCCGCAGCTGAATATTTCAAGCTCGAAAGCGACTATGTCATCGAAGTGGATATCACGCCAAACCGTGCGGATGCCTGCTCCCATTATGGCGTAGCCCGCGATTTCTATGCTTGGTTGCGTCGCAATGGCTATGAAACGAGCTTGCATCGTCCGGATGCCGACGGTTTCAGCGTTGACAACCACGACCTTGATATTGAAGTTGAGGTGGAAAATGCAGAAGCTTGCCCACGTTATTGTGCGGTCACCATCAAGGATTGCAAGATTGGCGAGAGCCCTGAATGGTTGAAAGAAAAATTGGAGACTATTGGTTGCCGTTCGATCAACAACGTGGTTGACGTGACTAACTATATTATGTTTGCCTATGGCCAGCCGCTACACTGTTTTGACGCTGATATGATTGAGGGCAAGAAGGTGGTTGTTCGCACGATGCCGGAGGGTACGCCTTTCGTGACGCTTGATGGCGAAGAACACAAACTCTCTGAGCGCGACCTTGCCATTTGCAATGCAAAGGCTCCTATGTGTATTGCCGGCGTTTTTGGCGGCAAGGGTTCTGGCACTTATGAGACCACCAAGAACGTGCTTTTAGAAAGCGCCTATTTCCACCCCACGTGGATTCGTAAGAGCGCCCGCCGTCATGGTTTGGGTACTGATGCTTCTTTCCGTTTTGAGCGCGGCATTGATCCAGACGGACAGATTTATGCCTTGAAGCAGGCTGCTATGTTGGTTCGAGAACTGACCGGCGGACAGATTGCCATGGACATCAAAGACGTGGAGGCTCCTGGATTGACGAAGTCGTTCCTCGTTGACCTCAATTATCAATATGTTCACGACCTCGTTGGCAAGAATATTCCTGTTGACGTCATCAAGGACATTGTGACTTCGTTGGATATGAAAGTCTTGAGCGAATCTACAACGGGGTTGCGTCTGGAAATTCCTGCCTATCGTGTGGATGTTCAGCGTCCTTGTGATGTGGTTGAAGATATTCTGCGCGTCTATGGCTACAATAATGTTGAAATTCCAACATCTGTCAAGTCGAGCCTGACCATTCAGGGGGACGTTGACCGTGCCAATAAGTTGCAGAACATCATCTCTGAGCAGTTGATTGGTCAGGGATTCAATGAAATTTTGAACAACTCCCTCACCAAGGAGGCCTATTATAAAGAACTGACGGACGAAACAGCAGATTGTCTTGTGCGCGTGCTTAACCCGCTGAGTTCCGATCTTGGCGTTTTGCGTCAGACGCTTGTGTTCGGAGGTTTGGAAACGGTGTTGCACAATGTCAATCGCAAACAGACAAACTTGCGCCTCTTTGAGTTTGGAAATTGCTACCATTATAATGCCAGTAAGCGCAATCCTGAAAAACCACTTGCTCCTTACACGGAAGAATGTCATTTGGGCTTGTGGCTTACGGGTAAACGTGTTGAAGGTTCTTGGGCGCATCCCGATGAAAATTCAAGCGTTTATGAATTGAAGGCCAACGTGTGGGGCATTTTGCAGAGACTCGGTGTTGAGCTTCGCGAGTTTAAGGTGGCCGATGGCAAGAGCGATTTGTTCAGCAAATCTTTAGCTGTCACCGACCGCAATGGTCGCGTTTACGTGGAACTCGGTGTGTTGAAGAAAGCCCTTATGCCTGAAGTTGAGGTGGAAGTGTTTTATGCCGATATTGCTTGGACGCTCCTCATGAAGAAACTTCGTAAGGGCGACGTGAGCTTCCGCGAAATTAGCAAATATCCGGCAGTGAGCCGCGACTTGGCGTTGCTTGTTGATAGCAGTGTTGAGTTTGCCCAAATCGAGCAGATTGCTCGTGCCTCGGAGAAGAAATTGCTCAAGAGCGTCACCCTCTTTGACGTTTACGAAGGCAAGAATCTTGAGGCTGGCAAGAAGAGCTACGCCGTCAACTTCACGCTGCAGGATGAGAACAAGACGATGAACGACAAGCAGACGGATGCCGTCATGAGTAAAATTATCGCTAATCTCGAAAAGCAGCTTGCTGCCAAATTGCGCTGATTATATCTGCTCAGTACATTCAAGCATTATTATACGTAATGGTAAAAAATAACTTGAACAATTTTGAAGGGTAAGGAATTATATCTTTATACCTTGTCAAAATTGATCAACTTATTCTTTCACAATTACTTACCAGAATATACAACAAATAAAAACATAAAAACCAATGGGAAGAGCCTTTGAATATAGAAAAGCTACCAAATTAAAGCGTTGGGGTCACATGGCCAAGACGTTTACGAAAATCGGTAAGCAGATTGCCGTTGCTGTAAAAGCCGGTGGTCCGGAACCTGAGAACAACCCCGCTCTCCGTGCCATCATTGCCACGGCCAAGCGTGAGAACATGCCGAAGGACAACATCGAGCGTGCCATCAAGAATGCAATGGGTAAAGACCAGAGCGAATACAAAACAATGACTTATGAAGGCTACGGTCCTCACGGTGTTGCCATTTTCGTGGACACGCTGACCGACAATCCTACGCGAACTGTTGGCGACGTTCGTTCTGTCTTCAATAAATTCAATGGTAACTTGGGTACAATGGGGTCGTTGGCCTATCTCTTCGACCACAAGTGTGTCTTCTCTTTCAAGAAGAAAGACGGCATTGATATGGACGAAATGATTCTCGACCTCATCGATTATGGTGTGGAAGACGAATATGACGAAGATGAGGAAGAGGGTAGCATCACCATCTATGGCGATCCGAAAAGCTTCGGACAGATTCAGAGCCATTTGGAAGAAAACGGTTACGAAGTAATCGGTGCTGAATTCACCTACATTCCTAATGACCTTAAGGACGTCACTGCAGAAGAGCGCGAGAGCATCGACAAGATGGTTGAGCGTTTGGAAGAATTTGACGATGTCCAGACGGTTTATACCAACATGAAGCCGGAAGCATAAGTGCTTTCCGTTGTTTTCACGTGTTCCTAAAACGGGGTTCCTTAAGGTTGCCCGCTTATAGACAAAGCCATTCTTCATTGCGAATTTATTTTTTCGTATGAAGAATGGCTTTGCGCGTATTCGGTGGCCCTTGGCTCTGGGGATTTTTTCACCGGCGAGCCTGATAGTCGGCAGGTTCCAGACGTATGGTGAAAGCCAGAGTGCCGTTGCTGGCATCGCGGTAGACGTATTCGAAATTGATTTTTTCGTCCTTGACGCGTTTCCAACTGGCATCGTTTTTGAGTTCATCCGTCAGTGTTGCTTTCACGGCCAGACGGTTTTCTTTTGCCACGGGAACAGCGTCGGCTGCCAGTGTGAAATATCTGACGTAGGTGCGTCTTTCCATGTCGTAGACAACGCTGTCAAGCGTGGTGATGTCATCAACCTGTTGTGGACAATGCTTCTTGGTGAGTTGTTCGGCCTCGTCCTTAAGGCGCTCGTCAAAATTGTTGCCGCAAGCCGTCAGAAGGCTCGCAGTCATAATAAGTAATATCTTTTTCATAATCGCATAAAATAGGTAGGAGTTTGGAAAACCGCCATCGGAATTTCTTGGTCGGGGAATGTTTCCCCAAAAAATAAACTTCCGTTGTAGAGGTCTCAGTTGCGGCCGCCAGCGTTGTCTGCGCGTTGCCGCCATTGTTTTGGAAAGTTTTTTTGATGCTACCGATATGCGAAGATAACCAAAAAATCAGAAACTATCATGTTTGAAGACAGAATAGAGCAGGCCGTTGCCAATTTCAAGGCAGGCTACAATTGTTCGCAATCGGTCGTCGCAGCCTTTGCCGACCTTTATGGTTTCACTCGGGAACAGTCTCTGCGCATGGCAGCCTCTTTCGGTGGCGGCATCGGTCGCATGCGCATGACCTGTGGCGCTGCCTGTGGCATGTTTCTTTTGGCAGGACTTGAAACAGGAGCCACAGAGGGCGATAATCGTGCTGGGAAATCCGCCAACTATAAAGTGGTGCAGGCGTTGGCTGAAAAATTCAAGAATGAGAATGGATCGCTCATTTGTGCGGAATTGCTCGGCTTGAAACCCAAGGAGCAACAAGCAGAAACGGCAGAGGCTTCAGAACGCACCAGCGCATATTATGCCAAACGCCCTTGTGTCAAAATGGTTGAAACGGCAGCCCGGATTTTCGCCGCTTTTTTGGAAGAACAACGTGGGGCAGTCTAGTCTCTGACAAAGCATGAAAGGGGCAGAGAGAGGCATAGCTTTTCCCAATAAACGTCGTTTTTCTGTCCCCTGTTACCAAAATATTTTTTCTTTTGAGTGGCGCGGGAAAGAAAAGCATTTTTTGCTTGGTCGAATTATAAAGTTTGGCTAAATTTGCGTTAGACTAAAAAATCAAACCATATAAAAAACATATTTTATCATGAGAGTTATCATTGAACCGGATTACGAGAAGTTGTCACAGTGGGCAGCTGAGTATGTCATCAATAAAATCAACGCTGCGCAGCCAACAGCTGAAAAGCCTTTCGTTTTGGGTTTGCCAACAGGCTCTTCTCCTATCGGCATGTACAAGGCTTTGGTGAAGGCCAACAAGGAAGGCCGCGTCAGCTTCAAGCACGTGTTGACTTTCAATATGGACGAATACGTTGGTCTGCCTGTTGAGCATCCAGAGAGCTACCACTCATTCATGGCCACCAACCTCTTCAACCACATCGACTGCCCGAAGGAAAACATCCACATCCTCAACGGCAACGCTGAAGACCTTGAAGCAGAATGCGCTCACTACGAGCAGATGATTGAAGAAGCAGGCGGTATCGACCTCTTCATCGGTGGCATCGGTCCTGACGGCCACATCGCTTTCAACGAGCCGGGAAGCGCCCTCACCAGCCGCACTCGCCAGAAGACGTTGACAACTGACACACGTGTTGCCAACTCACGCTTCTTCGGAGGCAATCCTGAAAACGTTCCTGCAACGGCTTTGACGGTTGGTGTAGGCACTGTTATGAGCGCCAAGGAAGTGCTTATCCTCTGCAACGGCCACAACAAGTCACGTGCGCTCCAGGCTGCCATCGAAGGCCCAGTTACTCAGATGTGGACGATTTCTGTTCTCCAAATGCATCAGCATGGCATCATCGTCTGCGACGAGGCTGCTTGCGAAGACATCAAACATGGCACTTACAAGTACTTCAAGGACATTGAAAAGAACAACATCTAATGTTGAAAAACTTGTAACCAGCTTATATTGAATTTTTAAAAATGAGAGCCCCACAAAAGCCTCGTAGGAGGGTGCTGTGTGGCTTTCATTTTGTTTAATCCCAACACGCATCATGTCCGAAACCTACGTCGCCTTTCAAAACCCCGTCTACGTCATGATCAAACCGGCAGGCGCAAGCTGCAATTTGGCCTGCGACTATTGCTATTATCTCGAAAAGAAAAACCTTTATGCCGAGAGCAAACGCCATCTCATCACAGACGAACTTCTTGAGAAATTCACCAAAGAGTATATCGAGTTGCAGACATCCGATAGTGTGCTTTTCACGTGGCATGGCGGAGAACCAATGATGCGTCCGGTCAAATTTTATGAACGGGCGTTGGAGTTGCAGCGGAAATATGCTGGAAACAAGCATATTGATAATTGCTTTCAGACCAACGGAACTCTCATCACGGATGAATGGGCTCGCTTTTTCAAGAAAAACAATTTTCTCGTAGGTGTCTCTATCGACGGCACGCAGGACATGCACGACTGCTATCGCCGAAACCGTTTCGGAAAGGCTTCTTGGGAACAGGTGATGAGGGGCATTCGAACACTCAACCGACACGATGTCATGTGGAATGCCATGGCCGTTGTCAACGATGTCAATGTGGAGCGTCCGCTAGAGTTCTATCGCTTCTTCAAGGAAATTGGTTGCCGTTACATTCAGTTTACTCCAATCGTGGAGCGCTATTTCCGTCATCCAGATGGCCGCGTGCTTGCCTCCCCGATAGAAGGCGCCATTGCTGAAATGACGCCCTTCAGCATCACTCCGGAGGCGTGGGGACGTTTCCTTAACGCCATTTTCGACGAGTGGGTGCGCCATGATGTCGGTGAATACTTCATCCAGATTTTCGATTCCACATTGGCCAATTGGGTGGGGCAGCCCCCTTCGGTGTGCTCTCTGGCGGAAACCTGCGGACATGCCACAGCCATGGAACACAACGGGGACCTTTATGTCTGTGACCATTTCGTCTTCCCCGAATTTAAGTTGGGCAACCTTAACAACACTCCGCTTAAGGATCTCACATCACAGCAGTCGTTACGCACATTTGGACAAAACAAAAAGCGGCTTCTTACGCGTCAGTGCCAGGAGTGTGAATTTCTCATGGCCTGTCATGGCGAATGTCCCAAAAACCGCTTCTCAACGTCGGCCGATGGAGAGAGGGGACATAATTACCTCTGTCAGGGATATCACGCCTTCTTCTCCCATGTTGCCCCCTATATGGACTTTATGAAATTCCAGCTCCAACATCGTCAGGCGCCCGCCAATGTGATGGCCTGGGTGGAAGAAGGAATGCCTGATTACAGGAGATAGTTTTTTTCTTCCTTATTGCAGGGCGCATTTAAGATTTGATGCCCCAAACAACAACAACTTGGCAAAGCCTTTCCCTGTGTTTATCGGTCGGCTTTGCCAAGTTGTCTTTTTTGTACAAACCTACATCAGGGCAATATTCGTGATCACGTCAGCCCCCACTTGTTTGTTGAGTAGCGATGTCAGTCGAGTGCGGTTCATCATCAAGTTGGCACGCATTGCTGGAGATGTCACGCGCACGTATAGCGTCTGGTTGCGGATGAAAATCTCCTTCGTTTGTTCTGCAACGAGCTGTCCCGCTACGTCAGCCCACGATTGTATCAGTCGATATTGGTTGAGCGGCATTTCCAAGCCCGACTGACGCATAAACCGCATAATCACGTCATCGAGCAATTCTGATTTTCTTCGTTCCATTCTTTCTCTGTTTTTCTTTTCAAGTGTACTGCATGGTTGGGTAATTGAACTAAGTAATGGTAAAAAATAACTTGACCAATTTTGTGGAGTTAGGTGTTAATTCTTCTGTCCTGTCTTTTTGCCGTTTTAAAAAATTGTCATCGGTCACATAGCCCGCTATGCTCCCTCTTCCAAAATCCAAAACCAACAAAAATACAGGTCAAAATTGGCCAACTTATTCTTTCACCATTACTAAGTTGGTGTTTAGGCAAATGATGCCATGAGCGTATTTGGGATTATTGCATTTGCCCTTTCCTCATGTCATTCATGCGGACCCACTGTTCCGTTTTCCACGTAAAACAGCCTGTAGTCTAAATTTGAATGTGCCAGGATGAAATCGAGGTGGCTGCGGTTGGTGTCTGTAATGAAAATCTGTCCGAAATCCTCTCCACCAACGTATTCCACGATGCGTGCAACTCTCTCAGCATCCAGTTTGTCGAAGATGTCGTCCAGCAGCAGCAATGGCACACGTTTTTCTCCGTGTTGTTTGAGAAAAACATATTGTGCCAGTTTCATCGCGATGAAAAAAGTCTTGGTCTGTCCCTGAGACGCTTCTCGCTTCACTGGATAACCATTCAGTTCCAACACGAGTTCGTCTTTGTGAACGCCGTGCAGCGAATAGCCAACCAGACGTTCGCGTTCCCTCCATGAGGCCAGTTGTGGTTGCAATGCTCCGCGAAACCCGTGGGAGTCGTATTTGATTGTGACCTGCTCGCGGCTGTCTGGACACAAGCGGCTGTAGAGGCGTTGGAAGATGGGGGAAAACTCTTCGACGAAATTCCGCCGCGCGTTGAACACCACTTCCGCATCAGCTCCCATCATTTCTTCTAAAACATCCATCACACCCCTGTCTGGTTCCTCCTCAGCCTTGAGCAGTGCATTCCTCTGTTTCAGTGTGCGTTCGTATCGGATGGCCGCATTGAGATAGGCCGCGTCATATTGCGAAATCACCATATCCATAAACCGACGGCGTTCCTCGCTTCCGCCAGTCACCAGTTGGGAATCGGCGGGCGAGAGCATCACAAGCGGAATTTTTCCCACGTGTTCTGAAATGCGCTTGTAGTCTTTGCCATCGCACTTTACGCGTTTTCTTGTGCCGCGTTTCAAACTGCAGACCACCTCGGTGGCCCCCATGCCGTCTGATTCATACTCTCCTTGAATCATGAAAAACTCCGTGTCGTGTCGCAGGTTGAACGCGTCGGATGCGCTCATTGTTCCCTTGCAGAATGAGAGGTAGTAGATGGCATCAAGCACGTTGGTTTTCCCCATGCCGTTCTTCCCAATAAATCCGTTCAGCTTTGGAGAGAACGAGAGGTCGGCCTGCGAGATATTGCGGTAATTAACGATGGAAATATTCTTAAGTTTCATGATACTTATTTGTGTACAGCATAAACGTGATGTGTGTGCAGGCGGAAAAATCGTCTGTCCATATCATCTGCAAAGTTAGCATAAAGAATGAAACGTGCCAAGAATATTCGACTGAGGAGAACGTTGTATGTTTACCCCTCCGTTGCTTTTTAGAGAAACGTCCTGTTTTTTGAACGCGGAATCCCAATTTGTTGCTCCAGCGTTTTGAAGTTTATGCTTAAGCAAATTGTAGCTTTTCTGTAATATTCAGTAAATACCCGTTGCTTAATTTTGCATGTGAGTCGGTGAACGATATCGCTTATATGACTGGAGCATTATTCTCTCACCATCATCCGAATACGACCACTATTTTTCGGAAGCCAGGTCTTCCGAAAATATTTCCGCTGATACCCCTGCATAACGGGAAATGTATACTCAAACTGGTTTTTATCTTATATTGATATTATAAACTAATTCTGAACCCCTGTTTAATGTCAAGAATAAACTATGCAGCCATAGACATAGGCTCCAACGCCGTTCGTTTGCTCATCAAGAGCATCAGTAGCGAAGCCGTCGGCAAACAGCAATTCAAGAAAATCCTGCTTCTGAGAATCCCCCTTCGTCTTGGACTCGACATTTTCAGCGATGGCGAACTTTCTGAGCGCAAGGCTCGTAAACTCGAACGACTCATGAAGGCCTATCGGCATCTTATGAAGATTTACGATGTGCGCTATTATCGCGCCTGTGCCACCTCTGCCATGCGTGATGCAAAAAACGGCACTGCCGTCATTCGCCAGATTGCGGAAAACTCCGGTGTCAATATCGAAATCATCAACGGCCGTGAAGAAGCACGCATCATTTATAGCAACCATCTCGAGTGTGTTGCCGATCGTCATGGTGCCTACCTCTACGTTGATGTCGGTGGCGGATCCACTGAGATCAATTTCCTTTGTGACGGCATTTTGCAGAGTTCTGCCTCCTACAACATCGGCACACTGCGTCTTCTCACAGGAAAAGTGCGCGATGATGATTGGCAGCGTATGCAATTGGACCTTGAAACCATTGCTCGCCGCGTCCCACATGTCAACATCATTGGGTCAGGCGGTAATATCAACAAAATTTATCGCATGGCATCTGTGAAAGATACCATTTCTAAGCGTCTTCCCATTGATGCGTTTCTTCGCGTTTACAACGACCTCAAGGACCTAACGACAGAGCAACGCATTGAGCGCTTTTCACTGAAGGAAGACCGTGCCGACGTCATTGTCCCGGCGGCTGAAATATTCCTCCGTATAGCCAATCTCGTTCACGCTGAATTTATTCATGTTCCAGTCATCGGTCTTGCCGATGGCATCATTGACGAGCTTTACGATCAGGCAAATCGTAAATGACCATGTTTGTATTGGTCTGGTTTTAGCTCCCATCTGTTTTGTGCGCTGTTCGCCATGTCGTATTATCTCAATATTCCGTTGATAAAAAGGAAATAAGGAATAGGTTAAAGGGGTTTCTTCGGTCCTCTTGGTTTTCAATGGATTTTGTTGTTCTATCCCTATACTTGTCAGCGCACGCGGGTTGAGACGCATTCGCACCTGGGTCGAGATACGCTCGTGTCTGGGTCGAGATTCGGTCGTGTCTGGGACGAGATACGCTCGCACGCGGGACGGTGTGCGCCGATAAGTATTAGCGACGGGACTGGGAGACCGGATGGTTTACCTCGTATTGATGAAAAATTGATGTAGGGAAGTTGGAAAAAATGTAGTCTTTCAATGCCTGTGAGTGTTGATAGTATTATATAAAGTTTGCGCTGTGTGTGCTATGAGGCACGGATAACTTTTGTTTTATTTTGTTGTTTCTGTCTAAGCGGATGGAAAAAAGGAAACGACCGTAGAACTGCTTGCTCTACGATCGTTTCCTTCTTATATTTTTGTTCTTGATTTTGGGCGTTGTTATTCCTTGATTCTGATGACAAGGTTACAGAGAATTGCGGTCAGTCCTCCTGTGGTGATGCCTGATGAGAAGAGGTTTTTCAACGTCGTTGGCAATTGGCTCAAGATTTCTGGTACCAATTCCACGCTCAATCCGAGGCTGAAACTCAGGGCGATGACCAATGTGGCTTTTCTGTTGATTTCCTGCGAGGCGATAATCTTGATGCCTGCAGCAGCAACGGTGCCGAACATGAGAAGCGTTGCTCCACCCAAGACGGGACCTGGCATCAGACTGAAGATTGTGCCGATGACAGGGAAGAGACCGAGGATGATGAGCATCGCCGCAATGAAATAGCCGACGTAGCGACTGGCCACTCCCGTGAGCTGTATCATGCCGTTGTTTTGCGCGAAAATGCTGTTTGGAAAACAGCAGAGGCAGCCTGATATCAGGGAGCCAACGCCATCGCCCATGATGCCTCCCGACGCTCTTTTGACGAAGAGGGGGCCTTCGACGGGTTGGCCAGAGATGAGGGAGTTGGCCGTGATGTCGCCGTAGGCTTCGATGGCTGTTATCATGTAGATAAGCGCGAGGCCAATGATGGCCGCGGGGTCGAATTTCAATCCGTATTTAAAGGGGTGGGGGAGATTGAGGAGCTTGTGTCCGCTGACAGAGGAGAAATCGACCATGCCCATGAGGTAGGCGGCGATGTAGCCGATGGCCAGTCCAATCACGATGGAACTCATTCGCAGGTATCTGTTTGAACTGCGATTGAAGATGATGATGCTGACGAGGACAAGGGCTGCAAGGCCAACAAAGCGCAGGGATCCGAAGGTGTTGTTGGCAATTGCTTCCTGGCCGCCTCCGCAGGCTGTGATGCCCACTTTTATGAGGCTCATTCCAATCAGTGTTACAACGATGCCTGAAACGAGGGGCGTGATGATGTGTTTGGTGTATTTCAACACGCGACTGATGGCTATTTCAACGCTGCTGCCGACGATGCAGGCACCGAAAACTGTTGCAAGGCCTCCTGAGAGTCCGGCCGAGATGATAGGGCCGATGAAGGAGAAACTTGTGCCTTGAATGCAGAGCAGTCCGCAGCCGACAGGACCTATGCGGCGGCATTGGATGAAGGTTGAAATACCAGAAGCAATCAGTGCGGTGGAGACCAGTGTGCTTGTGGTTTCAATGTCGGCTTGCAGGGCTCCCGCAATGATGAGCGGAGGCGTGATGATGGCCACAAAAATGGCAAGCAGATGCTGCAAGGCGGCAAAAAGGGCTTCGCGAAGAGGTGGCCGGTCGTCAAGTCCGTAAATCAAACTGTTTTGAGGTGTTGCGTCGGGCATAGAAGTGGCGTTCGGCGTGGTGGCGGTGGAGTTTTTTGTGTTGCCCATTTAGTCTTCTTTTATTTTGATGGTGCAATTGTCGAGACTTTCAATGATGGCCAGCGATTCCACGTGTATGCCGAGTTTTCGGAGTTCATCGCCGCCATGCTGAAATTCCTTTTCAATGAGGAATCCCATTCCAACGATTTCAGCTTCTGCTTGTTTGGCCAAATCGATGATACCTTTGGCGGCGTTGCCATTGGCCAGGAAGTCGTCGATGAAGAGAATCTTGTCGCCCTTTTTCAAATAATCGCTGCTGACACATACGCTGTAGGAGCGTTGCTTGGTGAAGGAATAGACAGAGGTGGAGAGCATATTTTCCATTGTGCTCGGCGTTTTTTTCTTTGCAAAGACAACGGGGAGCTCCAGCAGGTATCCCACCATGATGGCGGGGGCGATGCCGCTTGCTTCCACTGTGATGATTTTGTTGATGTCTGTTGAAGCAAAGCGTCTGACAAATTCAACGGCCATTGACTTCATCAGGATGGGGTCCATCTGATGATTGATGAAGTTGTCGACTTTGAGGATGCCTCCTTCGAAGCATTTCCCGTCGCGTAGGATGCGTTCTTTAAGTGCCTTCATTGTGTTGTTATGTTTTCTTGTAATGTGTTTAGAGGTGTCCTAAGTTTTTTGCTTGGAATTTTGGGTGGCGCTGGTGTGCTTGTATGCTTGGTGCGTCTGCCTGATGTGGGCAAGGAACTTTGCTGCATAGCTGTGTGCGCCTTCATTTCTCCATCGGCGTAGCGGGGATTTTCGCGCCGGCGAGGATAAAAAACAAAAGCGATGAAAGAACTTTATTCTATCATCGCTTTTGTGGGCAAAGATGGATTCGAACCACCGAAGGCGTAAGCCAGCAGATTTACAGTCTGCCCCATTTGGCCACTCTGGTATTTGCCCCTTTTTCTTTAAGACAATGCAAAGTTACGCATTATTTTTGTAACTGCCAAGCATAATCGACCATTTTTATTGCAGTGATTGCAAATTCTTTTCCCTTGTTGCCAAGTTTGCCGCCTGCTCTTTCTTCCGCCTGTTGGTGGTTGTTGACCGTGATGAGACCGAAAATTACTGGTTTTGAACCAGTTGCGTTCAGTTGAGCGAGTCCTTGGCTGGTTGCTTCGCAGATGTAGTCAAAATGTGGCGTGTCGCCGCGGATGACACATCCGATTGAGATGATTGCATCGACGTAGCCGTATTTTGCCATTTGTGCGGTGCCGTAAATCAATTCAAAGCTGCCAGGGACATGGCTAACGGTGATGTTGCTGCTTGCAACGCCGTTTTCTTCGAGTGTTTCGATGGCTCCTTGCAGCAGGCGTTCAGTGATGTCGCTGTTCCACTGGCTTACAACGATTCCGAAGCGCATGTTGGTCGTGTCGGGAATTGTTGTTATTTCGTTGAGGAGGTTAAAGTTCTGAGTTGACATGTTTCTGTTTTTGGGGGGGATTGTGAAAAAAGCAGGTTCGGCGTGGCAATTATCGCGCAACAGAACCTGCTTTTTTATTTATTCTTTATTTTGTTCTTTCGATGTATTTGTCAATTTCTGAGCTCATCATTCCCTGCTGGTTGAGGCCAAACTGCGGATATTCTTTTTTGACCTGCTCATAAAGGGCGTTTGCTTCTGCCTTTTTGCCAGTGTTCTCAAGCAATTTGCCTGCTTCGATGAGACACAGAGGGCTGAGGCTTTCGTTGGCCGCCTTGTCGGCTGCTTTCTTGAATGTCTCTATGGCTTTGTCGATTTGCTTGTCGCAGGCATAGCAGTTTGCCAAAGCATACAAAGCCATCGGGCTGACACCGTTGTCGTTCTTAGGACTGAAGGCTTCGAGGTGTTTGATGGCGTCTTTATATTGTGCCATGTGGTAGTAGGCAACGCCTGCCAAATAGTTGGCCATGTTTGCAGCGTCTCCGCTGCCTTGCGAGATTTTGACGAATCCAGGGAATTTGCCTTCACCCTTGAGCGCCTTGTTATAGATGGCGTTGACTTGTGCTTGCTGTTCGTTGCGGAACTGCTTTACGAGAGTTGCAACGGAGTCGCTGGTGGCGGTTTCGGAAATCATTCCTTGGGACTTGAGCGCCTGAATGAGCATTGAGTCGGGCATGGCCTGTACTTGTGCGTTTTGGGCGTCATATTGTTGTGCTTGGTTGAGAAGCTCAATTCCAGCAGTGAGCTGTGTCTGTGCTTTCTCGTCAGCTGGTTTTACAACGAATTGCTTGTAAGCGAAGTATCCACCAACGAGCACAATAAGTGCGACTGCTACGATGGTTCCTTTTTTGAGGAGCGGATTGTTCTTCAGGTTTTGTAAAGGTCCTGCTACCTTTGCTTCTTTGCTTGTTTGATTACTCATGATATGTTTGTTTTTTGTTTTACGTGGGGGTGGGGGCCGGGTGCTTTTTGCTCGATCCTTTCTTCTTTCGGAAAATGCTCTGAAGGACGTATAGCGGTCTGCTCGTTCCTCTTTTCCAGTGCATGAACGGATTGAAAATGTGGTGCAAATTATACCATCATTTTTTTCGCCCATTTCTTAGCGTTGCAAAAATACGATTTTCCCCTTGATTAAGGAAATAAAACCATCATTTTTTCAGCATCAGTCTGTTGTAATGATTGACGGGCAGCTGCAAGGGGCAAATCCCGTGGGGAGGGAAGGTGGCATACCTTACACGTTGTTTGCTCCGCAGTTGGGGCATTTCCCGAGTTTGTGTAGTGGCTGTCCGCAGTTGCCACATTGGTAGCGGTTGTTGTTTCTTGCTTTGAAAATCAGATAGAGGCTGAGTGCTACTGAAACGGGGTAAAGTATTGCGAAGGGGCACATGACGGCAAGCAGGGCGAAAACAATGGTGTTTTCAACAATGATGCGGCAGATGACAATGAGGAGCTGTCCTGGAGTTTCTGCATAGCGGCGCAGAGAATCGGCAACGGCGAGCGCCAGTACGACCAAAATCCAGAACATGAGGATGAAGAGGTTGATGATGAATGGCTGTGTGGCACTTAGCGGATTGAGGCTTGGCTCGTAGTAGTATTCCACCCATGTTTCTGGTATGAAATGCCAGATGCTCCTGTGGAGGACGATGCTGTTGTTCAGAACGAAGAGGAAAGGAATGTAGAAGGCACTGCACATGGGGATGCGTCGAAATCGTTTCCTTTCCCGTATGCTTAAGATGACGGCTCCCGTTCCAGCAAACAATAGGATGGTTTTGAAGAGATGGCTTCCAAGTGCGTGGATGATTTTCGATATGGGGGTGTCGGGTACGACATTTTCCCTTAGTTTTGTTTCCTCAACCCATCCTGTTGTCGCGATGAAGTTGCCTGGAGATATGCTTGCTCCTTTTCCCACTGATTTTGCCGCGGCAATCTTGACCCAGATTCGCGGAGTGGCAGAGGTGGTGTCGTTCTTTATGTCTTCAATAATAATTGCGTCATTTTTGCCGATGAGGATTGTCGAGTCGGCCGTGAAAATCAGTTGGGGCGCAAAAGGAGGGCGCGAGGCGATGCGCAGGCTGTCGGTCGCAATGAAATTGAAGCCCTTCCAATAGTGGTGTTTCTTTTGGAAATCTATGGAGTCGACCTTTTCTGCGTTTGTCGTCATCCAGTTGTCTTCTTCGTGTGCGTAGTTGCAGGACGAAAGCACACATAGAACGAGAATGACATGCAGAATAAGCGTCTGGACAGTTCTCGTTTTGTGTTTCCTACATATTTCTTTCAGCATTCCTATTGGGCATAAATATTCATTTCACATTGTTTGCAGTTGAACTCCAGTTGGAATGTGTTTCCGTTTGCCGTTTTGAGAATGAGAGGCTCCTTCCATAAAGCGGGGTTGGGCTTGTGTTCCTTCTTGCAGGCGTTGAGTGCATAACGTATGCAGTATTTGCAAGTCATTACGTGCTTGACTGAGGGCGGTTTGACCTCAAATGCCGGTTGTATTTCGGTGATGCCGTTGTTGCGGTAGAAGTTGGCGGCAAGTTTGTTTGACACGTTCCATCTATAGTCGATTGTCGTTGGCAACAGGTCAGCAATCAATTGTTTGTCGGAAATGGGGCGTCTGGAATCTCGGTGATGGTTTCTGAGGATTTGTTCTGTCAGAAGATCAACGCAGCTACGCCTCATGTTGGCAAGTATGGATGAAGGGATAAAATAGTCTTCTTCAATGTTGATTGCCAGTTGTCGCAACCGAAAGGGCGTACCTCCCATCTTTTCGAGTTGTCGGCGAATGTTTTCTTTTTGCGGTTTGTTTGCCTTCTCATGCTCGTGAGTGGTTTCAACGCTTGCACGGCATTGGTTTTCGGCGGTCATTTCCAGTTTGAAGCCATTGGGTGTCTCAGTGAAGACAGCGTCAGCTTCCATGATTCGTTGTGCCGTTGTCTTTGAGAGAGTCTTGCTGAAACTGTTGTCGAAATTACGATAGAGCGTCATGCCGTTTTGGAGAAAACTGATGTTTTCAACGCAGGCCATCGCTCCGTTTGCCTTTTCAATTCTGCAACCGCGCAACTGGTTGTTTGCGTCAAAGAAGCATAGTCCGTCTCCAGCGTTTATCGCTACTCCCGGTAGTAAATTAATTTTGAAGCATTGGCGGCGCTTGTCAATGGCGGCTATGGTGCCGATTTTCTCGCCCATCGATTTAGGGCTATCAATGTTTTGAAGGTCTTTGGTGCGGTTCCCGTCAATGAAATAGTTGGTGAATTTGCGGTTGAAGCTCTTGCAAACGTTGGGCTCAAATGTGATAGAGGACGTTCCGTATGAGGAGCGTTTGAATTGCCCAGGATGTTTGGCTATGATTTCGTCAATGATTCTGCGATAGTGTGCCGTTACGTTTTTCACGTAATCGACCTCTTTGAGTCTTCCTTCTATTTTAAAAGAAGAGATTCCTGCGAGCATCATGTCTTCGACCGAGGTGGTTCGGTTCATGTCGCGTAGTGACAGGAGATGTTTGTTTCTTGCCAAGACGGTGCCATCAGCATTCAGAAGGTCGAACGACATGCGGCAGAATTGTGCGCACTCACCGCGGTTGGCAGAGCGGTTGAAGCAATGTTGTGAGGCATAGCATTCACCGCTATAGCTCACGCATAGTGCACCGTGAATAAAGGCTTCCAGTGGCGTTTCCACTGCTTCGCTGATTTGGCGGATTTCGGATAGAGGTAGTTCTCTGGCCAGTACGATTTGGGAGAAACCGCATGCTTCAAGCAGGCGCACTTTCTCAACAGACCTATTGTTCATCTGCGTCGAAGCGTGGAGCGCGATGGGGGGAAGGTTCATTTCGAGAAGGGCCATGTCTTGCACAATCAAGGCATCAACTCCAGCCTCATACAAATCCCATATTGTCTTCTCGGCTTCTTTCAGTTCGTTGTCGTAGAGGATGGTATTAAATGTGACATATACGCGTACCTCAAAAATATGCGCGAATTGGCATAGCGATGCGATGTCTTTTATGGAATTGGACGCTGCCACTCGGGCACCGAAATTCGGCCCGCCGATGTAGACGGCATCAGCGCCATGTTTGATGGCTTCTATTCCGCACTCAAGATTTTTTGCTGGTGATAAAAGTTCGACGTTGCGCATAGTTGGTTTGTCTCTGTTGTTGACGGGAATAAATATGGAGTGTTCTGAAATATCTGACATCAGAACCATGGAAGTACTAAGGCGGAATTTACCTGCTTGGATTTATGCTTCGTGTTTGAAATGTTTTTTGATAATACTGGTCTGAGCGTGATGCAGATCATTGTTTTATAGGTGACAGTCCCATAGATGCCGCCTTTTCTTCGATGAATTTTAATGCTGGCTCTTTTTCGTTGGGGATTTTGCCGTCAAGAATGGCATCTTTCAAGGCGCCCTTGATGTCCCCAATTTCGCGGCATGGCTGGAGTCCGAATATCTTCATGATTTCAATTCCGTCGATTGGGGGCTGGAAGTTTCGGATCCTGTCTTTCTCCTCGATTTTAACAAGCTTCTCTCGCACGATTTTGAAATTCTGCAGGAAGTTTTTCTTGCGGATTTCATTTTTGCTCGTTATGTCGGCTTCGCAGAGTTGCATCAGGCTGTCGATGTCGTCGCCTGCGTCAAAGAGGAGTCTTCTCACGGCGCTGTCTGTGACGATGTCATCTGCAATGGCAATGGGGCGCATGTGAAGTCCAACGAGTTTTTTGACAAACTTCATTCGCTCGTCCATCGGTAGTTTCATACGCCTGAAGATGCCAGGAATCATTTTTTCTCCGATGTAGTTGTGATTGTGGAAAGTCCATCCGATGGATGGGTCCCAGCGTTTGCTCTGCGTTTTTCCGATGTCGTGCAGAATTGCGGCCCAGCGCAGCCAGAGGTCTGCTCCGTTGTTAGCCACATTGTCAAGTACTTCAAGCGTGTGATAGAAATTGTTTTTATGTTTTCGTCCGTTGACACTTTCAACGATGTCAAGGTCGGAGAGTTCTGGAAGTATAATCTTCAGTATGTTTGCACGTTGCAAGTCGACAAAGCCCTTAGAGGGGGTGGGGGACATGACGATTTTGTTCAACTCCGTGATGATGCGTTCTGCGCTGATGATTTTCAGTCGCTCTGCGTTTTTTGACAGAGCTTCGAAAGTTTCTTCTTCAATTTGGAAATTCAGTTGTGTGGCGAATCTGACGCAACGCATGATGCGCAGAGGGTCGTCGCTGAACGTTATGTTGGGGTCAAGTGGGGTTTTTATTATGCCTTTTTCCAAATCGTCCAGGCCGCCAAACGGGTCTACAAATTCTCCGAAGCGTTTTCCGTTAAGGCAGATTGCCATGGCGTTTATCGTGAAATCTCGGCGGTTTTGGTCATCTTCCAACGTGCCGTTTTCAACAATTGGTTTGCGGGAATCGTGGGTGTAGCTTTCGCGCCTTGCGCCGACAAATTCCACTTCATTGTTGCGCCATTTCACCTGAGCGGTTCCGAAATTGCGGAATACAGACAGATGGCATTTTCCGTGCAACTGTTGGGCAAAGGCTTCAGCCATTTCGATGCCATTGCCAACCACAACCACATCAATGTCACACGTTGGTCTTCCCAAGAGAATGTCGCGAACATATCCACCAACAACGTAACATTCAAATCCTTTTAGGTCGGCTGTTCTTGATATGAGATGAAAAACCTCGTCTTTCAAATGGTCTTGTATTTGGTGTTGGGAAAAACGGTGCATTGAATATTGCTGTTGTTAAGAGAGTTGAGTTGTTATTATATAGAAAACGATCGTGGGCTCTATTTCCTGCGGTTGGCAGCGTTGCATCAAAACCTATTGCTCGTGTTTCGTTATGGGGCGTCGTTATGGGGCGTTTCATAATGAGCCAAAGACGTGCGTTGGAGTTATAGGTTAAAACTCTGGCCTTTTGAAATAAGGGAAAGAAATTCTTCGCGCGTCTTGCTTTGATTGAAAGCTCCAGAGATGTCGCTGGTGGTTGTTATTGAATTCTGTTTCTCCACGCCGCGCATTTGCATGCACATGTGTTTTGCTTCGATAACGACCATCACCCCCAAGGGATTGAGTGCATTCTGTATGCATTCCTTGATTTGTGTGGTCATTCTCTCTTGCACCTGGAGGCGATGGGAGAATACGTCTACAACACGGGCGATTTTCGACAAGCCTGTGATGTATCCGTTAGGGATGTACGCTACGTGGGCTTTGCCGTAGAAGGGCAGCATGTGGTGTTCGCATAAAGAATAAAACTGGATGTCTTTGACAATGACCATCTGGTTGTAGTCTTCCTTGAATTTCGCAGAATTGATGATTGCCTCAGGGTTCATGTCGTAGCCTCTTGTCAGGGTTGCCATGGCTTTGGCTACGCGTTCCGGGGTCTTGATTAGCCCTTCTCGGTTGGCATCTTCTCCAAGTAGACGAATTATCTCCGAATAATGCTTTTGGATTTCCTGTAGCTTGTCAGTTGTTATCATTACGCTTTAATCTGTTTGGGTTGTTGTTGGGTTGTCGGTTGCTCAGCGTGCCAAGAGAACTTCGCAACGAACGATTCTGACTTCTCTGGAAATGCCGGAAGCGCGGATTTTTTTTGCATATTCTTGAGCATCCTCATGGGTGCGGAAATCGCCGACTCTGCACACCCATCGTGGATTAATAAAGCGCGGGTAAACTGAAAGCATCGGGAATTTCTTTTGGCAGGTTTCCCCTATTGCGTATGCTTTCATCTTGTCTTTGTGTGAATTGTTTCCCGTGTAGATTTGTATACGGTAGCCTTGGCCCTTGTACCGGTGGCGTGTGCCGGATGGAACAGGGGTGGTTTCGGCAGGATTATGGTTGTTGTCTCCAATGTGGCTGTGGGCAGGCTTGTCTTTTCCGTTTGATTCATTTGGCTTTTTGGAGGAATCATGTCCGCGTTGCTCGTTTGACGGCGTGGCAGGATTATTCTTTACGGGTTGCGGGGTGTTGTTGACGACATCGTCTATCTGTGGTGTCTGAATGATGACAACTTTTCCTTCGCCCGTTTGTTGCGATTTCACATGCTCTGTGAATTTGGACTGTGCAGAAACAGTGCATCCGGCAATGAGCATGATGCACGTCAATATGGTTCTCACGTAAACTTGGTTTGTCATTTTATATGATAAGGGCTCTTTGTGATACACTCAATCTTTTCGCCTTGGCACATTCCTATGGCATGTGAACCAGTGTCTATATGCCGCACCTGCGGGTGTTTCTGAATGTGGCGGTGCGGCAAATGCTGTAACGCCGCGATAGGGCAGTCTTGCCCCTGCCTGCTAATTGATTATGAAAGAATAAACGCAGACTAAAAATAGCTGCGTTTATTCTTATCTGGTTTTGCTGACTCCTTCTTTTGAAGAAGAAATCTGCATTTCCTTATTTCCAAGCATCAATGATGCCCTTGAAGTCAGCAGCCTTCAAGGCAGCGCCACCGATCAAGCCACCGTCAACGTTAGGCTTTGCAAACAATTCCTTGGCATTGCTTGGCTTGCAGCTACCTCCGTACAGGATGCTTACGTTCTCAGCTGCTTCGTTGCCGAACTTTTCAGCAATGACGTTGCGGATGAACTCGTGCATTTCTTCAGCCTGTTCAGCAGTGGCAGTCTTACCGGTACCAATGGCCCATACTGGTTCGTAAGCCAAGATGATGTTAGAGAATTCTTCCTGAGAAAGGTCGAAGAGTGAACCCTCAAGCTGAGCTTTGACAACTTCATTCTGCTTGCCTGATTCTCTTTCTTCCAGAACTTCACCGATGCAGAAAATCACCTTCAAACCGTTGGCCAAAGCCAAGTTGATCTTTTCCTTCAAAATCTCAGGAGTTTCGTGGTAGTATGCGCGGCGTTCGCTGTGGCCCAAGATAACGTAGTTGGCACCAGTGCTCTTTACCATTTCAGCAGAAACTTCGCCTGTGTAAGCGCCGCTTACCTTGTCTGCGCAGTTTTCGGCACCAAGACCGATGATGTTCTGGTCAATGATGTTGGCAACAGAGGCCAAGTGGATGAATGGGGTGCAGATTACTACGTCGCAGTTAGGTTTGTCTGCTGTCAAAGTCTCGTTCAATTCTTTTGCCAAGGCAACGCCTTCTTGCAGGTTCTTGTTCATTTTCCAGTTACCTGCTACAATTTTCTTTCTCATTGTTGTGAATGTTTAAATGTTTCTTGAAAATATAGTGTTTGTAGTATTTGATACCAATCCATATTCTGTCAGACATGATGCATATGCTTAGCGGAATGACGAACCATAAAAGCAGCAGGGTCAGCGAATAACGGTGTGCCGTCCAGAACGATGCTGCTTCAGGCTGTCCGACGCTTTCAATGTTTGGCAAGTTGTTGTTGCTCCATTTCTTGTCAATCACGCCGTTGTTAATCAGAAGCAGACCAGGGTTTGACCTCACCATACTTTTAATCATGTCTTCGTCGGCTTTGAGGAAAGGATAGCTTGCCCCCGTGCAGTCAACCCAATTGTTTATGTCTGAAGAATCAGTGTTGTTGGCCGTGATAGCATAGAATCCCCAGCACGAATCCCGGCAAATGTCGTATATGTCGTTTATCCTGTCGGCGCATCCGTTGTCGGCCGTCTTCATGTTAGGAATGGTGAGCAGATAAACTCTTGAATGCTGTTGCAGGATGCTGTCGGTCATCAGCTCATCCTTATCCGTAATGCAGCTGAAATTGATCAGTGCGGGCGGGGTGTCCTCCTCAGGCGTGTAATAGGCATTTCTCAAATTAGTGCCCTCTTTGAAATCAGTGAAATCAACGACAGGGAGATAGTGGAATGAGTAGATGGAGAGCAATATGATGTAGGCGGCCGAGTACAGCGAGACAATCCATTGGTTGCGTTCGCTGATTAGCCGCAATAGATAATGTTCGCGTTTGTACAGAATGGCGGCACATGTCAGGAGAACGATGTTTTTCGCCAAAGTTTGCCCGTTTGTCAGGGTAAGGGCTGTTCCGAAACAGCCGCAGTCGGCCACCGGGTTGTATATATAAATATATGCGGTCAGCGCTGTCATGCATAGCATGGTGACGAAGGCGACAATTGTCGTCGTGCGTTTTCTGATGCCCAGCAGGATATAGATGCCAAGCATGAATTCCAGCGCGGAAAGAGCTACGACAAAAACCGAAAGCAGGGTGGAGTTGTCTTCGAAAGGATGTCCCCAGTGGCTGAAATAGGCGTTGGTTTTATAAAGCATGCCAAGCGGGTCGGCGGCTTTCACAAAGCCAGACACGATGAACGTGGCGGCAAAGCAAAGGCGGCAGACCGTGACAATCCAGAAGGATATGATATTTTTAATTTTCTTGTTCAATATCCAGTTTGATTAAACCAAAGACGGCATAGTTCATGATATCCATGTAGTTTGCTGCAACGCCTTCAGAAACAAGCGTATTTCCCTTTAACTCTTCAATCTGTTTGGTACGCAATAATTTCATCAGGATGAAGTCAGTGTATGACGTGACACGCATGCCGCGCCATGCCTCATTGTAATCGTGGTTCTTGCGCAGCATCAGTTCCAGGGTCTTCGTGGCATATTCATCATAGAGATTGAGGGCTTCATCACACGAGAGAAGGTCTGTTTCTGCATTTGATATACTGGCAGGGCGTTCTAAAACAATCTGCCCCATGATGGCGTAGTTCACAATGGCAATCAATTCAGGGACAATGCCCTCGTCAACCAGCGATTCCCCTGTCGTCTCCAGGGTGCGAATCCTGTTGGCTTTGATGAATATCTGGTCTGTTATAGAGGACGGGCGCATGATGCACCAGGCCGTGCCGTAGTCGTGCATTTTTTTTATAAATAACATTCGGCACTTGTCTAATACGCTTTTAAATTCTTGCTCTGTCGACTGCATTTTGCATTTAAATGAAATGATTCAGAGGGCAAAGTTACGTCAACTTAATTGATTAACCAAACTGGCTTGGGAAAAATGTATCATCAAAATCTTTATTATGCCATTCAGAGGGTGTGAGTCGAGTTGGAAATGGCGCAATTTTAAATTTTCTCATAAGAATGTCTTTGCATTGTGAAATACACATAGGCGAGGGCATGTGCCTCTTCTGTCGTATATTCAAAAAAGTCAATCTCCAGCGCCAAATATCGTCCTCAAAACTTTGTGCATCCGATAAAATTGAAGTATCTTTGCAGTATGATTGAACTCTCTAAACATATTGAAGCTTTGTTGTTGGAACATGATTGCGTGATTGTTCCAAAACTTGGTGGATTTGTAACACAATACGCTCCCGCATATAGGATTGAGGATGAACAGTTGTTCTTGCCTCCGCATCGTGATATTGGTTTTAATGCACAATTAACCCTTAATGACGGGCTGCTTGTGCAGTCTTTTATGCAGACATACGATGTGAGTTATGCAGAAGCATTGCATCTGATTGACGATGTTGTAGCTGATATAAAAAAGGCGTTGGCCGCAGAAGGAGAATATGTGCTAAACGGCATAGGTGTCCTTTCGACAACGCTTTCTGGCACGCTTTCTTTTACGCCCAATGAGGCAGGCGTCGTTGCTCCAGATTTCTATGGATTGCGATCTCTGTCAATAAAGAAACGCGTTAAATCGTCTGCCGATAAGGGCGTTCGTTCGGATTTTGGCGCAACGGTACAGGAGGGAAGGAAGAAAAACAACACGTACACATTCAGAATAAACCGAGAATTGTGTAATTATGCTGCCGCAGTCATAGTGGCCGTCTTTTTTTATTTCCTCTGGGCAACTCCTGTCGGGGTTGCGAATTTACAACAGGCCAATCTCTCCTCTGCGTATGGGTTTGTGATGCCGATAGCGGGGGAGTCTTCAGAAACGGCAAAAGATCCGAATACTTGTACATTTGTTCAGGCAAAGGACGAGGTGAAGGCGGATATACAGAATAATATGCCAGCGAAAAACGCATCTACAGCAGACAATATGGCTGGTGAGCGTGGTGCAGAAAGCAATGGTGTAGGCAATAAAACGAGTGTTGCTCCTGATCAAAATGCGGTGGGAAAAACTTCCGAAATGGTTGATGCTCCGTTTACAATAGTCTTGATAAGCGATATCCCTCTGTCTAACGCCAAAGAATTTGCGGAAAGCATGAAGGGCAGGGGACTGCTTGATGCAGAAGTACTTGTGAAACGCAAGATGACCCGTGTTGTTTGTGGACGCTATCAAACGGAAGCTGATGCCGTTAATGCGCTACGGCAGCTTCGTAGCAAACACCCAGAATTCAAGGAGTCGTGGGTGTTGAATGTTAAATAGTGAGAGCATCAAAAAACTGAAGCGAAGAGTAGAGGCGCGTTGTGGGTGCTTGAACTTTAGAATTTGAATTATTATTCTTACTCGATTACATCAGCAGGCTGGTCAAACGGCCTGCTATTGTGTTTTTAAGACCTTCGTGTTTTTACGTGCTGGATGGCAACGTAAAAGCACGATTCATAACGAATGTATAAACCATGAAGAGAATCAGATGTCCGAAATGTGACGAACCCATACTTTTTGATGAGAATCTTTACGAGCCGGGGCGCGTCTTGGTCTTTGAGTGCAAGGCATGCCACAAGCAGTTTAAACTGCGTCTGACAAAAACTCCACCGCAAGAACAAGAAGAAGAAAACGCGCAACCCGTGTGGGGACATTTGGTGGTGATAGAAAATGTGTTTCATCTCAAACAGGAAATCCCCTTGTATGAAGGAGATAACGTTGTTGGGCGTCATGTTAAGGGAACAAAGGCTAATGCTGCGTTCAAAACCGTAGACCCGAGTGTTGATACAACGCATTGTGTCGTCAATGTTAGAATCAATAAGCAGACGCAGCAACCAGTTTTTACTCTGAGTGACGCAATGTCAAACACTGGTACCTTCTTGATGAACAATATCTTAGACAATAAAGCTAAAGTGATAATTCAAGACGGCAGTATCATAACCATCGGAGCAACAACGATGATTCTCCGCGTTGGAGACGTTGAAAGCGAAGAATAGTTGGAGCTTCCTGCGGTCATGCTGTTCTTGTGATACAGAAATGGCTCGCCCAATATAAACAGATTGCCTAACACAATAAACAGATTGCCTAACACAAACCGAGAAATGAAATTAAGAAATGTCCTGCTTCTGCTGTTTGCTTTTGCCATGGTTGTAGCTACGGCTCAGCCTGCGTCCAATCCATACAAGGGAACCTTCGTTTGTAAAATGGCGCAGATCACGCTCTGCCTTGATGCCTATGGTGAAAACATAGAAGTTCCTGGGCTGTCGTTTCTTGGAAAAACAAATGGCTATCTTTCAGGAACCGGTGTTTATGGTATCTGGATGATTACGAGTTGTGAAAAACAGGGTGATGCTCTTCGAATACGTTTAAGTAATGATACGGGTTCCGACTCACAAACAGTTATATTCAAGCAAGTTAACGATAGCATTTTTTCTTATAGAGCCGTGGGCGGCAATGTCATTAAGAAGGTTCAGCACCGCAAATTAGTAAAGATTGAAGACACGCTGGAGTTCCAACTAAAAAAATGAGGAATAGCAGGTGTGAAGTCCCGCATAAGTTTGTAATTACCTAAAAATAACAATACATCAAGAAGCATGAAATGCCTTAGAATACTTTCAGCAATCTTGCTGGCCTTGTGTCTTTCGTTTCAATACGCTCAAGCTCAGACTGGCAGTTCAATGACCGACAAGCAAGTCAAAGAGTATATCATCCGTGAGCATAACAAAGGCACATCACCCCAGCAGATTATAACAAAACTCGTTGAGAAGGGCGTTCCTGTCGACCAGTTGAGACGTGTCAAAAAAGATCTGGAAAAGGAACAAGCCAAGAAGCAAGACAACACTTTCGGAACCAAAGCCCCCGTTCGCTCTGACGATTCCTCTGAGACGCTTCGGCAGAGAAAACCAAACGGCGACAAAAAGGACGAGAGCCTGTCGGCAATGGAAGAGGCATCTCGAAAAAAGAATAGCAGCGAACTTTTTGATTTTGAGGATGAAGCGTGGGAACAGTTGGATTCCATTCCGCAGAAAAAGAATATCAAGCGCGTGATTTTCGGGCATGACATATTCAACAATAAGAAACTCACGTTTGAACCCGAGATGAATATAGCCACGCCGTCAGACTATAAGTTGGGCCCTGGCGATGCTGTCTTCATCGACATTTGGGGCGCTTCGCAGAAATCAATCTCGTCAACGGTGTCTCCTGAGGGCGAAATCGACATTGAGGGATTCGGACCAATCCAGGTGAGCGGTCTGACGGTTGCGCAAGCAAATAGCCGACTCAAGGCGACCATCGGGAGCAGATACAGCGGGTCGAACATCAAATTAAGTGTCGGGCAGACGAAAACAATTTCGGTCAACGTTATGGGAGCCGTTGAAACGCCGGGGACTTATACTCTGTCGGCCTTCTCCACCGTTTTTCATGCCCTCTATATGGCTGGCGGCGTCAGTGAGATTGGTTCGTTGCGCGACATTCGTGTTTTCAGAAATGGACGTCAGATTTCAACGGTGGACATCTACGACTACATCTTAAACGGGAAACTCTCGGGCAACATCAAACTTAGTTCTGGCGACATCATCATCGTCAACCCTTATGAGTGTCTGGTCAATATCACAGGCAAGATCAAGCGCCCCATGTTCTATGAAATGAAAAAGAACGAGAGCGTAGCGACGCTTCTGAAATATGCTGGTGGTTTTGCTGGCGATGCCTATACGAAAAACCTCCGTTTGGTCAGAAAAGCTGGAGGCGTGAAATCAGTGTACACCATCGACGAATTTGAGCGCACGAGTTTTCAGCTTATGGATGAAGACTCAGTTTTCGTTGACTCCACCCTCAATCGATATTCAAATATGGTTGAGATAAAAGGCGCTGTTTTCCGTCCGGGAATGTATCAGGTCGACGGGAATATTTCAACAGTTCGCCAGCTCATTGAGCGTGCCGGAGGAATGACAGAAGACGCCGTCACCACCCGTGGCATCATGCACCGCATGACAAAAGAACGGTCGTTGCAAGCTGTTTCGTTGGATTTAAAAGGAATCATGGAGCACACATCTCCCGACGTGTCTCTCCAGAATGAAGACGTCATCTATATTCCAAGCAACAGAGAGCGCAAGTTGCAACGCTTCCTGAAAATTGCAGGTGAGGTGCAGCATCCTGGGGAATTTGATTATGCCGAAGGTACCACGCTTGAGGATTTGATTTTGCGTGCCGGAGGACTAACGGATGCCGCTTCGCTCATCAAGATCGAAGTGTCGCGGCGCATTCGTAATGCTTCAGCAACCAAGGCCCCCTTGTTTGTGGCGAAAACCTATAGTTTTGAAATGAAAGACGGGTTCGTTGTCACGGGGGAACCAGGGTTCGTTTTGGAACCGTATGATGAAATCTACGTCAGAAAATCGCCTGGTTATGTCGGACAAGAACACGTTCTCGTTGACGGGGAAGTCGCCTTTGCCGGAACCTACGTGCTGACCCGTAAAAACTATCGCTTGAGCGACCTCATCAATGCAGCGGGTGGCATCAACGAACAGGCATATATCGGTGGTGCCAAACTGATTAGAAAGATGTCTGAAGAAGAGAAAAAAAGATACCAGACCATCCTGACGGGTGCCCTCAAAAACGATTCCCTGACAAGCAAACTCCAAGTGGGAGATGAGCGATATATCGGAATAGACTTGGCTGGTGCCATCGCCCATCCAGGCAGCGAACAATGGGATGTGGTGCTGCAAGACGGCGACCATTTGATCATTCCGCAGCAAAACAACACCGTTTCCATCAACGGCGAAGTGCTCTATCCCAACACCGTTACTTACAAAGACGGAGCATCGCTCGACTACTACATCGACCAAGCGGGCGGATATGGTGAAAAGGCACGCAAAAAACGCGTGTTTGCCATTCAGATGAACGGTACGGTCACCAGAGTAAAATCGGCAAAAGATATTTTGCCCGGATGTGAAATCATCGTTCCGATGAAGAAAGAGCGTAAGCGAATGACCTTCAGCGAAATCATGAGCCTTGGCTCCATCACTGCGACGCTGGGTGCCGTCATCGCGACACTGGTGAAATAGCGATAAATTAAAAAAGAAAGAACAGGAAGAGGAAAGCGACACGCCCCTTCCTGTTCTTTTTGCTATACCGAAACGACATTGCACAATATGTGCCAACAAGAAAAGCCCCGATACTATTGTTATATTCAACGGAAAAACGTAACTTTGCTTCGTTAGTAATGGTGAAAGAATAAGTTGATTAATTTTGACCTGTATTTTTGTTGGTTTTGGAATTTGGAAGAGGGAGCATAGCGGGCTATGTGACCGATGACAAATTGCAAAAGCGGCAAAAAGACAGGGCATAAGAAATAACTTCTTATCCTTACTCCACAAAATTGGTCAAGTTATTTTTTTACCATTACTTAAGGAGCCAAACGGAAAACGAAAAAGCCGTGTTCGGAAATATCCAGCATGGCGGGGCATGTCCCTCTCGGAAACCCCATGCACTTGCGGAGAATTCCATCGCTTCTGGCAGACTTCAGGAAAATGCAAACATTTCGATGAAATCTCGGGAGCGATATAACGGATTATCGGGGGTCGCCCTCCAAATAAGAATAATCACCCTAAATACAAATAAATCATTATGGAAAAAAGCGCATTACAAATTGCACGTGCTGCCTATCAGCCAAAACTCCCCCTCGGACTTCGTGGCAACGTCAGCATCAAAGAAGGTGAGCCAACTCAGAGTGTAGGCAACCAAGAAGAAATCAAAGCCCTCTTCCCCAATACTTATGGTATGCCTTTGGTGGAATTTGTACCAACAGACGTCAAGAAAGAATATGCTCCGATGAACATCGGCATCATCCTCTCAGGCGGTCAGGCTCCTGGTGGTCACAACGTAATCTGCGGTCTTTATGACGAACTGAAGAAGCAAAACAAGTCAAATAAGCTCTATGGTTTCCTTATGGGTCCTGGCGGCTTGGTTGACCACAAATACATCGAGCTGACCGATGCCATCATCGACGAATATCGCAACACTGGCGGTTTCGATATGATTGGTTCTGGTCGCACCAAACTCGAGTTGGAAGATCAGTTTGAATCTGGTTTGGAAATCATTCGTGAACTCGGCATCAAGGCTGTCGTAATCATCGGTGGCGACGACTCCAACACCAACGCCTGCGTTTTGGCTGAATACTATGCTGCCAAGAACTATGGCATTCAGGTCATCGGTTGCCCGAAAACCATTGACGGCGACTTGAAGAACGACCAGATTGAAACCAGCTTTGGTTTCGACACAGCCTGCAAAACATACGCAGAAGTCATCGGCAACATCCAGCGCGACGCCAACTCAGCCCGCAAATATTGGCATTTCATCAAATTGATGGGCCGTTCAGCAAGCCACATCGCTTTGGAGTGTGCATTGCAGTGCCAGCCAAACGTCTGCATCGTCAGCGAAGAGGTTGAAGAAAAGAACATGACGCTCGACGATATCGTTACGTACATTGCCAACGTTGTTGCAAAGCGTGCCGCCAACGGCAACAACTTCGGAACAGTTCTCATTCCCGAAGGTCTGATCGAGTTCATCCCCGCAATGAAGAAACTCATTGCTGAACTCAACGATTTGCTTGCACAGCCCGAGGCCGCAGAAGTTGCAGCCGACGAACAGCGTGCTTGGATTCTCGGCAAGCTCTCCTCAGAAAACGCCGCCATCTACGAAAGCCTCCCAGAAGGTGTTGCCAAGCAGCTCACCATGGAGCGCGACCCGCACGGAAACGTACAGGTTTCTCTCATCGAAACAGAAAAACTCCTTTCTGAAATGGTTGCCAAGAAATTAAACGCTTGGAAAAAAGCAGGCAAGTTCTGCGGCAAGTTTGCAGCACAACACCACTTCTTCGGCTACGAAGGACGTTGCGCCGCTCCTTCCAACTACGATGCTGACTACTGCTACGCACTCGGCACAAGCGCAGCCCAGCTCGTTGCCAATGGCAAGACAGGCTACATGGCCATCGTCAAGAACACAACGGCTCCTGCAGAAGAATGGGTTGCCGGCGGTGTGCCCATCACGATGATGATGAACATGGAACGTCGTAATGGCGAAATGAAGCCCGTAATCCGCAAGGCATTGGTTCGTTTGGACGGCGCACCCTTCAAGGAATTTGCTGCACATCGCGAAGAATGGGCAGAAAACACCTGCTTCGTATATCCTGGTCCAATCCAGTACTTCGGCCCAACAGAAGTATGCGACCAGTGCACCATGACCTTGAAGCTGGAACAAGGCAAATAATCCCCCCGTGTTGTGCCAACCGCCAGGAACTGCGAGGTTTCCAGTGGTAACACACACCATAGGAAGGTTGACGAGTTTTCGAGAGATAAGTAGGAGAACTGAAATAACATGTTGCTCAGACAGTTTGCTGAAAAGCATCCGTCTTGAAACAACAAGCATCCGTTTAAACACATCCTCTCACCACTCGTCAACCTTTTTTAAATACACACAGGTGCGCGAACAGCCAGCGAAGAGCCAGCACGCAGAAAAATGCCACTTGCAGGCACAAGCGCAACCTAAACCATGTCGCCACTATTTGGGTGCCGACAAACCACCAACCAAACAAACATTTCAGGCTGCCAAGGCAGCAACCAGACAAACATGGCAAGAAGAAAAGCGAGAACAGGCACAAGAAAAAAAGGATGCGTTTCGCGCCTCCTGAAAGCGTTGGGAATCGTGCAGATTACCGACAGAATATCCGCCCACGCCATGTGGACGGGAGCCATATTGCTTTTCGCCCTCTGCTCCATAGCCCTTTATGCCCTCCTCATCCGTCCCTACACCGTAGCCTGGCAGGGCATCTTTGGCGACGCCAGATACCCCGAGGGCTATTCCATACGCGGAATCGACATAAGCCATCATCAAGGCAAGATCGATTGGGACGCACTTTCCGCAGCCGAAGTCGACGGCGAGCGCCTGCGCTTCGTGTTCGTCAAAGCCACAGAAGGCGCCAATGACCTCGACGACCGCTTCAACTCCAATTTCAAACAAGCCCGCGACAACGGCTTCGTCCGTGGCGCCTACCACTTCTTCCTGCCAAATGTCTCCGCCCGTCAGCAAGCCGACAACTTCGTGCGGCGCGTACCGTTGGAAGAAGGAGACCTACCCCCCGTCCTCGACATCGAATCCACAGGGAAACTCACGCCCTCCCAGCTGCGCGACTCAGCCCTCGTCTGGCTCCGACTGATAGAACGGCGATATGGCGCAAAACCGATTTTATACACCTACTACAAATTCAAGACAGAATATCTGGGAACGCCCGAGTTCAGCAAATATCCCTATTGGATAGCCCATTATTATGTCGACACCCTGCGCTATGACGGCCCCTGGAAATTCTGGCAACACACCGACAGAGGCCGCCTCAAAGGCATCAAGGGATACGTCGACATCAACTGCTACAACGGCTCAATGTACGACCTCCAGCAACTGACGCTGAAATAAAAAAAGCAGAGCTTTTCCTCCTCCCCCCCTCCTCGCTTGCGAGGGAACACATCCCCCTACACACCCCTGGTCTCGTTCAACAAAACAAAAAATCAAACCACATGAAAACCATAATAACAAAAATACTATTGAGCCTCTGTGCGCTTTTCGCGCTTAGCTCACTCTCCTCTTGCGAAGAAGACGACTGGATGACCCGTTCAGACGACTGGATGACCCGTTCAGACCTATCTGGCACATGGCGCGTGGACCGCGTAGACTATGGCCCCTGCCCTTATCGGCCAACCGACCGCCTTGTCTTCAACTACGATGGCCGCTTCGAGGCTTACGGTTCGAATAATTTCTATGAAATAGGTTGCTGGGACGTCAGTCGTGATGTCATACAAATAGACTTCGATGACGATGGGCGCACAGACTTCCTTGCCACCATTCGTTCCTTCACCTCCAACCATTTGTGTCTTGATGTCAACGACCGTTACTACGAAAGTCGGTACACTCTGAATTTAAGCCGGTGGTAGTTGTAAGTAGTTGCGCCCGAGAGCGCACTGAAATCAAAGAAAAATGTTTTCAGCATATACAAAATAATTTAGACCATCCACAAATATAAATTGGGGCAGAAAGATTTACGCCTTCTGTCTCATTTTGTTATCACGATTCCCATTCGCTTCCTTTAATAGAAAGGGCATTCTGAAAATTGTGTTCAGAATGCCCTATTTAATTTGCTTACGTTCCCCTTAGGTCTGTTCTCTTTAAGCATTATTGTATTGTAGAAAAGTTTCGTCAATCCGCCCCCTAAGTCAGTCGGCGAACATCGTCCCAGGTTCAACCGTGTCTGCTCCCAGAAGCGTTCGTCTCTGCTCCCAGGTGCGGCTGCGTCTGCTCCCTGGTGCATTCGTGTCTGCTCCCGTGTGCGTTTGTGGCTCGTTCCACGTTCGCTGACAAATACGGACAAGGAGGGAACGTGGTGTGGATGGGCGCGTGTGTGTTACATTTGAAATGTTTCCTGACTTCATCACTTTTTTGCCCCATTAGATTGCGTATGTTGAAAATCAGTGAGTTACCTAATCCAATCGGGTGGCTCAGGGTGACGCATTGACGAAGTCAGGAAAAGAATCCCATTCGTCAAAAGTGTGGCAAATCACAGTTTTGACGAATGGGAAACGGCGAAAAAGCAAAAATGAATAAAATGCACAGAAATGACACGTCCTCCATTATCCTCCCCAGCCGACAGACTCTTCCCCCTCTGCGTCCAAAAACTTTGCAAAAGCCAACGGCGATACAGAAATAATCCGTAACTTCGCTCCCGATGGGCATAGCGTTTATGGTTTGTGACACGTCAGTGTTCAGCGCGATAAACGTTATAGAAGTCGTCTGAACTTTTATGAAATTCAAGATTTGCCTTTATTTTTGAGGCGTTTTGGGGTCTTGAAGAGGGAGTGTAGCGAGCTATACGACCGATGAAAGGTCAAAAAACGGCCAAAAAGAAAGGTGAAGATGGAATGTAGAAGAACTCAAACTCCAAATCAAATCTTCGTCAGAAAAGTTCAGACGACTTCATAGTCATTTGCTCATTATCTAACATTTTAACCCTCCTATTCGACCGCCGAATCATCGTGAGGCGAAAAACGAAAATGAAAATGAAGAAGTTGACATTACTGCTGTTTGCCTTAGCATGTGCTATGACGATATGGGCCAAAGGTATCGACACATTGGCTGTTGATCTCATCTATAAGGAATTATTGGCCAATCCCAAAGTGACAAAAACACCCGTGCGATACACTGGCGGATGGAAACAAGGCATAAGAGGCTTTGCCTGGCAGCAAGGGGAAGGCCGAGGCTGGACGGTAGGCACCCGTTTGGCACTGAGAAATGCGAAAAAAGCCGATTTCGACCGCTTCGCAAAGGTCTTCAAAGACTATAACCAATATACCCATGTCAGCATTCACGATAATCGCTTTGACATGGGATTGGAACGTTGCAAGACGTTCTATGGTATGCACTGGGATGACGGTACGCTCTATTTCCTAAAGGCGAAAAAGCTTGGAAACGAGTTTTGCGTGCCTATCGACTGGATTAACCTTAGCTATTACAATGGAGGGGAATCGCATCCGGACTATTGGGGCAGCATCGATGCGCCGACCCGCAGATTGTTGGGCTTGAGCCATTTGTGGAGCAGCGTGAAGCGAAATTTTGTGTTTATGAATCGTGCGTCGGTCAATTGGGACAGCTTGTATGTGGCCATGATTCCGCAGATAAAGGCTACGACGACCGATGGCGAGGCCGTGCGCTTGCTGCAACGCATGGCGGCTACGCTCAATGACGGCCACACTTTTGTCTATAGCTACTATCCGCAGGATATGCGCTCCATGCCGTTTTCCACACGTTGGATTGACGGCAAGGTGTATGTTGACAAGGTGTATAGCTCCGCCTTTGCGAAGCAAGGTGTGCGCCGCGGACAGCAACTGATGAGCATTGACGGTGAGGACGTCGAGGCTTATGCCAAGCGCGAAGTGATGCCTTATGTTTCGGCTTCGACCGAACAGTGGCGTCTACACGAGACCTACGATGGCATGAACTTGACAAGTCGTTTCGCCACAAAGCCCATGACCGTGCAGTTGCGCGATGGCAAGAAGCTGTTGAGTGTGACCTATGATTTCAAGGACGATGACTTTGACCTCTATGAAACCCAACAACCGAAGTTGCTGACGTATGATGCGATGGAGCATGGCATTGGCTATTTGAAAATATCAAACTTCATGGACGGACGTTTGGTCCAGGAGTTCAATAGGGTTTACCCTGAAATCTTGAAAACGCGTGCGCTCATCATCGACATTCGCAATAATCCTGGTGGGAACTCCACCAACGGCGACTATATTGCCAAACACTTTTTTGCCGACACGCTTTTGACAGGTGCTTGGGAAAGCCGCCTATACATTCCGGCCTATGCCTCATGGAACTATCCGGAGAAGATCTATCGCAATGAGGGCACCACGTGGAGGCATAGCGAGCGAGACACGTTCCAGCTCTATCTCAAGCCTGTGGTGCTACTGGTCGACCGTGGCACATTCTCAGCAGCCGAAGATTTCATCTCCGTGATGCGTGCTACGGGTCATGTCACCCTGGTGGGCGAAAAGACTGGCGGCAGCACGGGAAATGGCGTAAGGGTTTCGATTATCCCGGGCGTTTGTGAAGCAAATATCTGCTCCAAACATGACTTTGCGGCCGACGGCTCAGACTTCGTGGGCTATGGCTTTACGCCTGACATTCCCGTCGCAGAAACCCACAACAGCTACTTTAAGGCCAAACGTGACAATGCATTGACAAAAGCCCTGCAATGGCTGAACAAAGGTAAGTTCTAACCACATGCGGCAAGGCGATACCCCATCATCTGTCCATTCACATGGCAGCGCAGCCTGAATGAACAGCAAAATCACACGTTCTCCACCTTGGTGGGGAACGTGTGATTTTTGGTGGCCATTAACGTTAAAAGACCGCGCGAAGCGCAAATATCCACGTGCGAAGCACGCCAGAAGCCCCCTAAAGTGCACAAGTCAAACATAGCATAAACTATTCCCGGAACATCACCGAACAGACGGCATGTTCAGACGAAAATCACGCGTCAACCCGCCGCAAGGAAAGGAAAAATGTCACATATCTTTCGAATTATTGCCCGGTAAAACTTATTTAAGCAATAATTTGAAATATATTTATCGTAATGCAGACGCGCCACCTTGATTGATGGGCATGACGCGCATCGTGGTTGAAGGAAAGTTTGGTGGGTTCGTCCGAGAATGCGTTGCAGGCATAAAGCACACCTCGGCAGAGCTTCAACTTTGTTTGAATGCTTTGCCGAGGTGCGTAGGCTGTTTTATGTAAATTTGGTGGTGTGCGTGTCGCTTGACGGTTGGGCTGACAACGGGGAGAGGCGGGGGAGATGATTCGGCGTGGGCAGACATGCTGGGCGTCGGGGCGTTTTCCGCGCTTAGTCACAACTGCGATTTGGCGGCGTGCCACGCTTTCTGCCAGTCTGTGTCTAGCGAGAAGGGCGTGAGCTCGCTTCCTTCTTTGATGTACGACTGCGTTGTTTCGGTGTCGGGGTCGTTGAAGAGAGGGTTTGATAAAGACGCGTCCATAAAGAGATAAATCTTTTTTCTGCGTTCCTCATCGGAGAGTTTGTGGTCTTTCAGAATTTGCGTGAAAAAGAGGAAGATGAATTCAGACAGATAGTATGCCTGCGTGTTGAGAAATTCTTCTTTGACTTCCTTGCTGTTTTCAAAGGCTTTCTTTTTCAGGTAGACCAACGCCGTGCTTTTGAATTGTGCGATTTTCACCTGCGTGAAACTTTTCGACGGCGAATTCACCGTTTTTGTTGCGTTCTCAAGAACCATGTTGTACACCTCTTGTGCTTTCAACGTGTTGGGCGCCAAGAGTAGGGCAAGGAGCGAGCTATAGAATAGAGGTCTGGTCTTTTTCATTTTCTAAGTTATGGTGAGTCTGGCCGGAGGGCCAGATGTTTTTTTGTGTGTGTTGAGGGGGTGCTCAAAATTATTTTATAGTATCCATGCAGGGGGGAAACCTGTCTGATATTGCCTTGTTGATATAAACTAATTCTGAACACCTACTTATCGGGGGGAGAGATTCTGAGATGATGGTCGATGCAGGCGGGGAGTTCCTCCGTGTGGTGCGTGACCATGATCAGCGTTCTTCTGGGGTTGGCCGCCATGTAGCGGTCTGTTATTTCTTTGGCTTTTTCACACCAGTGGCGGTCAAGGCCGTGGAATGGTTCGTCGAGTATCAGCAGTTGGGGGCTTTTGACGAATGCTCGTATCAGCAACACCAATCGCTGCTCGCCATGCGAGAGTTCCAAATAGCACTTCTCTGCGAGATGTGGCACGCCGAATGTTGCGAGCCATTGTTGGCAGACGATGGTTTCCGCGTTTGAGGGCGTTCGGTATATCCCGATGGTGTCGTGGAGGCCGCTTGCCAGAATGTGGATTACGGACAAATGCTTTTTATAGGTTGAGAAGATCTCGGGAGAGACGTATCCGATTTTTCTCTTTATGTCCCAAATGCTTTCGCCGCTTCCTCTCTTTCTCCCGAAGAGTCTGACGGGGAGGGCGTAGGCGATGGGGTTGTCGGCCAGCATGAGGGAGAGTAGGGTGGTCTTTCCTGCGCCGTTGGGACCTGTGACGGCCCAATGTTCTCCGCTTTTGATGTTGCAGGAGAAGTTTTTGAACACGATGCGCGTTCCATAGGAGATGTTGATGTCGCTGAGACTGACGATTTCTTCTCCCGCTTCTGTTTCGGGGTAATCGCGTGTCGTTGGGGCGGGGATGGCTGCCGCTGGCTGCTCTGTTTCCTCGCTTTGTTTGCTTTCCTGTATCTCGGTTTCGCGCGTGCGTTCGCGCATCTGTTTGTCTTCAACGTGGATCACCCTGTTGATGAAGGAGGGGATTTCCAACGGGCGGCAAACCACCAGGATGAGCGAAATGAACTGGGAGAGTTGCTGAAGCACTGCTGTGAGGCTGGAACGGCTGTTGGGGTCTAAGCCGATGTAGGGGTTGTCGATCACCAATACTGAGGGGCAGGCTTGCAGGATGCGCATCAGCTGAAGGCGCCTCAGTTCGCCACTCGAAAGTTGGTTAACCTTTTTGTTGAGCAGAGGGGGGATGTTGAGCGCCTTTTCGATGTTGTCCATCGTTTGGGAGGAAAGGACGCGGGGCGCTTCGGCTGCATCGCGGCGACTTTTCTCCAGTGTTTCGCAAACGGTTGGGAACGTCATGTCGTCACCGTGGTTCCAGCGCTGCTGATAGTAGGCGGGCGGGGTTGTTCCGTACACGTCGTTGAAGACGATGCTCCGAATGGCGCCCTTCCCGGTATGCCATTCTCCTGTCTGTCCGTCGGGGAGGACGGTTCTGATGGGGATGGCTCCCGTTATGAGCCCAGTCAGTAGGGATTTGCCGCCGCCGTTGGGGCCGCTGATGGCAACGGATTCGCCTGCCCGCAAGACGAAATTGACAGGGGATTGCAGCCGATGTGCCTCGTTTCTTGCAATGCCGTTTTTTATTTCAAGGATTTTCTGCATAGGGCTTCCATGAGTTTTTTTTGCGGCAGGGTCATTTTCCCTGTGTCGTTTTTTGCAGCGATGTTGTTCTTATAATCTCGCCACGACGCGTTTCTTCCTTTGACGTTTAGGGAATTTATGCTTTGCAGGAAATGGCAGTAGGCTGCTCCGAGCGCATCTGTGGCATCGAGGTAGGGCAGCATGTTTTCGTCTTTTATGCAGAAAACGCGCTTCAAAATCTGCGCCACTTGCTCCTTGCTTGCTCCGCCATTCCCGGTGATGGCCATTTTGATTTTCAGCGGGGCGTATTCATGGATTGGGAGCCCTTTGCTGATGGCTGCGGCTATGGCCACGCCTTGTGCACGCCCCAGTTTCAACATGCTTTGCACGTTTTTGCCAAAGAAGGGCGCTTCTATGGCAAGTTCATCGGGCTTGACGGACTCGATGATTTCGCTTACGCGCTCGTATATCCTGCCCAACTTCACATAGACGTCCTTGCAATGGCGGAGGTCGATGACGCCCATGGCGAGCATTCTGGCTTTCGATCCGTTTGTTTCCAGCACGCCATAGCCCAGGACGTTTGTGCCGGGGTCAATTCCGAGGATGGTTCGTGTTTGTTGCAATGGCATGTCTTGTGTGTGTGAATGAGTTGGTGTTGAGATCGTTTTAATCTTCTTTGCGTCGGGGTGTCGCGCGGGGGAAGGCCTATTCTGGAATGCTGCCTTTTCGCTTGAAGGGGGCGGTTCTTGACGTGGCCCGCCCTTTATTGTTGGTCCGACACAGCAGAAGTGTGATAAAGGCAAAAATACAAAATATTTTCTGATAAGTGGGTGTTCAGAATTAGTTTATATTGAATTGTCGTATTATTTTGTTCCTACAGCTGTCTTGAAGAAGGAGCGTAGCGGGCTACGTGACCGATGAAAGACAGTTGTAGGGGCAAAAGAATGCGGCAAGGCAATATTAAATTGGCTTATCCCTGCATGGATAGTATAGTAATGGTAAAAAATAACTTGTGCAATTTTGAGGAATAAGGAGTTATATCTTATGTCCTGTCTTTTTGCCGCTTTTGGTATTTGTCATCGGTCACATAGCCCGCTATGCTCCCTCTTCCAAATTCCAAAACCAACAAAAATACAGTACAAAATTGCTCAACTTATTCTTTCACCATTACATAAACTAATTTTGAACACCTACTTAAGTGGGTGTCGAAAAAGTTTTTATGTAAAATAATGGGAAACGTGTGGAATTTACCCTTCTGGCGACAACTATTTGGGAAAATAATTATACATTTGCATTTTAAATACCTTTGATTTTAGAATCATCTGAGATAATATGAAAAAGATACTTTTAACGGTTGCGCTGCTTGCAGCTTTTGTTGTTAATGCCAGCGCACAAGCGGTCATCAAGTATGACAAGAGTTCTCATGACTTTGGCAAGTTTGATGAAGAGAAAAAGCAGACGGTGGTGTTCGCTTTTACAAACACGGGAGATGAGCCGTTGGTTATCCAGCAGGTGATGACAACGTGTGGATGCACCGTTGCTGACTATACGAAAACGCCGATACCGGCTGGAAAGAAAGGCCAAATCAAGGTTACGTACAACGGCAAGGGGAAACCGAAAGGCTTTTTCCGGAAAGTGATCACGGTGCGCTCAAATGCAACTAATGCCATGACGCGCATTTATATATCTGGCGACATGCTGGTGAAAGAGTGACATAGAATTGTTCTCATCTCTCCTCCTTAATTGATGGTTCCATGAACGCGAATAAACATACGACACAATATGAGCAAAAATAATCACCTTGTTATCATGGCAGGCGGCATCGGTAGCCGTTTTTGGCCACTCAGCAGTGAAAATAAGCCCAAGCAATTTCTTGACGTTTTGGGAGTTGGGAAAACATTGTTGCAACTGACGTTGGAGCGGTTTTCTTCCATTGTGCCAAAAGAAAATGTATGGATTGTTACCTCCAAGGAATATAAGGACCTGGTGCTTGAGCAATTGCCAGACATCGAGAGGGGCCATGTTTTGCTGGAGCCGTGTCGCAGAAACACAGCTGCGTGCATCTGCTATGCAAGTTGGAGAATCAAGTCGATCAACGCTCATGCAAATATTATCGTTGCGCCCAGCGACCACATCATTGCTGATTTGGAGAAGTTTCACTATGCCATTGAAGAATCGCTACTCTTTGCTGCGGAGACCGATGCCATTGTGACTTTGGGCATTCATCCAACGCATCCAGAAACAGGGTATGGATACATACAGGCTGATTTGAGTTATTCGTCTTCAAGAAACTCGAACATCTTCAGGGTGGATTCTTTCACGGAGAAACCAAGTCTTGAGGTGGCAGAGGGGTATTTGAAGAAAAAGAATTACCTTTGGAACTCTGGCATTTTCATCTGGAACGTCAGTACCATCGTAAATGCTTTCCGAGTGTATCAGCCGGAAATGTGCAAGAAGTTTGAATCCGTTATGCCTTATTTCGGAACGGAGCGCGAACAGGAGCACATTGATTGTATTTATCCTCAGTGTGAAAACATTTCTGTTGACTATGCCATTCTTGAGAGGGCGGAGGAGGTTTTTGTTTTCCCCGCAACGTTCGGATGGAGCGATCTCGGAACTTGGGGGTCTTTGCGAACGCAGATCGGTCAGGACCAATATGGAAATGCCGCTATCGGCAGCAATATTGAACTGCACGAGACGTTCAATTCAATCATCCATACGAGCAAGCTGAAGAAGGTGGTTGTTCAGGGATTGGACGGATATATCGTCGTGGAGAATGACGACACGCTGCTAATTTGCAAACTCTCGGAGGAACAACGCATAAAGTTATTCCATTAAGTAGGTGTTCAAGATTGGTTTGTAATGTCATGGCGGAATATCTCGAATCTTATTGCAGGGCAGTCCCGCAACCTAGTTGCAAAAATTCGATTAATTCGAACCTGCCAGCGACGGCGCTCCTCTATCAATCTTGATTTTTCCTGGATTTTGAACACCCTACCCCTCAGACGAGTTATATCATGCCGTATTTTTTAGAACAACTCTAAAAATGGATTTTACAAGTGAAATCATAAAATGGTATGAGGCAAACCAACGCCAATTGCCGTGGAGAGAAACGACAGATCCTTATTTGATATGGATTTCTGAAATCATTCTGCAGCAAACGCAGGTCAAGCAGGGGCTGTCTTATTTTTTGAGGTTTGTTGAGCGCTTTCCTAATGTCAGGTCGCTCGCTGATGCTTCAACCGATGAGGTCTTGCAATATTGGCAGGGGCTTGGCTATTATAGCCGAGCGAGAAATCTGCATCAGGCTGCGCAGTTGGTCATGCAGAATGGCGGAGCCTTCCCGACCGACTATAAAGGCGTGAGAGCGCTGAAGGGGGTTGGCGACTATACGGCGGCGGCCATCTGCTCTTTTGCCTATAAGCAGCCCTGTGCCGTGGTTGACGGAAACGTTTATCGCGTGCTTTCAAGATTCTTTGGCGTGGAAACGCCCATTGATTCGACGAAGGGGAAAAGGGAGTTTTCGGAGCTGGCAATGGAAGTGCTTGACAAGAAGCATCCGGATGTTTACAACCAAGCCATTATGGATTTTGGGGCGAAACATTGCTCGCCCAGCCGACCATTGTGTGAAACATGTCCGCTCTCTGGCGGCTGCATCGCTCTCTCGACAGGCAGGGTTTCGGTCTTGCCCGTCAAATCCAAGAAGACGAAACAGGAAATCCGACATCTTGTGTATGTCATTATTAGGTATGGAAATGTGGTTTATATTCGGCAACGCCCGCCTGGCGACATTTGGGCTGGATTGTATGAACCCGTCCTGCTTGAATTTAATGGCGAAGCGAGCGATAGGGAAGTGGTTGAAAATGTCGGCAAGCTCGTTGGCGGCAACTTGAAAAGCATGAGATGTGTCAAAAAGCAAATGAAGCATGTGTTGACCCACCGCGTGCTGATGGTTGATGCTTATGAGGCTGATGTTGAAGCTCCCGTTTCGATAGATGGATATATATCCGTGGAAAACAAAGAATTATGTAACTATCCTGTATCGCGATTGGTGGAGAAAATTTTTGAATGCGCTTGCGGATGATTCGTTCTTTTCTCGAGCATCACTGGCGCTGTTAATGCAGCTGACCACGACAGGATTTTAGAATACTCACATTGATAAATCAAAAAACAACAATGACAAAACATATTGTATTTTTCAAGTTCAAGGCCGAGGTATCGGAGAATGTCCGCACATCTGCGTTCAAGGCGTTTAAGGATGGCATAGAGCGTTTGCCATCGGAAATTCCTTTCATCCGCGAGGTCTTTGTTGGGAGAAACTGCAACGAGGCAGAGAAGTGGGATGTTTGCCTGCATTCTGTGTTCGACAATTTGGAGGATGTGAAAGCCTACAGCGTTCATCCTTCACACAAGGCTGTCGCATCGGAATTTATGAAATTCGTTGCTGAGAGGGCGTGTGTTGATTTCGAAATCTGACAGACGAAATACAGGGCTTGGGGATAATTGTTGGAAGAATATTTTTCGGTGATTCCCATAAGCATTTGTTTTTTTGTGTAAGCTGGGGTGTTTCTTTTTCCGACGGCTCATGGTCTGATAATTTCGACTGCCTATTTATGAAGCAAAAGTTGATATTGGCTTTCCTTATTTTTTTGTCTCCTGTTTTTGTTAAAGGACAGGAGACCGTTGTCTATGACCCTTCGGTGAAGACCGTGGTGTTTCATGATAATTCTGCCAGCAATCGGGCGATGCCAGTGTTTCCGCTCCTCGTGTTGGGAGAATCGAAAAAAATTAGGATTAGCTTTGACGACTTGTCTGCTGAATATCATAGGTTTACATATACCTTAGAATTGATGGACGAGAAATTCAATGCGGAGGAATCCGTGTTTGAACACGATTATGTTGAGTCTGTCTCCGACGAAGGTTTGGTGGAGAATTTCACGCCGAGCCTCAATACTTCCATTCCCTATGTTCATTATTCCCTGGCATTCCCCAACGAATACATGAGACCTAAGGTGTCTGGAAATTACAAGTTGACCTTTTGGAAGGAAAATGAAAACGGAGATAAAGTGGCGGCGTTCGTCACCTATTTTTTTGTTGTGGAGCCTTTGGCTTCGTTGGCGGTGACGGTGAATAGTGATACCGACATTGACAGAAACAATACCCATCAGCAACTCACGGTGTCTGCCAGATGTCCGTCTTTGTCAATACGTGATGCTAAGGAGTTTACATTGGTGGTGCTGCAAAACAAGCAGTGGCACAATGCCGTACGAAATGTTTCTCCGTCTTCTGTGTCGTTCTTGCCGACACCGATGCTCAAATGGGAGCATTGCAGGGACTTGATATTTAAGGCAGGTAATGAATATAGAAAATTTGAAATTCCGAGCAGAAGATACCCGGGCATGCACGTCGAGTCGGTTGACAATCTTTCGAGTTATCTCCATGCCACGTTGTTTCCCGACGAACCGAGGATGACTTATCTTTATGACGAGGATCAGGATGGCATTTATGTGCCGTTGGCTGAAGACAATATGAATCCTGAAACGGAGGCGGAATACATGTGGGTGCATTTTGACTACTCGTTTCCAGAAAAATGGAAGGAAGAATTGCCGCATAGGATATATTTGGGAGGCCAGTGGACAAATGGAGCTGCAAGTGCCCCTGGCTTTCTTACTCCCTTGGCCGACAATCCCCGTCGTTACACTGGCGCTTTCTTGCTCAAGCAGGGATATTATTCCTATTATTATTGGGGAACGGACGGCGATGGTCGTTCGGTCGTGCCCTCAATAGAGGGGGATTTCTATCAGACCCAGAATGAATATACGGTGTTGCTGTACCACAGATCTCCGTCAGATCGGCACACGCGCTTGATTGGGGCGACAACCGTTGGAAAGCCATGACGAAGGTGTCAAGAAGCGATCACAGTTCGTGCAGGTGTATTAAGCCCTGGCCCATCCATAGATCATTTATAACCACAATATTTTTGAATAAATGCCTAACATCGTTTTCTTAGATAGCGAAACGCTTAACCATGACGATATTTCTTGGGAGCCTATCAGTTCGCTCGGCGAGTTTAAAACATACAATCAGTGTCTGCCTCATGAGATTCTGGAAAAAGGCGGAGACGCTGACATTATCATCACTAACAAAGTGCGTTTTTCAGAGAAGGAGTTCTCTATGCTGCCAAAGTTGAAATTGCTTTGCGTTGCTGCAACAGGCTATGACGTGATCGACGTTGAAGCAGCACGGCGTAGTGGTGTGTTGGTTTGCAATTGTGCGGGATATGGAACAGGAGCCGTTGCGCAAATGACGGTTGCTTTGTTGCTTGAGGTGTGTAATCATGTCGGGCATTACGTTCATGTTGTGACAAAGGAGAAAAAGTGGTGTGACAGTCCTGTTTTTTCATGTTGGGACAGACCTCTGATTGAATTGTTTGGTCGCAAGGCAGCGATAGTGGGGTATGGCAATATCGGAGAGGCCGTTGGTCGTTTGCTATACGCCTTCGGCATGGAAGTGTTTGCCGTAAGCAGTAAATCCGAAGCGGATTTGCCAGACTATGTGAAGAAGACCACACTTCAGGAGGCATTTCAAAAATGTGATGTGGTAAGCCTTAATTGCCCGCTGACGGCAAATAATCAGAAAATGATAAACAGGCAGTTGCTGTCGAACACCCGTAAGGGTCTTATTTTGTTGAATACGGCTCGTGGAGGACTTGTGGATGAAACGGCCGTTTGCGAAGCATTGGAAAACGGCACACTCTGTGCTTATTGCACCGACGTGTTGGGCATTGAACCGCCGTCTCGTGACAACAAACTCCTTTCTGCGCCAAATGCTTATGTGACGCCCCACGTCGCTTGGGCAACGATAGAAGCCAGGAAAAAGTTGGTGGAGATGTTGGGAAGCAACATCCGCGCATTCCTTGATGGCCAACCAGTTAATGTGGTCAGTTGAACGGTATAGAATCCTCTTTTGAATATCAAATAAAAATACATTATGACAATTCCAGATATTACAATCACACAGGTGTTTGATTTTGTTGGAACAGTGGCGTTTGCCATTTCCGGAATACGATTGGCATCTGCAAAACGTTTCGATCTCTTTGGCGCTTATGTGGTAGGTGTCACCACGGCCATCGGTGGGGGGACCATGCGTGACCTGATGCTTGGCTTGACCCCATTTTGGCTGACAAACCCTTTTTATCTGATCTGCTCCGCCTTTGCCCTTCTGTGGGTGATTGCATTCAGAAAACTTTTGGTGAGACAAAACAATACATGGTTCTTGTTTGACACCATCGGATTGGCGCTCTTTACGGTGGTGGGCGTTGAAAAAACCATTAGCAGTACACCGGTAACAGGCGGGCATTACCCGTTTTGGGCCGCCATTATCATGGGAGCCATAACTGGTGCCGGAGGTGGCGTTCTCAGAGATGTGTTCATCAATGAAGAACCCTTGATTTTCCGTAAAGAAATCTATGCCTTGGCATGTGTTATCGGCGGATTGGCTTATTATATATGCTATGTCATTTTGAATATGACCCAGGTGCCGTGTGCCATTATCTGCGGTGTGACCGTGGTGGTGATGCGATTGTTGGCTGTGAAATATAAATTGAGCCTCCCGATAATCAATGGAGAAGAATAAGCGTCGAAATGCTGCGGAGGAGTCGGTTTCTGGAGAGCCCTGTGGTGGAAGTTTTGCCATAATCTCTGCAAAGCAGGGCGGCTGCAACGTTCTTTAAGAAAGAATAACGTTGTTGAGGCTTTGCAACTCGGTGGATTTTGCTAAATTTGTGTCGTTTAATTTCTTATCTCTCATGATTTTTAGAAAAATACGAAGAATAACGCTGGGACTATTGTGCATAGCCTCTATTCCAATGCAGGCTCAAGATTTGATAGCTGTTCAGGCGCCGATTGACCGTAAGCTGAAAGTGGTTGATTCTGTGGCTTTGCAGCGACTCATTGAAACAGACGAGTTGGAAAATGGTGAGAGGTTATATACATCATGGAATAACAACTCTACGCATTGTTATTCGTCAGCAGCCTTACCCGACAGTTTTAAAATTGACCTCCGAGGATTTGCGATGCCAACGCCAAGCCGAAATGTGACGAGCGGTTTTGGGTATCGTCCCTCATTCAGACGTTACCACAAGGGCTTGGATATTAAAGTGTATATTGGAGATACCATTGCTTCCGCATTTGACGGAAAGGTGCGTATCGTTAAATATGATGCAGGCGGTTATGGAAAATATGTTGTGATTCGCCACAACAACGGACTCGAAACCATATATGGTCATCTTTCTAAGCAGTTGGTAAATGTTAATGACGAGGTGAAGGCTGGAGAGCCAATCGGACTCGGAGGAAATACAGGATTCTCCTTTGGTTCCCATTTGCATTTTGAAACCAGGTTGCTTGGTGAGGCAATTGACCCGAAATTGCTTTTTGATTTTCCGAATCAAGATGTGACGGGTGATTTCTTTGTTTATCATAATGATAAGCATTCAAAGAACAATGCGATGGCCTCAGCGCAAAGACGTGAACCTGCTCAAGCAAGGTATAGAGACAGCCATTTCTATCAAGTCAGAAGAGGGGATACACTCTCTTCGATTGCAAAGAGACTAGGAGTCTCTGTTGAAAAATTGTGTTCAACAAATAATCTGAAAAAGAACTCGAAAATACGTCCTAAGCAGATTCTGAAGTATTAGTGCTGAGTTTAGACGGTATTTCTGTGGATTTTTTTAGCTTCAGATGCTTTGCTCGCCTCCTCTTTTCGCTGGCGTTGTGTCAAGCAGAATAAAATACTGGAGAAATAATGGGGTAGTCCGTTTTCTTTTCGTAAATTTGTGCAGGTTTTCAAAGAGGAAGAATCCTTGGCGAAATCAGCATGTCTTTGGACTTCCAGCCATTTGGCAGGGTTAAAGAATTGAATATTAATAACTCCATAATATATAAGTTATGACTATAGATACTTGTGATTTTAAAGGCAAGAAGGTCATTGTTCGTGTAGACTTCAATGTGCCTCTTGATGAGAACGGTAACGTAACCGACGATACCCGCATTAAGGGTGCAATGCCGACTCTGAAAAAAGTTTTGGCTGAAGGTGGTTCACTTATTGTCATGAGCCACATGGGCAAACCAAAAGGCAAAGTGAATGCCAAAATGTCATTGAGCCAGATTGTTAAGCCTGTCAGCGAACATTTGGGTGTTGAAGTGAAATTCGCTCCTGATTGCGCAAAGGCATCAGCTGAAGCTGCTGCACTGAAGCCAGGTGAAGTTCTCTTGCTTGAAAACCTCCGTTTCTATCCTGAAGAAGAAGGTAAGCCTGTTGGAATTGACAAGGAAGATCCCAATTATTCTGCAGCTAAAGAAGAAATGAAGAAGAAGCAGAAGGATTTTGCCAAGACCCTTGCTTCTTATGCTGATATTTATATTAACGATGCCTTCGGTACGGCTCACCGCAAGCATGCCTCAACAGCTGTTATCGCTGACTACTTCGATGCAGACCACAAAATGTTGGGCTACCTGATGGAAAAAGAGGTACAGGCTGTTGATAATGTATTGAGCAATATTAAGCATCCTTTCACTGCCATCATGGGTGGCTCAAAAGTTTCTACCAAGATTGGTATCATTGAAAACCTGATGGACAAGGTTGACAACTTGATTCTCTGTGGCGGTATGACTTACACGTTTGCCAAGGCAAAGGGTGGTCACATCGGTCTATCTATTTGTGAGGATGACAAGTTGGATTTGGCTTTGAGCATCATTGAAAAGGCAAAGGCAAAGGGTGTTAACTTGGTATTGGGTACTGACTGTGTTGCTGCAGACAGCTTCTCAAACGATGCAAATACTCAGGTTGTTCCTGCAGGTGCAATTCCTGAAGGTTGGGAAGGTTTGGATGCCGGTCCTGAAACCCGCAAATTGTTTGCCAAGGCTATCGAAGGTGCCAAGACAATTCTTTGGAATGGCCCTGCTGGCGTGTTTGAGTTCGATAATTTCACTGGTGGTTCACGCGCAATTGCCGATGCTATTGCTAAGGCCACTGAAGAAGGTGCTTTCTCGCTCATTGGTGGTGGTGACTCTGTTGCATGTATCAACAAGTTTGGTATGGCAGACAAGGTGTCTTACATCTCAACTGGTGGCGGTGCTCTTCTTGAAGCCATCGAAGGTAAGGTCCTTCCAGGTATTGCTGCAATCAAAGGCTAAGCAATAAAGTAGCGATTTGCCACGAATATATTTGTGGCATGCCATGTTACTAAAAAATACAAGGCTGAAAGTTGGAATAGACTCGCATCAATAAGTCATCTTCCAAACTTTCAGCCTTTTATTTTATAGGAAAAGTAGGTGCTCACAATTCCCTGCTTTGATATTACAAAATATTTTTGAATACCTACATAAGTATGAAACATGTATTTGGTGTGGTGATGTGCCTCGCAGTCATCTTCTCGTCGTGTGGCAGTAATTCATCGAAGAGCGATGACATTAAACCTAAGGAAGTCGTATCGGCAAACAAAGAAGTCGTCACCTTAGCTTTAATGCCCATAGTGGATTGTCTGCCTTATTACTATGCAGAAGAACGCGGGTATTTCGAACGCTTTGGCGTCAGCGTGAAAATCGCGACATACAAATCCAAACTCGATTGTGATACGGCAATTGTAGGGCGGTCGGCTTTGATGGGATATAGCGACTTGTTTCACGCTATGATGATGTCGGAAGGCCGAAAAGTATCCGTTGTCAATTCAACACAGGGTGGTTGGAGTCTTCTGGTCAACAAAAGTTTGAGAATCAAGAAGACATCACAGCTGAGCTACAAGACAACGGCCATTTCCCGTTTTTCCACAGAGGCATATCTGCTGTCGTCTATTCCAAAGACGGATGAAGTGCTGTTGCCTCAGGTAAACGACCTTTATCTGAGAACTTCAATGGTTGACAACAACCAGGTGGATGCAGCCATGCTTCCCGAGCCTTTTGCAACGCAATGTCGCATGAAAGGGCATAAGGCCATTTGGACGGCAGTGTCGGCGAACAATTTCGGATGTATGCTGACGGCTGATAAAGTGAAAGGGGCAGAAGAGGAAAAGAAAATCATTGCCATAACAAAGGCATACAACATGGCCGTTGACAGTTTGAACGCCCGCAACAATATGAGAGAGAATTTGTCTGGCATACTTGCAAAATGGGGAATGCAGGAATTTCCTGTCGACAGTCTGCATGTGCCGACTTATTCACACGCTGTCAGCTTCAAAAAGGAAGATATAGCAGCTGTTTCCCAGTTTTTGCGGACGGGGAATTGTCGGTTTCGCTCAAGCGGGGTTCTCGTAAATGATCGTTTCTGCAAAAAGGCGGAGACACATTAGAGGATACCATTCAAGCATTCCCCGATGATTCTATCATCTGCTTGTGAATGTAAATTTTTAAAACTGCATCAGTTTAGTTTTACCATTACTAAAATCATAGGTAATCATTATGGATAAGACATCCTTTTTAGTATTACGCGACGAAGCCGATAAAGCCATTTGCGAGAAAAGACTTGGTGTTGCGATAAAAGCTGTTGAGGGATTGTGTAGATATGTTGAGGATGCCGAAACTACGGAAATAGTAGGGCAGGTGGACAACAATTACAGAATCATGTTGCACTATATGTCGAAAGGCGTTGCAGATGAGCAACGCAGCAACTATCGTATGCGTTTCCTCCAACAAATAGATGGATGCTTTTCCAAAGTGTGTCGCCTGAGCGAAATCCGCCTGTCGGAATCCCACTATGCCCTAACATTAAATACGCTGAACAATCTTAAGGTTGAGTTCGACAAGGTGGGCGAAGATATTTCTTGCCGCACCCTCTTTGAGTTAATTTGGACTTCTGATGTTTGGAGTCAGGATGCACAGGAAAGAATTAAGCGTCTGATGGAAGCTCCAGAGTTTGATGAAAATTCCAAGTGTTTGATCTTAAGTGCCACTATGTTGGCTGCCTTGACCTTCTTTGATGTCAGAAAGGTCCTTCTGCTTGCAAGTTGCGTCAAGAGCAACAATGTGAAACTGCGTGCACGCGCCTTGATTGGTTTTGTTCTTGTAATGGCAAAGCATCGGTCGCGTTGTGAGTTATATCCAGCGGTGGGAGATTCGATAAGGGAACTGGAGAACCTTGAAGGTTTTTCAGATAATCTGCTTGATTTGCAGACGCAGATTTTTCTGACACTCGATACTCCCAAGTTCGAACAGCGTGTGAGAAATGAGATTCTGCCGTCCATCATCAAAGAGTCGCAAAAATTCAAACAACGAAAAAGCGGGTCCGATAGTCTCAGCGACATTCTGGATGATATGGGTGGGAAAACAGAGTGGGGCGAAGTCGGTGGCGATATTGATGAGAAGGTGAAGATGCTGATGGAACTTCAGCGCAAGGGAGCCGATGTCTTCATTGGGCAATTCAAGATGGTTAAACAGGGATTTCCCTTCTTTAATATCGCTGCCAATTGGTTTTTCCCGTTCACGCAAGAACATCCCGACTTTCCAAAGTCTGTTTATCATGCACCGCTTGTGTCAATGATAGAGCAAAACGAGAATCTGTGTGAAAGCGATAAATATTCGTTCTGTCTTGTTATCGGACAGATGATGGGCGCCGGCAATAGCGACTTGAAAGCAGCCAACGCCCAGTTGGAAGAAATGATAGGCGGACAGACGGATGCTCTTCCAAAATCTTCCAATACGATGCAGGCGGCGATGCGTTCTTATATGCTTGACATCTATCGCTACTTCAAGTTCTATCGTCTGCGTGATGAAGCGGCAGATCCTTTCAAGTGTGATCTATTCATTGCAGAATGGGATATGTGGCACGCTGTCTTTTCGGAAAACGAGAATCTGCACGTGTTGGCGGATTTTGCCTTTGAAATCGGGAATTATTCGTGGGCGTCCATTCTTTTTGGTCTGTGTAAGGGCAACGTGACAACCTATAGAAAACTGGGGCGCTGTTATCAGAAGATGCACCAATATTCTTTGGCAATGGATTTTTATGTAAAATCGGATGTCCTGTCTCCGAATCATTTTTGGACCCAGGTGCAGTTGGGAAATTGTGCAAAATGCCTTGGCGACTATGGTGAAGCGTTGATTTACTACGAACAGGCAGAAACCCTGCAACCAGAAAATGAAAAATTGCTGTTGAGGATTGCCGAGTGCTTGATGCAGCAGGATGAACACGAGGCGGCCTTGAAAAAGCTCTTTAAGGCCTATTATTTCGCTCCCGGCGACCAAGACATCTTGCGTATGCTGGCATGGTGCAGTTTCTTGTGCCATAAATATGAAGATTCAGAAAAATACTATCTCAAATTGCTTGAAAATTCTTCGCGTGAGAAAGATTTGTTGCATGCGGGACATGAAGCATGGGCAGCAGGCAACATCGCGTTGGCCATTGAGCGTTACAGGTGTTATTTTAGAAAATTCGCGCCTGCTGACGTCAACGTGTTTGACGTGTTCAAAAGAGATAGCGATATTTTGGGCAAACACAACATCCATGACATGGACATTGATCTCATGTGTGATGTGTTGGCTATGGATTTTGAATAATTAGGATAAAGAAGAGTTCTGAAAACCCGACTTGTTCGGCAGAGGTCTTCGGAATCTCCAAAAAATGGATATTAAAGTATAACGGAAAAATAAGAATATGGCAACAGTTGACGACAAAAAGATTATTTTCTCAATGGTTGGTCTCTCCAAAACAATCAGACAGACCAACAAGCAGATTCTCAAAGACATATACCTCTCGTTTTTCTATGGTGCGAAAATTGGTATCATCGGACTTAACGGCGCGGGAAAATCTACCTTGATGAAAATCATTGCAGGAATTGACAATGACTATCAGGGAGAGGTCGTTTTTTCTCCGGGTTATTCTGTAGGCTATTTGGCTCAGGACCCTTATCTCGATGACGAAAAAAGCGTTATTGAAGTGGTTAAGGAAGGCGTGAAACCAATCGTTGATGCCTTGACGGAATATGAGGAAATCAACCAGAAATTTGGTCTGCCTGAATATTATGAGGATGAAGAAAAGATGAATCAGCTTTTTGCCCGCCAAGGCGAGTTGCAGGACATCCTTGACTCCACTGATGCGTGGAACCTCGACAGCCGTTTGGAACGTGCCATGTCGGCGCTTCATCTGCCTGCGCCCGATCAGAATGTGGCCCATCTTTCTGGTGGCGAACGTCGTCGCGTGGCACTTTGCCGCCTGCTCCTCCAAAAGCCCGACGTCTTGCTGCTTGACGAACCGACCAACCACCTTGACGCTGAAAGCATTGATTGGCTCGAGCAGCACCTCAATCAGTATGAAGGCACGGTTATTGCTGTCACACACGACCGCTATTTCCTTGACGACGTTGCCGGATGGATTCTTGAACTCGACCGTGGAGAGGGCATCCCCTGGAAGGGAAACTATAGCTCTTGGTTGGAGCAGAAAACCAAGCGTATGGAAATGGAAGAGAAGGTTGCAAGCAAGCGCCGCAAGACGTTGGAGCGAGAGCTTGAATGGGTAAGAATGGCTCCGAAGGCGCGTCAGGCCAAAGGTAAGGCCCGTTTGAACTCCTACGATAAACTCCTTAATGAGGACCAGAAGGAAAAGGAGCAAAACCTTGAAATATTTATTCCTAACGGCCCGCGTTTGGGACGTAAGGTTATCGAAGCCTCTCATGTCTCAAAGGCTTATGGAGAGAAAGTCTTGTTCAACGATCTCAACTTTTCTTTGCCCCAGGGTGGTATCATTGGAGTGATAGGGCCGAATGGTGCTGGAAAGACAACGCTTTTCCGTATGATCATGGGCTTGGAGACACCAGATGGTGGTAACTTTGAAATCGGAGAAACTGTCAAGCTTTCCTATGTCGACCAGCAGCACACGGACATCATTCCTGAAAAGTCAGTCTACGAAGTTGTCAGTGGCGGCAATGAATTGTTGCGCATGGGGGGTCGCGATATTAACGCGCGTGCATATATTAGCAAATTCAATTTCAGCGGAGCAGATCAGGAAAAGAAGTGCGGCGTTCTTTCTGGCGGTGAAAGAAATCGTTTGCAACTGGCTATGGCCTTGAAGCAGGAGGGAAACGTGCTTCTTCTTGATGAACCTACCAATGACATCGACGTAAACACGTTACGTGCTTTGGAAGAAGCACTTGACGACTTTGCAGGATGTGCTGTTGTCATCAGCCACGACCGTTGGTTCCTCGATCGTATCTGTACCCATATCCTTGCCTTTGAAGGTGATGGTAATGTATTCTTCTTTGAGGGCAGCTACACCGACTATGAGGCCAACAAAGCAAAACGACTTAATCTTGAAGCTCCGAAGCGCATACGCTACAGAAGCTTGGAAAACTAAGCAGGGGATATAGTGATGACTCAACAGGATTCAATAATCCAACAGGATTCATACATCACAATTGCAGAAGCAGGAGAGGGTTGCTACGTAGAGAGTCGGAGCCGTTTCCTCGCTTTTGCACTTCATGCTGGAAGTGAAGAAGAAGTCAAGGAGATTCTTGCCGCTTTTCGAAAAAAATACTACGATGCACGCCATGTTTGCTACGCCTACGTGTTGGGCGATCACGGAGACCGCACGCGCCAGAATGATGACGGGGAACCTTCCGGAACAGCAGGTGCGCCGTTGGGGCGTCAATTGCGTTCCTATGGGCTTACCTATACGTTACTGATTGTTGTGCGTTACTTTGGCGGCGTCAAGCTGGGAACGAGCCGTTTAGGGGTTGCTTATAAGGCGGCAGCCATAGAGGCACTTGAAAATGCGAGGAAAAAAGAGTGCATCATCAAGCAGCGCTTTACGGTCTCAGTGAGCTATCCAGATGCCGACACTGCGATGAGGTTTATTCGCGATGCCGAAGCTGAGATAGTGGCGAGAGACTACACTGCAACCGACAGTATTCTCACCGTTGAAATTCGCTTGAAATCAGAAATGCAGCTAAGAGAGAGACTCTCTGGAATCCTTTCTCTTCGCTTCCTTGAAGAATAACCTCAGGGAGAGACGGCGGACGTATGGAGAAATACACTGAGAATATGCATTGAAATTCTCGTCTTTGGTTGAGCGCGTTTTCCCGGTTCCACCGTTCGCCTGTCTAAATGCCTCAGTATTTTCTTTGTATTCAAAAACTGTATCACCCCCTAATAGTCCCTTTACTATGAAACCTATAATTTTAACTCCCTTACAGTCTGGAAATCCCTGTCTCTCCGAGGTGGTGTCGCTTTACGAAAAAGCTTTCCCATTAGAAGAGCGTCGTCCGACAGATGAGTGGTTGGAGAAGAATAGCAGTTCGGATCTCTTCACGATCAATTTATTGGAGTCAGACGGCCAAACCCTCGGCTTCATAACGATTTGGCAATTTGAAGATTTTGCCTATGTTGAACATTTTGCAGTAGACGAAAAGCAGCGTGGCAATGGCATCGGAGCCGCAGCTATCAGCGCCTTACGCGCCGCTTTGCCTTGTCCTGTAGTGTTGGAAGTTGAGCCTCCAACGGAGCATACCAGTATTCGTAGAATCCGTTTTTACGAAAGAAACGGGTTTGTCATCTCTTCTCTTTCTTATCTGCAGCCGCCCTATACGTCGCAGCTTCAGCCGCTGGAACTCAAACTGATGTCAAGCGATGCGACCTTTCTTTCGGAAAATTTTGACCATATAGTTTCCACCTTGTATAAGTATGTTTATAATTGGCAAAGGGGAAGGTGTGAAAGTGTTTTGAGAACTGGAGATCAAGTCAACTCACAAACAATTGCGGCCCTTAGGCTTGCAGATTAAATCGACGGTTAATAGATAAATCAGTAACCTACTGATAATGATAAAGTTGTAGACTTTTTTAAAAAGATTCTTATGTAAAAAGGTTGTCTTCCATGTTAAACATGGATAGGCAACCCTTTTGTTTTTCTTTACCCCAGTCTGGTAAGCATTTTTATTTTCCTTCCCAGATTCGATGCGTTATAAACAAAAAAAGAACATATCTTATTGATATGTTCTTCTAATTCTTTTGAGCCGAAAGCCGGACTCGAACCGGCGACCTATTCATTACGAATGAATTGCTCTACCAACTGAGCTATTTCGGCGATACATTGTTTTTCTCAAATGCGATGCAAAGGTAGTGAATAATATTTTATTGGCAAAATACTTTGCCTACTTTTTTTGCAAAGCCGTGATTTTTATGGTCTGAAGACTTAGTTTCGTGCTTAAATCTTTTTCAGATAGTCTGTGAAGTTGGCATAAACAATGGTGCGCAGCCTGGCATTTTCCCTTTTCGGGAGATATGTTTATTGCTCATTGACTGTCAGAGAAAGAGCGAAATTTCATCGTATGAAACTTCGAGGTTTATTGGAAATCTGTTGGTCTTTCCTTTTTAAAAAGTATATGTATTATGATATAAATGACATTTTAATAGTGTCGAAGTGTAAAATAAACAAACTGATAAAAATTTATTTGGATGTCTATCTTTTTGTAAGAGAATAATATTATAACTTTGCATTATGTTATATAATTGGTTATAGCAAAAGACAAAAGTAATGTAATAATAAAAATAACTGACATTATGTGTGGAATCGTTGGAATATTCAATGTAAAAGTACAGACAAAGGAACTGCGTGAAAAGGCTCTTGGAATGAGTAAAAAAATCCGTCATAGAGGACCGGATTGGAGTGGAATCTACTGTGGCGGGAGCGCCATACTCTGCCATGAGCGTCTTTCAATTGTAGACCCTCATAGCGGAAAGCAACCTTTGTTTTCACCAGATCGAAAACAAGTGCTTGCTGTTAATGGCGAAATCTATAATCACCAGGACATACGTAGGACCATGAAGGAAAAGGGATACGAATTTCAAACCGAATCCGACTGTGAGGTAATATTGGCGTTATACAGGCACAAAGGCATTCATTTTCTTAAGGATCTTAATGGCATTTTTGCTTTTGCGCTCTACGATGAGGAGAAAGATGATTTTTTGATTGCGCGCGATCCCATCGGTGTTATCCCTCTTTACATTGGAAAGGATAAAGAAGGCAAGGTGTATGTGGCAAGTGAATTGAAAGCGCTGGAGGGTTTTTGCGATGATTATGAAGTGTTTCTTCCCGGCCACTATTATCTTGGAAGCGAAGGAGTGCAGAAAAAATGGTATAGACGTGATTGGGAGAGTTACGATAATGTCAAAGACAATCATGTGTCTTCCTCTCAAATTCGTGATGCTTTGGAGGCTGCTGTCAAACGGCAACTCATGAGCGACGTTCCTTACGGTGTGCTTCTCTCTGGTGGTCTTGACAGTTCCGTTATTTCCGCTATCGCCAAAAAGTATGCTTCAAAGCGTGTTGAAACGGAGAGTCGGGAGGATGCGTGGTGGCCGCAGCTACATTCTTTCGCCGTTGGCTTGAAGGGGGCTCCAGACTTGGACAAGGCACGTGAGGTGGCGAAACATATAGGCACTATACATCATGAGATTAATTATACGATTGAGGAAGGACTTGATGCTGTGCGTGACGTCATCTATTTCATTGAAACCTACGATGTGACCACCGTGAGAGCATCTACACCCATGTATTTATTGGCACGTGTCATAAAATCCATGGGGATTAAAATGGTGCTCAGCGGCGAAGGGGCCGATGAGATATTTGGTGGATATCTTTATTTTCATAAAGCCCCGTCTCCAAAGGCTTTCCATGAGGAAACTGTGAGGAAACTTTCAAAGCTCTATCTCTACGACTGTCTGAGAGCAAACAAGTCGTTGAGCGCATGGGGTGTTGAAGGGCGTGTGCCATTCTTGGATAAAGAATTTCTCGACGTTGCCATGAATTGCAACCCGATAGACAAGATGTGTTCGGGAACAACCATTGAAAAGAAAATCGTTCGCGAAGCGTTTTCAGATATGTTGCCAGAAGATGTTCTCTGGCGTCAAAAAGAGCAGTTTAGCGACGGCGTAGGATATAGCTGGATTGACACTTTAAAGCAGGTCACTGCGGCTGCGGTGTCTGATGAGGATATGTCGAAAGCTTCAGAACGTTTTCCCATTAACCCTCCTTTGAGTAAGGAGGAATACTACTATCGTTCTATATTTGAGGAATATTTCCCGAGCAAGAGCGCGGCCAAAACCGTACCGAGTGTACCAAGTGTGGCTTGTTCTTCTGCGGAGGCCCTTCAATGGGACGAATCTTTTCTTCATCTAAATGACCCAAGCGGGCGTGCTGTTGCCGGGGTTCATGAACAAGCTTTAAAATAATCATAGCGTTTCTGCTGTATTTGTGACTTGTTTCGAGCCTCGAATCAGTAGGTTTTATGAATGTCAAAACGAATAAAGGGTGTAAGTAAATTGATTTGACCTTTATTTTTATGAGCTAAAGCAGGCGGAACAGTCTTTCATTGCGAATGAACAGATTGTTCCGCCTGCTAAGTTATTTTTTTGATGCCTTTTGTCTTTAGATAAATACGCCTTATGTATTTATTAATAACCGTTTTATTTATTATTGATGGTACTTCCATCTTGAAATCTATATTTGTTTTGTTACCTATGCTTGTCAGCGAATGTCATCCCGTGTTTACTTGTGCGTTGTCCCAGGTGCTTGCGTCTCTCGTCCCAGGTGCTTGCGTCTCTCGTCCCAGGTGCTTGCGTCTCTCGTCCCAGATGCGATCGTCTCTCGTCCCAGATGCGATCGTGTCTCGTCCCGTGTGTGATCGTGTCTCGTCCCGTGTGCGCTGACAAGTCATAGTCGTTGTCGTAGTAGTTTTGGTTGTCTAAAATGGATCTTTTTTCTATAATGTCAATGAGAAAGCGTGAGCAGGCAAGGGGTTTGTCGAGATTCTCAACAAAATCATGATATGTTATTTAATGCTGCATGTCGGCATAAAAAGAGAGTAGGAGATAAACACCTGTGATTGGTGTTTATCTCCTACTTGGTTAGGATGAGAATGACGTGATTCTCATTATAATGTCATCTTGTTTTGTTTACGCTTTTTGTTGCGTAATGTAAGCGCCATTACTGGATTTTCACAGTGGCACGGCGGTTGTAAGAGAATGGAGAGATTGTGTCAACACCACCCTTGCCTTCAACAACAATGTTGTCGCGGTTTACACCCATTTTAACGAGTTCGTTAGCAACGACCTGAGCACGCTTTTCAGAGAGGCTCTGGTTGTATGCCTTGCTACCTGTCTTGCTATCTGCATAACCAGTAACAACAATCTTGCGGTTGTTTGCCTTGGCATATTCAGCAACTTCCTTCACGTTAACCAAATCTTTGCGGCTGGCGATGCGAGAAGAACCGATGTTGAAGAATACAGACTGAGAAGTTGCAACAAACTGTTCCTTGATTTCCGGTTGAACGTTAGAGTTGGCCTTCTGCTGGGCGAGGAGATCGCGCAGGCGTGCGTTTTCATCCTGCTGTTCCTTCAGAGATGACTGAAGTGCGTCCATCTGTTCCTTATTCATTGCCATCAAGGCATCAACATCTGGAGCCTTTTCCCATGTGCACTTGCCGAGGTTGTAAGTAACGCCTACGCTTACACCAAACTGCTTGTCCCAGTGACGGTTCTTGTTCTTTTGGAAACCTGACCAGCTGTCTGGTTTAGCACCATCGAAGGAACCTTCAACTGCGTTTACGTTCAAATCAGCGAAAATCTGAACGTGCTTGTTTACGTGGAAGTTGTTGAGCAAGCCAGCAGCGTAAACGATGTCGTAGGTGTTGTCAGACATGTTGCGACCCACACCGATACCAACGTAAGGAATGAAGTTCCAAACGCGCTTTTCATTGTAGCCGCAGAGAAGATTTGAAAGGTTGAAAGTCACATCTTCGTGAATGGCCCAATAGTTATATGTGTGGTGGTCGGTTTCTGTGTTGACCTGCTTGCCCCAAAGACCTTGGAACTTGGTGCGGAGACCGATACCCGGGGTGAACCATTTGCCAACGGCTACGTTAAAACCAGCAACGCCACGCTTTGTGCTAAATGGATTCTTGCTTACGCCCTGTTCCTGTGAGGTGTAGGCTGCGTTATATTCTGCACCTGCAGAAACATACCAGTTTGCCCAAAATGAGTTTGTTGCAACACTGTACTTGTGGGTAGGAACTTCTGTTTCCTGAGCCATAGCTGCTGTTGACAGACCGAGAACAGCGAGTGTTAATAATAACTTTCTCATAATTATAATATTAAGTTAAACAATTTTTTTCTGTTTAGAAATCCGTCTTTGGCATTACTGCCTTTACGAATTGCCGTCGAAGTAATAATATTTAGTATATATATTCGATGCAAAGGTACATTTTTTTTATAAAACAACCATCTCTGAATAAAATATTTTTGCGAATTGCCTTTGAGATGACTGTTTTATGTGGTTTTTGGTGTGATTTTGGCCTTGTTAAGGTTTAAAACTCTCTGTGTATGTTGCAAATATATGTTTATGGCTTCCACTTTTTTGTATCAATGTGGGCTTGTGTCTGCTAGCACGAGAGGCGTGGCAGAGTCAATTAGCGATGGGAACGTTGTATTCTGACAAGTATGATGTTCTGCGTTGCGTTTCATATTAAAGGATAATGTACTGAATTTTTTCGGTCATCTACATACATATAATAATAGGAGTGTGTTTTCTTGATGATTGGAGGTGCCCGCCTTTAGCGGTGGATGTGCTAATGATGTGGATGTAGCATTGATTTCATGGTCGCAGTAAGGCTGTTTTACTCTTTTGGGCAATATTGATGTTTGAGGAGACATGAGGTTTTTGAAAAAAAAGTTTCACAAAAGAATTGATAGTAATCGCCTGAATATTAGATGGCTGTATGATTCGTTGGTAATAATATTGATGTTTTGTTTGAAAAAAAGATGGGAATATATTTGGTTGATTGGCAATAAAGTGCTAACTTTGCACTCGCAAACAAGAAACAAACGCTACATCGCGGAGTGGAGCAGTTGGTAGCTCGCCAGGCTCATAACCTGGAGGTCGTTCGTTCGAGTCGAGCCTCCGCAACAAAAAGGAAAGATGTTAAGTCTTTCCTTTTTTATTTTCTACAAACGTAGGATTACAAACGATTATGAGAATCCTGCTTTTTTGAGGGTGGGGCCTATGGTGGGTCCTCTTTTTTTATATGGCGCAGAGATTCTTTTTATTTCATGGCATTGAGTTTAAAACGGATTCTAAACGTGTGTTTCTCTTCATCCCAGTTTGTACCGAGCAATATGAATTGCCCTAAGGCTCCAGTGTGGTTGACGTGCAGACCGATGCAAGGACAGATGTCATAGTCACCGATGCGCACCAGGCGAATTTTTGAATCGCATGCCGCGTCTGCTGGCAGTCGGTCTAAGGAAACGCCATCTGGCAAATTGTTTTTGTCGCAATATTCGTCAACAACGGGCAGGTCGTCTTTTATCAGTTGGTTCATTGTTGCCACTACTTCCTCCAGTTCTGTTTCGGAAGGGCAAATAGGCAGGATGTAGGTGATTTTGCTTTTCTTACGTTCTATGTGCGCGTTACGCGATCGCTCACATCTGAATTTGTTTACCATTGTTCGGTTGAGCAAATGTTCCGCCGTATGCATTGGCGCAATGGCTTCTTCTTGAAACTTGTCGGTTTCGGCATTCTCGGTGTTCATGTTTTATTCGGATTATATTTTGTTGCTGATGTTGATGTCAATAAGTGGGCGTATTTCATATTGCGAAACACGCGGATTCTTGAATCAGTGTGTTTTAGGTCGCTTTTTAATATACATTCGACACGCAAAAGTAGTGAAATCTGAAAATAAATATGTACTTTTGCCACGTAAATTATAATGAATCTGCGACAACGGAGTTGCCAAGTGTCCACAATGGGCAGGCGGCGACTGCGCGCCGCAATAAAAAAGATATTCGCCATGTTGACTATCAAACAAATTACAGACGACAAGGAAACTGTAATCCGCGGTTTGGAAAAGAAACATTTTGCCGGAGCTCGCGAAGCCATTGAAAAGGTTCTTGAATTTGACAATAAGCGCAAGGCTGCGCAGTCGGAGCTCGACAGCCTGCTTTCTGAAGTGAAAAACATTTCAAAAAGCATTGGCATGCTGATGAAAGAAGGTAAAAAGGAAGAGGCAGAGGCTGCCAAAGCCCGTGTGGCTGATATTAAAAAGCAGACTGTTGTGCTCGAAGAAGACATGAAGAATGCCATTGAGGAACGCAAGCAGTTGCTTTATACCATTCCGAATGTTCCATACGACATCGTTCCTGAAGGAAATGGTGCAGAAGACAATCTCGTTGTCAAAATGGGCGGACACGACACTGTGCTCCCTGAGAACCCGTTGCCTCACTGGGAATTGGCAAAGAAATACAACCTCATAGACTTCGACCTCGGTGTTAAAATTTCTGGTGCCGGTTTCCCAGTATATATAGGTCAGGGCGCTCGTTTGCAACGTGCCTTGATTAATTTCTTCCTTGATGAAGCTCGCGCAGCAGGTTATACGGAGATTATGCCTCCAACGGTTGTAAATGCAGCATCTGGCTATGGCACTGGACAGCTTCCGGACAAAGAAGGACAGATGTATCACTGCAATCTTGACGATCTTTACCTCATTCCGACGGCTGAAGTTCCTGTCACGAATATCTATCGTGACGTCATCCTCTCTGAAGACCAGTTGCCTATCAAGAATTGTGCTTATACTGAGTGTTTCCGTCGTGAAGCTGGCAGCTACGGAAAAGATGTTCGTGGCCTGAATCGTTTGCACGAGTTCTCAAAAATAGAAATTGTTCGCATTGACAAGCCAGAGCATTCTGCACAGTCACATCAGGAGATGCTTGACCACGTGGAAGGCCTTCTTCAAAAACTGGAACTCCCATACCGCATCTTGCGTCTCTGCGGTGGTGACATTAGCTTCACGGCTGCATTATGCTATGACTTTGAAGTTTATAGCGAAGCGCAGAAACGTTGGTTGGAGGTCAGCTCTGTTTCAAATTTCGATACTTATCAGGCAAACCGTTTGCAGTGTCGTTACCGCAAGGGTGACAAATCTATCCAGCTCTGCCACACGTTGAACGGTTCGGCTCTTGCTTTGCCGCGTATTGTTGCAGCTTTGCTTGAAGATTTCCAAACTCCTGATGGTATCAAGATACCAAAGGCTTTGCAGCCTTATATGGGTACTGATATGATTAAGTGAGAATTGATATAAGCTGATGATGCTCCTATTTTTTGAGTATCTGCTAACATAAAAAGGAATGGACGAGAACGCAAATTTCTCGTCCATTCCTTTTTTAGTGTCTGTTTGGCCGCCTTTGTTTAAGAGACTGCAGCTCTGTACATTTCTGAGAGTGTTGGGTGGGCATGAATGATGTCGCCAAGCTGCGATATAGTGCCGCCAAGATTCATCAAGACTGTTGCTTCATGAATGAGTTCTGAAGCCTGTTCGCCCATGATGTGGACACCGAGCACGCGTCCTTCTTCGTTGCAGACAATTTTCAAAAAACCTTCATCGGCATCCATGGATAGCGCCCTGCCGTTGGCACGATAGAAGGATTTATATACCAGTGGCTTGTGTTCGGTTACGTCTTCTTCTCGCAAACCGACGGATGCCAATTGTGGAGAGGTGAATACGGCCGATGGTATCAGGTCGAAACGGATGTTGTCCTTGCGTCCCAAAATGTGGTTGAGTGCACGTCGCCCCTGGAAAGTCGCGGCATGGGCCAATTGGCAAAGGCCGTTGACATCACCGATGGCATAGATGTGTGGAACGGAAGTCTGCATATTTTCATCCACTTCAATTCCGCGTTTTCCGTAAGTGATGCCAATGGTGTTGTCTTCTACAATTTCTGTTCTCGCAGTACGTCCGACAGCCATTAAAACCACATCGGCCTCAACGATTCCTTCTTTTCCCTTATTTTCATATACAACTTTGGAAGCGTCATTTTCAAGATGCTCAATGCGCTTAACTCCGCTGTCTGTCAATATGTTGATGCCTTTTTTCTTAAGTGAAAGACGCAATCGCTTGGCCATGTCTTTGTCTAAATTCGGCAATACTTCCTTGCAGAATTCCACGACAGTTACCTCACTGCCAAATTGATTGAAAATGGAGGCAAATTCCAATCCGATGACACCTCCACCTATGATGCACAATCGTGAAGGTGCGGTTGTCAGGTTGAGAATCTCCGTTGAGGTGACAACACCGGCTGAGTGTGCTCCTTCTATGGGCAGGAATTTTGACACAGATCCTGTGGCGATGATAAGGTCTTTGGCCTGGTATTCTTCGTTGCCAACGCGTATTGTGTGGGCATCAACGAAGCGGGCTTCTCCTTCAACCAATGAGATGCCGGGCGTCTTCATCAGCATGGCGATTCCATCAACAAGCTGTTTGACAATTTTGTTTTTGTGTTCAACAACCTTCGTCAAGTCAAGCGTGTCTTTCTCCTCACGCAGGTGCTCTGCACTGTGTGCCAGGCATTTTGTGGGGATGCACCCTTCGTTCAGACAGGTGCCGCCCAAATGCTTCGCCTCTATCAGTGTTACTGTCAATCCGGCTTTGGCTGCTTCAACAGCCGTTTCATATCCGCCTGGACCGGCTCCAATTATGATTAAATCTGATGTAGTCATGAATATCCAGTTTTAATGTCGCAATCGTCTTGTAACACACCTACTTATCCTCATGCTTATCCTCTGTAAAAACGAATTTGGCGTCTTTCACAGCCTTTACGTCATCGGGGCGGCCGATTGGCGTGTGGTGTGGAGCCTCTTTCAATATTTGAGGATTGTCTTTAGCTTCCATTGCAATCTCCTTCATGACATCGATGAAATGATCGAGCGTTTCTTTGCTTTCCGTTTCTGTCGGTTCGATCATCATGGCTTCATGGAAAAGCAATGGGAAGTAAATGGTTGGAGCATGAAAACCATAATCGAGGAGACGTTTGGCAACATCAAGCGTTGTGACATGCTGTGGGTCGGAATGCTCACCGCCATATTCTGCCCGCAAACCATCAAACACGAATTCGTGTTTGCAAAGTCCTTCAATGGGCAGCTCATAATATGTCTTTAGGCGTTCCTTGATATAGTTGGCATTCAAAACTGCCAGTTTGCCGACGTCTGCAACGAACTCCTGTCCCAAAGAAAGAAGATAGGCATAGGCTCTGACCAGAATTGCATAATTGCTGAGGTTAGATGAAATTTGCCCCAAGGCTTCGTCGGAATAAAACAAGGAGTATTTTTCGTTTTCGTCTTTCACGACGCGCGGATTGGGCAGGAATTTTTCGAGGCCTTTGCGAACACCTACTGGACCGCTGCCTGGGCCACCGCCACCATGAGGCGTGGCAAACGTTTTGTGCAAATTGATGTGCATCACGTCAAATCCCATATCTCCGGGACGGCATACTCCGAGAATCGGGTTGAAGTTGGCACCGTCGTAATACATCAAACCACCGCAGTCGTGGACGAGTTTGGCGATTTCCGGTATTCTGCGTTCAAAAATCCCCAGTGTGTTGGGATTGGTCATCATCATGCCGGCGATGTCTGGGCCCAACAAGGGCTTGAGGTCGTCAACGTCTATCGTCCCGTCGGGAAGGCTCTTCACTTGAACGATTTGCAGACCACAAACGGCCGCTGAAGCGGGATTGGTGCCGTGTGCAGAATCAGGAACGATGATTTTCTTGCGTGCATCATCTCCGCGCGACTGATGGTAGGCGCGAATGACCATCAGTCCCGTCAATTCGCCGTGTGCTCCGGCATAAGGATTGAGAGTGAATTCTTCCAGTCCCGTCAGTTCAGACAAGATTTTCTGTTCTTCATAATAAAGTTTCAGCGCACCTTGTGCCGTAGAGACGGGTTGTGCTGGATGCAGCTGTGTGAATCCGGGAAGTGCCGCCATCTCTTCGTTGATTTTGGGATTATACTTCATGGTGCAGCTTCCCAAGGGATAGAATCCCGTATCAACGCCAAAATTATTGTTCGACATATTGGTGTAGTGGCGCACCACCGTTGGCTCGTCAACTTCCGGCAACGTAACTTTTTTCTCCCGTTTTAAATGAACAGGAATATCGCAAGTGTGTTCCCACGGATTTTCGGGTAACGAATAGCCAGTTCTTCCTGGCTTGGAAAGTTCAAATACGAGTTTTCCGTAATATATATTATTCATAAGAGACTGTTTATGAATGGTTATAAATGAAGTATAGGGTGCTGTTTGCTTTATAACAGCTGACTGATGAGAGAAACATAGTGCTCAACCTCTGCAGGTGTGCGTTTCTCCGTAACGGCAATCGTCAGCATGTCGTCGTGTCCATCGGCAACGACGCCGGCAAGAATGCCATTTTGGGCCAGTGCTTCAAGCAGTTCGGCCAGAGGCTTTTTGCCAGAATACTTCAACGTAAACTCATTTAAATAAGGCTGTTCGGGGAAGGCTGGTTCAAAAACAGAAAGCTTTGTTAGTTTCTCACACAAATGGTGAGCGCCGTCAGCAGAAATCTCATTCACTTCGCGCAACCCTTTTTCTCCCATCAAGGAAAGATAAGCAGCAACATACAGGCACATCATGCCTTGTGCCGTACAGATGTTGGAGGTGGCTTTCTCACGTCGTATGTGTTGTTCGCGTGCTTGCAAGGTCAGCACAAAGCAGCGGTTGCCGCGTGCATCGGTTGTTTCTCCGACAAGGCGTCCTGGCATTTTTCTGACCAATGCGTTATTCGTGCAGAGATATCCGATGTATGGCCCGCCATAGCTCATCGGAATGCCCAAACTCTGGGCGTCGCCGCATGCGATGTCTGCGCCCCATTCACCTGGCGATTTTAAAACACCAAGTACAGAGGCAATGCTGTTGACCACTAAGAGCGTTTTTTGTTCGTGGCAAAATTCGCTTACGCCAGTGAGGTCTTCAATAATGCCGTAGCGGTTGGTCAACGGCACAATGACACCGGCAACATCTCCTTCCAGCACAAGGCGTTTCACCTCGTTCCAGTCTGTTGTGCCGTTCTTTGATGTCTTTACCACCACTAAATCAACGCCGTGGTAGTGGGCATAGGTGCGTACCACATTTACTACATTGCCCAACATCGTTTCCGACAAGATCACTCGGTTGCGCTTCTTTGCGGCAGCCACACACATCATCATGGCTTCAGCCGTTGCTGTCGCGCCGTCATACATTGAGGCGTTGGAGATGTCCATTCCAGTCAGGCGTGCCATCATGGTTTGGTATTCAAAAATATATTGAAGCGTTCCTTGTGATATTTCCGCCTGATAGGGCGTGTACGAAGTGGAAAATTCAGAGCGTGACGCAATATAAGGAATAACGCTTGGCAGATAGTGGTCGTACACTCCCGCTCCGGCAAAGCAGGTGAGAGTTTTGTTTTCAGAAGCCAAGTCGGAAATGGTTTTCCTCACTTCCATTTCCGATTGCGCTTTCGGTAAATTCAGAGAATGATGTAGCTTGAGTTCTTCTGGTATTTCAGCGAAAAGTTCGTCAAGCGAACCAACGCCAACCACCTTAAGCATGTCGGTGATGTCTGCCGACGTTTGTGGGAAATATTTCATGGTATACAATGTTTTTGATGGGTAGGTTGGTGGGGTGGTGATCAGGGATATTCTAGAGGTGTGTCCTGTTTCAGAGCGCCATTGTGAAAATGGAGCACTTTTCGTTTTCCCACCCTTACTAATCTAAAAGCGAAACGTCTTAACCCGGCAATTAATTTGCCAAGTTAAGACGTTAGATAGTTTCATTAGTGGCATACAGCCTCGTAGCCCTTAGCGTCAAGCAGTTGTTCGACCTCTTCGGGATTCGTCAGTTTCACCTTGATAATCCATCCTTCCCCAAAAGCGTCTTTGTTTACCAACTCTGGTTCGTCTTCCAGGGCTTCGTTGACTTCAACAACCTCGCCAGAAACGGGGCATACCAAATCGCTGGCAGCCTTGGTGCTTTCTACGGCACCGAAAGTCTCGCCTGCTGTTACTTCGTCGCCCACCTCTGGGACATCTACATAAACCACGTTGCCAAGTTGTTCTTGTGCAAAATCTGTGATGCCAACAACGGCGTAGTCGCCTTCAATTTTTACATATTCGTGACTCTCCGAATAGCGGAGTCCTTCTAATATCTTTGCCATTTTGTTTATTATGTATTAAGGTAATCTATTTCTTATAGTGCTTGTCGTAGAAGCGTTTTTTCACTACCTCTCCATCGTGGAGTTTGCGGTGGATGCGAATTTGCAACGGTGTCCCGAGCTTAGCGTATGCCGCGTCTACCAAAGCCATGCACACGCTTTGTCCGGTTGAAACAGACTTATAGCCCGTCGTGACAGTGCCAATCGTCTTATCTTCGGCCACCACTTCGTATCCGTGGCGTGGAATCGCGTGTGAGGACAAAAGAATGCCAACCACTTTTTGCGAAGCGCCTTCTGTCTTTTGCTTGGCAATGGCTTCCTTGCCGATGAACTCCTCTTTGTCGAGTTTAACAAACATGCTCAAGCCCGCCATCACTGGGGTTATATCTGCTGAAAGTTCATCACCATAAAGTGGCAGTCCCACTTCAAACCGCAGCGTGTCGCGGCATCCAAGGCCGCAAGGCTTTGCCTTTCCGCTTTCCATTAGCTTGTCCCATGCATTTTGAATAAAGGCGTGAGAGCCATATACTTCGAAACCATCTTCGCCAGTATATCCTGTTCGGCTGACAATGATTTGTTCGCCATCTGTTTCAATAGTCTTGAACGTATAGAAAGCCAGTTCTTTGCATTCAAGACCAAGCACCTGTTCCATCACTTCTTCTGCTTCTGGTCCTTGAACGGCAATCTGTCCATAGTGTTCGCTCTGGTTGTCAACGTTCACCTGATAGTTTTTGGCATGTTGGTTCATCCAGTCAACGTCCTTGGCGATGTTGGCGGCATTGATGACGAGGAAGAAATCGTTTTCTCCCATCTTATAGACCAGCAGGTCGTCCACCGTTCCTCCATTTTCATAGAGCATCATGCCGTAGAAGATTTTCCCCACTGGGGCATCCTTCACATCGTTGGTGAAAATGTGTTGCACATACGCCTCAGCATCTTCACCGGTAATGCGAACTTCTCCCATGTGGCTGACGTCGAACACGCCGCAGGCATGGCGGACGGCATTGTGTTCGTCTTCAATACCTGTATACTGAATTGGCATTTCAAAGCCGCCGAACGGCACCATCTTGGCGCCCAGTTTCACATGTTTGTCATAAAGACAAGTTCTTTTTTCACTCATGGTTATATTATTCAGTTAGTTGCGTTTCCAACAAATGAATCAGACTTTCAGCAGAAAGGCCGCGTACTGATGTTTCAGGATGATGTGTTAAAACGGCCTCCGCTAATGCTGCCGTCTGCATAGGCACGCCTTTAAACGTTTTTCGAAATGCGGTGTCCGAATCGCCGTGTGCGAAGAAATCGCCTGTCAGGAAAACATCGGCCACACGTTCTTGCTGTGTCACGAAGTGCATCTCGATACGTCCGCATCCTTCGACGCGTCCGCTGAAGGTGATGTTTTTTTCGTTGAGGCTTTTCTTTCCATAGAGATATTCTGGATCGCGATATGTCCGTTCGATTTCCTCAATTGCCAGTATGTCTTCCGGTTTGAGTTCCCAAATCCTGTTTGTCAGCAGTCGCTCGAGTTTCGAGCGCAAGCCATATACGCCAATTTCCAGAACCTCCTTGATAAGTCCCGTTCGGCTCTTCACGCTTTTCACGCCAGCTGATTCCAGTTTTAGACGGTCGGGCGTCAGTGCTCTTGTCATGCGGTTGTAGTTGGTGTCATAGAGCATCGTGCCGTGTACAATGTTTCTGTTTTTCAGGTGATAGAAAGCGTTTCCGCAAACTTTTGTTCCGTTGGCAAGCAGGATGTCGTTGCGTCCCGACACCTTGGCTTCTACACCGATGCTTGTCAGAGCTTCGGCCACGGTGGAGGCATAATCGTTGAAAATTGGTTCAACAGCCCCTTCCGGTGTGATGAGGCTGAACATGATATTGCCTTCATCGGCATAAATGCAGCCGCCACCGCTTTTGCGGCGAACCACGTCAATGCCTTCTCGTTGACAGAATTCCATGTCCACCTCGGCGTCTGCAACTTGGTTGCGCCCCATCACCACCGTTGGCGGCAGTATCCATGCAAACAAATAATTGTCTGCTGGTAAGGCCGCAGCAACATATTCTTCTGCAGCAAGGAAAAATGGGGCCGTTTTGCCTTCCACATTAAAAGGGAAGGTGATGAGACGGGCAGGGAAAGCGCTTTTTGTTGTCACGTTTTTTAGTTGGTTGTTTGGGACAGGAATGTCATCCCTGCTCCATCAGTTAAGGGTTAGTGAAGCGCCACCGTCTTGTGGCATGGGCAGAAAGCGGAATAGAAAACAGTCGTCATTCGTCAGCGTCTGTCCGAGAGGGCAGGGTAGGGGCTCATTAAGAGCAGCCTCACATTTCTTATGCGAAGGTGAATTGTTCTCAGTTTTTAATAAAAGTTCGGATAGGTATATGTTTAGCTATCCACACCTTTCACTTTTGCGTGCCAAATGTAATAAAAAAAAGTAGGTAGAACAAATAATACGACTTTTTTTAGTGTAGATGATATTGTAGAACACACAAAAGCCTGGAGCCAGGATTTATTTTCAGAACACATAACCAGCTATTTTAGTTGCTTGCAACTCCATCTCCTCTTCGCTCTGAAGGAATTTCTGGCAATCAGAAAGGGGCATTCCGGAAAATCTCCAGAATGCCCCTTTAAGTAATTCTTTTGCTAATTGTCAGGAAACAATGTGGCGCACGGAATGGATTTCGGGTTTCGCATGGCCCGTTTTAGGTATCCTTGTATGCACGGCTCATTGATGAAACTGCTTGGCGCGTTCTTAATGATGTCATTAATCTGCTTGGTGATAACTGGATAGGGATATTGGCTGAAAAGCCAAATGAAGCATCCGGGGCCGAGCGGGTTGTTATAGTTGTCTTTAATGAAATTCGTTTCCAGCGTCCTCACCTCGTTTGCAAGTTTTTCTGCTTTCGGGGCAATAACGCGCCGTATGCTTTCTGGCGAGTGTCCTGCATGGATCATCCGCATGCACTTTTGGTCTAATTCCCATTGCTGGTTTTCGATGCGGTTTTTCTTCTGCATGAACTTGTATAACCTGTCATTCAAGGGGCCGCCGCTGATTCTTTGCCACACGTGGTCAACTTCAACGTTCAAGTCTCCGTTTTCCAGTACAACTGGCATGATGCTTTCCTCTCCCATATATAATTGGGCCACAACAACGGAATCGACGTTGCTGAAAAAACTGAATCTGCCGTGAATCACTTCGCATGAGTCCAAACTGGCCGTTGTGTATCCGTCTTGTGAAGTGCGCAGATACAGCATCCGTCCATCGAGGCTTGCAACGGTTGAATTTCCGGCGATGTTGCACTGGTCAGTGCAGGATACAACTGCGAGCAAGATGGTTAGTAATATGATGCAATATGTTTTGTTCATGTCTGTAAATCCTCTGTTTTAATCTGCGTGCAAATATACGATGTTCTTTCGGCTTATCTTCTATCGGTTCTGTTAGAAAGAATAAAATAACGTTTTGGAATATGAAGCACTCCATGCTTTCCTGCATGAGAAGCCGTTTTTTGCCGGATGGGCATCCTTGGCCTTGAGCAAGCACCCCTGGTGTGGCATTTGATTTAACCCAGAATCACATTTATTATAGAGCCCCCAATAACTTGTAGGCCTCTTTTCAATGGTGAGCGAAGCGTGTAGCCTACAAAAAATATCTTGAAAAGATATAACGTATCGGTTAATTTTGCGTAACTTTGCACTCATAAACAATATTGAGAGCCAGCATGAAACTGATTCTTTTGACGATGCCCGATTTCTTTATAGAGGAACATCAAATACTGACAGCTTTATTTGATGAGGGGCTTGAACTTTTGCATTTACGGAAACCCGACTCGGAATCTGTATATTTGGAGCGCTTGTTGACTTTGATACCTGAAACGTATAGGAAGCGAATCGTGTTGCACGACCATTTCTATCTTAAATCTGAGTACAATCTCGCGGGGATACACTTGAACAACAGGAATCCGTTGCCTCCCCAAAACTACAAAGGGCAAGTCAGTCGTTCCTGCCATTCGGCGGAGGAGGTTTTGCAATACAAAAAAAACTGTGACTATCTCTTCCTTTCGCCCATCTTCAACAGCATATCAAAAGAAGGCTATAAATCCAATTTTTCGCCAGATGAGCTCACTCTGTTGGCAAAGAAAAAGGTGATCGACAAAAAGGTCATGGCTTTGGGCGGCATGAATGTCGAGCATATCGCCCAGGCGAAGGACTATGGGTTTGGAGGCGTTGTGGTGTTGGGTGACCTTTGGTGTCATTTCAATCGCCATAAAACGTCTGATTTCAAGGAGCTTATCAATCATTTTCGCAAGCTAAAAAAAGCGGCTGATTAATACAAGAAATAATTTCAACATCATAAGTTTCAAAACAATGAGTACAAATTCTTACATGGTTTTCTCTGGTACCAACTCACGTTACCTTGCCGAGAAAATCTGCGCTGAGCTGAATTGTCCGCTTGGAAAGATGACAACAACCACATTCGCTGACGGCGAGTTTGAAGTATGTTACGAAGAGTCCATCCGTGGCCGTGATGTGTTCCTCGTTCAGTCAACGTTCCCCAATTCAGACAATTTGATGGAACTTCTGCTTATGATTGATGCTGCAAAGCGTGCCTCTGCACATCACATCTGCGCTGTTATTCCATATTTTGGTTGGGCCCGTCAAGACCGCAAGAGCAAACCGCGTGTGTCAATCGGTGCTAAACTCGTGGCCGACTTGTTGAGCGTCGCTGGCATCAACCGCTTGATGACCATTGACCTCCATGCCGATCAAGAACAGGGTTTCTTCAATGTTCCTGTTGATCATCTCTACGCATCAACGGTCATGTTGCCGTATGTCAAGAGTTTGAATTTGCCAAATCTCTGTATTGCTACTCCTGACGTTGGCGGTTCAAAGCGTGCAGCCTCTTATGCAAAGTATCTCGGATGTCCTATGGTCATGTGCAACAAGAGCCGCAAGAAAGCCAACGAAGTGGCTGAAATGCAGATCATCGGCGACGTTACTGGCATGGACGTTGTGCTCGTTGACGATATTGTTGACACGGCCGGCACCATCACAAAGGCTGCCGACCTCATCATGAGCCGTGGCGCAAAGAGCGTGCGTGCCATCGCCAGCCACTGCATCATGTCTGGCCCTGCTGATGAGCGTGTTCAGGCTTCTGCCTTGGAAGAAATGGTGTTCACCGACAGCATTCCATATCGTGGCAACTGTCCGAAGGTGAAGGAACTCTCCGTGTCTGGCATGTTGGCTGAAACCATTCGCCGCGTGATGGAAAACGAGAGCATCTCTTCTCAATATCTCATCTAATGCGTATTTTCTAAAAACTGGCAACCCCAGGTGAATACAAATAAAAAACTCGTTGTGCGTCCACACGTGTGGATGAACAACGAGTTTTTTGTTGTCTGATGTACAGTGGTCCATTATTAATAAGTAGGGAATTAATCTTTCACCATTACTTAAAAGCATTGCTAAAGCAAATCCTTAAACTCCTCAATGGCCCTTTCCGCGATTCTGACGGCGTTATCCAAGGGAAACGGCAACTCCCCTCCCGAAGCGTTCAAATGTCCGCCGCCGTTAAAGAAAGCTTCAGCCATTTTGTTGCACGGAAAATCATCGACAGAGCGAAGCGACACGCGGATAACGTCCCTCTCAGTATCTTCCCGCAGAGAGATGCTCAATTTCATGCCTCTCACTTGCAGAGGCATGTTGACCAATCCTTCAGCATCACCTCTGATGTAATGATATTCCTTCATTTCCTCGCGTGTGATGGTAAAGATAGAGGCCTTTTGGTTTTCGTAGAATTTCAGCTTGGAGTTTAAGACGTAGCCAACGAAGCGCAGGCGGTTTTCAGAGTAGTTGTTGTTGACGTTGCGGTAAATCTTGTCCTTGTCAATGCCCTTCTGCAGCAGCTGGCCGATTATATAGTAGATTTCCGGCCTTTTTGATGCGTAGGTGAAGCTTCCCGTGTCCGTCATCATTCCCGTATAGATACATGCAGCGCCGCTTCGTGTCATTTGTTCATAGCCCCCCATCTGCCATATCAGCCGGAAAACGATTTCGCATGTTGAACATGCTTGTGGGTGAGAAATGACGAGCGAAGCCGCCTTCCTGTCGGGATTGAGGTGATGGTCGATCATGATGCGCTTGCATTTCGAATGTGCAACGGCTTCCTGCATGTTCTGAAGCCGGTCTAAGGCACAGAAGTCGAGCATGAAAATCAAGTCAGCTTCATTGATTTTGGCTTTCGCCTCCGTTTCCTTTCCGTCATAAAACATGATATCCCTGCTGCCAGGCATCCATCGCAGAAAATCGGGGAAAGCATTCGGCATTATGATTTGCGGGATTTTTCCCAAAGAACGCAGATAGTCAGCCAGTCCCAAAGACGACCCAACGGCGTCTCCGTCCGGACTCCTGTGGGCGCAAATGACGATGTGCCGGGCGTCGTGAAGCAATTTAATCAGTTCGACCACTTCATGTTGCGTGATCACTGGAGAAATCTGTATCATTTGTTTTTCGATTAAGTGGTTGGTTTGGATGGGCGTGGGGCATGTCAGTTTCCTCCCATCTGATTTTTCCTTTCAGCGTGCCGCATCCTTATCGGCTGAGCGCTTTCAGCGCCTTAATCTCTTCCTCCGGATCTTCAGCTCCAAAGATGGCACTTCCGGCAACGAGAACGTCGGCCCCTGCTTTAACCAGTTTCTCGCCAGTCTTTCGGTTGACGCCGCCGTCGATTTCGATGAGGGCTTTTGAATTGTGGCAGTCAATGAGTTCGCGGAGCCTGGCCGTTTTTTCAACGCCATGCTCAATGAATTTCTGTCCGCCGAATCCGGGATTGACCGTCATCAGCATCACGAGGTCCAAGTCTTCAATGATTTCTTCCAAAAGGCAGACAGGCGTGTGCGGGTTCAGCGTGACGCCAGCCAGCATCCCCTCGTTTTTGATTTCCTGAATGGTGCGGTGCAGATGCGTGCACGCTTCGTAGTGCACATTCATGACATGCGCCCCCAAGGCCTTCACCTGTTTCAGGAATTTCTCAGGCTGCTGAATCATGAGATGAACGTCCAGCGGTTTTGTCGCAACCCGCGCCATCGCTTCCATGACAGGGAAGCCGAATGAGATATTCGGCACAAACACGCCGTCCATGACATCAAGATGATACCAGTCGGCCTCACTTTTGTTGAGCATTTCTATGTCGTGGCCGAGATTGGCAAAGTCAGCCGAAAGCAGAGAGGGAGATATTAAAGGCATATATATGATTATATTTTTCGCGAGGCGCTTCGAAAATCCCGAAGCATCCCTTGTGTGTTATGTGTAAATCGTTTTGGTTCCGAGTTTGGCAGTGTGGCAGGGAGTGCGCCGCCATTGAAGTCTTCGTGCAGAAGATGTTTTTCTCTTTGGTGTTGACCACTTACCACTTATCTGCAAAGTTAATAATTTTTGGGAGACCCGCAGCCAGTACCGCCATAGAAAAATCAGAATCCGCTTTTCGCTCCACATCCAGCGTACTACAAAATCCATATATAATTTCCATCATTCGAATTAAAATTGTAATTTCGCAATTGAAAAGAAAATCTCAAAACAAATATATTCTATGTATAGAACAAAAACATGCGGAGAACTTCGCCTGTCGAATGTCAATGAAGAAGTGACCTTGGCCGGTTGGGTTCAACGAAGCCGCAAGATGGGAGGTATGACCTTTGTGGATCTTCGCGACAGATATGGCATAACCCAGTTAGTGTTTAACGAAGAAACCGACGCCGATTTGTGTGCCCAGGCCAACAAGTTGGGTCGTGAATATGTTATTCAGGTAGTTGGTCGCGTGAGCGAGCGCTATGCCAAAAACGACAAGATTCCGACAGGGGAAATTGAGATTATCGTGTCAAGCCTGACCGTTTTGAACGCATCAGACGTACCTCCGTTCACGATTGAGGAAAACACGGACGGTGGCGACGATTTGAGAATGAAATACCGTTACCTCGACCTTCGCCGTTCAAATGTACGTGCGAATTTGGAGTTGCGCCACAAGTTTTGCTTGGCCGTTCGCCATTTCCTTGACTCAAAAGGCTTCTTGGAGATAGAAACGCCAGTTCTTGTCGGGTCCACTCCCGAAGGCGCACGCGACTTCATCGTGCCTTCCCGCATGAATCCCGGTCAGTTCTACGCGCTGCCCCAGAGCCCGCAGACGCTGAAGCAGCTCTTGATGGTTGCGGGAATGGACCGCTATTTCCAGATTGTCAAGTGCTTTCGTGATGAAGACCTGCGTGCCGATCGCCAGCCGGAGTTCACGCAGATCGACTGCGAGATGTCGTTCGTTGAGCAAGACGACATCATCTCTCTCTTTGAAGAGATGGCCAAACATCTCTTTAAGGAAGTCCGCGGATACGACTTGGGCGATGCCCCCTTCCTGCGCTTGCCGTGGAGCGAAGCCATGCGTCGTTTTGGTTCCGACAAGCCCGACATGCGTTTCGGCATGGAGTTTGTTGAATTGATGGACGTGCTCAAAAATACGGGAAGTTTCGGTGTTTTCAATGAAGCAGAATACATCGGCGGAATCTGTGCAGAAGGATGTGCCAGCTATACGCGCAAGCAGCTCGACCAACTGACGGATTTCGTTAAATCCTCGCAGATTGGTGCAAAGGGCCTCGTTTATGCACGTGTCAATGAAGACGGAACCATCAAGAGTTCTGTCGACAAATTCTATGAGCAGGCCACGCTTAAGGCCGTGGCCGACAAGATGTCGGCAAAACCCGGCGATTTGCTGTTGATTCTCTCTGGCGACAACGCCATGAAAACGCGCAAGCAGCTTTGCGAGTTGCGTCTGGAAATGGGTAACCGTTTGGGACTCCGCGACAAAAACAAGTTCGCCCTGCTTTGGGTTGTCGACTTCCCCATGTTTGAATGGAGCGAAGAAGAAGGTCGCCTGATGGCCATGCACCATCCCTTCACCTCGCCGAAGCCCTGCGACATCCCCAAGCTGGACACAGATCCCGCAAGCGTCTTGGCAGATGCCTACGACATGGTTTGCAACGGCGTTGAAGTCGGCGGCGGCAGCATCAGAATCCATGATGCCGTGCTTCAGGCAAAGATTTTCAAGGTATTGGGCTTCACCCCCGAGCGTGCGCAAGAGCAGTTTGGCTTCCTGATGAACGCCTTCAAATACGGAGCACCCCCTCATGGCGGCCTCGCCTATGGTCTCGACAGATGGGTCTCATTGTTCGCTGGTCTCGACAGCATCCGCGATTGCATAGCGTTCCCCAAAAACAATTCCGGACGCGACGTCATGCTTGACGCCCCGTCGCGCGTTGACCAGAAGCAGCTCGACGAACTCTCTCTGGACATCAGACCCTTGAATAAATAATAATGGGAGAACCAACCACCACCACACACCACAGGTAATGGTGAAAGAAAAAAAGTAGGTAGTCAGAATTATTTTATATATGCCGGGCGCATTATTCTTTAATTTTGACTACCTACTTATGTTTCAAGACATCATAAGCCCTCTCTAAACGTGAACAAATGAAATATGGTTATTTGAAGGTAGCCTCCGCGGTGCCGAAAATTGAAATTGCAGATTGTCATTACAACACGAGCCAGATAGAAAACTTCATGGCCAAGGCAGAAGGTCTCGGCGCAGAAATCATTGTCTTTCCCGAACTTTGCGTGACGGGCTATAGCTGCCAAGACCTTTTCCAGCAGCAGCTATTGTTGGAAAAAGCAGAAGCCTCTCTGCTCCGCCTGATGGAGTTTAGCCGCAATCTGAAAATCGTCACCATCATTGGCGTCCCCTTGTCCCACAAAGGTCGACTCTTCAACCTGGCGGCAGTTTTGCAACACGGCAAGCTCCACGGTTTTGTTCCCAAGACCTATCTGCCGAATTACAAAGAATTCTATGAGCAACGCTGGTTCTCCTCTGGCGCAGACATCCGCGAGGGCGAAACCCTCAAGTTCTGCGGCCAAAACGTCCCCATCAGCCCCCGCCTCGTTTTCTCGTTTTCCGACATGAAGTTCGGCATCGAACTCTGTGAAGACCTCTGGGCGCCCAATCCCCCCAGCACCGCCCTGTCGCTCTCTGGCGCAGAAGTCATTTTCAATCTCAGCGCCAGCAACGAGCAGGTCGGGAAGTCGGGCTACCTCGAAGACCTCATCCGCATCCATAGCGCACAATGTATCTCCGGATACGTATATAGCGGGGCAGGGTGGGGCGAGAGCTCGCAAGACCTCGTCTATGGTGGCCGCATCTATGTGGCAGAAAACGGCCGCATGCTCAAGTGTGGCGAGCGCTTCCTGATGGACGAGCAGATGGTCATGTCGGAAATTGACGTTGAATATCTGAGAAACGAGCGCCGCGTCAACACCTCCTTCCGTGCCGCCTGCGGTGCCCTCCGGGAAACATACACCGAGATTGAACTCGAGCCCGCCGTCGCGTCAGACCGCGAGTTTGAACTCCACAGAGCCGTCAACCCCCTTCCCTTCGTCCCCCGTGGAAAAGAACTGGGCGCGCGGTGTGAAGAAATCCTCTGCATGCAGTCGGAAGGATTGTGCAAACGCATCGCCCACACCCATGCCCAAACCGTTGTCCTCGGCATCAGCGGCGGCTTGGATTCCACGTTGGCCCTCCTCGTCTGCGTTCATGCCTTCGACCGCCTCGGGCTCGACCGTAGAGGCATCATCGGAATCACCATGCCCGGCTTCGGCACCACCGACCGCACCTACACAAACGCCGTCAACCTCATGAAGAGCCTGGGCGTGACCATCCGCGAAATCAGCATCGCCGAAGCATGTAAGCAACATTTCAAAGACCTGGGCCACGACATCAGCAACCACAACGTCGTCTATGAAAACGGGCAGGCCCGTGAGCGCACCCAAATTCTCATGGACGCAGCCAACCAGATGAACGGCCTCGTCGTTGGCACGGGCGATCTGAGCGAACTCGCGCTCGGATGGGCCACCTACAACGGCGACCACATGAGTATGTACGGCGTCAACGCCAGCATCCCCAAAACTCTCGTCAGGCATCTCGTTGAATGGGTGGCGATGAACGTCGTCGACGAATACAGCCGCGAAACCCTCCTCGACATCATCGACACGCCAATCAGTCCCGAACTCATCCCCGCCGATGAGCAAGGCCAGATCACGCAGAAGACAGAAGACCTCGTTGGCCCCTACGAGCTCCACGACTTCTTCCTCTATCAAGTCCTCCGAAACGGCTTCCGTCCCTCAAAAATCTTCTTCCTGGCGAAAAAGGCATTTAGCCACACCGACGGCCAGACGGGAGAATATTCAGACGACGTCATAAAACATTGGCTCAAAACGTTTTTTAGGCGTTTCTTCGCGCAGCAGTTTAAGCGCAGTTGCCTCCCCGACGGTCCCAAAGTGGGGAGTTGCTGCCTAAGTCCGCGAGGCGACTGGCGCATGCCGAGCGACGCCTCGTCGAGAGAATGGATGGACGAGTGCGAGAATCTGTAGCCACTGCGCGTTTTTTTGAGCCAAACAACATGGCGGCGAATCATGCGCACATGATAAACGAACAAAGTGCGAAAAGGAGCGCCCTGAAAGGGCAGCCAGTTCACAGCCCAGGGCAACGCCCTGGGTATCAATGCATAAACGCCTACGCCCTGTAAGGGGCAAAAGTATGGGCGAACGATTGATTTTTACTTTTCCCCTACAGGGCGTAGGGAATGGGGGGCATGGTACCCAGGGCGCCAGCCTGGGCTCTGGATTGTTGGGATTTCAACCCGCGCAGGGGCGCAGACAAGGCACCCCCAAACACCCCCCCTACTTCATATTTGAATTTTGCCTCCCCTGGCACGCCTCCTTGATTTTTTGAAATCCGAAAAAGAATGATAGACAGAGAAACCATAGAACGCATCATGAGCGCCGCCGACATCGTCGATGTCGTGAAAGAATTTGTCACCCTCCGCAAGGCAGGCGTCAACTATAAAGGCCTTTGCCCGTTCCACAACGAAAAGACCCCCAGCTTCGTGGTTTCCCCGTCGAAGCAGCTCTGCAAATGCTTCTCATGCGGCAAAGGTGGAAACGTGGTCCATTTCGTGATGGAACACGAGCAGATGAACTATCCCGAAGCCCTTCGCTGGCTTGCCAAGAAATACGGTATAGAAATCCAGGAAAAAGAACTGACGAATGAAGAGCGTGCCGCGCAGTCGGTGAGAGAAAGCATGTTCGTCCTAAACGAGTGGGCCAACAAATATTTCGAAGAAACGCTCCACAACCATGTCGACGGCGTTGCCATCGGCATGGCCTATTTCCGGCAGCGGGGACTGCGCGACGACATCATTCGCAAATTCCATCTCGGCTATTCCCTTCCCGTGCGCGACGCCCTCGCCAAGGCCGCCCTCGCCAAGGGCTTCAGCGAAGAGATGCTGGAGAAAACCGGACTCTGTTACCGCACCGACGAGGGGCGCCTGCTCGATCGCTACCACGCCCGCGTCATCTTCCCCGTGCAAACCGTTTCGGGCATGACCGTCGCCTTCGGTGGACGCACCCTCTCGGCCGACAAGAAAGTGGCGAAATACGTCAATTCCCCCGAGTCGGAAATCTATAGCAAAAGCCGCGAGCTCTATGGCCTCTACCTCGCCAAGCACGCCATCGTCAAGCAAAACCGCTGCTACCTCGTTGAGGGCTATATGGACGTCATCGCCATGCACCAGAGCGGCATAGAAAACGTTGTCGCCTCCAGCGGCACCTCCCTCACGGAGGGGCAGATACGCCTGATCCACCGCTTCACCGACAATATCACCGTGCTCTACGATGGCGACTCCGCCGGCATCCATGCCAGCCTGCGTGGCATCGACATGCTGCTTGCAGAAGGACTGAACGTCAAAGTCCTCCTCTTGCCCGATGGCGACGACCCCGACAGCTTCGCCCGTAAGCACTCGGCCGCCGACTTTCAAAACTACGTCGAAACCCGCCAGGTCGATTTCATCCGCTTCAAAACCCGCCTGTTGCTCAACGACGCCGACGACGACCCCGTCAAGCGGGCCTCCCTCGTGCAAAACGTTGTCAACAGCATCGCCGTCATCCCCGACGGCATCGTCCGTCAGATGTACGTCAGTGAATGCGCCCGCCTGCTCTCCGCCCCAGAGCAGCTCGTCGTTTCCGAAATCGCCAAAATCAGGCGTGGCGCAGCAGCATCCCCCCGCCCCGGTGCCGACAGACCGACGCCCCGTGCCGACGCCCCTGCCGCCGCCACATCCACAGGGGGAGAAAACGCCCCCGCCGCCGAAGCCATAATCCCCGGCGCCTCCCCAATCGTCAAAGAAGAAGAAATGCTCATCGCCGCCGTTCTTCGCTACGGCGAGCGCCCCCTCACTGCCGTTGGCGACCCCCTCCCCAGCGAAGCGCCCGCCAGCGTAGCCCGCTACGTCAGCAACAGCCTCGCCGCCGACGCCATCACGTTTCGCTCCCCCCTCTTCCGCCAGGTGCTCCAGGAAGCAGCCAGCCTCACCCTGCCGCCTGGCGAAACCGCCCTCAGCCATTTCCTTGCCCATCCCGACCCCGAAGTCAGCAGCCTCGCAGCGCGGCTGGGCACCGACAAATACGTCCTCTGCCAGAGCCAACGCCAAGGATTCGTCAAAGACGAAGACCGCCTCGGCGAACTCGTTCCGCGCCTGGTCCACGATTTCAAAAACACCTTCATCAAGCGCGAAATGAAAACCATCCTCCTCGAACTCTCCAAGCCCGAAAACCAGACCGACGCCGCCAAGTGTCGCTCGCTCATGGAGCGCTACAAGGAAATGTGTGAAATCGAAAAACAATTTGCCCAAGTTCTGGGCGACCGTGTGCTCAACACCTAATACGCCCCCTCCCTTCCTCCCTCCTTCCCTCCGATGAGAGAACAGGGGGAGGCGGGATACGCACCGCTGCAAACCACCTTTCCCCCTCTCCACCAAACAATCCCTCCGCGAAACATGACAAACCCCTCCATTCCCCTCCGCCTGCTCGCCCTCAGCCTCCTCCTCTCCGTCCTCCCCGTCCTTCGCGCTCAGACCGACCCCTACACGGCCTACATCGAGCGCTACAAGACCCTCGCCGTGCAGCAGATGTACAAATACGGCATCCCCGCCAGCATCACCCTCTCCCAGGGCCTCCTCGAGAGCGGCGCCGGGAAGAGCCTCCTTGCCGCCAAGGCCAACAACCATTTCGGCATCAAAGCAGGCCCCTCGTGGACCGGCCCCGTCATGCTGAAAGACGACGACGCCGTTGGAGAGAAATTCCGAGTTTATCCAAACGTACTTGCCTCCTATGAAGACCATTCCCTCTTCCTCTCCCGGGGCCGCCGCTATGCCTCCCTCTTCACCCTCGAGCGCGACGACTACAAAGGCTGGGCCCACGGACTCAAATCTGCAGGCTACGCCACCAACCCCCGATACGCCCATCTGCTCATCGGCCTCATAGAGCGCTACGGCCTCCATCGCTACGACCATTTTTCGCGCCATGCCGCCTCCGCCCTCGTGTCGAACGAGTCGTCTGCCGCCCCCTCCGCCCTCGTCTCCACCTCCGCCGCCGAGCGCCGTGTTTACCGTTGCAACAAGAGTTTCTATGTCGTGGCCCTTCCCGGCGACACCTACGCCTCCATTGGCAAATGGGCCGGCAAATCCGAGCGCCGTCTGCGCCGTTACAACGAAGTACCGCGCCGCGCCTCTCTCTCTCCTGGTGACGTCGTCTATCTGGAAAAGAAAAGGAAAAAAGCCGCCCGTGTGTTGAAACACACGTACCACACCGTACGTCCCGGCGATTCCCTCCACTCCATTTCGCAGCGCTACGGCATGCGCGTTGAAACGATCTACAAGAACAACGGCATACCTCTCGGCGGCCCCATAGCCGTGGGACAGAAACTCAGAATACGATAAGGTAAGAGAGAAACGAACACACGCGCACACCTTCTGATAGACAGAGGGGAGGGGCATCGTTGGCTTTCGTTTACGGCTTCACTGTCGGCGGAAAAATCTATACTGACCCGAGAATCGCGACAGCCGAAACACTTATCCATGAGTATGCCCCCTGTGGGCCATCGCCATACGCGAAGGCAATCCTACGGAATGGAGGAACATTGTCGGTCTGATGAAGGGGACATCCGTATTGGCAAAGAAACAGAAATTGTACCCAGAGTTTAAGAATGATGACGAAATTGCCGATGAAATGCTTGCAACGTTCTCTGGTCGCAGGGGAGCAGAGCGATTGCGTGCTGAGCAGCAAAAGATTATGCAGGGCAACGGCAGTGTGTTTGAAAAAGCTGCCGCTGTCGGTGCGCTTGCCCGTGTGAAGCAGGCTTTGAGTAAGTTCTGGAAAGGCGTTGCCGATTTCTTGGGCATCCATTATACGAGCGCCGAGGAGGTTGCTGACCGCGTAATGAAGGATTTGCTGGAAGGGGTTGACCCACGGAAGTTTGGAATGAGCGGTGATTTGAGGAAATCTATTAGATGACCCAAAACTGAGTATGCAAAGTTTGCTCATGCTATTGTCACGAACAAGGTATAAAAAAGGCAGGCATGAATGAGGTATTTACCGATAATAATTACTACATTTACACGGCCAAGAAGAACGGTGATTTTACCATAAGATTTGGCTTACCTATTGAAGGTAATGAAGATGTTATAAACGAATTAAGTGAAGGAATAAAGGATGGCACTATCAGAAACACAAGAAGTCTGCATTCAGTTGTTGAAGGAATGTGGGGCGAGCGAAACAAGGATTATGGTAATAATGCTGATGTTGAAGGACGATATAGAAACTCAAAGGGGGCTGGCGATTTGGCTTTACGACAAAAGGCCGACAGCGCAGGAAGTGATGGATATTTGGGTGAAGAATTATCTGGACGCACATCCGCAGGAAATTCGGATAGAGGGGCAGGACGAGAAGCTGGAGGAGTAGACGATAACCCATACCGCCAAGGCGAAGCCACCCCGCACGCTGCCACCTCTTCCGAATCCAAAACCCAAGCCGTGCAGAAAGCCGCCGAGAACCTCAACCTTGGCGGCAGAGTTGTCGTGCATGAAAGCGCCGAAGGGCTTGAAGGGAAAGAGGCCACGGCCAAAGGTTGGTATGATACCAAAACGGGACAAATCCATGTGGTATTGTCGAACAACGCTGATGCAGCAGATGTGACGCAGACCATCCTGCATGAAGCCGTAGCCCATCATGGACTGAGAGAGTTATTTGGCCATAACGTGATGGATGCTTTTCTTGACAGCGTTCTTGCGGCAGCTTCACAGGAAGTGAAAGACGCTATCAACGAATTGCGTCGCGGGAACGGATGGAATTTCCGTACCGCCACAGAAGAATATCTTGCAGGGCTTGCAGAGCGCACGGACTTTGAGCGCATGACGGCAGAGGAACGCGGCTTGTTTGCCACTATCCGAAGACTGTTTAACCATGCACTGGAGTTCTTGGGCTTGAAAAATCATGAGTTGAGCGATAGGGAACTTGCTTATATACTTTGGTGTAGCTATCAGAATTTGAAGGCAGGCGAGAAGGGACGCTATATAGCCGAAGCAGAGCGTATTGCCATGCGTTATAAATTGAAGGCTGGGAAGAACGCGATGACCGACACGGAGAAGAAGGAGCACTCCGTTTTGCTCCGTGGAGAACTGGACAATTTGCAGGAAATCCTTGCCAAGGATACCTATGAAAGACTTGTGACGAGTGGTTCGCACCTTGAACGTACCGCGTGGGTTGACATGCTTTCTCCTCTATGCACAGATTCTATGGTGTCGCTATAATTGACGGTGTGCCTTGCAGAGTTATGACTCTGATGCGTGAAGATGGTAGAAGTGAAGAAACTAATGGTGTCCATTCGTATGAGGTACAAAAAATAGAAGTGCTTGACAACGAATCGCCAAGCACTTCTAATGGTGTGGGTACGCAGAAAAAAGATTTGTCTGCCTATCCGCTTGCAAAGTTACTAGAAGGAGTTGAAAAGACATATGATAAAGGCAAAAAATGCTTGAGGAGAGCGAGAAACGTTCGGATGGCATTCGTGAGCATCGCGTCTACCACGGCAGCGGTGCCGATTTTGACCACTTCGACCATTCCCACATGGGCGAGGGTGAAGGTGCACAGGTTTATGGCTGGGGTACTTATATGACTGAGGTGAAAGGTATTGGCGAAGGGTATGCGATACGTTCAATGAACGGGTCATCAATGAGCCATGAGGTGCTTGCAACGTTCTCTGGTCGCAGGGGAGCAGAGCGATTGCGTGCTGAGCAGCAAAAGATTATGCAGGGCAACGGCAGTGTGTTTGAAAAAGCTGCCGCTGTCGGTGCGCTTGCCCGTGTGAAGCAGGCTTTGAGTAAGTTCTGGAAAGGCGTTGCCGATTTCTTGGGCATCCATTATACGAACGCCGAGGAGGTTGCCGACCGCGTGATGAAGGATTTGCTGGAAGGAGTTGACCCACGGGAGTTTGGCGAGACCAAAGATGATGGTGCGCGATTCAGTGCCAAACAAAAAAAAGCACTTGAAACCGTCTCCTTCTCCCAAAACGAGAGCTATCAACAAACCGCCATTTCAAGTGCTGATGGCGCGAAGGTACTAAAAAAACTTGACACATTAGCAGAACGTTACACAAATTCATCTGTAACCAACGAAAAAACATTTATTGGCGAAGTGGCAAATTCTCTTGGTATCTATGCCCCCGACAGAAGCAGCAAGTATGCGTCATTTGAAACCAAGAACGGAAAGGTTGTAACTATACGTCTTAGCAATCATAATGCGAAAGCCTCTAAATTTGATATGAATAACGAAGCTGATGGCATAAGCATCGTCGTGTCACCCAAAAAGAATGAGGGCATCACAAACGATGGCAACGCTCATATCACGGAGTTCTATTACGACTCTATCAAGTTGCGCAGAGCGGATGGCAAGCCTTTGGCTGAAATTGTTCGCTCTATTAAGCAAGCGCTTTATAGCGGTGAGTTTAAGGACATGACGGGGCTTGCGGAGCGTCAGGAAGTGAATGGTGATGATGTGATTCGCTTCCTATCCATCGGTGAGCAGGGTGCTGCAACTTCTGACCATACTGAAGAGGTGACAACTCGCATTGAAAGCTTGAATATTGTTCGCGAAGTGGAAGACACCACGCACACCGTCACCTCTCCCGAATCCAAAAGCCAAGCCGCGCAGAAAGCCTCCGAGAATCTCAACCTTGTCGGCAGAGTAGTCGTGCATGAAAGCGCCGAAAGACTTGAAGGGAAAGAGGCCACGGCCAAGGGCTGGTATGATACCAGAACGGGGCAAATCCACGTGGTATTGTCGAACAACGCTGACGCAGCGGACGTGACGCAGACCATCCTGCATGAAGCCGTAGCCCATCATGGACTGAGAGAGTTATTTGGCCATAACGTGATGGATGCTTTTCTTGACAGCGTTCTTGCGGCAGCTTCACAGGAAGTGAAAGACGCTATCAACGAATTGCGTCGCGGGAACGGATGGAATTTCCGTACCGCCACAGAAGAATATCTTGCAGGGCTTGCAGAGCGCACGGACTTTGAGCGCATGACGGCAGAGGAACGCGGCTTGTTTGCCACCATCCGAAGATTGTTTAATCGTGCACTGGTGTTCTTGGGTTTGAAAAACCATGAGTTGAGCGACAGGGAATTTGCTTATATATTTTGGTGTAGCTATCAGGACTTACAAAGTAACCACCTACTTTGTAAATAATCTTGAATGTCTTTATTTGTTAGCGAACGTGGGAGCAGACACAAACGCATCTGGGAGCAGGCACGAACGCATTTGGGAGCAGGTACGGACGCATTTGGGACGGTGTTCGCCAAAAGGCATAGGATTTGATGTGAGGAGCAATATTTTTAGATCTGTAGGCCCCATACGTTATATTTTTAAGGTATGGAAGAACGCAATAAACGAAACGGAGCAAATGGAGAATGCCCTTTTACTCCGTGAGAAACAGGATAACTTTTAGAGAGGATTCTTCAGTGGGCTTACGAAAGCTTGCCGCCGAGCGGTGTGCATCTTGATCGTTCGCACGGGGTTGGTTTTCTCTCCCCCGCTTCAAGCCTTGCAACACGATGTGGGGAAGGCTTGAAGCGGGATGCTGTTTTTTCTGTTTTTTTGTGGTTCTCTATTTTGATTCCCCTCAGAAGATGAATCTCCGGCAATCGTTGAAGATGGCGAAGGCCATGAGCGCGAGCAGGAGGATCATGCCCAGCATCTGGGCGCGTTCCATGAATTTCTCGCTCGGCTTGCGCCGCGTGGCAACTTCGTAGAGGAGGAAGAGCACGTGGCCGCCATCGAGGGCGGGGATGGGGAGGATGTTGACGAAGGCGAGCATGAGGGAGATGAAGGCCGTTAGGTGCCAAAATTGCATCCAGTTCCATTGCCCGGGGAAGAGGCTACCAATCGTGCCGAAGCTGCCGATGCTTTGTGCGCCGTCGGCCGTGAAGACGTATCTGAGGTCGCTGACGTATCCGCAAAGGACGTCCCATCCGTGGGCGATGCCGGCGGGGAAGCTCTCAAAGAAGGTGTAGGAGCGCGTGACTGTGGGATAGTCGGCGAGGGCGTTGTGTGGGTATATGCCCATGAGGTTTTCGGCGTTGAGCGTGAGGCTCAGGGTGTCGGGACGTGGGGCGTTGGGGTGTTGAACGACGACCGTGACGCGCTTGAGCGCTTGCGCTTTTGCGGTGTCGCCCAGGGCGCGGTTGGCTTCGATGGACGACTGGAGGTCGGAGAGATGGAAGTTGTATTCGTTCCACGTGGTGATGCTGTGGCTGCCGATGGCGAGCAGATGGTCGCCGCGGCGTATGCCTGCTTTCTCGGCGGGGCCACCGCGGAAGACGCTGTCGACGAGGCTGGCGCTGAGGGGGGCGGCGAAGGGCGGTTGTGCTTGCAGCATCTCGAGGAGGTTGAGGTTGCCAGGGAGGGCGATTGTGGCCTCTTTGCCCTGGCGCAGGACGGTGGCGCTACGGGCTTGGGAGAGGTCGCGGAAGAGGTTGGCGCTGAAGCGCGTGAAGCGCTGGCCATCGGCACGCAGGGGGATGTCGCCGTCGCGGAAGCCGAGCGACTGGGCGCTCTCGTTGAACTTGAAGCCTTGCGACATGCGCTCAATGGGGGTGTAGGTGTCGCCCCAAGCGAAGAGCACCATGGCGTAGATGAAGAAGGCGAGGAGGAAGTTGACCATGACGCCTCCGACCATGATGAGCAGTCGCTGCCAGGCGGGTTTGGCGCGAAACTCCCAGGGCTTGACGGGCTGCTTCATCTGCTCTGTGTCCATCGATTCGTCGATCATGCCGGAGATTTTGACGTAGCCTCCGAGGGGTATCCAGCCGATGTGGTAGTCGGTGCCGCGCCACGAGAAGAGTTTCCAACTTTTCCAGGGGTCGAAGAAGAGGCAGAATTTCTCTACGCGAACTTTAAAGAGTTTGGCAAAGAGGAAGTGGCCTGCTTCATGGAGCACGATGAGGAGGGCGAAGCAGAGGATGAGCTGGAGGGCTTTGATGAGGAATATTTCCATTGGCGTGGTGTTTGTGTGGTGGGTTTTCTTGTGTGTATGGTATGTGTGTTCCCCTCTGGGGGGTGTTCAAAATTGGAATATTAAGATTGGCGGGGCGTCTACGTGCTTAAAGCATTTCGGAGGCGAGGCGCCGTGCGTGGGCATCGGTTGAGAAAAGGTCGTCGAGCGTGGGGGCGGCGATGAAGTGGGCTTTCTGCATGGTGGTGGCGATGACGTCGGCAATGCGGGGGAAGGAGATGCGGGCTTCGCGAAAGGCGAGGTTGGCCACTTCGTTGGCGGCGTTGAGAACGCAGGGCATGTTGCCGCCCTTGGCTGTTGCCTCATAGGCGAGGCGGAGGCAGGGGAAGGCATCGGGGTTTGGTTTCTCGAAATGGAGGGCGCCGAGGCTGAAGAGGTCAAGGCGCTCCGACTTGAGGGGGAGGCGTCGGGGGTGGCTGAAGGCGTATTGGATGGGGAGGCGCATGTCGGCCACGCCGAGCTGGGCTTTGACGGCTCCATCGGTGTATTGTACGGCGGAATGGATGATGCTTTCGGGATGGACCACGATTTCTATTTTCTCGGGGTCGATGCCGAAGAGCCATTTGGCTTCAATCATTTCGAAGCCTTTGTTCATGAGGGTTGCGGAGTCGATGGTTATCTTTGCGCCCATTGCCCAGTTGGGGTGGCAGAGGGCCTGACGGGGTGTGACGGTTTCGAGCTGGCGCTTGGTGTAGGTGCGGAAGGGGCCGCCGGAGGCTGTCAGGAGGAGTTTTTCCACTTCCGACTGGTCCTCGCCGACGAGACACTGGAAGATGGCCGAGTGTTCGCTATCGACGGGGAGGATGGCGGCGCGTTTTTCGAGGGCGAGGCGCGTGATGTAGGCTCCAGCCACGACGAGGGTTTCTTTGTTGGCCAGGGCGATGGCTTTTCCGGCTTTGATGGCGCGGACCGTTGGGCGGAGGCCTGCAAAGCCGACCATGGCGGTCAGCACCATATTGACTTCCTGGCTCTCAACGATTTCGGCGATGGCGGGCTCTCCGGCATAGACTTTCACGGGGAGGTCGGCGAGGGCATCGGAGACTTGGCGGTATTTGCTTTCATCGGCGATGACGACGCTGTCGGGGAGGAATTCGCGGGCTTGACTGATGAGCAGGTCGGCGTTTCGTCCTGCGGTCAGAACGCTGGCTTCGAAGAGGTTGGGGTGTTGGCGTATGACGCTCAGGGCTTGGGTGCCGATGGAGCCTGTTGAGCCAAGGATTGCTATTTTTTTCTTCATTGTGTGTTCGGATGGTGGGGGCGTTGTGGGTGTGCCAGGCGGGGGAGGCTGCGGTGGTGTGTGTGTGTTGTTGCTCTTCCCGTTTACACCAGTCCTTCTGGCAGGGCGAGGGTGATTGTTCGCTGTGTCAGGGAATAGTGTTCTATGAAATCTTCATGCAGCGGCAACACCAGTTCGGCGCCATCGGGCGTTTGGAGATAGATGAGGATGTTGTCGGTGGTGTCATCGACGGTGTCGACGGTGCCGAGGTGGCCGTGGCGTGTGTCGTAGACCTCAAATCCCGTGAAGGCTTTCCATGAGCTGAGGTGGGCATCGGGCGTGTCTGCTTCGACGTTGAATTTCTTGGGATAGAACACGCTGTGGCCAACGAGACGCTTGGCGGCTTTTTCGTCGTTGATGTCTTCAAATTTGAAGATGGCGGTGTCGTTGTTCTTGAAGCGATATTCTTCCCAGAAGAAGGGCACGAGGATGCCGTTCATGTCGATGACGAGGTAGGGGGCTTCGCCACGGTCGAAGACGTCGTCGGTGAAGAGCAGTTCGGTTTCTCCGCAGATGCCTCTGAATTTGCTGATTTTGCCTATGTAGAAGACTTCCTCTTGCCTGATCATTCTTCTCTTCTGATTTTGGCCCCTAATGAGCAGAGGCGTTGTTCGATGTTTTCGTATCCGCGGTCAATTTGCTCAACGTTGTCGATGCGGCTTGTTCCTTCTGCGCTCATGGCGGCGATGAGTAGCGCGATGCCGGCGCGGATGTCGGGGCTCACCATGCGGCAGCCTCTGAGCTTGATTTCGTTGTTGTGTCCGACAACGACGGCGCGGTGTGGGTCGCAGAGGATGATTTGTGCGCCCATATCGATGAGTTTGTCGACGAAGAAGAGGCGGCTTTCAAACATTTTCTGATGGAAGAGCACGGAGCCGCGTGCCTGTGTGGCCACGACGAGGAGTATGCTGAGGAGGTCGGGGGTGAGTCCTGGCCAGGGGGCGTCGGCCACTGTCATGAAGGAACCGTCGATGAAGCGGTCGATTTGATAGTGGTCGTGGCGCGGAATGTGGATGTCGTCGCCTTTCACTTCGAGGTTGATGCCCAGGCGGGTGAAGGAATAGGGGATGATGCCCAGATTGCGGACGGAGGTGTCTTTGATGGTGAGCCCGTTGCCCGTCATGGCGGCCATGCCGATGAAGCTGCCCACTTCAATCATGTCGGGGAGAATGGTGTGTGTGGTGCCTCGGAGTTCTTCCACGCCTTCGATGGTGAGGAGGTTGGAGGCGATGCCGCTGATTTTCGCTCCCATGCTGTTGAGCATTTTGCAGAGCTGCTGTATGTAGGGCTCGCAGGCGGCGTTGTAGATGGTGGTTGTTCCGTGTGCCAGCACGGCGGCCATGATGATGTTGGCCGTTCCTGTGATGGAGGCTTCGTCGAGGAGCATGTAGCAGCCTTCGAGCCTACCTTTCGAGAGGATGTTGAAGGTGCCGGCCGTTTCGTCGTATTTGAATTCTGCACCCAGTTTCTGGAGCCCGTAGAAATGCGTGTCGAGGCGGCGGCGACCGATCTTGTCGCCGCCTGGGCGGGAGATGACGGCGTGGCCAAAGCGGGCAACGAGGGGGCCGAGGAGGAGCACACTGCCGCGCAGGCGCGAGCAGCGCTCGAGAAATTCCTGGCTCTTGAGATAGTTGATGTCGATGTCTTTGGCGCAGAAGGTGATGTCGCCTTTCTGGTGGCGCACGGTTTTCACGTTCATGTCTTCAAGGAGACGGATGAGGTTGTTGACATCGAGGATGTCGGGTATGTTGGCAACGCGCACTTCTTCGCGGGTGAGGATGGTGGCGCAGATGATTTGCAGCGCTTCGTTTTTGGCACCTTGCGGTTTGATTTCGCCGCTGATGCGATGGCCGCCTTCTATTATAAATGAAGCCATAATGTGTTTGGGTTTAGGGTTATAGGTTAGTTGCTTGAAATTGAAATATTAGATGATGGTAAAAAAGCAATTTGAACTTTTTTCCTGAATCGGTGTGTGTCTGTCTGCCTGCTGCGCTCTGGCGGGTTTAGGCCTGGTTGGCGGGCTTGAGTAGGTGGTCAAAATTATTTTTATAATATAGCATTATTTTTTCAGATGTAAAAATAATGCTGACCACTTACTTATCTGTTGGGATTGTAATATCTGCCGTTTCTCCGCTGGGGGGCGAAACGCTGGCGCTGGCGGGCGAAAATGCTTTGCTTGGTGTTGCTTAGGGCGTTGAGCGTTTCTTCATACGTGATGGCCTGGTTGGTGTAGTGCTCAATGTCGTGGCAGACTTTTTCGTTTTCGACTTCTTCGCCTTTCCATTCGGTGATGCAACGCTTCATGCGCATGGCTATGTCGGCCAATAGGTGTTCGCGCCCCGGTGTGCCGGCGGGCATTTCCTGGATTTTGTCGAGTGTGTTTTCAATGAGGTGTCCGTATTGCCGGAAGCGTATGGCGTTTCCTGGGTAGGAGAGTTTTTTGGGGGCGGATTTGTCTGCCCGTTCTATTTCAACGGGGTATTCGATGTCGAGTTGGTAGTTTGAGATGAAGGCCAAATGGTTCCACAGGACTTCGTAGGCGTTTGGCGATGCCTGCAGCTGCGGGTTGAGGTCGGCCATGACCGTGATGATGTGTTCGGCCATCCGTTGTCTTCTTTGCGGATTGCTTTCGGCCGTGGCGCGGTCGATCATCTCTTGCACCATGCGCCCGTATGCGGGGAATCGCAGTTTTTCTTCTGTTGTGTTGTATTCAAATGCCATGTTGATGATGTGGGGTTTTCGGTTTTGCTCCTGTGGCCTCTTGTGGGGCTGTTTCCTGCGGATGCGGGGGAGGGGCAAAGAGGGGAAATGGTGTGTGCAGAAACTGGGGCGTTTTTTTATCCGTTGAGCAGGTTTCTACTTTTTCCGGCTACGAATTGCTTCAGATAGAAGGGCTCGTAGTAGGCAACGTCTTCTGTCTCGTTCAGCGCCAGGGCGCGTTCGGCCAAGGGCAGCATGTTTGATGCCTTTGGCACGATTCCTTCTATGAAATGGGCGTTGGGATGCTTGAGCGTGTCGCGGCATTTGTCGGCACCATTGCCGAAAAAGAAAACCGGTTGTTTGTCAAGGATTTCGGCGAAGGAGTTTTCGTTGACGATGACGGCATCTGTTGGCACCACTTCATGGAGGGCACGGTCGTAAATCGCGGTGTAGACTTCCATGCGTCTGGCGTCGATCATCGGGCAGAGCAGCGCGTTGTCGGGGATGTCTTCTCTGTAGAGCAGAATCGGGGTGCAGAGCACTTTGAGCGTGGGGATGCTGATGAGTTTCAAGTCTCTGCCATAGCACAGGCCTTTTGCTGTTGAGACGCCGATGCGTAGGCCCGTGTAGGAACCGGGGCCGGCGCTGACTGAGACGGCATCGAGCGGTATGGCGTGGCTGTCGGCAAAAGACACGGCTTCTTCAACGAAGGGCGCGAGGATTTCTGCGTGGCGACGACCGTTGGTATCGATTTCTTCATGTAGGCAGACGCCGTCCTGACTTAATGCAACGGAGCAGACGTCTGTTGATGTTTCTATATGTAAGATGCAAGACATGGTTTTGGTGGGGATATTGAATGACACGGGAAGGGGGTTCGGGCGTTGTTGTGCCTCTGATGGCAATTGATCGTCAGAGGCCAGCTGTCCCCTTTCCTGTTTGTTTCTGGAATATTTTTTTGCCTTGTTCCGGCGCGCTGGCACTTTGTGACGGATTTCTCCATCTGCTTGAGTGACGGCAAAGGAATCGGTTGGGGCGATTTTGACAGTGCTTGGGGTTTGCTCTGCAAAATGTTCCTACCAGTTACTCATTACGCAAAGTTAAGAATAAAATTGAGGATTTTCGTGTTTCGGCGGTAATAAAAATGCGGTGGAATCTGTTTTTGTGTTCTTCCGGCAGCGATGTTTTTTTGTTCATCGTCTGGTGGTTCCGGTTTTCACTGCTCGCGCACGGTCTCTTTGCCACAGATGTCAAGCCAATTGCTATAGAACGTTGCGGCCGTTTTTTGCCATGAGAAGTCGATGCCTTCTTGCGGTTTGTCGTGGTGGTAATAATGGAGTGGGGGAGCGATGGGGAGTCCTTTGGAGAGGTCGCGTTGGTATTCATTGTGCAGCGTTTTGGGCTCGTATTCCAGGTGACCTACAATGAAAATCTGCTGTGTGCCGTCGGCCGAAGTGACGATGCCGACGCCGCTTTCCTCGCTTTCTGCAACGATGTGCAGTGGATGGCGCTCTATGTCTTTTCGTTGGACTTCCGTGTGCCGACTATTGGGCATGGGGAAGTTTTCAGGGAGATGCCTTAATATGGGGGCATCGCCGGCGAGTTTTTTCTGGATGAAGACGCCGAATTTCTTTGCGGGAAGTTGGTGCTTGGGGATGCCGTACAGATGTTGTAAGGCTGCTTGTGCTCCCCAGCAGATATACAGCGTTGAACGGACGTGGGCTTCTGCCCAGCTCATGATGTGGCATAGTTGCGTCCAATATCTGACATTTTCAAAAGGGAGGTGCTCCACCGGTGCGCCTGTCACAATCATACCATCGAAATGCGGGTTTGGGGCGTTTTCGAAGTATTCGAAATCCGTGTAAAACCTTTCCATGTGTTCCGGCGGAGTGGTTTTGTAGGTTTGGTTGGCGATTTTCATCGGGAGCAGTGCGACGGGGCGGTGATGGCGGCAGATGACGCGCGCGATGTCGAGTTCCGTCACTGCTTTCTGCGGCATGAGGTTCAGAAACAGGATTCGCAGTGTTTCTTGCGGAAATCCAGAGATATTGTTTTTGTCAAAGGTGGCAATGTCTGCGCCTTCCTTGCGGAGAATGTTGATGGCAGGCATGCTTTGTGGGAGAAAGAGCATGGTGGATAGGGGTGTTTGAAGGCTGACAGAGGTGAAGCCTAGGGTGTTAGTAATGGTAAGTAGGTATTCAAAAAATGAGAAGCCATTGCATCAGTGTTCCTGCGTTGGGGCAGGGGGACAGCAATGCAATGGCTTCAGGTTGGTTTTATTTACCAAATGTCGACGCGCTTGTTTTTCGGAATGAACAAGGCGTCTTTCTTCGTGATGTTGAATGCCTTATACCAAGCATCGATATGCGGCAACGCACCGTTGACACGCCAGCGTCCTGGGGAGTGTGGGTCGATTTTGTTGAGCTGACGGAGCATGGCTTCGCGGATGTTTCCACCCCAAACCAGGGCGTAGCTCAAGAAGAAGCGCTGCTCGGGCGTAAAGCCGTCTTTTGTGCCAAGCGGGTTTTCTTTCGTGGCGTTTTGGAATGCCTGGAAAGCGATGTTCAAACCGCCGTGGTCTGCGATGTTCTCGCCCAGGGTGAGTTCGCCGTTTGCATGTAGGCCAGGAAGCACTTCGATTTTGTTGAAGAAATCGGCCATGACCTTGGTGCGTGCTTTGAAGTTCTCTCCGTCGGCTTTGGTCCACCAATTGCGAAGGTTGCCTTCCTTGTCGAATTGACTGCCCTGATCGTCGAAGCCGTGGGTCATTTCGTGTCCGATGACCACGCCGATGGCTCCATAGTTGCAAGCGTCGTCTGCTTCGGCATTGAAGAATGGAGGTTGCAGGATGCCGGCAGGGAAGCAGATTTCGTTGGTCGTTGGATTGTAGTAGGCGTTGATGGTTTGCGGAGTCATGAGCCATTCCGTCTTGTCGGTCTTTTTGTTGACGCGCTTTTCGATGTAGTAGCGGCTCATAAACTGGGTGGCCTTGGTGAGGTTCTCATAGTATGAGAGTGAATCGTTGATGTCAAGCGCATCGTAGCTCATCCATGTGTCGGGGTATCCGATTTTCACGTAGAACGCATCCAGCTTGTCGTGGGCCTGCTTCTTTGTTGCTTCGCTCATCCACTTTTGCTGGTCGATGCGCTGTCCGAGGGCGATTTGAAGGTTTCTGACAAGTTCGGTCATTCTCTTCTTGGAACTTTCGGGGAAGTATTTTTCAACATACATCTTCCCGACGGCCATGCCCAGGACAGACTCGACAGCGGAAACGCCACGCTTCCAACGCGGACGATCTTGCTCGGCTCCGCTCATGATGTGTCCGTAGAAGTTGAAGGATTCCTTGCGGAAATCGTCGCTCAACGCGCCAGTGGCATCATCCACCAGTTTGAAATACAGATATGCCTTCAAGTCTTCAATTGCGCTCTCGGCTAAAATTTTTTCAACTTCGTGGATGGGCTCAGGCTGATTAACAGAGATGGATTCAAAGGCAGGGACACCGTTGAGGAGGAAAAGCGTGCTCCAGTCGATGCCTGGATAGTCGGCAAGCAGTTGCTGATAGCTCATTTTGTGGTAGTTGCCTTCAACGTCGCGCAATTTTGTAGCACTGTATGATGCTTTTGCAATGCGCGTTTCGATGTTGAGGACGGCCTCCATTCTCTTTTGGGCTGTCGCTTCGTCGCAGCCCGTCATGAGAAACAGTTTCTTGACATAGGCCTTATATCCTTCACGTACTTTTTTCGTGGCTTCTTCGTCGCTCAGATAGTAGTCGCGTTCTCCCATGGAAAGGCCGCCCTGATTGACTTGCATGAGGTTCCATTGCGAGTCTTTGAGGTCGGCGTCACAGCCAAAGCTGAAAAATGTTGACACGCCTTCGCTTGAAAGGCGTGCGGCGTGGTATTGCACCGATTTACGGTCGGCAATTTTTTCAATCTCTGCCAGTTTTCCCTTGATGGGCGTATAGCCCTCTCTGTTTCTTCTGACGCTGTCCATGGAAAGGCGATAGAGGCTACCGATTTTCTGCTGGAGAGAGCCTTGGGGATAGGTGTTGTTTGCGAACTGCTCTATCATTTCGCGCAGCTGCTTCTGGTTGTTTTCCTGGAGCTCGTCAAACTGGGAATAGCGTGAAAATTCCGGGGTGAGCGGATGTCTTTCAATCCAGCCGCCAGCGGCATACTGATAAAAGTCGTTTCCTGGTTTGACGCTGAGGTCCATATTGGCCTTGTCAATGCCTGTTTGTGCTGTTGTCTGTGCAAAACCCGTTGCGGCGCTGAAGGCCAGGATTTGCAGTAGCATTGTTTTTAAAGTCATATTGTTATTCTGCTTTTTAGATGGGTGGTCAGCATCGATAAAAATCATTTTGACCACCTGCTTTTAGATTCCAATTACTGATTGAGGGTCTCAACCTCTTCCATAGCTGCTTCCCATTCGTTTTCGGCTTGCTTGAGCTGCTTCTTCACTTCGTCATACCGAGCGAAGATTTTGGCATCTTGCGCTCCTTCCGGTGTGGACAACATCGCTTCAATTTCCTTGATTTCCTGTTCGAGTTCCAGAACCTGTTTTTCCTTTTCCTCGACGGATTTTTCTGCCTTTCTCAGCAACTTGGCCTTCTCTTTTCTTGCTTCGTATGAAAGTTTGTTGTCAGACACTTGCGCCGTTTCAGTCTCTGGCGTATTTTTCTTTTGGGAAGAAGCCGTTAGCTGGATGTCGTTGATGTTTTCGATCTGTTTTTTCTCAAGGAAATCGTAGATGCCTCCGATATGCTCTCTGACGTGGCCGCCTCCAAATTCATAGACCTTTGAAACGAGACCATCCAGAAAGTCGCGGTCATGGCTGACGAGAATCACCGTACCGTCGAAGGCCAAGATGGCCTCTTTGAGCACATCTTTCGTGCGCATGTCCAAATGGTTTGTCGGTTCGTCGAGGATAAGCAGGTTGACAGGTTCCAAGAGCAGTTTGATCATTGCCAGACGGCTCCGTTCGCCACCTGAAAGCACCTTCACTTTCTTTTCAGACGCTTCTCCGCCGAACATGAAAGCACCGAGGATGTTTTTGATTTTGAGACGGATGTCGCCCTTCGCTACGCGGTCAATGGTGTCGAACACGGTTATTTCCTCGTCAAGCAATTGGGCTTGGTTTTGGGCATAGTAGCCAATCTCAACATTATGGCCGATTTTGAGATTTCCCGTGAAGGGGATTTCTCCCATAATACATTTCACCAACGTTGACTTTCCTTCGCCGTTTTTTCCAACAAATGCCACTTTCTCACCGCGCTTGATGGTGAGGTCAACATCGTGGAAGACGCAATGGTCGCCATAGTCTTTTCGGACACCGTCGCAAATCACGGGATAGTCGCCGCTTCTTGAGCATGGCGGAAATTTGAGATGGAGCGAGGAATTGTCGACCTCATCAACCTCTATCGGCACGATTCTTTCAAGTTGTTTGATTCTGCTCTGAACTTGTGTTGCCTTCGTCGGTTTGTATCTGAACCGTTCTATAAAGTCCTTGATGTCTGCAATTTCCTTTTGCTGGTTTTCGTAGGCACGGAGTTGTTGCTCTCTTCTCTCAGCACGCAGTTTGACATATTCATCATATTTCACTTTATAGTCGGTGATTCGGCCGCAGGAAATTTCCAATGTGCGGTTGGTTACGTTGTTGATGAATGCGCGGTCGTGGCTGACCAATACTACTGCGCTGCAGCTGCGGGCTAAGAACGATTCCAGCCAGCGGATGCTTTCTATGTCCAAATGGTTGGTTGGTTCGTCGAGCAAAAGCACGTCGGGGCGTTGAAGCAAGAGTTTGGCCAGCTCAATGCGCATGCGCCATCCTCCCGAAAATTCTTTTGTCGGGCGGTTGAAGTCGCTCGTTGCAAATCCGAGCCCCTGAAGTGTACGCTCCATTTCCGCGCGATAGTTCATGCCGCCGATGATTTGGAAACGCTCGTTTTCGTGGGTGAACCGTTCAACCAATTCCATGTAGCTTTCGCTTTCGTAGTCCGTACGGTTGAGCAATTCTTCGTTTAGTGTGTCAACTTTTTCTTTCAGCTCCTGAATGTGGCTAAAGGCTTTTTCCGTTTCCTCAATGACCGTGTGGTTGTCTGAAAGCACCATGACTTGAGGCAGATAGCCAATGCTGATGTCGTTTTGCACAGAAACGGTCCCTGAGGTGGGTTGCTGCTGTGCGGCGAGGATTTTTAAAAGTGTTGATTTGCCTGCTCCGTTTTTCCCGACAAGCGCGATGCGGTCTTTCTTGTTTATTACAAAAGACACGTCCTCAAAGAGAGGACGTGTGCCAAATTCAACTTTTAATGATTCAACAGAAATCATATAAGGATGATGATAAATTGGAGGCTAGCCGCCACCTTTTTTTTAGGAGGTAGCTTCTTCATTAAATGAGCAGGCAAGTGTCGGAACTCTTTTCAAAAAAAGTTCTGTCCACCTGCCTTCTTATTGATTAATAGCTGCGGGCCACAATGACACGGCATGTGGCAGGTTTTCCACTGACCATGTCATTTCCCAGATTTTCCTGGCTGAATCCGTAAGGCACGCAGCGGATGGTTGCTTGCGTATCGGCCTTGATCTGTGCTTCAGTTTCAGGCGTGCCATCCCAAGGACAGAGATAGAAACCGCCGTTTTTGACTTTCTCCTTAAACTCTTCGTAATTGTCGCAAGGGAAGATATTGTCTTTGAGGAATGTCTCAGCCTTCTTAAAGATGTTTTGTTGCATTTCCTCAAGCAGATTTTTTATGTGGTCTTCAATGCCTTCAAAAGAAACGGTTTCCTTTTCGAGCGTGTCGCGACGCATGATTTCAACGGTGCCGTTTTCCAGGTCTCTACCTCCCATGACGACTCTGACAGGAACACCCTTCAATTCGTAGTCGGCAAATTTAAATCCGGGGCGCTTGTTGTCTGCATTATCGTATTTCACACGAATGCCCATCGCCTGCAAACGGTCTCTCAGGCCGCCCAGTTTTTCATCAAGTGCCTGCAATTCGTCTTCTCCCTTATAAATGGGCACAATGACCACCTGTATTGGAGCGACGTGTGGAGGAAGTACCAAACCGTTGTCGTCTGAGTGTGTCATGATCAACGCGCCCATCAAACGGGTGCTGACGCCCCAGCTGGTGGCCCAGGCATAGTCCATCTTGTTGTTTTTGTCAACAAACTGCACGTTGAAAGCGCGGCCGAAGTTCTGACCGAGGAAGTGGCTTGTTCCGCTTTGGAGCGCTTTGCCATCCTGCATCATGGCTTCAATTGTGTATGTGTCAAGTGCGCCTGCAAAACGCTCTGTTGCGCTCTTGACGCCGCGAACTACTGGAATGGCTAAAATGTCTTTTGCAAAATCGGCGTAAACGTCAAGCATCTGTTTTGCACGTGCCTCAGCCTCTTCTTTAGTGGCGTGTGCCGTATGTCCTTCCTGCCACAAAAATTCGCTGGTGCGCAAGAATAAACGGGTGCGCATTTCCCAACGCATCACGTTACACCATTGGTTGCACAACAAGGGGAGGTCTCTCCATGAGTGAATCCATTTGCGATAAGTGTTCCAAATGGTGGTTTCTGACGTCGGGCGAATAATCAGTTCTTCTTCCAGTTTTGCTGCCGGATCAACCACCACGCCGTCACCTTCCGGATTGGCCTTCAAACGATAGTGGGTGACAACGGCGCATTCTTTTGCAAATCCTTCCACATGTTCTGCTTCTTTGGAAAGAAAACTTTTGGGGATGAGGAGAGGGAAATATACGTTTTGAACGCCTGTTGATTTGAATCGCTTGTCTAATTCCTGCTGGATAGTTTCCCAAATCGCATAACCATAAGGTTTGATCACCATGCAGCCGCGAACGTCTGCCTGTTCTGCCAAATCGGCCTTGACAACCAATTCGTTATACCATTTAGAATAGTCTGTGCTTCTTTTTGTAAGATTTTTGAGTTCTTTAGCCATATTTGCTTTTATTTATTTGTCGCAAAGTTACGAAAATCGTTGGAAATGACGAACTATTTGTTTCAAATGTTGTCGGTTGTGCCTATTGTTCGTTGCCGATTTCAAGTTGCATTCCCTCGTAGGCAAGCATTGTGTTGGGAAAAATCTCGCGACTTTCCTCCAGCAGGACGTCCTCATTCTCGTAGCGCGACGAGAAATGCCCAATTATGAGTTTACCGCAGTTGGCCAATTTTGCCATCTGTGCTGCCTGTGCTGCTGTGGAGTGCATTGTTTGGGTGGCGCGGGCGGCGGCAGACGTGGCGAAAGTGGCTTCATGAAACAGCACCGATACGTTTTTAATCAAGGGAGCACGTTCCGGCAGGAAGGCCGTGTCTGAGAGGTAGGCATAACTTCGCGTGGCGCGTGGAGGAGTAACCAGCATGTGGTGGGGAACGACGGTACCGTCTGCTTTCGTCCAATCACCTCCCAGTTTGATCCGATTGATTTCGAAGTGGGGGATGCCCAGGTAGTCGATCATGTCGCGCTTGATGTGGGGCAGTGCTGGTTTCTCGCGGAAGATAAATCCGCAGCAGGGCATCCGGTGTCGTAGCGGTATGGTTTCCACCGATATGGTCCTATCTTCATAGATAACGGCCCCTTTCTTTGTGCTGAAGGGATGGAACACGACGTCGAATGCCATGATGCCATTACAGAAAAACTGCAATTGCGGCCTCATAAGTCCTTCCAATTCAGAAGGGGCATACACGTGCAGACTTTTTGTGCGTCCGAGCAGTGAAAAAGTGGAAATCAAGCCGATGAGCCCGAAACAATGGTCGCCGTGAAGATGCGAAATGAAAATATGGTTCAGACGTGAGAAACTCAGATGTGTGGTTCTCAGTTGTTGTTGTGTGCCCTCGCCGCAATCAATCATGAAAAGCTTTTCATGAATATTGAGCACCTGCGATGTCTGGTGGTGACGCAAGGTGGGTTGTGCGCTGCCGCATCCAAGCACATGTAGATTGAATTTCTCCATAGTGGTGGTCTGTCTGTGGCCTATGCCAGAAATTGAAAACACCTCCGTTTACCCCGCTTGGCAGGCTAAAACGAAGGTGCTATGTTTATTTGAGAATTTCGTGGGAACGGCTTATGTTACGTGCAATTAACTGATAGGGTATATATAGATACGATGGAGCATCTTCTCTAATTTTCATAATGCAGGCTGCAATATCTTTTTTGCGCATTTGCATACCTTTTGTCAATGCACGCTTGCTTCTGTCCAGTTTCCTAATATGCGATTTTAGTTTGCTGCCATGAATTCATCCAGGAAGCGGATGTCGTTTTCAGAGAACAGTCGTAAATCCTTGACCTGATATTTCAGGTTTGTGATGCGCTCAACGCCCATGCCGAAAGCATATCCCTTGTATTTCTTGCTGTCAATGCCATTGGCTTCAAGCACATTGGGGTCTACCATGCCGCAACCGAGAATTTCCACCCATCCTGTTTGCTTACAGAATGCGCAGCCCTTCCCGCCGCAGATATTGCAGGAAATGTCCATTTCTGCGCTTGGCTCTGTAAACGGGAAGTAAGAGGGGCGAAGACGGATTTTCGTTTCTGCTCCAAACATTTCGCGTGCGAAGGTGAGCAACACTTGCTTCAGGTCGGTAAACGAGACGTCCTTGTCTATATACAGACCTTCAATCTGATGGAAGAAGCAATGGGCGCGTGCCGAGATGGCTTCGTTTCTGTAAACGCGTCCCGGACAAATCACACGGATGGGCGGTTCGGTTGTTTCCATGACACGGCTCTGGATAGAACTGGTGTGGGTGCGGAGGACAATGTCGGGGTGCTGTTCAACGAAGAAAGTGTCCTGCATGTCGCGTGCCGGATGATCTTCAGGGAAGTTCATGGAAGAAAACACGTGCCAGTCATCTTCGATTTCTGGTCCGTCTGCAAGAGAAAATCCCAAGCGGGAGAAGATGTCAATGATTTCGCTTTTCACGATTGATAGCGGATGGCGTGTCCCCACCTTTATGGGGTAGGGCGTGCGTGTCAGGTCAAGGTCATCGTGGTTGTTGTCTTTAGTGGACAATGCGAGTCTCAATCCGTTGATTTTGTCCTGTAAGGCATTTTTCAGCGTGTTGAGCTTCTGTCCCAATTCGCGTTTCTGGTCGCCTGGTACATCGCGGAAGGCGGTCATCAACTCGTTCATTACGCCCTTTTTGCTGAGGTATTTGATGCGTAATGCTTCTAATTCCTTTTCATCGTTCGCTGTCAAAGTACCGACTTCGGCAAGCAAATCATTGATTTTCTCTATCATGTGTTAATTTCTGATTATCTTTTGGGGGTTGATTTTCGGTTCTCAGATTTCTTCTGGGATACCAGTTTGACTGCAAAGTTACCTATTTTTGTTGTACTTCACAAGGATTTTATTCGATGTTCCTTCGCGTCACGGTGAAATCGCAGACGTGGGGTGTTTCCAATCCTGTTGGGTTGCCTGGTTATTTGTCTTCCTTGAGCGGATTCCATCCCTGTGCCTTCAGTTCGAATTCTTGTCCGTCACGTGAAACGAGTGCGCATCCCAAATCCGCCTTGGTGACGTATCCGATGACTTTAACGTCGTCCATGGATTCAACCAGCTCGTGTTCGGTCAAAGGTACGGTGAAGAGCAGTTCGTAATCGTCCCCTCCGTTTAACGCACATGTCGTTACGTTCATGTTGAATTCTTCGGCAGTGACGGCCGTTTGATAGTCAACAGGAATTCGTTCTTCATATATTCTGCACCCCGTGCCCGACTGTTTGCAGATGTGTCTCAGTTCCGATGAGAGTCCGTCGCTGATGTCCATCATGGCTGTCGGGTGTATGCCTTGATTGCGCATATTCTCAACAATGTCGCGTCGTGCTTCCGGCTTGAGCAACCTTTCCAGGAGATATTCGCGTCCGCTGAAATCAGGTTGAATCGCAGCTTCTTTGTTTTTTGCAACCTGCGATTCAAACACGGCTTTCTCGCGCTCCATCAGTTGCAGTCCCATATAAGCGGCGCCCAGATTTCCGCTCACGCAGATGAGGTCAGTGTCGTGCGCTCCGTTTCTGTATATGATGTCGTCCTCTTGCACTTCTCCGATGCAGGTGATGCTGATGGCCAAGCCCGTCAATGATGATGTTGTGTCGCCACCGACGATGTCTACATTGTGTTTCTTGCAGGCCATGCGTATGCCGGCATACAGGTCGTCGATATCTTCGATGGAGAACCGACGTGAAATGGCCAGATTGACCGTCATTTGTCGGGGCGTGCCGTTCATAGCATAAACGTCGGAGAGATTAACCATGGCGGCTTTATATCCTAGATGCTTGAGTGGGGTGTACACCAGGTCAAAATGGATGCCTTCCATGAGCATGTCGCTCGTGATGAGTGTGCGCAACTTGCTGCCGCCGTTCGAATAGTCGAGCACGGCGCAGTCGTCGCCAACGCCCTTCTTTGTTGAAGCGTTAGAGGAAGCCAGCCCTCTTGTGAGATGTTCAATAAGGCCAAATTCGCCGAGGGTGGATATTTCAGTTCTTGACATGTTTTGATTTGTGTATATGTAGCGCTTTATTAACAATCCTGTTTACGTAATTTAGTAGATGCTGCCGTCGTAATGATTTTCGTTTCGCCAGCATCTTTCATATCGTCTTTTAGAAATAGACACCCAAGCCGATGCTTGCGCCAAACGTGGAGTTTCCTCCGAAGTCGTGCAGGCTCATCTTGTAATACAAGGAAGGTTCCAACGTGATAAACTGGTTGAGGAAAAAAGCGTATCCAACACTGAGCGGTATCATCAAGTCGTTGTTTTTCTTGGTGAAATGGTTGTATTCAGCTCCAGCGCCGAGATAGATGCCACACTGGTCGAAATAGTAGCGTGCGCCAGCACCAATGCGCACATCGTCAAGATTGCGCTTGTGTTCGTAGCCTGCCGTTGCATTCAGCATGAGGCAGTCGGCCACAAAATAGCCCGCATGCGCGTCAAGTCCGAGGCGGAATTTCTCGTTCGAACTGTATGAAAATCCCAATCCAGAGGCTGAAGCGCCAACGTATTTCACACCCCTTTCAAATTGGGCATGGGCTGAGATCATGCTGGTCATGAACACCAGCAGAAGAGATAAAATCTTTTTCATTGTATTTTTCTTTGTTGCGTTTGAAATATTGAAGTCGTCTAAATTTTTCTGACGAAGATTTGAATTGGAGTTTCATCTCTTCTAAATTCAAACTTCACTTTTTTGGGGGGCGTTTTTTTAAACCCTTCATCAGTCACGTAGCCCGCTACATTCCTTCTTTAAGGCCCCAAAACGCCTCGAAAATAAAGGCAACTCTTGAATTTCATGAAAGTTCAGGCAACTTCATCATGCAAATATATTAAAAACATAGTAGTCCCGTCTTCGTGTCCGCACAAAACGAAAGCCTTTTATATGTTTTTATGATTTTCGCCGCTGAACGGGAAATCATCTAGCGGCTGCACTTCAAAATAACATTCCAGGGTGTGCCGTATTTTTACGGCACACACGGCGCGTGCGTGTGGCGTCAGCGTCCACTGCTTTTGATGAGCATACGCAGTTTTTCGTTGAAAGAGGAAGCCCCAGCCAGTTGCTCAATGCTCAGATGCATACGATAATTCCAGTATTGGTTAGGATTAGAGGGCACATTAATTTGTTCCTCTTCATAATATGGGTTGCGCAAGTCGCCGTCAATCGCCATGTAGTCTTGCAGGCTGTTGGCACACAGCATAGAGGGGCATTTCAAGTGTTCGCTGACAACCTGTTCGCAGATTTCCGGTGTGGCATCCTCAGGGGCATCTCCTTCGCGTTTGAGCACCTCGTGGTAGAAAACCTGCGCCTCTTCTCTGTTCTCGTGCCACCACAGTCGGAAGGGCGGCATGTCGTGGGTGGCAATGGTGCTTACAGAGAGGTAAGGGTTCTCCTTCAGGTTGTCAAATCGCACGCCGAATTTCTTGGGCATGCGTTGTATTTCCAACGACAATATCTGCAGCCGTTCCAGCACGCCCTTCACAGAGCTGGGCACCATTCCGAGGTCTTCCGCGCATGGCAACATGGAATCCATGATTTCGTCGCCGCTCGGCACCATGATTTCCTCCATTTTCTCGAGCGCCTTTTGCGCCCAAAATTGGTTGTGGCGCCGGTAGAAAAAATCCTCATAGAGGCTGTTGAACGCCTGTCGGCAATGGTTGTCAAGTGTCTGGAACGCACGCGTTTCATGCCCCATGATGCGCGGGTGATAGCCCCCTCCGTCAGGGTCCTTGATAAAGAGCACCTCTGCCGCAATCTCCATCAAGGCTTTCTTTAACTTTTCGTCACAGTCAAGACCCGCAATTTTTCGCTGAGTGTCAACGTGCTCACGCAGTTCGAAAGAATCGTCGGCCGCCTGTATCAAGAAATGGTCGAGATCGGCATGCGGAAACTGCTCCTTCAGCCTTTCTCTTTCTGCTTTTGTCACAAAGGGACGGCAGTAGCGTTCGATGTCAGCATGGAAGCCCCATCCATGGATTTCCTTCTCGCTGAGAGGCAGAGCCGGACGGAAATGCCCCATCAGCCCCTGCACCTGGCATGAAGGAATTTCCCATATACGGAAGAAGCCCAGTACATGGTCAATGCGGTAGGCGTCGAAAAATTGCCCCATGCTCCTCAAACGCTCCTTCCACCATTTGTAACCATCCTTCCCCATGTTTTCCCAGTTATAAGTTGGGAAGCCCCAGTTTTGACCTTCGCGGGCGAAATCATCGGGCGGCGCTCCCGCACTACCGTCAAAGTGAAACAGCTGGCAATCAACGGTGGCAGGCACGCTGTCAGCGCATACCCCGATGGGGATGTCGCCCTTCAGAATCACGCCACACTGTCGCGCCGTGTCGTGCGCTGCCATCATCTGCCTGTGGAGCAAGAATTGCGTGAAGTAAAAAAACGCCAGGTCGTCAGTCCCTGCAAGTCCAATCGCTTGCGCCTTCTCACGGCAATAGCAGGCGTAGGGGATGAGCCATTTCTCGTTGGTGTCGAAAAACGCATGAAACGCGCTTGTCTCCATGATTTCCTCCCCGAAGGCCAGATAAAGCGCTGAGAGAAAATCCATCTTTAGCGCGAAGGCCGTTTCATAGTCAGCTTTCGGAAGTCTGTTAATTCCTTTAGCCTGTTCCTTGTAGGGTGCAAAACCGCTCCAGTCCTTCCATTCCCTCAGGTCGAGATAGACGGGGTGAAGCGCAAAGACAGAGATGCCGTTGTAGGGATATGAGTCGTGCCAAGTTCCAGATGATGTCGTGTCGTTGATGGGGAGAATCTGAACGCATTTAAATCCCACGCTGGCAGACCATGAGACAAACTGCCTCAGGTCGCCGAAGTCGCCGATACCCTGGCTGCCATCGCTTCTGAGCGAGAAAACGGGAATCACGACACCAGCCCCGCGCCAGGGGGTGCAGGCGATGCGCACGCCGCCGTCGTTAACAACCATTCTTCCCCCTTCCTTTAGAGGCGGCAAAACCCTGTTCTCTCCTGTTTCCCATACGTAGGGTTTCGTCGAATCGTCGTTGACAAGCACATATTTATACTCCAGTCCGCGAATGGCGTCTTTCTCCTCCAGCATAGTGCAGAACTCATAAGGCCCAGTTTGAGTTAGACGCTTTGCGCCGCCTTCCTGCCATTCTCCCAGCGTCTTGCTGCTGCCGACAATCCCCCACCAGCAACCTGCCGGTGGGGGTGTCGTGTGTAGGCAGAGCGTGTTTGCCCCATTAGAGGACCATTGTCGTTTGTCCCCCCCTCCAGCCTTGAACACGCATTTTGAAAAAGCCGTGTGGAGAAACACATCGTTAATGTCGTTAGCGGCCCAATGATCGTGGGCGACGATGCGCTTCTCTCTGCCCGTCAGTAGTTTGAAAATCCCCTGCCTCATGGTGCGTACCGTTTTCATATCCTCTTGCCGTGCCACCATGTAGTGGTATTCCACCAAGGCAAACGGGGCGACCTCGATGCTGCACTCCCAAATCTGCCCGTCGCTGGTGTGCATAATCGTCTGTTGTAGGGTGCTCCCTGCAGTTTTGTGGCATAGGCAGAGAATCTCCCCCCACTGCGTGGCATATTCTATTTTGAATTCTATTTCTGTCATGTCTATTTGGAAGAAAGTGTCTTTTGTAGATGTGTGGTTTGTGATTTGAAGCCCGTTTCCACATGCCCGATGCAAGTCAGGGATGTGGAAGTGTCCCATCGGGATGGACTTGCGTGATAAAACGTTTTGTGGGGGATGTCCTCTTCATCCCCCACGCCAGTTTCCACGAGGGGCAACTGCTTCATTTTGCAAACTTACACAAAAAACTGATAATATCGTTGATGTTTATAATAAACATTTTAGGGGGAGGGGCTTGATGAGGGGCGATAATCTTAGAGCAACCACAAAGCAGAAAAAGCTGTGACGCGGCGCATCGCAGCTTTTCCCTTATATATTTGTTTAATCTTGTTGGAGCGCCCCCCTTACCGGAAAACATTAATTTTCCTTGTAAGGCGATTTGTATGTTTCCAAGGCGTTTGCCATGTAACCAATTAATGGTCGTATTGTTTATGCAGAGGGGATGGTCTGTTTCTCGTCTTTTTATCTTATTTCCCCTGCACCTTGTTTAGCTCCACTGCCATCGCAGCCTGCAATTCCTTTGCGGCGGCTCCGGCGGCAGCAGCGAAGTTTTCAGTGTGGTCTGCATAGATGATGCCGCGTGAGGAATTGACGAGCAGTTCGCACTCCTTCGTCATGCCGTATTTGCAAACATCTTGCAGCGAACCGCCTTGTGCGCCAACGCCCGGTACGAGGAGGAAGTGGTTGGGGACTATTTTACGTATGTCTGCAAAGCGCTCGCCTTGCGTTGCGCCAACCACATACATCATCTGCTCGTTGCTGCCCCATTCCTGCGATGTTTCCAACACTTTCTCAAACAGGCGCTTGCCGCCTTCTTCACGTAGCAACTGGAAATCGTGGGAACCGGCATTGCTTGTCAGGGCAAGTAGGATCACCCATTTTCCTGGGTATTTCAAGAAGGGGACAACGCTGTCGCTGCCCATGTATGGGGCCACCGTCAGCGCGTCTACGTCCATTTCTTCGAAGAAGCATCTGGCATACATGGCTGAGGTGTTTCCGATGTCGCCGCGCTTGGCGTCAGCGATGATGAATTGGTCGGGGTGGTTGGTTCTGATGTATTCGATTGTTTTTTCCAGAGCTTTCCATCCCATCATGCCGTAGCACTCGTAGAAGGCCAAGTTGGGTTTATAGGCAACGCAATGGGGCGCTGTTGCGTCAATGATTGCCTTGTTGAAGGCGAAGATGGGGTCGGGGTCGTTGAGGAGGTGGTTTGGGATTTTCTTCAAATCCGTGTCGAGTCCGACGCAGAGAAAGGATTTCTTTCTGAAGATGTTGTCTACAAGTTGTTTTCTATCCATTGTATGTTTGTTGTTTTTTATTGTTGGGGGATTATCTGTTTTATTTTTGCAGCAGAGCGAATGTGGGTCGTGCGCGTGTCAGTGGCGGCGTGAAAGCTGAGTGGATTTTCAGAAACTATCAGTTTGTCTGCCGTTTTCCAGCATACTCCGTCGTGGCAATCATTTCGGCTACGTTTGGAGGCAGCATGTGGTTGATGGGGCGCCCTGCTTTCAAGCGCTGCCTTATCTCGCTTGAACTGTAGGGCAGGAGAGGGGCGTTGAGCAGGCTGGTTTGCGGCGGCAGGAGATGGGGGTTGATGGGGAAGCCCTGGCGCGGATAGATGATGAGGGAGTGGTGTGTTAGGATTTCCTCGTGGTGTGCCCAACGGTCGAAGCAGGCCCAGTTGTCGGAACCGATGAGTATTGAGAACTGGACTTGGGGGTGGAGACGTGATAGTTCGCGCAGGGTTTTATAGGTATAGGACGGTTTTTCCAAACGCGTCTCCAGATCGGAGACTTTTATTTTCTCCAGCCCTTCAACTGCTTTCTCACAGAGTTTCAGACGGAGGTCAACTGGCCATAGGTCGTTGGTTGACTTCAACGGATTGTGTGGCGATACCATCAGCCACACTTCATCGGCCATGTCTTCTTTGATGATTTGGCTGGCTAAGGCGATGTGTCCCTTATGGATGGGGCTGAAAGAGCCTCCGTAAATTGTTACGCGCATGTTTCTTCGTGAATGGGAGAGTGGGGGGATTATTCCGCGGCTGTTTCGAGATACCGCCTAATCGCGTTGGCTGCCTCTTCCTGGGCTTTCTGCAACACGTCGTTGACGATGCAGGCATCGAAGTTGGGGGCTTGCGAGAGTTCAAATTCTGCACGGTTGATGCGTTGCTGGATGACTTCCTGCGAGTCGGTGCCGCGATTTTCAAGCCGTTGGCGTAGGGCGTCAATTGAGGGTGGTTTTATGAAAAGGCTGAATGCGCGGCCACCATATATTTTTTTTATGTTTTGCGCGCCGACGACGTCAATGTCGCAGATCACATTATCGCCGTTTGCCAGCTGTTTGTCGACCTCAGTGCGGAGCGTTCCGTAATAGCGGTTTTCATAGACTTCCTCATATTCCAGAAAGTCGCCCTTTGAAATTCGTTGGCGGAAATCTTCTGGCGTGAGAAAAAAATAGTCAACACCATCTACTTCCTTCCCGCGTGGCGGGCGGCTCGTTGCGCTCACAGAAAAGTGCAGATTGAGCCCTAGCGTCATCAGATATGAAATGATGGTGCTTTTTCCTGTTCCGCTGGGTGCGGAAATGATGATTACGCGCCCGTCGGCTTTCTTTGCAACAGTGGTTTCTTCCATGATGTGTGTTGATTATAGGGCATTAAGAACCTGTTCTTTGATTTGTTCCAACTCGTCTTTCATTTTCACAACGATGTTCTGCATCTCTGCCTGATTGCTCTTCGAGCCCGTTGTGTTGATTTCCCTTCCCATTTCCTGGGCGATGAATCCTAATTTCTTGCCTTGTCCGTGGCTGGTTTCCATTGTTTCGCGGAAATATTTCAGATGGTTGGCAAGTCTTTGTTTTTCTTCGCTGATGTCGAGTTTTTCAATATAGTAAATGAGCTCTTGTTCCAGGCGGTTTTTGTCGTAGTCCACGCCTTTCAGTTCTTCCAGACGCTCTGTCAGGCGCTGGCGGATTTTTTCAACGCGCGATTTCTCAAACGGTTCGATTTCTCCGAGAAGACGCTCAATGTTGTCGATTTTCTCTGAAAATTTCTTTTGCAGGGCCAGTCCTTCTTGCGTGCGGAATTCAACGAGGTGGCCAACTGCTTCGGCGACAGCTTGGGACGCTGCGTTCCATTCTTCCTCTGTTAGGTCTTCAACGACATTGGGCTGCATGGTTTCTGGAAGTTTTATGAGTACTTCCCAAATGCCTTGTTCTGGAAAAGGAATGTTGTTGCTTTCAGAAATGGCGCGAATCTGGCTGGTGTAGTCTTTGACTGCTTCTTGGTTGATTGGAAGGAAGGAAGACGCCTGGTCTTTTTCAACCCAGAGATTGAAATCGACTTTTCCCCTTTCAAGTTGCGCGGCGATGAATTTTCTCACCTCCATTTCCTTCTCCCGATAAATGGGGGCGATGCGTGCTGAAAGGTCGAGGGTTTTTGAATTGAGGGATTTTATTTCTGCATGGATTTTCTTTCCGTTGAAATGGATTTCGGCTTTGCCATAGCCGGTCATTGATTGTATCATAAATAGGTATTCAAAAATTATTTTATATTATCAAAGCAGGGAAGGCGCACTTGACAGGGAGGCGCGGGGGCTTGCGGCGAGGCGGAGCGTCTCGGCTTTTTTGCTGAGGTCACTCAATCTTGCTGAGCTTTGCAAATTTAAGCAATAGTTTTTTTATTCCGACTCCTTTTTCAAAATCAATTTGCGCTTTTGCACCATTGCCGCTTCCTTCCACAGAGATGACCGTTCCCGTTCCGAAGCGTTCGTGGGCGACTTTGTCTCCCGCTTTCAACGTGGTGGAGCCGTATTCAACGGCAGATGAGAGCATTTCTGGCGGCGTAGCAGAATCGTTTGCCTTGGAGCTTGAGCCTATCTGTTGCAAGATTCTTCCGTTGCTGTAGATTCTTTTCTTGAACCGCTTGTCGTCGGCTGTTGCGCGCGATGACGCGCAGGGCTTCGACTGATGCCGCTCTTCTTGGCAGGTGGTGCCCGACGGAGGATTGTCCCATAAAGGTGTACTCTTCGAGAATGCGTTTTTGTTGGGGATGCGGCCTGGCGTGGTGCTGACAGACGCGGCAAAGGGGCTTTTGTCTAAGTATTTCTGGTTTATCTCCCGCAGGAAGATGCTTGGCTCTCCAAATTCCATATTGCCGAATCTGAAGCGGCTTTTGGCGTATGTCAGATAGCAGCGGCTTTTGGCGCGTGTGATGGCAACGTAGAAGAGGCGTCTTTCTTCCTCCATTTCCTTAGGGTAGAAACGGGCGTTTGAATTGGGGAAGAGGTCGTTTTCAAGCCCAGTCACGAAGACGGCGTCAAATTCCAGTCCCTTGGCTGCATGCACCGTCATCAGGGTGATGCGGGGCGAGCCGTCGTCTTTCTGGTCGGCATCCGTCAGTAGGGACACTTTGGAGATATAGTCGGTCAGCGGCACGATTGCGGCGTTGCTGCCTCTCGCTTCATCTTCGTTGGCTTTGATGGCGCCGAGCAATTCCTCGATGTTCTCTTTTTTGCTGATGCCTTCAGCGCTGGTGTCGGCAAGCAAATCGGCGTTGATTCCTGCTGAATACAGAATGTCGGTTGCGAGGCTGGAGCCGTTTTTCCGGTGTAGGTCATTGCGAAATTTTTCGATGAGCGCCAAAAACGCCAAGAGCTTCCCTTGGGTGCTTTTGCTGAGAGACACTTGGAACTTTTGCGGGTTGGCTGCTACATTCCACAGGGTTTCCCCGTTTTCCACCGCTGCCATCTGTATCTTTGACATGGTTGTGGCCCCGATGCCCCTTGCGGGGTAGTTGACAATGCGCTTGAAGGCCTCTTCATCAGAAGGGTTGCATATCAATCTGAAGTAGGCCAGCAGGTCCTTCACCTCTTTCCTCTGATAGAACGACAGCCCCCCATAGATTCTGTATGGCATGCCAGCAGAGCGAAAGGTCTCTTCAAAAGAGCGGCTTTGGGCATTTGTACGGTAGAGAATCGCAATTTCATTGTAGGGAACGTCGTGCACGTTGTGCAGATTTCGTATGACTCCCGCCACCTTGATGCTTTCCTCTTTGTCGCTGTAGGCTTCTATGATTTTCAGAGGTTCTCCGACTTCCGCTTCGCTGTACACTTTTTTGGGAATTTGAACCGCATTGTGTTTGATCAGACTGTCGGCAGCATTGACGATGTTTTGTGTCGAACGGTAGTTGCGCTCCAGTTTAAACAATTTTGCTGTGGGGTATTGCTCCTGAAAGCCCAATATATTGTCGATGCGTGCGCCTCGGAAGGAATAGATGCTCTGTGCGTCGTCTCCGACAACGCAAATTTTCGAAGTGGGGGAGGTTAGTTGCGTGATGATGCGGTGTTGTGCAACATTCGTGTCCTGGTATTCGTCAACAAGGATATATGAGAAACGTTCGCTGTATTTACCTCTCACCTCTGGGTGTTCCTGGAAGAGAAGGAAGGTGTTGAGCAGAAGGTCGTCGAAATCCATAGCTCCTGCTGCGAAGCATCTCTGTATGTAAGTGCGGTAAATCTCCCCCGTTTTCCCGATGCCGTCTCTCTGGTCGCGCTCCCGCACATTTCTGTCATTCAGATATGCGCCTGGCAACACCAGGGCATTTTTAGCTTCTGAAATCCTGCCCGACACAATGTTTGGCTTGTATGTTTTGTCGTCAAGACCCATTTCCCTGACGATGTTCTTGATGAGCGAACGGGAATCAGTTTGGTCGTATATGGTGAAGTCGTGCGGATAGCCGATGACATCCGATTCCAGTCTTAGGATTCTGGCGAAGATGCTATGGAACGTCCCGCTCCATATATTTTGTGCAGATTCAAAACCGACGACATTGGCTATGCGGTCTCTCATCTCGCGTGCGGCCTTATTGGTGAAGGTGAGCGCCAGTATCCGCCAAGGCTCCATGCCTTGCTCGATGAGATATGCGATTTTATAGGTCAATACGCGGGTTTTTCCGGAACCGGCCCCTGCAATGATGAGCGATGGTCCCTCACAATAGGAAACAGCATCCCATTGCGCCGTGTTTAGTTCTTTTTTAATAGCCGACATGCGTAGATGGTAGAGTGTGGAGTTTTAGAAGTGCCGTTTATTTATTGATTTCTTGGTTTCCCACTTCCTTGGATTTTTTGTCGTGTTCCAACTTTCTTTGGTAGAAGCAGATTTTCTGCTGCAGGTCTTCTATAGATTCCCTCGCAGATGCTGCCGTGGAATCCTCACACGCCGTTCGGAATTGCTCCTCTGCTTCAAAGAGATTGATGGAATCCATCAGCAGGATACCTTCTTCGCGGGCAGAGAGCGCCAATTCGCATTCCTTGCGCAGCAAATTGACTTTTTCTCGCGCTGTTGTAAAATTCTTTTCAGAGAGGGCTTGCCTGGAAAGCATCAGATATGCCTGCCCCTTTTGTTCCATTTTCGTCCGTGCCTCCGACCAGTCTTCGTGCTTATTCTCCTTGCATGCGAAGCACATCGTCAGAACACACAAGAGGCCCAACGATAAGTTAAAGTATTTATGTTTTATTCTTGTCATATCTTGCTAATTATTATGTATTTAAGTGAGTGTCTGAATCCTATTTGTTTTCGTTTTTATCGTTGATTGCCAAATAGTCAGCAACAATGAAACTGCTGCCTCCAACGTAGACCAGATCTTCTGGTTTGGCGTTCTTCAAAGCAGCTTCAAGCGCATCTGATACGCAATTGAAAACCCCTCCCTTTAAGCCAAATTTTTCGGCTCTGTCACGTAGCGCTTCTGGCGGCAAGGCCCTTGCCACAGAAGCCCTTGTGAAGTAGTAGTGCAATTTTTGTGGCAAGAACGAGAGTACGCCGTCGACGTCCTTGTCTGCCATAATGCCGAAAATGACATGCACCTGAGGGTAGTTTCCGCTTTGAAGCGCCTTCCCGAGGTATGCCCATCCTCCCGTGTTGTGTCCCGTATCGAGCACAATGTCCGGACGATGACCAGCATATTGCCAGCGCCCCATCAGCCCTGTCAATGAGCTCACCTCTGAAAAAGCCTCGCGAACCAACGCCGTGATTCGTTTTTTATCGTTGTACGACTGCGGCAGCAGTCCTTGTTTCAGCAAGAGCGGAACCACGTGCAGGATGGTGTTCGTGTTTTTGATTTGGCATTCTCCGGCCAGTTGCCCCTCAAATGTGCCGTAACCGACAGTCTCATAAAGGCGCGTATAATTCTCCGTCATCGTGCTGTTGACGACTTCTGGTTTGTCTTCAGCAAAAATAATCTGCGAATTGTTTTCTTTTGCTTTATCAAGAAAAACCTGCCGCGTCTCAGGCAAATCCTCTCCAACGACCACAGGCACCCCTGGCTTGATGATTCCTGCTTTTTCATAGGCGATTTCAGAGAGGGTAGAGCCAAGGAATTGCGTGTGGTCTAAACTGATGTTTGTTATGACAGACAATTTCGGCGTGACGATATTCGTGCAATCCAATCGTCCTCCAAGTCCCACTTCAACAACTGCCACATCCACGTGCTCATCTTCGAAATATTTGAAGGCCAATGCCGTTGTCAATTCGAAGAACGACGGATGCAGCGGTTCGAAAAAGCCTTTCTCGCTTTCAACGAATTGAACAACCATATCCTTTGGAATCATTTTTCCGTTAATCCGTATGCGCTCTCTGAAATCCAGCAGATGTGGCGAGGTGAACAATCCAACACGCAGACCTGCCAGTTGCAAAATCGCCGCAATAGTGTGCGAGCAAGATCCTTTTCCATTCGTTCCCGCCACGTGAACAATCGGGTAACTCTTGTGAGGATGGCCGAAATGCTCATCAAGGCAAAGCGATGTCTGCAAGCCTGGTTTATACGCTTTGCCACCGATATGTTGAAAAAGCGGTGTGGCTTCAAAGAGATATTGAACAGTTTCTTGATATGTCATTCTTGTATGGAATTTTTTATTGACCGCAAAATCATGCCGCCTGTCGTCAGGCATGTATTGTCGACTGGGCGCATTTGATGCAAAATTAATCAAAAATAATGGGTTACAAACGCTGGGCGCTCAAAGAAATACATCTTCGCCAGTATGTCTGCCGATTCGAAGAGACTTTAGCAAGAATTATTAAAATGCGCATGTATCACTATTATGTTTAAAAGGTGGTAAGAAAAACCAAACCGAGCATTTAATATTCGGTAAAAGAAACAAAGTAACTAAATTTGCATATGCATAGTCATCTCTTATAGGTATATGGTGTTAATGATTATTTCGCACAAAGGAAAGTTGCAAAATCATTACTCATTTTTTAATGTTGACTAAGACTTTAAAATACAAGGAAACACAAGGACTTGTGTTGATCATCCATCAAAGTTTTTTTACGAATTGAAAATCCATTTAGGCCCCTCTGGGTTTAAATGAGATATACACAAAATAAATGTTATACAATGCCACTTTTCACCAAGGAACAATTACTAAATAAGGATATTGAGGAGTTGCGTTCTGTTGCTACGGCGTTAGGCACGAAACATAAAGACAGCAATGACAAGGAAGATCTCGTTTACGACATCTTAGACGTTCAGGCTGAAATCAAAAGTGCTGAAATGAACAGAATGGAATCGACGGGCAGAAAGCCGCGCGTTGCCACCAGCAGGAGCAAAACGAGCGCCAGCAAAACTGCCAAGCCGACCTCTGACGCGTCCCCTTCGGACGCAAAGCCGGGCAGAAAAAGGATCGGCACCTCGCGCGTGTCGAAGGAAGAAAATGCAGAGGCGGAAAACGCCCTCATAACTTCTGCTCCTGTTGGGAGCATTCCTGTCTCTGATGTGACAGATCAGCTTGCGCAAACAAAGTCCGCTCAAGATGGAGTGCTGCCAGATGAAAACCATCTTCATGAGCCAGCCTCCTTCGCTGCTGTGTCTGGCAGCGTGTCGGCGGAAAATACGAATGAAGAACGTTTGGCCAGCGACGCCGCTGAAGTCGTGAAAACGGGAAACAGCGTAGAGCCGTCTTCACAAGAGCAAGCGGATGGCGGCACCCGAAAGGACGAGCAGCCCGAATATCTCCAGTCAGATTCCGATGTCCCCGATTTCATCACGGAGCAAATCCAGCAGCAAAACCGTCAGAGCGAAGACTCACATACTGGCGTCTCTGCGAACAATGCCGATTTGGAGGCACTGAGAAAAAAATCTGCTGCCGATGATGCAGAATCAGACATCTGGAGAAAGGAAATCTCTTTGGAAGAGCAAAGGTCAGCACAGGTCGTTGCAAACGATTTTATCATATTGCAGGACATTCCGCCCGTTTTCGAAGGCATCAAACCCCACGACAGAGGTTTTGCCGAAGCAAGGGAAAATGCCAGAAATATGGGGTTCCGGAATATTCCGGATTACCGTGGAAACCACGATTTTCATAACGAACAAGAGCCGCGCGGCGTTCAGGGTCTTCTGTCACAGGAACGACAGGATTACGGGGAAAACGACCAGTTCGCCCAAGACAACGACGAAGAACTGGCAATCCCGCAAACCCTTGATTCTCGCGGTGTGCTTGAAATCTTGAATGAAGGCTATGGTTTTCTGCGTTCGTCAGACTATAACTATCTGACCTCCCCCGACGACATTTATGTCGCCCCCAATCTGATTTACCAATACGGATTGAAAACAGGAGATGTCATTGAAGGTCTGGTGAAGATTCCGCGTGAAGGAGAGAAATTCTTCACCCTTTTGGAAATTGCACACATCAACGGATTGGCCCCGAAGGACATCCGCGACCGCGTGTCTTTCGAGCACCTCACTCCCCTATTCCCCGAGAAAAAATTCAACCTGTGTAGCGGGAAAAACGACAGCCTCTCGCGCAGAGTCATCGACCTGTTTACGCCTATCGGAAAGGGGCAACGTGCGCTAATCGTTGCGCAGCCCAAGACAGGTAAGACCATGCTTATGAAGGACATCGCCAACGCCATCGCCGAAAACCATCCTGAGACCTATCTTATGATGCTACTGATTGACGAACGTCCGGAAGAAGTCACAGATATGGCCCGAACAGTCAAGGCAGAGGTCATTGCGTCAACGTTCGATGAGCCCGCTTCAAGACATGTGAAAATCGCCAACATCGTCTTGGAGAAAGCAAAGCGAATGGTTGAGTGTGGTCACGACGTGGTCATTTTCCTCGATTCCATCACCCGTCTTGCGCGTGCCTACAACACGGTTGCCCCAGCCTCGGGAAAAGTGCTGACTGGTGGTGTCGATGCAAATGCGTTGCAAAAGCCCAAACGCTTCTTTGGTGCGGCTCGCAACATAGAAGGTGGCGGTTCGCTGACCATCATCGCGACAGCGTTGATCGACACCGGCTCGAAGATGGACGAAGTCATCTTCGAGGAATTCAAGGGAACAGGCAATATGGAATTGCAGCTCGACCGCTCATTGTCAAACAAGCGAATCTTCCCCGCCGTCAATTTGGTTGTTTCAAGCACGCGTCGTGACGATCTGCTCCAAGACCAGCAGACGCTCAATCGCATGTGGATTTTGCGCAAATACATCGCAGACATGAACGCCATTGAAGCCATGAGCGAGGTGAAGAAGAGAATGGAGACAACGAGAAACAATGAAGAATTTCTCCTGTCGATGAATTCGTGATCTCCCGTCATTTCCCTTATACATATAATAGCAGAAATAAAAGATATAACATACTCTCTATCAATATGGAATTAGCAAGTAAATACAGTTCTGAAAATGTCGAAAGCAAATGGTATAGATATTGGATGGAACACAAGCTGTTCAATTCTAAGCCCGACGGACGAAAACCATATACGGTTGTAATACCTCCTCCCAATGTGACCGGCGTGTTGCACATGGGACACATGCTCAACGAGACAATCCAGGACATCCTCGTCAGACGTGCCCGTATGGAAGGCAAAAACGCCTGCTGGGTGCCTGGCACCGACCATGCCTCAATCGCCACAGAAGCAAAAGTCGTGGCACGCCTGGCGGAGCGCGGCATTAAGAAATCAGACCTCAGCCGTGAAGACTTCCTGAAGCATGCCTGGGATTGGACCGACGAGCACGGCGGCATCATACTCAAGCAGTTGCGCCGTCTGGGAGCTTCGTGCGACTGGGACCGCACGTCGTTCACCATGGACGAAACCCGCTCAAAAAGCGTCATCAAGGTCTTTGTTGACCTATACCGCAAAGGACTCATCTATCGTGGCGTCCGTATGGTCAACTGGGACCCCAAGGCCAAGACGGCTCTCTCCGACGAAGAAGTGGTTTACAAAGAAGAGCACACGAAGCTCTATTATATGAAATATCGCGTCGCATCCGACGACGGCCTCGGAGCAACAGGCGAAGAAGGCGAAATCATTCATGAAGACGCAGAAGGGCGCTATGCCGTCGTGGCAACGACACGCCCCGAGACCATTATGGGCGACGTCGCGATGTGCATCAATCCCAACGACCCCAAAAACCATTGGCTCAAGGGAAAGAAAGTGATAGTCCCTCTTGTCGGACGCGTCATTCCCGTCATCGAAGACGAATATGTTGACATTGAATTTGGAACAGGATGCCTGAAAGTCACCCCCGCCCATGATGTCAACGACCACATGCTTGGAGAAAAATACAATCTCGAAACCATCGACATCTTCAACGACGACGCAACCATCTCCGAGGCTGCCGGCATGTACGTTGGCCAAGACCGCTTCGATGTCCGCCGCCAGATTGCCAAAGATTTGGAAGCGGCTGGCCTGATGGAGCGCATTGAAGATTACGACAACAAGATCGGCTGCTCGGAGCGCACCGGTGTCCCCATTGAGCCAAAGCTCTCCACGCAGTGGTTCCTGAAGATGCAGCATTTTGCCGACTTGGCGTTGCCGCCGGTTATGAACGACGAAATCAGGTTTTATCCTGTCAAGTATAAAAACACCTACCGCCATTGGCTCGAAAACATCAAAGACTGGTGTATCTCACGTCAGCTCTGGTGGGGCCACCGCATCCCCGCCTACTATCTCCCCTCGGGCGGTTACGTCGTGGCAGAGACAGAACAAGAGGCCTTGGCCCTGGCACGCGAGAAATCAGGCAACCCCGCTCTCCAGCTCTCCGATTTGAAGCAAGATGAAGATGCCCTCGACACGTGGTTCTCATCATGGTTGTGGCCCATCTCTCTCTTCAATGGCATCCTCGATCCCGACAACGAAGAATTCAAATACTATTACCCAACCAGCGTCCTCGTGACCGGCCCCGACATCATCTTCTTCTGGGTGGCACGCATGATCATGGCTGGATATGAATACACGGGCAAATTCCCCTTCAAAGACGTTTACTTCACAGGCATTGTGCGCGACAAACTCGGCCGTAAAATGTCGAAGTCGCTCGGCAACTCCCCCGACCCCCTCGACCTCATCGACAAATACGGTGCCGATGGTGTGAGAATGGGAATGATGCTCTCAGCGCCTGCCGGCAACGACATTCTCTTCGACGAATCCCTCTGCGAACAGGGAAGAAATTTCTGCAACAAAATCTGGAACGCCTTCCGTCTCGTACAGGGATGGACTGTTAGCGAGACACTTCCCCAAAACGATGTCGCCGCCCTCGCCATCAACTGGTTTGGGGCACAGATGCGCAGCAGCGCCGCAGTCATCGCCGACCATTTCTCAAAATATCGCTTGAGCGATGCCCTGATGGAAGTCTACCACCTCTTCTGGGATGAATTTTCGGCATGGTTCCTCGAACTCGTCAAGCCCGCCTACGGCCAGGCCATTGATGCCGCCACCTACCAGGCAACGCTTTCCTTCTTCAACGACCTCCTCCATCTCCTCCACCCCTTCATGCCCTTCATCACAGAAGAACTCTGGCAGAACATCTCGGAGCGCCGCGATGGGGAAAGCATCATGACAAGTCCTCAGACCATCCAGGCGCCCCTCGATGCAGACAAACGGCAAATCGATAATTTCGCCGCCGTCAAGCAAGTCATCACCAACATCCGTGGAATCCGTTCCTCCAAAAACATCTCCCCGAAGGAGCCCCTGGTCTTGCAGGTGATCGAAGAAAACCCCGTTGAAGCCTACAACTGCATCATCTCTAAGCTCGCCAACATCTCCGAAATCGCCGCCGTCACCGTCAAGGGCGAAGGCGCCTCCACCTTCATGGTCGGCACCTCCGAATACGCCCTGCTTCTCGGCAACCTCATCGACGCTGAAGCCGAAATCACCAAGGCGCAGGCCGAACTCAAGCATCTCGAGGGATTCCTCGCTGGCGTCGAGAAGAAACTCGGCAACAAACGTTTCGTTGAAGGCGCCCCCGCAGCCGTCGTGGAGCTCGAGAGAAAGAAAAAGGCAGATGCCGAAACAAAGATTGCCGTTTTGAAAGAAACACTCAAAAGTTTGGGAGCATAATGGCAGACCATCCTAAAATAGAAATCATCTGAATCCATGTCCTTTGGCGAAGGGAAACAATTTCTTTTGCCAAGGGACATCATTGTTTAACATCCAAAGCCCGCGCCTCGCATCGTCTTTGGAAAAACAGCCATAAAAAAACATGAAGAAAACAATTCTACGATTGGCCCTTTGTTGTCTTGGAACGTGCAGTAGCCTTACCGTCCTTGCCGACAGCGTCTATCAGATCCACCCCATCCCCCATCAGCAGCAAGCGGTGGGCGGCACAACCAAAATCCCCGCAGGAAAAATTCAAGTCATCTGTGGAGACCACATCGACAGCTACACCAAAGCCCGTCTGAAAAACATCCTCTCCGAGCACAACCTCATTAGCGACAGCGATGAAATCTTCGTCACAGCCCCCTCAGAGGGCTTCGTCCACATCTTCGTAGGTGTCAACAATTCGGGTGACAAGGCCGACGCAAAAGCCACCGCCTTGAAACTCAGTCGCGATGTCTTTACGTTGCAAAACAAATACGACAAGCACCTCCTCAGCCTGCAAGACGCTGGCGGCCTTGCCGAAATCGTCATCCTGGGCGAAAACACCGATGCCGCCTTCATCGGCATGGCCTCTCTGGAGCAAATTCTCGACTACAACGCCCCAGAAAGCATTCCCTGCGGCATCATCTACGACTATGCCGACCAGAAAAACCGCGGCCTCGTCGAAGGCTACTATGGCGTACCCTATTCCATTGACGTAAAGAAAGACGTCATGAGATTCATGATGCGCCATAAGATGAACTCATATATGTATGGCGCGAAGAGCGACTACTACCACTCCGCCTATTGGAAACAGCCCTATCCCGCCACCATCACCGAGCAGCAGAAAAACCTCGGCTATCTCTCGCAGGACATGGTCAGAGACCTCACGCAGGTGTCACACGAAACCAAGGTCAACTTCATTTGGGCCATCCATCCGGGCAACGACTTCCTCAACAGTTCCACCGTCATCACCGACATCATGAACAAATACAAGCGCATGTACGCCCTCGGCGTGCGCCAGTTTGCCGTGTTCGTTGACGACGTCGCCATCCCCTCCACCCAGGCGCAGTACGACCTCAATGCCGCCCGCGTCACCAGCCTCCAGCAGGCCATTGAAAAAGAGTGGAACAAAAGCGGTGCCGCCCCCGCCGACACCGTCAAGCCCCTCCAGTTCGTTCCCCAAATCTATTGCGGCAGCTTCGCGGGGGGTGGCGAAGAACAGCGTAAAGCCTTCTTCACCGCCCTCAGCAAAACGCCCTCCAACGTCGTCATCTATACCACCGGCTGGGGCGTATGGAGCGTGCCCAATTCCTCCGACGTGCAGAGCGTGCGCCAATACTTGGGCCGCGACGTCGCATGGTGGTGGAACTATCCCTGCAACGACAACGATGCCGACAAGCTCTTCACGATGGACATGTATGCCAACTTCCACGACGAAAGCAGAATCTCCAACACCGCAACGGTCGACAAAAGCTTGAAAAACTGCCTCGCCGTCCTCAGCAACCCCATGCAGCAGGGAGAAGTGTCGAAAATCGCCCTCTTCGGCGTCGCCGACTATGCTTGGAACAACGCCGCTTTCAACAACAAGACCAACTGGAACGCCGCCTTCCCCGCCATCATCCGCGACAAAGAGACAGCCGAGGCCTATCAGCTCCTCGCCGCCCATCTGCGCTACTATGACTCAGGCGCCCTCTCCTCCCTCGTCAACGCCTACAAAACCGCCTTCAACAAGCAAGGACAGGCCGACGGTAGCGCCTTGAAAACCACCATGCAAAACATCATCAAGGCCGCAGAGAAAATCGAAGCCCTTGCAAACAGCCAAAACGAAAGCGACCGCCTGCTCCTCGCCGACCTCTCCCCCTGGCTCACAAAGCTCCACAGCATGGCTCGCCAGACACTGACGCTCATCGAAGCCGCAGAAAACGCGGAAGAGTCCGACAAATGGAACGCCTACGCGCAGACCATCAATCCCCTCTCCCGCATTGACACAGACGCCGCTCACCAGGCACCCCAGCTCGCTGGATCCGTCGGTGCGCAGCTCTCGCTCTCGTCGCGGCAAACCAATCCCTCGCAGGAAACGCTCCGGCCCTTCCTCAGCTATCTCCAGGAGAAATCCCTCGGCAACCTCCTCGGCGCCCCCGTTTCCGCCGTCCCCGTCCTCTTCTCCAACCTTGAGAAAGCCAAAGGCGCCGTGTCGAAAAGCAAAAATAGCATCACCTTCGTCAACAACTGCGTCAACACCCTCCAGCAAGGCCAATACATCGGGCTCAGTCTCCCCCAGCCCGTCAAACTCGAAAGCATAACTGCCGCCGACAGCCTCTTCTCTGCCTTCACCCTCCTCACCTCTGAAAACGGCAGAGACTGGAGCGTCCTCGAAAAAGGCAGCCAGCCCGCCGCCCACGTCAGATACCTCGTCGTTGAAAACGAAAACCCAGAGCCCCGCTCCCTCAAGCTCGCCCGCGCCGTCCTCAAACTGACGCTCCCCGCTCCCACCGCCATCGCCAGCGCAACCATCCCCTCTGGCGACATCTATAGCGGCCACAACGCCTCCTTCATGACCGACGGTGACTACACCACCTACACCTGTCTCAACCGCAACCAGAAAACCAACGATGCCTACGTTGTCAAGCTCTCAGCTCCCGTCCCCGTTGGCGACGTCAGAATCTGCATGGGAACAGTGAACGGCGACTACATGACCGTTGGCCGCGTACAGACCTCTCTCGATGGCAAAACCTGGAAAACGCTCCGCGTGAAAGGCACCGCGCAGACCGACTTCCGCATGACGCTCCCTCAGGTCGTCAAATATTCCAGCGAAATGTCCTATTGCGACTTCAGCGGCACGAACGACACTGCGCAATACGTACGCCTCCTTGTCTCCACGGCCAACACCTCCAAGTGGTTGCGCCTCTACGACATTGAAGTCAACAAGGCCACCCACGCCGCCAAGTTCAAGCACCCCGCTGCCGATGCCTCGGGCAACGCCCTCCTCAGCCTGACCGACAAAACTGGCAACACGGGCATCCCCGCCACCGACACGCCCTCTGGCAACAGCCTCACCTACCATTTCTACGATGCCAGCCCAGCCTCCAGCATCGTCCTCTTCCAGGCTCCCGGCGCCCCCGCGCAAAATGCCGTCGTCAGCGCCCAGACAACGAATGGCGAATGGGTCAGCCTCGGCACGCTGACGGGTGGCTACCAAAAAATCTCCCTCGCCGCCGCAGGCACCCCCTCTTGCATCCGCATCAGCTGGGAGGGCAACGCCGCCCCCGTCATCTACGAAATCCGTGAAGACCTCACGCAGGGCGACGCCCCCATCGTTTCTGAAATCGGCAGCATCGCCGCCCCCGCCGCCCCTCTCACCGTTCACACCACTGAAGCAGGCTTCGTCAGCGTCAGCAGCGCAGAAGGCATCACGTCTTGCCGCGTCTTTACGCCCCTTGGCAAATGTCTCCTCACGCTCCGCGCCGGCGGTGCACAGCAAGTGCAGCTCCCCGCCCTCTCCGCTGGCAATCAAAAAGTTCTCATCCTCAACATCGAGACTTCGAAGGGCAACACGGCCAGTTGCAAACTGATGCTCAAATAAAAAAAACCTTCCCCTCCTGTTCCCCTAAAAAGGGAACGGAAGGGGGAGGAAAACAACCCGCAGGGGAAACACCCGTACGGGGCGAAGCCGCACGGGGCACGGGGACATACCGAGCTCGGAAATGCCCCTATAACCCCACCCCAATAATTGAATGAAAAAGGGGTGTTCTGAATGAAGTCCACCGAAACCGCACACGGGGTCGTGAGACGTATTCAGGACACCCCTTTATTAATTCTTTTCACAATGGGGAGGATTGAGCGAGACTCATATCGCGTCAGATTCTTCAAAACAATTTCAAATCTTATGGGAAATGCTAATCCAGCAAACACAACCTTTCTGAGGTGGCTCAGCCTGCTCATCATAAGTTTGCTGTCGCGTCCTGCCGATGCGCAAAGCGGCAACGGGGATTATGATACATACACAACGTGGAGCGAATTTGTCACCGAATACCTTGAACAGAATATCGATGAAGACGCTCTCGAAGCAGAGTCCGACCTTCGGCAAGACCTGCAATTTATGGAAGACCTTCATCTCCGTCCTCAAAACATCAACACAGCCGCAAAAGAAGATATTCTCCGTCTTGCGTTCATGACAGAGGCGCAGGCCGACTCCATTTTGTCCTATAGAAGTCGGAAACGGGAATTATTCTCATTGGGAGAATTGCAATTCGTCAGTGGTCTGACGCCTGTACAACGGAAATGGCTGTCGCTTTTTTTCTACGCAGAAAGAATCGACAGCAGACGCGCCTACGCTCAGAAAGGAAAAAACAGACACTTATTCATTACCAATCTTGACGTTCCCTTTTACAAGCGAGTTGGAAACAGACAACACACAGAAGAAGAGTATAAGAAAAATCCGAATTGCATGTATTGGGGAAACGCACTTGCCAACACCGTTCGCTATCGTTTCTCCCACGGAAAGCAGTTCAGCGCCGGCACCACGTTGCAGAAGGACGCCGGAGAGCCCTTCGCGGGCTGCGGCAATTATCCCTACGACTACGTTTCTGCCTATGCACACCTCATCTCCACAAACGGCAAATGGCAGGCATGGCTGGGCGATTTCAACGTTCGATCAAATCATGGTCTGATCTTTTCAAGTGGCCTTTTTAAAAATATGGCACAAATCAATGGCCCATTTCCGTCAAAACCTCTGCAGATCAAACCGCACTCCTCGTGTGACGAAACTAACTTTTTCCGCGGATTGGCCTTAGCTCGGCAAGGCCGTGTCTGGAATGCCGCCGCTTTCTTCTCTCTTAGAAAGCTCGATGCACGGCTTGAAAACGACACGGTCACCTCCTTCAGCAAAACGGGGTTCCACCGCACCCAAACGGAACTCGAACGGAAAAACAACGTGAGAAATCTGACGGCTGCCATGCAACTTGGCTACAATAAAAACCGCTTGAAATTGGCCTTCACATTTGCCTTTGACAACTATGACCATGTTGTTTGGCCAAAGGAACAACCCTATAACCTCTATTTCATGCGTGGCAAATCAGCCTGTGCTTTCAGTTGCGATTATCATATTCGGTCTGCCGACAGGAAATGGACACATTCTGGAGAAACGGCCATCGACAGCAGATTACACGCTGCCATGACCCACACCGTGCGTTACAGTCCTTCCTCCCGCCTTCTCCTGACGGGACAAATCCGCCATTTCAGTCCTCGTTTCATTTCCATACACGGAAACGCCATGCAGGAGGGTAGCCGCATACAAAACGAAACAGGTATAACGCTGGGCATGAATGCGCAACTGCCTTCTTCTTGGGAATTTACTTCCTATGCCGAATATTTCAGATTCCCTCGTGAAACGTTTAGTGCCACAGCAAAAAACTCGCAAGGTTTTGCATTTAGCACGTTGGCGACCTATAGCCCCAGTCCTCGGCTGACCTATAAAATACGCTATCGTTACAAAACCAAGCAACGAGACATTCCTCGTCACAAGGGAATGCTCCAATATGCAGAGTTGCACAAACTGACCTTGACAACCATATCCCCTTTTCTCAGCGGAATGACGCTTTGGGTTTCTGGTGATGCTTTGCTTTCTGTTTCGCAAACATCGAAAATGCAATCAGGTTATATGTTGTCATCCCGTTTTTCATGGGAAAAATTAAAACAGCTTTCGCTCGACGCTTTTGTAGCTGTCTTTTCCACGAAATCCGACAACCGTTTCTATGCCTACGAACCGCAATTAAGCTATGCTGGCGCATTCCCGTCTTTTTTTCATCGCGGTCTTCGTCTTGTTGGTCAATGCCGTTGGAAACCATTTGACTTCATGCAAGTCTCTGCACGTTTCGGCCTCTTGCATTATTTCAATAAAGACAGTATAGCCTCAGGCCCCCAACTCATCAACAGTTCAACCAAAAGCGATTTAAACTTGCAGGTGATAATGAGGTTCTGACGTGTCAACTTGATTAGACTAAAGGCTGCTGACAGGACGAGAACCACCAATGAATCCATTCTCATTGAAATTATAAACTAATTTTTAACACCTACTTACCGCGAAAAACTGGCAGCATAGAGAAGGACTTACCGCGAACGAATGAGAAAAAAGCATGGGAAGAACTGGAAGAAGAGCAAGCGCGGAAGATAGCCTATGAGGCTGAACACTCGCTTTGAGCCCCAAAGGCTTGAAAATGGCAAAACCCTCGTAGAGGCACAGACACGATGTCGCAAGCAACTGTCCATGAGCCGGGGAAAATGGAGCGCAACGCAGGAAATGCGTGCGAAGATAAGTAAGCATCCCATGCAGGCCGTATTGAAAAAACTCCAATAAAGTCCGAATTTTGCAGACAAAAAGTACTTATGTTTTGTCTGAACGAAAATAACATCTACCATCTCTATTCTCAAGGCATAGATACGCGAAAGGGCGTAGAAGGACTTTGCGGCATTATCCGTACGTATCAGTATAGTCCTACCAATCAAGAAGTCTATGTTTTTGCGAACAAATCACGTACTCTGGTAAAAATGCTTCATTGGGAACGTGGAGGGTTTGTAGTATATTACAAACGGCTTGAACAAGACAGGCTTAGCCCTTCCATCTTTCATCATAAAAATGCAACTGCCTTTATAGATATGAAATGGTGCTGATTATGGAAGGTATCAGACTTGAAATAAATAGGCGAAAACGATATAATATTATTAGAGAAACGCTTTGATAATCAAAGAAAAATTCGTAACTTTACTCTCATAATAAATGAGTCTTTTTAGATGAATACGATACAGGAGTACATAGAATTACTTGCAGATCGCAATGAATAGATTCGCGAGCTGCAAGAACGTATTTCTGGATTGGAAACCAAATTAAACAAGCAGGAAATAGAACTTCTCAACTTAAAACGTCTGCATTTCGGACAAAGCTCAGAAAAGATGAAAAAGCCCGAATCTTTGGAGCCAATGTCATTGTTCCCCGAATACGAAGAAGCAACTGTCGAGGCCATAGACAATACATTACCTCCAATAGCTCCTTCGGAAATCGTCGACGCGATAGAGAGACCAAGCAACGCAAGGCTAAGAAGGAAACTGAGCAAAATTCTAAACAACAACGCGAACGCAGGACTCTCAGACTTCCAGACAACCTGGAAAGAGAAGTTGTCACCTTATATCCTGACGGCTATGATTCAGATAAAATGGAAATCATAGGCAAGGATAGCACAATCACTTTGGAAAGACGCACACAAGAATACTACCAAAAAGAGGTTTCGCATTATACTGTCGATTCCTTTACCAAAGGCAGAGCCTTTCAAAGTTTGGATGGCACAGGTGGTAAGCACTCGTTTGGAACAGATGCAGAATTCTGAAAAGAGCATAGACCAGGCCATTATTGATTACAAACGTTTGGGATATTCCGATGCTTGGATAAACCAGCGTATTAAGTCTATAGAAATCAGTAAAGAACTCACCGATGAATGGGCACGCACTGGTGTACAGACAGGCCTGCAATATGCTTCTCTTACAGACATCATTACCCGAGAGTGGAGCGGAATGACGACCAAACAATACAAGAGTTTCAAAGGCATGAAGAATGAGAGTCTGCGTGACAACATGACAAACATGGAGATAGCCGTCAATATGCTTGCCAAGATATCTGCCACGGAGTTATCCAAACAGCGCAACCCTAATGGATTCTATCAGCAGAAGCAAGTGGCTAAGGATGGCGGCAGCGTAGCGAAAGCCGCACGCACACAGTTGGAGCCAAAGTTGGGATATGGGGTGATAACACAGGCTAAAGCCAGTGATTATCTGCCTAATATAAATGGCAATGATGATTAAATAACATTCGGACTGAATATATCAAGCAGATTGTATCAACGATGTCGGCACTATTACTGCACCTCAATGACAAAAAGGACTTTGGGCTGTTAAAATGACACCGAAAAAGAGTTGCTATAAAAATGTCTTTACGTAAGATCAAATCGTATGCCAACAAATAAAAATGCAATGACTAGATATAAGATACTTGACGAATTGCTCAGCAGTCGGTATCATAACTATTCTCTTGATGACCTTACAGAAGAGATTAGCAAGAGACTATCGGATATGTACCCTGATACTGATGGTGTGGGCAGACGAACTATTGAAAAGGATATTAATTTCCTTGAATACGAAGGACCGTTTATGGTTGAGATAGAGAGATATTCTGCAGCAAGCTATAATCACATTACAAATAAAACATACTCCAAACGGTGCTTGCGTTATGCGAACCCTGCCTTCTCAATTTTCAAAAAAGAGATGTCCGATGACGAGGAGTATCTATTAAGAGAAGTACTTTCGATGTTAGGCCAATTTGAAGGACTGCCTAATCTTGATAGGTTAGAGGGTCTCAGACTTGGGCTCGGCAATAATCGCAATGAAAAGCAAATAATATCATTTACTAAAAATCCATTAGAGAATTCAAATCTATTGGGAG